>PJUC01000084.1_pt1 | contig 79075 bp, 72 predicted proteins | sample 1512161 | NCBI WGS metagenome assembly PJUC01 (sample SAMN08177676, study PRJNA422409) | Soil metagenome, whole genome shotgun sequencing project. | isolation source: Soil enriched on filter paper | place: USA: Madison | collected 2015-01-15 | reverse complement strand
TAAGGCCATTAAAAAACACACTTTCAGAAATCCTTTAAACAAAAATGACCGAGTAAGGTAAATCCTGTACTCAGTCATTTCTTTAAATCTCATTAAAAAGTTGAGACTTTTTCAGTGCCCTTCCTTTTTGGATGGCTTTTTTGTTTTTAATATTTTATCCCAATGCCACATCCAATACCATCATCACCACAAATCCCAAAACAAATCCTAAGATGGGGATATCGGAATGTTCTTCTTGTTGGGTTTCAGGAATTACCTCTTCAATAACCACAAATATCATGGCTCCTGCGGCAAATGCTAATGCGTAAGGCAAAATGGGAAGGAAGAAACCAACAGCAAAAGCGCCAAGAACAGCAAAAATAGGTTCCACTACAGCAGATAACTGTCCATATTGGAAACTCTTCCATCTGGAAAGCCCCATTCTCCTTAATGGCATAGATACGGCAATTCCTTCCGGAAAATTCTGAAGTCCAATACCCATCGCCAATAAAACTGCCCCGGCAATACTTGCTTCGGGAGATCCTGCTGCCGCTCCGCCAAACAATACCCCTACTGCCAATCCTTCTGGAATATTATGCAGGGCAATGGCTATAGTCAATAAGGTGGTTCGATGTAAGGAAGATTTAGGGCCTTCTGATTTTAAAAAGTTCAAATGCAGGTGTGGCATGAGTTTATCCAATCCAAATATGAAAAGTGCACCCAATATAAAGCCAATGGCGGCTGGCATCACTTTTTCAAAGCCACTACCGTCGCTCATTTCTATTGCTGGTGACAATAAGGACCAAAAACTAGCAGCGATCATAACGCCACCTGTGAAGCCCAACATGCCATTCAATAGTCGTTTGTTTACTCCTCTGAAAAGAAAAACGGATGCTGCTCCTAATGCGGTCACTCCCCAAGTGAATAAACCTGCTAATAAAGCTGCTGTAACGGGATTTAAGGTTCCCAAATAGGCAATTAATTCGTCGATCATTTAAATAACTAATAAAATCGCTTTGAAATTAACTATTCTTTGGAACAATCTTATCTATTCTATTGATTATTAAATGAAATTCAAAAAAAAAGCTCCCGAAGGAGCTTCTAAAAGGTAAATATATGCTATTTAAGGTGTGATCTCAACATCCAAGCTGTTTTTTCATGTTTTTCTAGAATGCCAACCAAAAAATCTTCTGTTCCGGCATCCTTGTTTTTTTCCACCTTATCGATATCCTCTCTCAAGGAAATGATCAGGCTTTCAAAATCATTGAGGATTTCTTTGATGAATCCTTTGGAATCATTTTTACCATATGCCATTTCTGTTAACTGGGTAATTTCCAACCAAGCTTTCATGGTTCCAACAGCATAATGGCCAATGGATCGAACTCGTTCCGCTACTTCATCAATGATTTCCGCCAATTCATCATATATGCTTTCAAAAAATAAATGCTGAGCATGGAAATCAGGTCCTTCTACGTTCCAATGGGCGTTTCGAACCTTCGTATACAGCACATTTTCATCTGCCAATAATTTGTTCAATATCTCAGCTACTGCTGAGGTGTTTTTTTCTGTGATTCCGATATTAGTTTTCATGGTATTATATATTTATGTTTAATGTTTTTTTAGTATTTACTTGCTTCCTCAAGTTTCTGAATTGCCTCCTCCCCTAATCTCAATTGGATAGCGGCTTCAAAGGCTTCAAGATGTTCCGTTTTGGTCGCACTAGCAATGGGCGCTGTGATGGTCGGTTGGGCTAATAACCAAGCTATTGCTACCGCCGATGGGCATGTTCGGTAAGCATTGGAAACTTCATTTAATGCCGCTACAATGCTCCTTCCCCTTTCATTCCAATAACGTTTCTGAATGCCTTCTCCCCTAGCCGATTTTGTAAAATCAGATTCGGCTTGATATTTACCACTTAGAAAACCACTTGCTAAAGAATAATAAGGGATAACAGCTAATTCATTTTCCTCCACTAATTTCAAATAGGTCTTTTCATAGTTTTCCCTATCGTATAGATTATATTCTGGTTGTAGGCTGATGTAAGCAGGCAGATTTTGCTCTTTGGAAATAGTTAAGGATTCCTGCAACCGTGCAGCTCCAATGTTTGATGCTCCAATATACTTTACTTTACCTTCCTGGATCAAATCTTCATATGCTCTTAGCGTCTCTTCAATTGGCGTCATTTCATCATCATAATGAGTTTGATAAAGGTCTATATAATCGGTCTGTAGTCGTTTTAGAGAAAGTTCTACCTGTTCCTTGATATAACTCGCCTGGGTATTTGGTTTGGTATCATATCCGAATCGGCCACCAACCTTGGTCATGAGGATAATTTTTTCCCTGTTTCCTTTGCTGTTGATCCAATTTCCTAATATGGTTTCAGATTCGCCGCCTTTGTTTCCAGGCACCCAATGGCTATAATTATTGGCTGTATCGATGGCATTGAAGCCTAAATCCATAAATTGATCCAAGATATTAAAGGATTGTTGTTCATCTAAGGTCCAACCGAATACATTACCACCAAATATAAGAGGAACAATCGTTAGGTCTGATTTTCCCAATATTCTTTTGTTTTCCATATATATCCCTAATTTTGATGTATACAATTTACCAATAAAAACGGCAATAAGAGATATTCAAAAGGCATTTTTATGTCATTTTAGGTTTGAGATTTGCTGGAATTTGAACTTCATTAATATTATCTTAAATCCTTCTTAATATTTGTATTTTTGCCCCGAATCGAACTGTCATTAAATGAGTAATATATCATTCCTTCATCGCTTTCAGCACGATGTATCGCATATCAAAAAACCGGAGAAATTTACATTCCCCTTTTGTTATGAACCGCATGAGCTAAGTATGATGGCTGCAAAACAGGTGCAGGAATATTTATTGACCCAAAAGGATTTCGAGCATAATTTTGGGCTCGAGGATCAGAAATCTGGTTTAGTGATTGGAAAGATGTTTGGGGTTTTGATCGTTGAAGATGAACATGGGGGCTTAGGTTATCTTGCTGCTGTTTCTGGGAAGCTAGCTGGAACGAACCAACATCGCTATTTTGTACCTCCAATCTTTGATATGTTAAAGCCAGAAGGTTTTTTTCTGGAGGAAGAACAAGAGATCAATAGGATCAATAGGGAATTGGAACAAATAGAAGAAAATGGAAAGCTTCAAGCTTTGAAACTTCAATTTGAATCTGTTAAGGAGGAACAACAAAAGCTACTTTCGGAACTCCGAATATTGCACAAACAAAATAAAGCGGAAAGAAAGCAGATTAGAACCATCCAAAAACCGATCCTTTCGGAAGGTGCCTATCAGGAATTAGAAATTGATCTCATTAAGCAAAGTTATCGGGATCAACATGAATATGATGTAGCGAAGGGAAAAGCCTTGATGGTGGTAGAAAGTTTCGAGGAAAAGTATCTTCTGGAACAACAGCAGATCGAAGCATTAAAGAATGAGCGTAAAGAAAGATCATCCTCCCTGCAGCAACGCTTATTTGATCAGTACCATTTTTTGAATGCGCAAGGGGAAACAAGATCGGTGTTAGACATCTTTCAGGAAGCTATTCAATTGCAACCTCCTGCAGGAGCTGGTGAATGCGCTGCCCCAAAATTATTGCAGTTTGCCTATCAACATATGCTTAAACCTATTGCTATGGCGGAATTCTGGTGGGGAGAATCGCCAAATACAGAAGTTAGAAAACATTTATCCTTTTACCCCGCTTGTCGTGGTAAATGCGAACCTATCTTAAACCATATGCTACAGGGATTGGAAGTTGATGATAATCCCATGCTTCAGCATCCGGATAGTGATTTGGACATTGATATTATATACGAAGATGAATCGATCATTGTTGTCAATAAGCCAGCAGAGTTTTTATCGGTTCCCGGGATCAATGTTAAGGATAGTGTTCAGACCAGAATATTGGAAAGATTTCCAGAAATAACCGGTCCATTGATCATCCATCGCTTGGATATGTCGACCTCAGGTATTTTAGTATTGGCAAAGAATAAGGAAGCCCATCAATTTATTCAAGATCAGTTTATAAAACATACGGTTAAAAAGCGGTATACCGCCATTTTGGATGGTGTAATAGAACAGCAGGAAGGACTTATTGATCTACCGTTGCGTGTAGACTTGGATGATCGTCCAAGGCAAGTGGTCTGTTACGAATATGGTAAACCGGCTCAGACAAAATTTAAGGTTCAAGCGATAGAAAACGGAAGAACCCGGATCCATTATTTTCCTTTAACGGGTAGAACGCATCAATTACGTGTGCATTCAGCGCATAAAAAGGGCCTATTCTGTCCTATTCTGGGGGATGATCTTTATGGCCAACGGGCAGATCGTCTACATCTACATGCAGGCTTTATCGAATTTACCCATCCCATTTCTAAGGAAAGGATAAGTTTTACGCTCGAAGATCCGTTTTAGTTAACTGAAATTTACTTATCTTGGATGTAAATAACTCCTTTTATGGAAATCTTAAAATACGCCTATCAACACCCACTTTTCGAAAAAGAAGATCTGGAAAAAATTTTTGCTGCCCATGAAAAAATTCAGGTATCTAAGGGTGAATTCTTGTTGAAGAAAGATCAGGTATTGAATCAATTTTATATCCTTGAAGAAGGGTTGGTTCGTACTTTTCTATACGATTATGAAGGGAATGAAATCACGACAGGCTTTTCTGGCAAGAATGAAGTGGTTATTGAAGTGGCCTCTATTTTTCAACGTATCCCATCCCAGGAATATATCCAATGCTTAACGGATTGCGTGCTATGGAAATTAGATTATGATGTATTTCAGGAACTTTTCCATCAGATTCCGGCCTTTCGGGAATGGGGTCGTGCTTGGATGGCTTTCGAATTATACCTCAGTAAAAAACGAGCTACCGAAATAATAACGGAACCAGCTAAAAGTAGGTACCTTCATCTCATGAAGGATAAACCTCAGATCATCCAACAGGCACCCTTGAAATTCATTGCTTCCTATCTGGGTGTAACGGATACTTCCCTGAGCCGAATAAGAAAAGAAATTATTAATGAATAACCATAAACATGGCTGAATATTTCGAAGATAAAACCTTTACAGTATTAGATCTAGGCGATCGCCCATTAGTAAAAGGAGAATACGAATACTGTAGATTTGAGAACTGCAATTTCGAACGGATGGACCTTTCCGAAATGAAATTTGTGGATTGTACTTTTTCACATTGTAATCTGAGTCTAGCTAACTTGGAACATAGTATGATTCAAGATGCGAAATTCGAGCACTGTAAGCTTTTAGGACTAAAATTTGATCGCTGTAATCCTTTTAACCTGAGTTTTAGCTTTGATCATTGTATCCTAGATCATTCTTCCTTTTATCAATGTAAAATCAAGAAAACAAAGTTCATATCCTGTAAACTTCATGAAGTTGATTTTGAATCTGCAGATCTGCAGCAGGCGTACTTTGAATATTGTGATTTATTAAATAGCACCTTCCTGAACTCCAATTTGGAAAAAGCAGATTTTTCAACTTGCATAAACATACAATTAGATCTAGATCAGAACGCGGTTAAAGGCGCAAAATTTTCTATTTCTACCCTACCGGATTTATTGGTAAAGTATAAAATACAAGTAACAGGATAAGCATGGATCGGGTTGATTTAGCGAAGAAGAAACATTTACCGAAAATTTTAGCCACACTTCAGCAGTTGGGCATATACAATGACCAATTGGAAATTCAATTTTTAGGAATTAAACGCCAACAGCTGCTTCAATTATGGGTAAGAAATACAGGCGATACTTCATTTCAACTTTATCAACAATTTCCCTTGACGGCTTTTTCAGGTACTTTAGGACCAAAAGAAAAAGAAGGTGACCTTCAGATTCCCGAAGGGAACTATTTCATCGATCGTTTTAATCCCAAGAGTAAATATCACCTGTCCTTAGGAATCAATTACCCGAATGAGGAAGATCTATTCCTTGGTCGAACAGGTTCTGATATCTTCATCCACGGTGGATCAACTTCCAAGGGATGTTTGGCAATAGGCGATGAAGCCATCGAAATTGTTTATTTATTGGCTTTAATGGCTAAAGATAATGGACAAAAGGAAATACCTGTCCAAATAGTTCCATAAAAAAACACCGAAACAACAGTTTCGGTGTTCACTCATTTGTTAAAAGACAATTAAACGGTTTGTTTAATCGGAGTTTCTTTTTTGATCTTTGATATTTTCCATTGTAAGAGTACGATGGAAAGAATTAAGGTAATAGCTGAAATACTTCCTAAGCCCCAAATAGCATCTTGGACATATTCTACTGACCCATTTTCGATGATCAAGGTTCGGAATATCTGTAGATAGTGTGTTAATGGAATCATGTTGGCAATAGCAACTATCCAATCCGGCATTTGACTCAATGGCCATGTAAAACCACTCAGAATAAAACTCGGCGTAGCGATCACCATCAGGATTTCAGTGGCTTTCAATTGGCTAGGAATAGCCAAACTGACCAAAATACCAATAAAACTGACAGCTGCTAAGAACAATAAGGTTGTCCAAAAGAATGCCGTTCCATTAACATGCAATGGCATTCTATACCATAAGGAAAAGCCATAATATAATCCATAAATCAAGACCGACATGAATAAGTATGGTAGTATTTTCACTAAAATCAAAACGAATACATTTTTTGATTTTCCAACCAGCTCTGCAAATGTTCCTTTTTCAAATTCTGAAGAAAAACTAAGGGCCAATCCCAGCATCATAACCTGTTGTAATACAGTTAGTAAAACTCCGGGCAGCATGAAATAAAGGTAATTACCACTTCGGATATGCTGTTTAATGATGGTCGTTTTAAAGGGTTCATATTGCTGTGCCGCGACAAACTCTGGAACTCCCTTTTTTTGTTGCGCTTTGATTTGAATTCCAGCTTTCATGGTTCCAGCTGCCACATTCGCGGCCATCATCGCATAGTTTGATGTTAAGGTGTTGGAAGCATTCACAAATAAGGTGACTTCCGTTGGCCTATTGTAATTAACATTCGATGAGAAACCTTTAGGTATTTGCACTACGACTGTTGCCTCATGTTTCATGGCCTCATCGTTGGCTTTAAAAGCATCATCCAATACTTTTGCCACATAGATAACTTCCCCGTCATTGAACATGTCGATTAGTTGCCTACTTAAGGGGCTGCGATCTTCATCCACCACGATGATAGGTAGATGCGTAACTTTTCCTTTTTTATAGACCCCTCCTACCAAGACTCCATATAGAATCGGGGCACCAAGAAATAGTACCAAAAGGACCTTATTCTGAAAGAATAATTTGAATTCCCTTTTGATCAGTGCTATAAAATTTTTCATTTTTCTCTCCTATTAGTCTTCTTTTATGATAAATGTAGCTTTTGTCAAGAGGTCTTGAACCTGTTTTGGGTCTACAGCCTTTAAGCGTATCTCAAACATGGATTGCTGTTCTTCAAAATCCGGATAAGCGGTACTGATGTTTGCATAAGCGGTTAATGGTTTAACCGTCTCAATACGAGCTTGAATTTCCTTATTGTTCTGATATGGAATAACCAATGTTTTTTGACTACTCTTTTGAAAATCCTTGATTTTTCCTTCAGGAACCGTTACTCTGAAATAGGTTCCATCCTGAATATATCCTGATACCAAACTATATCCGGCCAAAGCCAATTCTCCGGTTTTGAGGTTGATGTTTTCAATACTCATATCCTGCGGAGCCAAAATAAATCGCTCTTTAGCAGCTACCGATACTTCAGAAACCGCACCTAAGGCACGTTCTTTTTGACCTAAAGCCATTTTCTGTTGTTCAATTCTTGCTCCATGTTGGACGTCGGCCAATTCCGCTTGGGCAGCTAAGTATTGATTTTTTGCACCTTGGTATTTGGCATAGACTTCATCGTATTTTTGCTGTGCAACTAGGGAGTCCTTCAATAGGTTATTCATCCTATTTAAAGATTTTTGGGCAAAGTCATATTGTTCCTTCAATCCAGATACTTTTGCGTTCAATTGTTTCATCTGTCCATCAGTGGCACCTTTAACCGCCATTTCATATTGGGCTTGTGCAGCATTGAGTGCTCCCTGAGCCTGAATGGATTTCGCATCCACTTCAGGAAATTCCAGGATAAGTAAGGTATCTCCTTTTTGAACAAATTGTCCCTCCTCAACCAATACCCGCTGAATCTTACCTGGAATTTTAGTGGTTACGGCAATTTGATCCCTTTCAATTTTACCTTCTATTTTAATTTGTTTTTTAGCATCTGTTTGACAGCTCTGTAATAGTAAGAATGCACTAAGGCTATATATTAATTTTTTCATGGTTATCGAGTTATAGTTTCGTATAAGTTTCCGTTAGCTTTCAAAAGCTCGCTAGCCGCTTGACGTTGCGCCAGCACTTGCTGGTAGTAGTTTAAAGACTGTTTATAATATTCGTTTTCTGCTTCCAGGCGTTCCGTAACATCTGCCAAACCTTCTTCAAATTGTCTGGATGCAAGATGAAGGTTGTTTTTGGCAATAGCTACCTGTTGCTCATTCACTTTGGTCTTTTTCAAAGAAAGCTGATAATCGACCTGTGTCTTTTTCTGTAATAAGGAAAGCTTTTCCTGTGTATCCAGCAGTTTGTTGTCATTGATCTGCATATCCAATTTTGCTTTCTCGATGGCAGTTTTATGTGCCTTTCCTTCAAAAATGTTCCATTTCATTCCGATTCCTACCGCATAATTAGGGGCCATCTGAAAATGATTACTTTCCAATTTTAGGTTGCCCATTTTAGGAAGATTTTTGATGGTTAAATCTGTTGAAAATGCATTGATATAGGATAGATTACCAAAGGCAAAAACCTGGGGTAATCTACTACCCTTTTCTTTTTTGTAAACATATTCATAAGCTTTGCCTGCAGCCTCTAAAGCTTGAATTTCCTTACGGTTCATTGTTTGGGCATCTTCCAGATTCAAGCTGAGTTCCTGCAAATTGTAATTAGTTTCTTTTAAGCGTTCTATCGGTAGTCCTGTCAGTTCTTGAAGTTTGAAGAATAAGAGCTCCCGATTACTTTCCAGTTCAGCTTTTCTACTTTCCAATTCCAACATCGCCAATTTAATCTTGTCCCGATCATAGGGAATAGCTAAACCATTATCTATCGCTCGAACCACTTTTTCGTGTTCCTTTTGCAAGCGTTTTTCCGAATCTTGAATCAGGATATCTACCTCTTTTAACAACATTAGCTGATCAAAACTCAGGACCACTTCTTGAGCTAATTGATCAAAACCTGCTTGATTCATTAAATCCTGTGCCTTGAATTTTTGTTCGAGGGCTTTTTGTCCGTTGGTGATCTGCAGTCCACTAAAAATAACCTGGGTGGCAGTTACCCCTGCCATGGCTACTTGTGAAGAAACATTTAATTGTTGCGAGCCATCAAAAATGGATGTTCCTAAAAGGGGCAATTGTTTTGTAGGAAGATCTATATCCAAGTTACTGTTCAAATAGCCATACATGGCATTTGCACTAACATGAGGTAGAAATTTTCCCTTTACATGTTCCCTTTCCAAGGAAATCTTTTGATTTTCCAAGGTGGCATTCTGAATAGATCTGTTGTGTTGAATGGCTTGTTCTACGGGTTCTTTAAACTCTTTAAATCCGATTTGTTGAGCTTGAACGGCTATTGTAGAACCAAATAATACAGCAGTATTTATTAAAGCCTTTCTAATTGTTTGATTGTTCATGACCATTTTGTATTATCTTTTAACAATACAAAGGTCATGAGGATTAAGGAGGATATTTTTAAGATATCTTAAAAAAGGTCTATACCTTTCCTCTAATTACGGATAATGTCTGTTGAGAGATGCCAAGATAGGATGCAATATGTCCTAAGCTGGCATTTTGGAATAATGTAGGGTTTTGGGTTATAAGACCTTCATACCTTTCCTGGGCAGTTTCAAATTGTGTGTTGTAGAACCTGTTCGAAAAATTGATTAATGAATCCAATAGCACTTTCTGAATGATCTGATTGACGGTTATATTGGTTTTGGCAAGTTCTTCTATGGGAGCAAATGGCATTAGCCATATTTTAGAAGGCGCTAATGCTTGAAATCCAAAAAGTGAAGGTTTTCCATAGAATACACTTTCAATACCTGTACTAAAGCTATTAGGTCCGAAAAAATAATGCGTAATATCCTTTCCGTTTTTATAGTAATAGATTCTAGTGAAACCACTTTCAATGAAATAGATATATCTTAAATGACTGTCTGGTTCAAAAATAATATCTCCTTTTTGATATTCTTTCTGTTCCATGATCTGGTCGAAAAATTGTTCAACCTCATCATTAATATGATAATATTCACTAAAAAAATTCAATAAGGGTGTTCCCATGAAATAAAAATAAGGCTTTTATTTCCGATTATTAAACTAAAATTTCCTTTCACGTCCCTTTCTTATTTGGAACTGTTCTAAACAAGCTATAAGTTTGTAGTGTTGTTTATAATGATTCTAAATAATTACATGAGACTTACTTTTTACATACTTTGCTATTCCTTATTACAAACATCAATTAATCCTGTTTTTGGTCAAACATCTTTGGATAAGGATCAGCGCCTAAAGCAGGATTCTTTATTTCAAAAGCAAGTCATCGAGCAGGTGGTTGTGACAGGACAAATAAAGCCAACCTCCTTAAAAAACTCCATATATGCCGTTCGAACCATCAACCGTGATGAAATCATTCGGCGAGCAACAAGCGATATTACCACTCTTCTAAATACGCAATTAGGAATCCGCTTTAATAATGATTTGGTTCTTGGTGAATCGGACATTGAATTAATGGGTATGAGTGGACAAAATGTAAAAATCCTATTAGATGGCATTCCTTTGATTGATCGTGGAAGTACGAAACAAAGTCTGTCACAGATCGACATTAATACTATAGAGCGCATTGAACTTGTTGAAGGACCTGTGTCAGTCATTTATGGAACGGATGCTTTGGCAGGTGTAATCAATATCATTACAAGAGATTCCAGTACATTGAAGAGCCAATGGAATCTGGAAGTCAGACTTCTTGAAGAAACGGTAAATACCGAATATAATCCAGCCTATGCAGAAGGTCGACATAATCTACATGCCAATCTGATTTACAGCAAAAATAATTGGTATGGAAATCTGACCGCCAGCAGGAATACCTTTGGTGGATATCAAGGCAATCTTTCTGGAAGAGCACTGGCCTGGCAACCGAAAGACCAGTATCTGGCATCCGGAAAAATCGGTTATAATAAGAATAACCTGCATCTATTTTACAATTTTAGTTTACTGGACGAGGATATTTATACACCTGGAAACATATTACCCAATAACAGATATATAGATAAGAATTATCTAACTAACCGATATAACCATATGGTTCAGGCCGACTGGAAATGGAAGGAAAAATGGAATTTTGTAAGCTCCTTTACCCAACAGAATTACAGGCGTGCCACCGTAACCAATATACATGACTTTGAAAAAGGTACGATGGAACTGAGTACGGGCGCTGGTGAACAGGATGTTTCTACTTTTTATCAAAGTTTTGGGAAAATTACTGGTCATTATAAATGGTCAAATCGATTGGATTTATTGAGTGGCGTGGATATTGACTACGATCGAGGGTCAGGAGCCCGAATCCAAGATCGTTCTGAAATTTGGGATCTTGCAGCTTTTATAACGGCAGATTACCGACCAATTTCTTGGTTGATGATTAGACCTGGCCTACGGTTTATCCATAACTCCATATATGATGCTCCTCCGGTAATTCCTTCTATTAATGCAAAATTATTATTGAACGACCGTTTTGATTTGAGACTTTCCTATGCTCGCGGTTTTCGGGCACCAAGCCTAAGAGAACTTTATTTTAATTTTTTTGATAGTAATCATCAAATTGAAGGCAATAAAAATCTGAAAGCTGAACAGAGTAACAGTTACCATTTAAATCTAAATTTTGAAAAAGCATTTCATTCACAAGCATTTCTAAGGACAAGTTTTGGTAGCTACTACAATCAGTTTAATAATCTGGTCACGATGAGTATGAAGCCTGGGGATAACAGAGTGAATACTTACCTCAATTTGGCCCATTATAAAACCACTGGATTTAACCTTGCCAATACCTTTTCTTATAAACACACGAAATTAGATCTTGGCCTTGGCTATATAGGTAGATATAATATGCAAAAAGCGATTAATCAGGAATTAAAACAATTTTTATGGACGCCAGAGCTTAATGCCGGAATATCGCAAGAGATACCTCGATGGGCGACAAATATTTCTGTATTTTATAAATATAATGGCAAAAGGCCAGGATATGAAACCATACAGACCAATACTGGCGTAGAAGCTAGACAGACCAGTCTCGCCAGTTTCCAACAACTCGACCTTAGCGTGAATAAAACCCTTTTCAAAGGTTTAAACATACAGGCTGGTATTCGGAACTTGACCAATACAGAAAATATTGAAAATACGGCTACAGTTGGTTCAGGAGCGCATAGTTCTTCCGTTTCGTCTGTACCTATTAGTTATGGAAGATCTTACTTCTTTGGTTTGCTTTACAATTTGAATAAATAATATGAGAACAATTACTACTTTAAGTGCAGTTGCGATTTTAGGATATTTAATGTTAGGATCTTGTAAAAGACAAGATGCACCTATCCCTAAAATAAAACCTTCTGATGGAAATAAATTAACCTTAGACGGTGGACCTGGCGGTTCGTATGCCGAAAATGCGGTATATGTTGATTTGAGCACAGATAAACAATCCTCAGTTAAACGAAGTTCCTGGAACTTAGGGTTTCATTGCGGTGCAGAATTCAGTGTTATTCTGAATAGTTCGATGGATATGTCGGCAATGGTTACCAATTCCACCGACATTAAATCAGTCAATAAAACTAATTTCGATGTTGAACAATTGAAGTTAGATATCAAGCCTGAAAAACTGAAGATTTATGATGATACATTAGGTAGGCTAAATCATAATGTCATCGCTGAAATCAAGGCCAATGCTAACGACAATAAGGTCTATGTAGTTAACAGCCCAACTCCCAAAGGCGATGATGAATTCTGGAAAGTTAGGATCGTAAGAAGCGGAACAAATGCTTATACCCTGGAATATGCAAAATTGGAGGATCAACAAATCAAATCATTGAGTATAACGAAAGAGGAGGCATATAATTTTAAATTCATCTCCTTCGCCTCAGGTCCGGTTAATGTAGAACCCAAAAAAGAAGAATGGGATTTTGTGTGGACAAGATCAATCTATTTCACTTCCATGGCCGGAACTCCTGTACCCTATTCTTTCAGCGATTTAATATTTACCAACCATCTTTACAAAGTTACTTCTGAACAAATCATCTTTTTGGACAAAGATGGAAAAAGCAATGGTAAACCCACTTATGATGAATTTGACGAAAGCAAATTATCCTTAGTAACCTTTAAACCCAATAGAAATGTGATTGGTGCTAATTGGAGAAGTGCTTTTTCTCCTGGTGCCTATAAAGATCGTTACTATGTAATTAAGGATAATCTTGGAAACATATATAAGTTGAAATTCATCGCCATGGGTGCTGGAGGTGATGGCGGAAAACGTGGATATCCTGAATTGGAATATAAACTTGTAAAAGCCTATTAACATGAAAAATATTGGATACTTGTTCGTATTTATGGCCTTTGCGCTGTTAGCTTCCTCTTGCCAAAGCGGAAATTCGGAAACAAAGAGCGCTGCAGCCAATAACCCTGATTCATTACGCATTGTCTCATTGAATGGTACTATTACGGAAATATTGAGTTTAGCCGGGTTAGAAGATCAGATCGTAGGCACTGATGTTGCCTCTACCTTTCCGGAGTCCATGAAATCCAAACCTAAGGTTGGTCATAATCGTAAAATCCCGGTGGAAGGTGTATTAGCCTTAAACCCCAATTTGGTTATCGGAACCACAACTGAGGTTCCAAAAGAAACAGTGGAACAGTTTCGACAGGCAGGTCTAAAGGTCTTACTGTTTGATCAGGAGTATTCTGTTGAAGGTTCGAGGAACCTTATCCGTGCATTAACCGATTCGTTGAACCTGAAACTTAAGGGAGATTCCATTCTTTCATCGTTCGATAGAGAAATTGCGCATGTAAAGTCTTTCCCGGAATCCCACGGAAAGCCTAAGGTTCTATTTATTTATGCGCGAGGCAGTGGTACCATGATGGTTGGTGGATCTGATACCCAAGTGGATAAAATTATCCAATTGGCAGGAGCGGTGAATCCAGCAAAAGATTTTAAGGACTATAAACCTTTAACATCAGAGTCTTTGGTGAATTATAATCCTGATGTATTGTTGCTGTTTGATTCTGGATTATCCAGCCTAGGTAGTGCTGAAGGCCTATTATCAGTTCAAGGCGTAAAGCAGACCAATGCAGGCAAAAACAAGAAAATTATTGCCATGGATGGGCAGTTATTATCGGGCTTTAGTCCGCGGTTGCCACAGGCGATCAAAGAGTTACATACTAAAATTCATGAATGATAGAAAAATATAAAACGATTTTCATTATCTCTCTACTACTATTTCTAATTGGCTCCTGCATACTTTCCATATGTGTAGGGGCCATAGAAATACCTTTAGGAGATTTAATGAAAATAATTAACAAACAATTCCGATCAAATAATCCTGTTGAATCCCAACAGGAGGCCGTGTTGATGGCCATCCGTATGCCCAGAGTCATCCTTGGTCTTTTGATTGGTGGAACATTAGGGATATGCGGTGCAGCTATTCAAGGGATTTTCAGAAATCCATTGGCGGAACCTGGGCTGATAGGGATATCCTCTGGTGCATCCTTATTTGCTGTAATGTTCATTGTATTAGGAAATTCCCTATTTTCTAGTTTAACGCATTATATGGGTTACTATGCTTTAGCTATAGTTTCGTTTTTAGGAGCTCTGCTCACGACAACCGTACTTTACAAGTTCTCAGTGAGGAAAGGAAGAACTTCCATCACGACCTTACTTTTAATGGGCATTGCTATCAATGCATTGATCGGGGCATTGGTGGGTCTTTTTACATTTATTGCGAATGATGAAGAGTTAAGGAATATCACATTTTGGAATTTAGGAAGCTTGGGAGGCGCTAGCTGGCAATCAGTTACTGCCCTGCTCCCATTTGCATTGATTTGTATGGGCTCTTTGCTATTCTTTGGAAAACCCCTAAACGCCTTATTGTTGGGCGAATCCCAAGCGGAACATCTAGGGATTAATTTGCAGCAAACCAAAAGGAGTATTGTGGTATTAACAGCGATCGGTGTGGGCGCCTGTGTGGCTCTTTCTGGAATCATCGGATTTCTGGCACTTCTTGTTCCACATTTATTGCGGATGACCGTTACGGCAGATCATAAGTTCCTACTTCCCGGCTCCATACTTTTGGGAGCTAGTTTATTGGTATTAGCAGATTTATTGGCTAGAACGATTGTTATTCCTGCCGAACTTCCGATAGGAATTATTACCGCTATCATGGGGGTACCGATGTTTTTAGCCATTATCATAAAGAATACGAAGGAAGGAAATATATCATGATTTCCATCCAAGGACTTAATTATACCATTGGATCCCAAAGGATTCTTCAGGATGTTCATATTCGGGTAGCTGGCGGTGAATTGGTTGGGATTATAGGTCCTAATGGTGCTGGGAAATCCAGTTTATTGAAGTTAATCAGTAAGGAAAATCATGGATATTCTGGTGAGATACTGATTAATGGTAAGAATTTGAAGAAATATAAGATTTTGGAATTGGCTAAATTCAGAGCTGTTCTTCCGCAGAGTAATTATCTTGCTGTTAATCTTAAGGTTTTGGATATTGTTTTGATGGGTAGATATCCGCATTTCAATTATAAGCCGAATTCTGAAGATATTAGGATTGCGAAATGTTGTTTGGATGAAATGGGTATGGCGGGGTTTCAGGAAAGAATGATTTTTACGTTATCAGGAGGAGAACAACAAAGGGTGCAATTGGCAAGGGTTCTTGCCCAGATTTATCAGCAAAGGGACGGGATATTGTTGATGGATGAGCCGATCAATGGATTGGATCTGGAGTATCAACAGGTTATTTTGGAAAAGGCAAAGGATCTGGCAAGGCTTGGAATGTGTGTTATCTGTGTGTTGCATGATATCAATTTGGCGGCACAGTATGCAGATCAAATACTCTTGTTAAAAAATGGGAAGGTAAAGGATTTTGGACCTCCTGAGGAGGTTTTGACGGAGGAAGCGGTTTTTGAAATATATCATACAAAAGTGAAGAGAATTGAAAAAGGGATTCTGGGGTATACGGGGATTCTTCCTTCTGGGATGGGATGATAAAAAGGGCATTGTGATTTTGCGTCATTGCAATTTTACGTCATTGCGAGGCACGAAGCAATCTTTAGCCATGTCATGCTGAGCGAAGTCGAAGCATCTAAATATGGTACCCGTACAGATCCTTCGACGCGGCTCAGGATGACAAAGTCCAAAGATTGCTTCGTCGTACCTCCTCGCAATGACGCTGAGATTGCTTCGTCGTGCCTCCTCGCAATGACGAGTAAACCATCTCTCCATGACTGACCAGAACAAAAAAAACAAACAAAACACTAAAAAAATTAAAAAACAAAAAATGAACAGAACAACAGAAAATAACATCAGATCCATCTACGAAAAATACAAACAAGAGAATCCAAAAATTCGTATCAGAGATGCTGCAAAAGCTTTAAAATTAACCGAGGCAGAATTGGTTTATAGTTCAGAAAACACCCTCTATCTCCTCCCCGATTTCCATAATCTATTAAACGAATTAAAAGAACTCGGTTATGTCATGGCATTAACAAGAAATGAATATGCCGTGCATGAAAGGAAAGGCATCTACAGCAAGGCGGGTTTCCATGGCTCTATCGGCTTGGTCGTAAATCCAGATATCGATCTACGGCTCTTCATGAAAGATTGGAAATTTGTATTTTCAGTCAATGAAAACAATAGAAAAAGTATCCAATTTTTCGATCGGTTTGGAAATGCCATCCATAAAGTATATCTCACTGAAAAAAGTTCTGTAGAGGCATATGAAAATTTACTGGATAAATTTCAAACCGACCAACCTGATCACCTATCCATTGAAATACAAATTCCATTAAAGGAACTTCCATTGGAAACGGAAAAATTTGATGCAAAGGAATTTCATCAGGAATGGAAAAACCTTCAGGATACCCATGATTTTATGGGAATCCTAAAAAAGCATGGATTAAGCCGAATTCAGGCCATGCAAAATGCACCAAGTGGATTTACAATGGAAATTCCAAGTTCAAAAGCAGAATCTATTTTAAATTTAGTATCTTCATTAAAGACAGAAATAATGGTCTTTGTAGGGAATTCAAGTTGCCTGCAGATCCATACTGGTCTTGCGCAAAGGATTGTTCGTACTGGTCCCTGGATAAATATACTGGATGAAGAATTCAACCTTCATTTAAATGACCAAGCAATTCATAGTCTTTGGATCGTTAAAAAACCAACTAATTTAGGTTTGGTCCATAGTGTGGAAGCGTTTGATGATCAAGGAAATCTTATCGTTCAATTCTTTGGCAAACGAAAACCTAGTATTCCGGAAAGCGAAGACTGGCGGTTATTGGTTCAATCATTAACAGAAACCTTATGAAAATAATTGGCATGTTGATCTTTTTCTTGTTGCCCAATATGATTGTTCTTGCACAAGAAGTCGAAGCCCAAGATTTTATGGAAGCTGAAATCATCCTCAAAGACAAAAATGGAAAAAACAGCAGTTTGGAAAATGTTGTTCAAGCAGCTGAAAATCGTCCATTGGTGTTTTTTGGGGAACTTCATGATAATGAACAAGCCCATAAGTTACAACTAAAATTACTGACTCTATTAAACAAAGTTCATCCTACTGTAGTTTTGGGAATGGAGATGTTTGAAACAGATGTTCAACATATAATAGATGAGTATTTTGCCGATTTGATCAGTCAGAAAAGTTTTGAATCAGAAGCAAGAGTCTGGTTGAACTACCAAAACGATTATAAACCTTTAGTGGAATTCGCAAAAACTAAAAAAATAAAATTAATTGCAAGCAATGTTCCTCGGAGATATGCAAACGCAGTATATAAACAAGGGATAACCGTATTGGAAAAATTCGATACCAAGGCGAGGTCATATATGGCAAAATTACCTTTAAAAGTGGATACCACGTTAACTACCTATCAAGAAATGCGTGAAATGCTTCCTGGCCATGATGCTACAAATATGATCTATTCCCAGGCATTAAAAGATGCTACCATGGCTGAATTTATCCTAAAAAACTATCAGGAAGGACAAGTTTTTATACATATTAATGGGGCTTATCACAGCAAAATGAAAGAAGGTATCATCAGTTTTTTTCCAAAAGACATTCAGCAAATAGTGTTAACCATCAATACTGTCAAGCGAGAAGAAGTTACTCCTGAACTATTAGCAAAAGCTGATTTTACGTTGATTGTTGATTAATGAATTGTTAAATATTTGAAGATCAAACTTCAATCACAGCATCATTTACAATGGCAAATACCTTAGCGGAAATTGATTTTTCCATCAGGTACAAGCCTGTAAATTTCCCAAAGGCGGGCATAGTTAAAATTCTATTTTCCAGATGGAAACATGGTAATTTGAAGGACTGCCTGCCTTTGGTTTCAATCAAACATCCAGGATGGATATGTCCAACAATATTATACATATAGGCAGGTAAACCATTAATGGGTTCATGAGATAATATAACCCCTTCTGATAAAATAACTTCTTCTTTAACCTTTAGATTTATTTGAAGGAAATGATGATCAGCAAGAATATCATGATTACCCTTCGTTAGGGTAAAGTCAATTTTATGAAAATAGCTATTAACAAATAATTTGAATTTTTCCCAATCCTCGTTCCAAGACGAATGAAAAAGATCACCTAGAAAAACAACCTCTTTTACCTGTAAATCGTTCAATATTAAGTTTAACCGATCAAATTCTTCTTGAGGATCTGGTGATGGAACGAAGAAACCCGATCTTCTAAAATGGTTGAGTTTACCCAAATGCCAATCGGAGATCACCAACATTTCATAGCTAGGGATATAAAGCCCTTTTTGAGGTAATAGGAAAACCTCTAAACCATTTAAAATAATTTTTTTAGCCATTCAACAACTGCATTTTCACTTTTTCTAAGCGGCTTTGCCAATCCTCATTGGAGTACCGCTCTCTAAAGGATTCCGCAAAAATTGGAAAGGAAAAGGGCGTTAGTTTATCGGGACGGCTGAATAAGATTTTATGATTTGCTATTCGTTCAAAGGCTTGTTGCATCCTACCTTCTTCCAATTGAAAATCAAAAACCTCATCATATGCTTCCCGCAAAAGTAGGTTGTTTGGTTCATATTCCGAAAAAACTGAAAAGAACAAACCGGCATTCGCCTGTAGGTGTTTACTTTTCATCTGCTTTCCAGGGAAACCTTGGAAAATCAATCCTGCAATTCCGGCGATATCCCTAAATCTACGTTTGGCCATTTCCTGCACATTAATTCCGGAGTTTATATCCTGATGGAGTTGCTGGGGCGAGAATAATTGTTGCAGAAATTTTTCATCCACTTCATAATCTGTATCCGATAACAACTCAAAACCGTATTCATTACTGGCAATACTAAAAGTGGCCGGTTTGATGTTTCCTAATCGATAGGCAATAACCTGCGCCATTCCTTCATGTACTAATTTTCCATCAAAAGGATAGAAAAAGAAATGGTTGCCATATTTGGTTTGAATATATTCCACCAATAATTCATCTTCCTTGGGTAGTTTGGATAATCTTTCTTGTTCATCGAACAAAGGCTTTAAGAAGGTTATTTCGGAAGATACTCCCCTATTTTTATGAATATTCTTGAAACTATGTCTGATAGCTATCCCCAGATCAGGTGAAATGGCGAACCTTCCTCCCATCCAGGATGGAATGACCCCTTTCTTCTTTTCCGATGCTCTTACTATTGCATCATTGGCAATGATCTGGACCAATTCTAACTGTCTTCCTGAGAACCAAAAAACATCCCCAATATTTAATTTCGCAATAAAGGATTCTTCTATGGATCCTAGGTATTTGCCTGAAAGGAACTTTACCCGCATCATAAGATCTGATACGATGGCACCGATTGATAATCTATGCCGCATAGCGATCCTTCTATTGGTAACTTTATATAATCCATCTACAAGTTCCAATCGATGAAAATCATCATAAGCTGTTAAACTGGTTCCTCCATGGATCAACAGCGCCATACATTGGTCAAATTCCTCCTGACTGATACTGGAAAAGCAATGAGTCTGGGCGACTTCCTGAAGGATATCTTCCGCTTGGAAACCATCTCCGACAGCCAAGGTCATAAGGTATTGAATCAATACATCAAAGGATCGGATATAAGGGATCCTACTTTCCACGATATGATTTGAAACGGCATATTTTAAGGAATCACCTTCAATGATCTCCAGCGAATTGGTGGGGACATAATAGATAACTGAAGTGGCATCTGGTCGGTGTCCAGAACGCCCGGCACGCTGAAGAAATCGGGCAATTCCTTTGGGGGATCCCACTTGTACAACACAATCAACAGGTCTGAAATCTACCCCCAAATCTAAACTGCTCGTGCAAACAACAGCCTTTAATCTTCCTTCATGTAAAGCCTCCTCCACCCAAAATCGCACCTCATCACTTAATGACCCATGATGGATGGCAATCAATCCTGCAAATTCTGGATAATGGGTAATGATCTGTTGATACCAGATTTCTGCTTGGGATCTGGTATTCGTAAAAATAAGGGTGGTTTGGTAGTTATTGATGATATCGACAACTTTATCCAATAATTTGATTCCTAAATGTCCAGCCCAAGGAAATTTTTCCAAATTATCTGGAAATACGGTTTCAATAGCGATTTTTTTATTGATATTAGCTTGGACAAGCGTGCCTTTATTATGTTCACCCAATAAAATATCCTTTGCTTCCTGAAGGTTTCCAATGGTGGCAGAAATTCCCCAAATCTTTAATTTGGGGTTTATGGATTTAATCCGGCTGATGGCCAATTCCATGAGCACACCTCGTTTAGATCCTAATAATTCATGCCATTCATCTACGATAATGAATTCCAGGTTTTTGAAATAGTCTTGCCCGCCTTTGGTCGCGAGGATCAGATGCACACTTTCGGGTGTTGTGATCAATGCCTGGGGAGGATTTTTTCTTTGTTTCTGTCGTACAGCTGTGGTGGTATCTCCTGTTCTTAGTTCAATTTCATAATCTAGGTCTAAATCTTGGGAAACTTGGGAGGTAGCTTTATGAATTTCTTTGGATAATGCGCGCAAAGGCGTAATCCATAGTGTATGTAATTGTTTTTTCTTTGGTTTGTTAAGTTGATTTTGTTGATCGTAATAAGACTTTAATACCCCAAACCAGATAGCAAAAGTTTTTCCATATCCTGTTGGTGCATTTAATATCCCGGATTGGCCTTTGGAAATAGCTTTCCAACAGGATTTTTGGAAATCATGTGCTGTCCAACCTTGGTTATAAAACCATACCTCCGCCAATTCGTTCTCCATTTGTTTTGCTTAATTTATCGTTTGTGTTTTGTGCTTTAAAAATCGTTTATGTATTGAGTTTTAAAATCTTTTAATTCTTGTGTGTATTTGGTAACAAGGTATTAGAATTTTGACAAAATAGATAACAATCAATGAAGAATTTTGTTAAGTATAAAAGAGTTTAAATAATTGATATAAATAAAACTTATAAATCAGTTTAATATTATGGCAAATAAAACCGTTGGAATTTTTGTTGGAAGTCTGAGAAAAGATTCATTTAATAAGAAAATAGCAAATTATTTAGTGAGTATAACGCCTGAAGGTTATACTTTTAAGATTATAGAAATTGGACAATTGGCCTTTTATAATCAGGATTTTGATGATGAAGGTACAGCACCTGAGAATTATGCGACATTTCGTGAGGAGGTTAAGGCTTTGGACGCTGTATTGTTTGTAACGCCTGAATATAATAGATCAGTACCTGCTGTTTTGAAGAATGCTATTGATGTGGCATCGCGGCCATATGGGAAATCGGTTTGGGACAAAAAGCCTGGTGCGGTTATTAGTTCATCGATAGGTGGTATTGGTGGTTTCGGTGCCAATCATCACTTGAGGCAGTCTTTGGTTTTTGTGAATGTTCCTACCATGGCGCAGCCGGAAATGTATTGTGGGAATGTTGCGGATAGTTTTGATAAGGAAGGTAAATTGACAAACAAGGAAACTGAAAAGTTTTTTAAAGGATTTTTGGAGGCTTATGTAAAATGGGTGGAGACTTTTGTGAGGTAAGGAATTATTTTTTTCCGTCATTGCGAGGAACGAAGCAATCTTTGGACTATTGTAAAGATTGCTTCGTTCCTCGCAATGACGTTAGACTCGTAATGACGTATGCTTTACAATGACGTATTCGTAAATATTTATGCTTTACAATGAAGTCCTGGTTTTAAACAAACCTTACCTCTCCAAAAAATTCTGGTAAATGAAAATTTGGTGTCGGATTATCTATCAAATTCCAAGAAATAAAATGAGGATTTGGTAATTCATCACCACATTTATAGAAATTAGCGTAAGCTACTTTGCCTTTCAATTCGCCAAGTTTAAGTCCAATTAGTTCTACAGGAATTACCAAAATCTCTTGCCAATTTTTCACCTTATTCAAAGTACGAATATTACTAAAGGTATCCACCGTTAGTATCTCCTCTGTCGACAAACGATTTCGTTTAGCCTTTACTGCTGGACCATAACCGATCAAGCCAGTTCCCAACACATTGAATTCAAAATTGTAATAACTTTTTCTTTCATCCAATGAAATGAAGAACTCCACACAACTATCCTCCCACACATTCTCATTCGGCCTAATAAATTGTCCTTTTACATATTCCTCTTCAACATCATAATGAATTATTATATGGGATTTAGAATAAGCGATCTGAAACCTCACTTTCGGGATATATGGATAATCTTCCTTCCAGGAAGCCTCCGATATACCTTGCCAACTGATTTCACTCATTGCTTGCGCAATACTATGATAATCCTGTTGGATGTGGGTCAAATCAATCTCGCTTACTTCTAAATGCTTCATCTTATTTACTTAAAAGATTTTCTGCTAATATCTCGGTTAATTTGGCATGATTTGCTTCCAATTCCTGCACTAATTTCAATTGTGCTTTTGTTCTAACCAAGTTATGTTCATCGTACGCAATTTTATAATACGTATCGCCATCAATATAATCGGTCAAGAATCTTACAGCTTGCATGTAAGGTAGCAAATGTACCGCATAAATTAAAGAATCAACTTCATCATCTGTTAGGAAATCTTTAGCTTCCGACAAATAACCTGATGTGAAAGATTGAAATAAAGGGATGTTCAGAACCACTTTGTCCAAGTCAGCCTCGTCCTCTGCAGCTGAATTGATGATCGTACGGATAGCATCGCCAAAGTCATATGCCACATAACCCGGCATTACCGTATCCAAGTCAATAACACATTGCACATTATCGTCCTTATCCAATAGAACATTATTGAATTTCGTATCATTATGCGTTATTCGAACAGGTAATCTATTCGCACGACCCATTTCTAAAATGGTACGCATTTTATCTTCTCGTTCGAAAATATAATCCAATAGATCTTGAACCTTTTCTACCCTTTTAACCGGATCTTTTGCAATGGCGTTACGTAGGTTCGTCAGCCTGAATTCGATATTATGAAAGTTAGGAAGTATTTCTACAATTTTTTTAGGGTCAAGGTCACTTAACTGTTTTTGGAATTGGCCAAATGCCATTCCACCCGAATATGCCTGAGAGGTAGTTTCCAAAATGTCATAGCTCCTTGTTTCTGGAATCAATAAGAAAACCCGCCAATAGTCTCCCGCCTCATCTTTTACATATTTTCTCCCATCCCTTGTTGGCACCAATGTCATTGTTCTCTTTAACACTTCATCTTCGCCAAGATGTGCCAATTTTGCTTTAAGGTGATTACATACAGCTTCTATATTATTCATCAAACCATCCACATTGGTAAAAATATGATGATTTATTCGCTGTAATAGGTATAGGTTATTATTAGCTGCGTCGGTGGTTATTTTAAATGTATCGTTGATATGGCCTGAACCAAACGGAACAGCGGAAATGACTTCCCCGTTAAGTTCAAATTTTTGTGCCGATAAAATGCTCTTTTCAGTTTCTTTGGTTGACATTACTTCACTTTTCATTCATAATTCTATGTAAGTAAACGCAATATCATCATAAGGACCCAATTAATAAAATATTTTTTTCAATCAAACGGTTGCATGATTTTTTACCTAGATTTTTCGTAATTTGGGCTTATATATCGTTCAACCCCCTATATGGTCACGGAAATTATTATTATACTTGTCTTAATTGTATTAAACGGAATTTTATCAGCTTCAGAGATTGCTATCGTCTCCAGTCGAAGAGCCCGACTAGCTGCTCAAAGTGAAAAAAATAATGGTGCTCGTGCAGCATTGCAACTTAAAGAGAATCCCAACAACTTTCTTTCTACCGTACAGATTGGAATTACCCTTATCGGAATATTAACGGGTTTTTTCTCAGGTGGTACTATTTCAACCTTTATTGCTGATCAATTGAATCAGATTCCAGCATTATCCGCATATTCCAACCAAATATCGGTTATTCTAGTGGTTCTGATCATCACCTATTTATCCCTTGTAATTGGAGAGTTGGTACCTAAGCGCATAGGAATGGCAATTCCGGAGAAATATGCTTCCTTTATTGCGGTACCTATGTCTATTCTAAGCACCATAGTTAAACCTTTTGTATGGTTATTAAGTGTATCTACTGATTTTATCGTCAAATTATTCAACATCAAATCAGGAAGCAATACGGTTACAGAAGAAGAAATCAAAGCTTTGGTAGATGAAGGAGTAGATAGTGGCGTAATTGAAGGTATCGAACATGACATGGTGGACCGCGTACTTAGCTTAGGCGACAAAAAAGCCATAAATCTTATGGTTCATCGAAGTAAAATAACTTATTTGGATATACAAAGGACTTTCGAAGAGAATAAAGCCTTTATTTTGGCTGATGAACATACAGAATATCCTGTTTGTAACGGGAATTTTGACCATGTGATCGGATTGGTTCATGTAAAAACATTGTTTAAGGAATATTTGAGTGGAAGAGAGCCTGATCTTACGAAGATATTGCACCCTATCCCATTTGTAAACGAGAATACCTATGCATATAATGTCTTGCAGACGCTGAAGACTTCTAAAGTTTTACAGGCCGCAGTTGTGGACGAATACGGTAGTCCGCAGGGTATCATCACCATGACGGATATTGTAGCTTCCTTAGTTGGTGGTTTTGATTCTCCTGAAAATGAAGAAAAGAAAACGATCAGAAAACGGGAAGATGGCTCGTTTGTCATTGATGGTTCTTATCAATTAAATGATTTTATTGAATTATTCAACCTTGACCTTTCGGAAGACGATGAGGACGAGATAGGTAATTTAACTACAGTAGCTGGCCTAGTGTTTTTATTGTTGGATCATATTCCAGAAGAAGGCGAGAAAGTGGTTTATAAAAACCTGGAATTTGAGGTGCTGGATATGGATGGTCACCGGATCGATAAATTGATTTTAAAGGCCCTGAATCCTCCCACGGATGAAACTTATAATATAGATTAACCTCTAATATAGATTAACCTCAGCATTTCGATAAAATTAAAGCTCAACATTAGAAAAAATTCTTCTAGGCTAAGAAAATAATACCCATTATTTTCCTAGCCTTGACTTATTTGGTTCATATTGAAACTGTATTTCAAGTGAGGTGTAAGTAGCGTATAAGTGTGTTTTAGCACTTACACCTCACTTACACCTTACTTGCATCTTACTTACACTAAGAAGACAAAATGTGTCTAGTCCTATTATAGCTATACTGTCTTATCCGTATTTTCTATAAGTATTTTCAAGCTAAAAGATGATTAATTTGAGCTGAAAGAATTGATTAACTTAATGAGTTCACTTTTTTGTTGTAGTCCACTTTGCCGCCAAACTTGGGTTCCATTTTTATATAGGATTAAAGTAGGCACGCCTTGTACCTGAAATTTTGCAGCTACAGCTTGGTTTTTGTCCACATCAATTTTGATAATACTTAATTTATCTCCCAGTTCTGCTTTAACTTCTTGGAGGATGGGTGCCAACATCTGACAAGGGCCACACCATGCTGCAGAGAAATCAACTAAAACTAATGCGTTACGTTGTATTATTTCGTTGAACGATGCCATTATTATTTATTTAATGAGAAAACTTTATTTAATTTAAGGGAAGACATAACTCTTCCAATTCTTCAATATCGCCATTGAACATATTAAGATCAACAGGACCTTTTATACCAGTAACGGTTCCTTTTTCAGAGAATTGCCAAATATTCCAATGTTTTTTAGGCTTTTCCACCCAAAAATTGTAATTGGCAATCCAGAGGGTATAATCTGCAAATTCCTTTTCCAAAAAATCCGCAAAATATTTATCTCCCGAATAAAGAACAGGTTTTACCTGGAAATGTTTTTCTACCTCTAACAACCAACGTTTCAGTCCTACCTTTAAACTATCCATGGATTGATTTCTAGGCATTTCTTCTATATCTAAAACTGGTGGAAGATCGCCGGGTTCCAACTTTACAGTTCGAATAAAATTATTGGCCTGTTTAATGGAGTTTTCATTCGGTCTAAAATAATGGTATGCTCCTCGGAGTTTGTTTTTATCTTTAATCGATTTCCAATTTGATTTAAATTTGGAGTCCTTTGCCTTTTCGCCCATCGTCGCACGTACAAAAATAAAATCAATCGGAAACTCATCGTTAATTGTTAATACTTGATCCCAGAAAATAGTTCCCTGATATTGCGATACATCAATGCCGTAGATTTTATCATCATGCCTCCGCATTAATTCTATATTCCTGACATCATATTTTCCGTTATCTTCTTGGCTTATCTTTTCCTTTTCGAACCATTTTACCCATAAATATGCAATTCCTGCCCGGTGTTGAATACCAAAAATCAATAAGACAAAAACTGCAGGCAGAACAATACTCCAAATCAGTAATTTACGCTGATCTTGTTTATCTGGGGTTATTTTTTTCTTGACTGTTTTGCGGGTTTTTGTCATATTGCGTGAAATTAGGCTATTTATGAATAACCTCAAAGAAAAATATAAATGATCATATACAATCCCAAAGACTGGCTAAGTACCACTATTTATCTTCATACTTTTCGAATCTTCAAAAGACTCCTTCCCTACTTGATTGCATCCGCAGTTATCTCAGCAGCATTGGCTTATTGGGAGTTATCTTATGTGGATGCAGAAGATCGAAATATGTTGAAGAACGTCAGTATTGTCCATAGTTTATTGGGTTTTGTCTTGTCGTTACTCTTGGTATTTAGAACGAATACAGCTTATGATAGATGGTGGGAAGCCAGAAAGCAATGGGGATCTCTTACCAATACCAGTAGGATTTTGGCCATAAAGATGAATGCTTTTTTGTCTCCTGATGATAAAGTGAACAGAAGTTTTTATAGGAAATCTATCGCTTTATTTGCTGAAACGCTTTCCTCCTATTTAAAATCGGATTATACCAAGTTTATGCTGGACGAAAAGTTAAATCCGGAGTTGAATACCTTAGATGATAAAAAACATGGACCTAACCAGGTTGCGGCATTGATTTATAAGAAAACTAATATTTTATATAAAGAAGGTAAAATTACTGGGGACCAATTGATTACGCTAAACAAGGAATTAACGGCATTAACTGAAGTTACGGGAGCTTGTGAAAGAATTAAGAACACGCCTATCCCATTGGGCTATAGCTCATTCATAAAAACATTTATTATCTTGTATACAGCGACTTTACCGATTGGTTATGTGTTTTCTTTAGGCTATTTTGTGATTGCTGCTGTACCATTTATTTTTTATGTTTTGGCTGCTTTGGAAATGATTGGGGAGTCAATTGAAGAACCGTTTGGAGCTGATGCAGATGACCTGCCAATTGAAAAAATGGCTTCAAATATTAAAAAGCATTGTAATGAGATTCTGGTAGCTTAACTAAATCAATATCTCAAACAAAAAAGCGAATCATGTCTGATTCGCTTTTTTAATGATTCATTATTTAAATCTATCGTTTCTTAAAGATATTAAAAATTGATTTTTTCTTTTTATGGTTTCCATAACCGTAACCATATCCATAACCATATCCACCATAACCATAACCATAGCTTCCATAGCCATAACGGGTATCATTAAATTTAACACCATTTAAAAGGATAGCCATATTGGTTAAATCTCCAGATTCATAGATTTTTTGAACTTCTGGCAATTGACGTTTATCCATCTTACCAGCACGTACAACAAATAAAGTCACATCGGTAATTCTATTAACAATCTTAGCATCAGCTACAATTCCTAATGGTACATTATCAACAATGATATAATCATAACGATTCTTTAACTCTGCAAATAAATTGTCAAGTCGTTCTGATAATAAAAGCTCCACTGGGTTAGGCGCTATTACTCCAATTGGAATGATATCAAGTCCATCTGCAATTCTATCTTTATAGATAATATCATCGATTTGCGTATTGCTATCGGCAAGATAATGTGTAATTCCTACTGGCATTGGAACTTTGGTTTTATGACTTAATGTTCCTTTTCTTAAATCCAAATCAACTAAAACCACACGTTTTTTTAGAAAGGTAAAACTTACGCCTAAATTAATGACAGAGAATGTTTTACCGGCTCCTACATTGAAGGAGGTGAAAGTCAAGACTTTCTGTTCTTTATCCCCGGATGACATAAAGCCCAAATTTGTTCGGAATATTCGGAAGGCCTCAGTTACCTCATCGGTTCCCTGCTCTTTAACAACCACTTCCTGTTTTGCGGATTGCATATCCGTAGAAAATGGAATCTCTCCAGCAAATGGAATGGAAACTTCCGATTCGATATCCCGCTTGTTTCGAATCTTCGTATTGAATAATAACATCAATAATAAAACGATCGCTGGAATTGCCAACCCTATTCCTATACCAATAGCAAGCTTCTTTAATTTATTTGGATAAATTGGCCAATCACTTCCTGAGGCGGAGTCAATGATACGGATATTATCATCAGTCATCGCCTGGTTAATGGCATTTTCCTCTCGTTTATTCAATAAGAAAATATACAGTTCTTCTTTAACTTTTTGCTGGCGCTCCACAGAAAGCATCATCCGCTGTTTTGTTGGTAAGGATTGAGCTTTTCTGATGGCTGCATTTTCCTCCTGTTGAAGGTTTCTGATTTTAATATTAAAACCAGTGATTACATTGTCTACAGCTCTAACGATGTTTTCGCGCATAGCCACTAAAGCGTTGTCCATATCCTGGACAATAGGATTGTTCGAGTTTTCCCCTGCTTGCAATCGATTCCTTTTTAATAGTACGCTATTATATTCAGAAATAATCGATTCAATGTTACCATCAACTAAACCCGTATTGCTAGGAATAAGATCTTTTGCACGCGCGGGATCATTTAATCGTTGACGCATGATCTCCACCAATTTTTTCTGCGTTTCTATATCCTTACTCGTCGATTGGTACCCACGAGATTCAGACCAATATTGTTCGCCGGCAGCTTTTACATCCAAGCCTTGGTTTTGAATCTTCATTCCTTCAATATCGGATTCGACAGAACTTAATTCCTCTTCAATAATCGCTATCCTATCCCTAATAAAATTTGCAGTATTATGAGCTATCGTATTTTTATCCTCGATAGTCATCACATTATAGACTTTTATTAATTTAGTGATCATATCGGCAGCTCGCAATGGATTGCTATCTTCCATAGTAACCTGCAAAAGCTCCACATCTTCCATTTGTCTAATCTGTAATTTCCCCAAGAAATAACCTACCATAGCATCTACAGGAGATTTAGTAATGGTAATCTGCTCATCAGAAGACTTACGGTAACTCAAATTGGGATTAAATTGAATTATCATTTTTCCAACAGGAGTATTTACCAATTGATTCAGAGGAACAATAATAGATTTTGCCTCTTTATTAGAAGAAAAGTCTGATAATTCCACTTTATTAGCATCCTTACGACGTAAATTGAAAGAAAAACCTGCATTTTGGTTGATGCCTTCAAATTCTACTAAATAGGGTGATGTGCGGTATAATTCTAATGTACGCAGTCCCGATTTAACCGAATAGCTGATATCTGTATTTAGTGAATCAATGGTATTTCGCATTAATTCTTTTGACCGTAATTGTAAAATCTCACTGTTTACATTGACTGCATTATAAAAGTTATTAGGTCGTGCAATCCGTGTAGCAACCATGGTATTACTAGCTGTCTTAATCATGACAGTTTCAGACTGGCTATATAAATAAGGAGTCTTGCTATATTGATAATAATAATATCCTCCAAAAATCAATACAGATAGTAAGAACCATTTCCAGTTGGCTAATAAATAGCGGAAAAGATCTAATATATTGATTGACTTTTCTTGTTGTTTTTGCATATATGTGTTACTTATTTTAGACATAGTTTTATTTTTTGAATACAGCTAACATAGTAAACACCAGGGTAGTTAATCCTGTGAACATACCAATATATCTCCAGGTCATATCCTCTCTAGGTGTAGTAACAGCTGTTCTAGGTTTCACATATACAATATCATTCTGTTTTAAATGGAAAGTTGGAGATTCAAAGAGAGCAACCTTTTCGATATCATTCAAATACATTTTCCGTGTTCCATTTTCCTCACGGATGACAGCAACTTCATTTGTCATCGCGTTATTGGTTAATCCACCACTACGTGTAATCGCTTCCAATAAATTGATTTGACCATCTGGTACATTTAAAATTCCAATACCCCCTACTTCACCCATCATAATGATTTTCAAATTGGTCAATTCAACTTTAACTGTAGCATCATTTAAAATTTTATCACCTTCTAATCTACTTTTGATAAGGTTTTTTATCTCATCAATAGATTTTCCTTCCACATTTAAGGTTCCTAAAATTGGAAATTCGATATTTCCATTCTGATCCACTAAGTAACCTCTGTCTGAGCCGACAGCATTTGATAAAATAGCTCCCTTTTCATCCACAGTATATAGTCCAGATTCATTATTAAATGGAGCGGCTAATTCCGGATTTTTTGAGCCAACTTGTATACTTAGGCGGTCATTGGCTTGAATTTTCAATGGTGGAATTCTTTCCATTTCATATTGAAGGTTTGGGGACATATCTTCCACGAATACGACCTTTTTGGATACCAAACAAGAGTTTAAAAATAAGAGCGTAAAAACGCTAATTCCGAAAATGATTTTTTTCATGATGGATTTTTTATGTGGATAAGTTAGTGTATGACAAAGATGCAGCTTCAGCGTTAGGTAAACAAACTAAATTTGCTATTGGTATAATTTGAACAATTTGAATTAAAATATCGGTCATGGAAGAAAACAGGTCGGCATTCCATCGAATGGCTGAACAGCTCGGCAAAACGGATATCAATTTATCGGTATTTTCCATAAAGGTTAGTGTGTTTTGAGGTCCTTGCTTTAATCTCACAAAACCAGCCAATTTCCTTTTTTCGTTACGATAACAGGCTGTTTTTCCGCTCCAAGGCGTACCAAAAATAAAAACTTCGCCATTTATCAAACGAATTGCTGGATTATCATCATTTAACAATGAAAATCCAGGAATGTTTTCTAACCAAAGTCTACTGTGGGTACTTTTTCCTGTTCCACTTTTTCCTAAAAACGCGAATGCATTTAGCCCATTTTCAACCACAGAAGCATGGATTAAAATGGTATTTTCAGATAAAGAGGCTTGAGCAAAGATTACCATTAAAAACCAGGTTAAAACATTCTCTTTATATTTGTTGAAACTTGCTGCTTTAATCCGAACCTTTTTAAAATCTTTACTACTTAGCATGGACCATTCAAATTGACCATCCTCACTTTTTAGAATCGTTAAATACTGGTCTCCATATTCATAAAATTTGAATCTATCCTGCCAGAAATTGGAAATATCAGAAAGTAATTTAGCCTCTTTCAGATCATAGGATAATTCATTAAACGAAACCTCAACTCGACTAATAATTGGAATTTCTTCAGAAAATTGGGATTTAAAATCTGTAAAAGAAGGTAATATAACATCCAAATTGAAGGTTTGAGGAACTTGAAGTTCTAATCCAAGACCTGCAACTGCATAATAAACCGTTTTGTGCATAGTTTCCAATTTTGAATGCATGATTAGTTCATTTGAATTACTTTTTTACATCGTAAAGCCACTTTCTCATCATGAGTAACAAAAATCATGATCTTATCTTTTGCGTACTTCATCAAATTATCAAGAAGTCTATTCGATGTTTCTTCGTCCAATGCAGATGTTGCTTCATCAAAAAGCCAAATGTCGCAATCTCTTAAAATGGCTCGAGCGATAGCGATTCGTTGCGCCTGTCCTTCGGATAAGCCATAGCTTTGTTCGCCAATTTTGGTATGTAGACCTTCAGGAAGCTGAAAAACAAAATCAGCGCAAGCGAGATTTAATGCATTGATCATTTGCTCCTCGGTTATTGATTTATTGATAATCCTTAAATTATCATAAATGCTACCTGAAAATAAGGTATTACCTTGAGGTACATAGGAAAAGTTCAATTTATGCGAACTGTTCAAGTCCTTTAAATCCCCAGTTTTATCTTCCAATATAATTCTTCCATTCACAGGCTTTATCAGATTTAGTAATAGCCTTATTAATGTTGTTTTGCCTTTACCACTTGCTCCTACAATAGCAACCGGCTCTCCAGCTTTCATATCCACATTAAGTTTATGGATCACATCCTGATGTTCGTAAGCAAAGGTTACATTTTCAAACCGTATAGATTTAATTCCTCTTGCAAAATGGCTATTGGATGTTTCAACCTGCTCAATAAGATCAATTTCCATTAATCGATCTGCTGAGGTACGAAATCGGATAAAAGCAGGAAAAAATGTAATCAATGATAAAATAGGTGCTTGAATACGTCCAACCAATTGTAAAAACGCAGTCATAGTTCCAAAAGTAATTTCATTTTGGTGCAGTCTATAAATTCCCCAGATAAAGGCAGTAAGGTAACCAATGTTAATGGCTACCTTCATCATGGTTTGGGTAAATAGATTGAAATTCAATTGTTTCAGTTTTAAACCTAATGAATTTTGCTGTGCAGATTCCATGATGAAATGGCGAGCTGCGAATATACTTAGGGACTGGATTAAACCCCTGTTCCTTAAATTTTCCTGCATAATATTTCCAACCTCACTCTCCGATTGTTTAACATTATAGTTTAATTGGCGAAGTCGTTTAAAATATATTTTGGAAAACAAAAACAATGGAGAAATAGCTATAATCATGATGGCCAGCATAGGGTCAATTACCCATAGGAAAATGAAAGTAGCTATCAATTTTAAAGTAGTTACAATAAAGTTAACTCCAGCATGACTGATCATCTGAACAACTTCATTACAATCGTTTGTAATCCGAACCATCACATCACCAGTGAACCATTGTTTTAGTACTTGCCAAACTGCATTCAATTGTTTAGCAACAATTTGGTTCTGAATTCTTAAGGTGAATTTCAGTTGGGTTTTCTGATTTATATAAGTCGCGATCAATTTAGCAACAATACCCGCAAAAACGCTTCCTACTACCAAGAATATGTGTAATTTTAAATCTCCTGGAATTACATTTAATGCAATGTCGACCGACTTTTTGGAATAATAAACAAAGAGCAATGAAAAGACAATACTGCTTAATTCTAGTAAAAAATAGACAAATATCTGTGCATGGAAACCTTTTGCAAAGTTCCAAGCCCAATTGATCTGTCTTTTAATGGAATAATTCATTCTTTATGTCCAATTAATCTATCACGTGTTTTAAAAATTGGAAACCAAAAGGCTTCTGCAGGGGCATATTTTTTAGCATTCAAAAGATGAGGTACTACCCGTTCTAGAGCATTGTTTCGTTGTCTATTTTCTTTTAAAGTATCTGAGGTTTGAGCATATCGTGTATCATGGAAACCAAAATTACCAGCTATAAGCACATCATTTAATAACCATTTGGCATCTTGCTCAGGATGATTCTCAAATGGAAGAAAATTTTTGGATAATCCTAAATATTGAATAAGCAGGTTATTAACCATAAACATCCAATCCAATATCCCTATTTTTTTATAATGGGCCTGAAGCTCTAATTTATCAATTTCGCTTATTGATTTTTTATATAACCTTGCCACATCACAGAATTGCCGTAAGCCAATTCCAAAACCCAAATAATGTTTTAAAATATGGGAATTGGTCTGAATATGTGCCAATGTCCAGGAAATACCATTAATGGTATTTTCCTGAATTTTTAATTTCCTATAAAATCCCTTTTCAGCATTTATCAATTTTTTGATATAACCCTGTTTAAATGGATTTAAGATATCCATCATTTTGGTATGGTGCTCCACTTCAAATGATTTCCATAGGTAGATTGAACTGTTCAATGCACCGGTATTTACTTGGATGTTTTTTGATCTTACTAAAGAGTTAGCCCGTTTAAAATCTTTGATGGAATCAAAATATAAATCAATATCTCCACTGCTTCTCAATAAAGGTTTTTCATAAAGACTCGCTAAACTTAACCCTTTCAGCAAGGTAAAAGGAATATCCTCTTCTTTAAAGATATCATCAATTTGAACCAATATTTCGGCCATCAATTTATTTTGTCTTTCAATTTGGTCTACTCTTACAGTCCATCGAAGTTGAAAGATTTTATGTGGTAAAAAAGCTGGAGGTAATTTCAACATTCCTTCATAAACAATTCCTTCCACCGTTTGTGCCATGGAGATGCTGTACAGGTTTTTCCATTCCTCCTTATCTAAAGGAAAGATGGAAAGATCGTCAATTGGACTATCCCAAAGTCCAGATCTTAATAAAGTGAGAAATGCCTGTTGTACCTTGTTTAACATTAATCTTCTGCCAACAAATTATTCTTTTTAAAAATGGCAATTAAATTTTCAGCATCAGCTTCAACCGTTTTGTGATCATTATCAGAGAGTTCGTATTCTTCCATCAACAATTTAACCACATCATCAACAGTGAAATCTGTATTCTTAAGCGAATTCCACAGCCAAGCTGCAGTTTCATTCAAGGTATACACCTTAGAGAAATCCATCATGCCCTGATCAGGTTCTATAATCACATAATCCTCCCCTACCTGCCTTACTTCTAAGTCCTTACGTAACCTCATGTATATCTAAATATAATTCTACTTCTACTTAATCTTAAATATTTTATAAGCAAAAATCCTAAATGGTCGAGCTAGAAACCAAAACATCGCAGCTATAATAGAAGATGCAGTTTGTAAATTGATTTGTTTTCCATTTCTAATCACTACTTCAACCGATGCAAAAACTTCCTCTTTCCATATCTGCTCTATTTGAACTAAATTACCATCTCCAGCCATCCATATTAAATTATTTTTAATACGGATAATCCTATGCATGACATAGCCAGATTTTGTATCTGCTAAAACAATATGCCCAATTTTTAAATCCCTTTCCTGAATAGGCTTAAGAATGATCCTTTCACCTGGTTTAAGAAATGGTCGCATACTTCCTCCTACTACTGTAATCTGAACTGGTTTTCCCTCTTTTAATATAGGTTTGACCTGTTCAAAAAAGAGCTCATTCTTAATACGGAGGACGCTAGGATCATTGTTTTCGTATGAATTATGCATAGTAGACAGGCAAAATTAATAATTAATTAAAATAAGGAATATGCTTCTCGAATGTAAAGGGCTAAAAATTATTATTTGTAGCTAATTTATGATTTCAGGGGCAATTTTAAAGACTTTTATAGATGGAAATAGTCTTATCAATCATTTTATCTAAAGTAAAATTTTGTTTAAAGCGTTCTGATGCGCCTTTACTCAATCGATCGTAAAATTCTTTATTTTCGCCTAACCTAAATATAGCATTCCTAAAATCATCAGCATTTTCTATTGGAACTGTTAATCCAGAAACCTCATGTTCATTAACCCAGCTAACACCAGAACCAGGAATTCTAGTTGAGATAACAGGCTTACCTAAAGACATGGCTTCGATCTGTACGATTGCAAATGCTTCCGTTTTAATAGTCGAACTTAAACAAAAAATATGACAAGCTTTAAAATAGTTTGGTACATCTTCGTCTGGTATAAATCCTAAAAAAGTAATTTTATCTTGTAGATTTAAAGCTTTGACTTGATTCTCTAGCTCTTCTCTTAATGGCCCGATTCCACCAATGAGTAAATGGTAAGAATCATCCAAACCCTTCATAGCTTCTATTAAGAAAGGATATCCCTTATATTCGACCAGACGACCAAGAGCAAATAAAAGTTTTTTACCTGCAAATCTGCCTCTAATCATGTTTGCTTTTGTAGAATCGGCTAGCAAAGGTTGGACTCCTATAGGGATATGGGCAATTTTTTCTTGAACTTGGGTTAAGAACTGAGACTCTTTTACATATATTGGACTCGTACCTACTATCAAATCTGCTCTTTTGATCAACCAATCCTGAAGCGGTTTATATAGCTTCAGCAAGGTTTTTTGTTTCAGGATGTCACTATGCCAGTGCAATACTACTTTTCCTTTAAAACCTGCTAAAAACAGGCTTAAAGATGCCATAGGATCTGGATGATGGATATGAATGATATCATATTGGTTAGCAATTCTTCTAAGCTTGGTAATCATCTTTGGTGCCAACATGGTAGCAGCAACTTTAATTTGCGTGGAGACTACGAATAACTTGGCGTATTGATTTATAACTATATCTTTCTCTGGAAAATTTTCAGTGGAAGCACATAACATGTCACAGTGAATTTCCCTTTCGGATAGTCCCAACATGAGATCATACATGACTTTCTCCACTCCGCCACGAATGGGATAAAACTTTCCTACTTGTAATATCTTCATTTTTTGAGCGTATAAATGTAATTAAAAAGCTTATGAAATAAGGTTGCCAGAAAAATTGTTGATAAAATGGAAGCTCCTAAATAAAGCCAATTATTCTGTATAAAAATATGGTTACCTCGGAGTATAAAGTATAGAACTCCGTGGATAAGGTAATTTTCATAAGAAATCTTCCCCAAGAAATTAAATATGCTACCCTTTGGTAATCCAGAATAACTTAAAAGAATGACGACTGCTAATACTATGAAAACATAAGAGAAGATATATAAAAACTCGATTTTAAAAAACGCGAAAATAAAAGCCAACCCTAAACAGATTGGGACAAATAAAATATTACCAAATTTTGTTCGGCTCCATCCGATTAATCGTGATTCTTGGGCTTGAAATAACATACCAAATGGAAATGCAAGGTTAGACACCCACCAAGCACGATCGAATCCTTTTTGATAAAGGAGAGCTGAAATAATCAATGAAATGGAAAACATACTGATTATTTTAATATTCAGGGACCATTTTGTGCTGAAAACCACAAAAAATACTAGATAAAAAATCAAAATAATATATGCAAACCAAGAATAAGGTAAGGGGGTTAATCCGATCCAAAGATTTTGGAATATGTCTAGATTGAATATTCCTTTATCAAGAAATTGGGTAAATAAAAAAAAGAGGGTGATGACCAATAATGGTAAAACAATTTTCCATAATCTCTTGCCTAAAAAACCTTGAAGATAAGATTGTTCTTTTTTTCGGTAAGAAGCCATTAATCCATATCCCGAAATAAAAAAGAATAGGGCTACTTTAGTTCCTGCCCATTTTGTGATAGTCAAAAACAAAGGCATTTCAGCGTGGAAATTGAGATGGCTCAGGACGATCAATATACTTAATATTCCTTTGAAACTGTTGGATTGTTCAATGGTGAATGGTACATATTTCTTTTTCCACAATGAAATGGATAATAGATATAATATTCCAATAATTGCTATGAAAGAAATAGAATTCATTTAATTTCCCTTAATTCAATAATAGTTGAAATAACTGCAACCAATTCGTTGCTTTTGGTTCTTTAATTTCAATAGATGGAACGGCTTTTAATTGGTGGAAATCTCCTTCAATCAATTCTTTCATTAAAATGGCTAATTGTTGTTCATCATCTGGATGGAAGAATGCTGTTAATTGGCTGTCCTGCGCTGTTTCATGTGCATATGGTAAATCTGCCAAAAGCATAGGCTTATTAGAAATTTTAAATTCAGAAATCGGCAATCCCCATGATTCAATTTTGGAAGGAAAAATCAAACAATCAGTTTTGTTATAACATTCCATTAACATACCTTTTGGAATAAAGCCCATGAAGTCAATTTGTGCTATATTTTTCCAATTTTTATATAACCATTCGGCATATTTATTTTCATTTCCCTTTACGGTAATTTTAACCTTAAAATCTGTAATATGGTATTTTTCAATCAATATTTTTGAAGCTTTGCATATTACTTCAAAATTCTTATGGCTGTTCGGTGAGCCTGCAAATAAAAAGCTTTTAACTTTTTGTATTTTGGAATTTGACTGAATTGCATGTTGCAAGGCCATATCTGGAGGGGAAACAATAATTCGTTTCTGGTTGAGATCAAACATTTGAGACAATGCTTTTCTAAACCATTCTTGTTGTACGACCAAATAATGGTTCTGATGGATATTTGTTTTATAAATGTATTTGGTCATCAAAGCAAAGAGAACAATTTTTGGCGCAAATATTACATCATGCATTTTCCAATGATAAAAGGAAAAAGAATTGTGGCAATAAACGGCCTGACGTTCTGCTTTTACGGTAGGGCTTGTATCATGTAAAGAAAACCATAAATAAACAGGACCAATTTCTTTGGAAATACGGTTCATGGAAACATATTCGTACCATAATCTATTTGTCCATCTTTTTTTTGGCCAGGTTGTCTCTATATATTCAATATTAGGAAAATCTGCCAAGTCCCGTTTAAAAACAATAGCTGTCACGTGATATCCATGCTTAGGTGCGAAATCAGATAGAAATGCTAAACAATCTCTTAAAATAGCTAATGTACCCGCTTCCACCAAATTAACCGCAGATATGACAATCTTTTTCATTTTTTAGCAGTTAATTCATTAAAAAGGTTTATCCATTTTTGCATGACGCAATCCTCTGAATAATTAGTTGAATTTTCAAATGCCTTTCTGCCCATTTCCCTTCTCCTATTTTCGCTATTCATTAATTCCAATAGTCGTTTTGTAAATAACGTTTCATGCTCCTCTGGAATTAAAAATCCATTTTCTCCATCAGTTATAATATCTTTCGGTCCACATTTACAAGCATAGGCGACCATAGGTAGACCACAGGCTTGTGCTTCTAACAAAGCCATAGGTAAACCTTCATACCTTGATGTTAATGCGATGATGGAACTATTAAGATATTCTTTTTCAATATTCTTAACTGGTCTTTCCAATGATACGCTATGTTGCAATTGAGCATCATTTATCTGTTGTTGTAGTTCACTTTCTAACGGACCTGAACCAAAAATATTCAGTTTCCAATCTGGGTTCTGTTTATCCACTCTTTCCCAAATCCGTATTAAAGAATCGAAATGCTTTTGAAAATCATATCTTCCTACTGCTATTACTTGTTTGATATTTAATTCAGCCAAGCTATTGGGTGTAAAACTATTTGCATTTGGTATTACGAGAATATTGTTCAATGCACCCCAATAATTTTTGTCCTCTTCGGTTAATACTACAAATCGATCAAATAGTTTAATGGTTTTTAGATCCTGTTTACTACGCCATCTATCGACCAAGTTCCAAAGGCCTCCTCTTCCATATTGGATTCGTTTAAATCTCGAAAAATGAATTTCTGCTATTTTCTTACTTCCATCTTTGATTTTTGAAATGATAGCTGCATCATGATCGAATAAGGATATGGTAATATCTGGTTTAATTTTTTGAAGAACCTTTTCTAAAGATGCTTTATGTTTTCGTTGTTTGCGTGGAAAATCTAATATTTTGGTCATTAGACCTTGATTATTATTTTCCGTATAATTTATATGAAGATCAATTTGGTCAATTTGTTCATTAAGTTGAAAATAGGGTTTTCTACCGAGTTGATCAGTGGTAATTATTGTTATTTGGTGGCCTAATTTACTCAAATAATTGGCTTTATTGGCCAATACTCTTTCCATCCCACCCGAATTAAACGTACCGAGGATACAATAGACTATTTTCATCTAATTTTTCATTATTACCTATTACATCCAATTCTTCAACTTCATTTTCTTCTTCGTCTGAAAACGTATCTAGGCAATAGAACAAGGCATAAATAAAGAAAATATCCGTTGCCACCTTAACCCAGAAAATAAAGGTTAATACCAAGAAAATAAGAAACATCATCCAATATTTTTGATAGCGATTCATAAAATATAATGCATTAAATACGAATAGAAGTGCAAATACGGAAAAACCAATCAAACCACAATAGAGTATAAATCGACAATAACCAATATCTGTACTGAATTCATATAAACCAAATTTTCCTGATCCTATTAGCCAGGTTTTTTGATCTTCAGGCCATATCCACATTTCTCGATTTAATTTATCAGTTGAACCAGTTCTCCATTCCCCATGTTCAATCCAATTAAAGAAACCTTCAAATGCGAATCGCATTTGTTCATAGAATTCTTTATTGTTATTGTATAGATAGACGGAAATAAATATGGAAACAACTAAAAGAAATCCAAATAGAATCCCAAGTTTTATAGATTCCATCTTAACAATACTTCTAAACAAACCAGATCCTACAAAAAAATAGATCAATGAACTAGATACCCCAAGAATGGTTGTACGAGCAATTGCATTACCAATTACAGAAATGGTAAAAAAAGCAATCAATAACATGGCAATATACCATGAATTTTCTCGCGTTTTAATACTATTATTTAAGGATGATGTTATCAATACAAGGACAAGAGAAAACCGGACCCCTGCAGAATCAAGAGCAGCCCCTATTCCATATAAACGATTTACTTCATCAAAAAAATCCTGGCCTTGATTTACAATACTATCTACCAACAATTTAAAAGCAGGAATATTATCAATCATTAAAGCAGCAACACATTGAAAAAAACATACAGCAGCCAAATAATTTGTTAGGATCCTTAAGGAAGCAATTTCATGAACTATTCTAATAATATAACAGACCGCAAAAGCTCCAAAAAACCACACAGAGAAGCTTACAATATAACTTGCATAGGAGTAATCTGTCGTATTATTTAAATCAGTAGAATAATAGCAAATAAAAGAAAATAATAAAGATATAATAATGGAAATAAGCAAGCCTCTACTTACAGTTAAATTCTGTGTTTTCAACCAGTTCAAACCAACAAAACCAATACCCAGAACGCCCAACATCATCTTTGTATTGAGACTAGCAGGTAGAAAAGTAAAGCTTATTGGAAAAAAATAAAAGCTAACTATAACCGCAATAAATATGTAAGATATTATTTTGAACATCTATAAACATCAATTTAATGATAAATAATTCCGTAAACTACTCTAATTATTACATAATAATGAAGCTTCACAAACCAAAATTGTTTTTTTGTAGCCATAAATTGTAATAACCTAATTCGTAGCGATTGTGCTTTGTTTTCCATGGCATATTTATTTACTTCTGGAAATAAATTCAACCACCTGATATATTGTTTTTTTTGGCTACTAATTAACATTGGAAGTTTAATATTCAATTTTAAAAAAGCCAAGAGATTTTCCAAATCAACCATATTATTGTTGGCCTTTAAAAAATTTTCTACTTCCTCCAAATTTCCACTAACTTCTTGAATATGTTTTTCAGCATAAACTTTTGTTAATGATTCTTGATTAGACTGTCCATAGTGATAAAATGCATCTGAAATTTGCCCTACTTTTTTTGCGTAATGAAATAATTTCACACTCACCATCAAATCTTCACCCATATTTTTCCCAGGAATGAACCTAATATTATGATCCTCATAAAGCTTTCGTTTAGCAAAAAATATCCAAAGATTCCAACGTAAATTCCCAATCAACATAAGCCTAATCGCATCTTGATTATCTTGAAAGGTTGCCTGAATCATTTTGCGTTCATTATTGGAAAATTTTAAATACCAATTGAAGCCCAAAATATCAAAATCTTCCTTTTCAGCCTTAGTAACCAATAATTCAATGGCATGATGATCTAACTGATCATCAGCATCTACATAATAAATATATTTACCTGTAGCTAAATCCAGTCCTGTATTCCTTGCGCAAGCCACTCCTCTGTTTACATCATGGTTTGCTATTACAATTATTACCTCCTTATTTCCATCAAATGAAGCCCGGAAATCCTCAAGCATTTTCAGACTTTCATCTTGGCTTGCATCATTTATAAATATCAGCTCTAGATATGGATAAGTTTGATTTCTTAAAGAGTCTAAACTTAAACCAATGGTTTTCTCCGCATTATATACAGGAATTATGATTGATACATAAGGAAATTTCATGTTTTAATCGTATTTTTTTTGAGTGTAATCTCCCTATTACCAGTAATTAAATTTATAAATGTGGGCATAATCCTTCTCAAGAATACATAAAGGTAATAGCAAATAAATAAACAGATAAATGGGATGATGAAATAAAACATAAGTTGCAACATGCTATCATTTGTTTTATTAATTCGAGCAAAAAATCCTTTTATCCAATTAATAATATAAATTTCATGAACAGCATAAATAAAGAATACAGAACCTGCGGTTTTGATTAAAAGGTTTGAAAGGTTATTGATTTTGCTTAACAAATATCCTCCGTAAAATACAGCCCAAATACCAATAATAGCATAAACACGGATTAATTGTTCGTAATATGGATATTGACTCCTATTTAAGCAGACTATAATCAAAATCAAAGAAATAAGTATGAAAACTAAACCTATTTTATAATCAGTAATGATTAAGTCTAATTTTTTCAAACCAAAATAGGACCCAATTCCAAAAAATAAAATACCGGTTAAACTAAAACCTGGAATATTAATTTCTAGATTTAGTATATAGGGTATCATTATCAGCAATATGCCAAATGCGCCAAGAAATCTGAACAATAAATAGAATAAAGGAGTCAATAGGGTCATACAAATTAAATCCCTAAGATACCAGAGCGGAAAATTTAATGGATAGTTCCAAAATATATCCATTAAACTGAGATTTTTAAATTCTTCACCTTCTATATTTGGAATACCCAATAAGTCGAAAACATTAACCTTAACTAGTATGCCGATAAGCATGAGTAAATTCCAAGCTAAATAGGGTATTAAAAGGGAAAAAATTCGTTTCTTAAGTTGTTCTTTATAAATAGTGATTGTAAATTCTTGTATTTTCAAAAAATACAAATAACCGGAAAACACAAAAAAACTTGGAACAACAATTCGACTAAAGGTATGTGAAATTGCTTCGGAGACTAATATATAAATAGATTCAAAATCCCAAGACCATTTTACTGGCAGGATATCAAATCCAACCGTATGCCCAAATAATACAATGATCATTAAAGGCATTCTCAGTATGTTTATTACTTTTAGATTTTCAGTTTCTAAAGATTTTAAAATCATTGATTGTCTGAAAGATGATTTACTAATTGATTAACAATATTTAGATCTTTGGAGGAAAATTTCCTAGCAAAAAGGTATGGTGAACTTACAAGCTTATCAAAATCATCAGATCGCCAATCGATAATTTGATTATCTATCCATTGGATGTATCGCATACATCCTAATCCTTCATCCTGTTTGTTATATATATTTCCTCTAAAGTCAGAATTCCAACAAATTGTTTGTATGAAAATTTCATCAGGACAAAAAGTATTGGAGTACATTTTTTCAATTTCTTTTCTTTTTTTAATGATCAATTCTACAAAATCAGATGTCAGACTTACCCATTGGGTTCCTTTTTTAAAATTTGTTCCAGAATTCCTTTCGATGTTCAATTTTTCTTGAAGAACTAAATGGAGAGACCTAAAAAGCTTTTTACTAATATTTATTAAACCATTATTTTTTCGAAAAGATTTCGGAAAAATATGAAACCTTTTAACTTTTCGCTTGATTTCTATTTTATTATCTTGTTGATAATAACCTATAAACTCTTTTCCATCATGTTTATCAAAAAATTGATGAATCTCATCTTGTGATTTAATAGGCATATCAACACCTGAAAGAAGATGAAAATATTGATAAGCATCCTTATGAAATGCATTCTCAAATAAATTAAGCTCCGCTTCGACTACGGATACATCTGCCCACCTCACATCAACACGATTTTCAAGCACATATAATCTAGCATTATTTACATATAACACAGGAAGATTAATAACTTTTTTATCAAAATGAATAAAAATATCATTTCTGCTATCATCTAATAAAGCAATTAATTTCCTAAGGATGGGGAATTCATTATGGGCTAATATTAAATAAGCATGTTTCTTCTTCATGATTTCACGTTATTTAGAATCTTATCAACCAGATCCTTATGCTGTTCACTAAATTTTCTTGCAAATAATGCCTTGGATTGTTGTATTTGAGTATAATCATCCATAGTTAAAACAGTAGAATTTGCATCACCCACCTTATGATACAGGTAATCTTCTAAAAATTTCATAGTAAATTTTTTGTTCGATAAGGCTAATTCTGTAGGTATGAATAATTCGTCCCCACACATGCTATATTTATATTTCTTTAGTATTTTTGATTGATTTTCTAAAAGATATTTTATGGCTTTATCCGTTAAACTCACCCAATTAGAAGCTTTAATAAATTTGGTTTTTTTATTGATTTTAAAATGAATTAATTCTTGAATTCGTATTCCAAGACGCCAAATCTTTTGAGCTGTTACGTTCGTGGAAAATGATTTCATCATCAGATTTAATCTATTTCCCTTTCTTATTAATTCTTCTTCTGAAAACGGCATTATTGCAAAATATTCTACTTCATCTCGACCATTAAAAAATTGATGCATAACATCTTGATTTACCAAAGGAAGATGCGTGCCTGAAATAATATGATAATAATGGTAAGAGCAATCCTGAATACTCTCTTTAAATAAGGAAAATTCTGCTTCTATCTGTGATACATCTCCCCAACGAACATCTATTCTTTTGTCACCTTCCAAAAACTTAAGTCTTGATTTATTAGTTTTTATTTGTGGAAAGCTGTTTACTTTTCGATCAATATGAATGTAAATATCATTTCTGGTATCATCTAAAGAATCAACCAAGAGTTGAAGGATATTGAAGTCCTGATGAGCTAAAATTAAAAAAGCATGTTTTGAACCCATATTTACAGAACATTAAATTTTTGAATGAATTTTTTCAATTGTTCCTTACCATTTTCATCAAAATAAGACATTTTATGGAGGCTACATTTTGCTAAAACTGTTTCAACTTGATAAAATTCGGCAGAACCATTGAATTTAGTCTGAAGAATATGAGGAAATACATCACTCAACAACATACATTTTTGGTCTTTCAGTTGATTTTCTATTAAATGTTGGTAAAGAATCTGATAGAAAAAATAATCTATAGGATTACTTTCTTTTTGCCAATAATATAATAATAGATTTAGACTGTCTCTAATAACTTTATTACCTTTTTTAGCAAAAATAATGCTATTTAAAACCTTGACTCTAAAGTTTTTATCCCATCCCCAATAATATGCGTAGGACTGTTCCCAAAAGGTTTTATGCTCCTCATTTGGATCCCGTTGAAACATGAAATAAGGTAAATCCATCATTTTTTTGGGAAGGGAATCTGTTAGCAAAATGGTTGCATCCAACCAGACACCTCCATAATGGTATAATAAAGCTAACCGAAGAATATCAGAAAAGAAGGTTCTACTTAATGATCCATTGTGAAGTTTATCTATTAAATAAGAAGGAAATTCAAGGTAATCAGCAATATTTTCATCATTTAACCTAATAACTGAAAAGTCTGCACAATATTTATCTACACTTTTAAAACAAAGATTGACCACTTCAGGCAATGTGTCATTTTCAATGCCTTGTCCCCAGTATTGCCAGATAATTTGATCTGAAGAAAGCTCTTTAACCCTTTTTACTACAGGAATTTCAAGCTGGTTTTGGTAATAATTTTCGACCACAGGTTTCCAATAATTAGAAACAATGGAATGTTTCCTTTTAATTTTAGTACTTCTTATAGTAGACCAAATTTTTCTTAACATATAATTCTCAAGTAGTAAAATTAGGCTTTAAGGTTCCTATATCCATTTATTACATATTCATATAGATTACCAATTATCGGAAATGAAAGTATTTTAGATAACATCTCCATTTTTTGGTTAGAACGCCACTGTTTTTTGTAAACCTGTGGTAATTTATTATAATATTGCCACCAAATATTAAATTTTACGGTTTGGTTGTTCCATGGTTTTGCTCCTGTGTAATGTATATTTCCATGGTGTTGCACTTTCTCCCAATCCTCTAATTTGTATCTTCTTAAAAATTCTCTTTTATATTGTGGCAAAAAATAAGTTCGGATACTGTTATAAATAGGTTCTAAACCTAAAACCTTTCCTTTACAATACATATTTAACACATCTTGATCAGGAAATTGGAGATATGGTACTTTCAATCCATCAATTAATGTAGAGCTCAGGTTATCCGCCCTCATTTTATTCAAATTCATGATTAAAAATCCTGAATTAAAATAGTATCCCGGTTCACAACCTATCTGCTTTAAATATGGCTTTTGGCTATCTAATGCTGCTTCATATACAGCTGCTAAATAATAGTTTTTTAAATCTACAGTATGATAAAGTTGATTCAGATCATTTCTAACAATTATATCACAGTCTAAATAGAGTACTTGTTCGTAATCTTTTAAAATTTCTGGAAGTAATAATCTAAATGAAGCTGCAATAGTGTATCGTTCATCTATATATACACCTTCCAAGGCCCCCGAAAGATTTATGAATTTTAATGTTAATCTCTTCGGATCAAAATTATCAAGTAACTTTATCTGGTCTGAAGCTAGCTCATCAGTTAATAAACAAATTACTTCATAAATAGCTGTAGGGGAAGAATTTTTAAGTATGGACGATATACAGGTAACAGCAGGAATAAAATAATTCGGTGTAAAAGCAAGTGCAATAGGTGTGTTTTTTTTCATTTTAAAATTTAGCAAGGGAGTTATTTACCTATAATTTTATCTTTGAAATATCTCAAAATCAATTTGAACTGATCTTTTGGAGATAAAATCTCACATTTTCTAACTACACCTAATTTATGGATAGGTAAATGTCGAACAACTAATTGATAATAATCATACATGCATTTGGCATATAATTTTTCCCATCTAATTTCATGTAAGCAATATTTATCAATTTCATTTTCTGCGTTAGGAAAAGTTAAGTTCTTAAACCAATTGAATAACTGAGTATTTGCACTTAATTTATCATCAATTTTTCCTAAATTACTCGATAGGTGTATACTAGAAATTCTAAAATTAAAAGCCCTCGATCCTATTGATCCCATACCATTATCAGTCATCTGAATTACGGAAGCTGTATCTGAACCAAATGCTGATGGAAAATCAATGAATTTTAATTCCTTTATTTTAGAACTCTTAAATAAATAATTACCAATACAAGTAAATACCGTTGCATTCAACCAATAAAATACGAACTCTATTTTACTTGAATATTCTGGTATAAATCCATCCAATCCAATTATTTCATTTTTTTCATTAATGATTTTAATAGGAGAATGAACAATATCTAAGTTTGGATATTTATTCATAATGGTCATACCGGATGATAAAAAGTCTGGTTCATATAAATCATCATCAGCTGCTAAAACTAAATATTCTCCATTAGCAAATTGTAAGCAATGGTTCCACTGATTAACTAGATTAGCACCACCTATATTTATTTCATTTTTGAAATATTTAATTCGCGGGTCATCAAAGAGTTCCACAATTTTTTCTAAGCCTTCAGGAGAGCAATCATCTACAATAATTAATTCAAAATTTGAATAGGTTTGATCCAAAATACTTTGAATTGCTGATTTTAAAAATTTAGCTTTATACGCAGGTAAAAGAAACGTAATTAAGTCCATGATCTACGTTATTTTGAAGGAAGTATTCTACCAGGAATTCCGACCACAATTGCCTCTTCTATTAATATATCTTTAGTAACAATAGATCCCGCCCCTATTTTTACCCCATTAGCAATCGTAACACCTCCTAATATTTGGGCTCCCTGCCCTATATCCACATTATCTCCAATAATCGGAGAAGTATCAGGAAAACTACCTTTGCTTCCAATACAGCAATTGCCATGAATTGTACAATGTTTTCCTATCTTTGCATTTGGATTAATAATTATGGAGCCATAATGATAAATTTTCAAATCTTCATCAAAACATCCTGCAGGGATAAAAAATCCTAATTTTCTACCCAAAATATTTTTTCTGCGTTGATAATAATATTTTAAAAATTTACTTGGCTTTATATATGAATAATATTCTTCTTTCCGAAGTGCTATCATAAATCTTCGAATCCAATATTGTTCGGATTGCAGTATTAAATCCAATAGCCATTCTTTAGAAAGAAATCTTGGGTAATAAATTCGTGAATCTTTAGCAAGGAAAGCTTTTATATTCATAATATTAATCATCTAAAACATCTTTTACAACTTGTAAATATTGATGACCAAATTTTAAATCTGGTTCTAAATGATTTCCTTCTGCCCATTCGTTCCAAGATTTAATAAAAATAATCTGATTTTCAGACGCATACGATTCCACTCTTTTTTTAGCATTCAACAAAGCCTTCTTAAAAAGATCAGGAGTAGAATCATGCAAAACGAATCCATTAACACCACTTCTTGGACTATTGTCCCAATTTGGAATTACTGTAGGATAATATAAATTTTCACCTGCATCTTCTTTAAAATCTTGAATTGCGTCCTTATAGTTATAAATCCTTGTAGGTCTTTTAAAATATTTTTTATAATACTTTGAAAGCCGACTTGTTTTTGCTCTCCTATAAAGATCAACCACTTTATTGGCAGATTTCAAATAACTATCTTTTGTATGGACAGCAGGAGTTAATGCATCAAAACCATTCTCTTTGCAATCCCAATCAACTTCAACGTTTGTAGCCACTAAATGAAGGCCCTTTAGTCCATTTTTGTCTGCTAATTCTCTAAACGTTTTAACAAAAAGTTTTAAATCTGGTATTTGCAGAGGCTGATAAACCAGAAATAAAGGCTTTCCATTAATTTTAATGTATCTATCATCTTTGAATGCAGGTAAAAGATAATTGAAATGTGAAATATAATCAGAAACACCAGGATAGACCTGTTCCATTAATACAGTCTTTGGATTTCCATGCCAAATACCACTCCAAGATTCATTTGCCCAAGCTAGACAGAATGGGAAATTAGGTTCACCACTTTCTAAAACTTCGTTAAAAGGTCTTTCCAAGATTCTTTTCCCATTTCCGAACCAATAATGCCAATAACAAAATCCTCCTATTCCATATTTTTCTGCAAGTTCTGCCTGAGCTTTTCTAGATTCTGGCAAACGAAGATCATAAAAACCCAAATCAGCTGGAACATGCGGTTGGTAATGTCCTGGAAACAATGGTTTTGCTTTGGCCACATTGGTCCATTCTGTAAATCCATTTCCCCACCATAAATCATTTTCTGGTATTGGATGAAATTGAGGTAAATAGAATGCTATGGTTTTAATTTTTGTCATAGATAATTGTTTCTGTTTAATAAAATCTAAAAATCAGAATTCCTTATAAATCAGTTTCGATTGGCTTTTCTTTAATTATGAATGATTTTAACCTTCTTTTTATTTTTTTTAAAATTTCTCTTATTTTAAATTTCAACTTAGTTCTTCTTTTTAATTCCCTATGAACTTCAATTAAAATATCAGGCTTATTTGACTTTATCTGATGGATTACTCTATCAAATTCAAGATTATCTTTTATTTGAAGAATTAATTCACAGAGTACATAAATATGCCTTCGCTTCAATTCCGAAAAATCGTATAAATCTATGCCGATGGATCTATTTTTATCAAATAAATAACATTCTGTTTCGTATAAATCCATTTCACGTGTTATTAAATTGAAAATATTTTTTGATCTTGAAGCACTTTCTTCTAATATTCTATATACACATGTTTCCTCATTAATGAAGTGAACGCTCGACTTTACTAAAAAATTTGCATAGATATAATAGGAAATATCTAATGCAGGAATAAACTCCTTTAATATTTCATTTAAAGATTGAGTTTTTATCATCCAGGAGCATGGTGCCATATATCCTCTATCCCAAATGAATTGCTTGAAATCTAGATGGATTGGAAAGTTTTTCGACCCAATAACTTTCCTATTCCAACTATTTGCATTCTGAAAATAAAAACCCGTATTGGTAGCACATAAATCTAAGTATGAATTTTGTTCGAAAACTTCAATCTGTTTTTTTAATTTTTCGGTATCAGTCCAGTAATCATCACCCTCACAAAATGCTACATATGGAGTTTTTACATGACTTAATGCCCAGAGAAAATTTCCTTTAATACCTAAATTCTTCGAAGGTCTTAGATAATTAATATTTATATTTGAATTTTTATCATGGTTATTTAATATGGAAAAAATAATTTCTTCCGTATTATCTGGAGAACAATCATTTGAAATTATCAGTTCAATTATACCTTCATAATTTTGTGATAATACAGAATTAATAGCCTCTTTAATGAATCTCTCATGACCATATGTAATCATTACTACAGATATAGTAGAATTATTTACCATTTTCCTCAATGTACCTTAAAAGTTCTTAATAATTTTTCCAGGTATTCCTACTACAGTACAATTATCCGGAATGTTTTTAGTAATTACTGCTCCAGCACCAACAATCACATTTTTGCCAATTGTAACTTGGGGTAAAATTGTACTGTTGGTACCTAAAAACGAATGATGGCCAATTTTACAATTTCCAGAAATAGCCACTCCCGGACATACTTCAACAAAATTTCCTATTTCTACATCATGACCTATAGAAGATAGCTGATTTATTAAACATCCGTTTCCAATTTTTATGTCATTTGTAATTACAACTTGTTGCATAATGTTAATCCCCACGCCTAATTCTACCCCATATGAACCAATTGTAGATGTATTAGAGATAAGATTAATTGGATTACCTCCTAAACTAATAAATTTGTTGAAAGCATGTTCTCTAATTTTTGGTCCTCCAACTCCAATAGTAAAATGGGAATCTATATTAGAAAAATATTTTACAGCGTCTTCATCATTCTTTATAATTTTAAATTTACCAAATAGTTTTTCAGGAAATTCTATACTTATATTATCAAAAAAGGCCAATTTATTAAGTTTGCGATTTTGCTTCACTACTTCTAAAACCTCCTTGGCTAAGCCCTTAGCTCCAAATACTAGCATATTCTAATTATTTTGTTCTCTTAATATTAACCTACATATCCAATCAACTTCTTCATTAGTTAAATCATAATACAATGGTAGGCATAACATTCTTTTAGAAAGATCATCGGATATAGGCATCTCAACTGAATCTAAATAAGGTAAACTTGAAGATAAACTTGGATAAAAATATCTTCTAGTAAATATTTCGTTCGCATCTAATGCTTTTTTTATTTTTAATAGTAAATTTTCAGATGAGATAATGTAGGGTAAATAAGCACCGTTGTTTTCTGAATCTTTATGCCATTTTGGGTTCACGGCTTTAAAATTTTCAAGTTTCTCAGAATATCTATTTATAATTTCAAGTCTGCGAGCAATGATTTGATCGATATATTTCAAATTGACCAAACCCATTGCTGCATGAAATTCAGAATTCTTACCATTAATTCCAAGTTCACCAAAACTATCGAATCCTGTAATACCAAAGTTTCTAATTAATGAAAGTTTCTTCAACAAATTTGGATCTTTTGTAAAAACTAATCCACCTTCTGTACTATGATAAAGTTTAGTTGCATGTAAACTGCAAATAGAAATATCACCATATTCAAAAATTGAACGGCCATTTATTTTAACTCCAAAAGAATGCGCACCATCATAAATCACTTTAAGATTATACTGTTTAGCAATCTCTTCAATTGCTAGGACATCACATGGATTTCCATAGACATGAGTTGCTAAAATTGCTTTTGTATCTTTCGTTATAGAAGCAATAATTTTGTTGGGATCTATATTTAAAGTTTCTGGATCTATATCAACAAAAACCGGCTTGCACCCTTCCCAAACAATTGAAGAAGTAGTTGCAACAAATGAAAATGGAGTTGTTATAATCTCTCCATTAATTTCTAGTGCCTTAATGGCCATCTGAAGTGCAATGGTCCCATTTGTAACAAATAAAACATGATTTAAACATAAATATTCCTTTAAATCCATTTCCAGTTTACTGGCTAAGGGGCCCATATTTGTTATCCATTCCCTTGACCAAATACCTTGTAGGAAATTATGATATTCTTCAATAGGAGGTAAAAAAGGCTTTGTAACAGGTATCATATATGTTATGTTTAAAGACCTTGTAAATCAGTTAATTTTTGAAAATAGGTTGAATTATTTTTAAGTTCTTCAAAGGTACCAGATGAGGTTATTTCCCCTTGTTCCATTAGATAAATTATATCAGCGTTTTTAATTGTTGATAATCGATGAGCTATGGAAATGATAGTAATTTTACCTTTAAGCTTATCTATACTTTCCTTAATTATTTGTTCTGTTTCAGAATCCAAAGCAGAAGTAGCTTCATCCATAATTAATAAATCAACATTTCTATAAAGTTCTCGAGCAATAGATATCCTCTGTTTCTGCCCTCCAGAAATATTAATTCCATTATTTCCTAAAAGAGTATCTTCTTTATTAACTAGGGTTTGGATATAATTATTTAATCCACTTAGACTTAGTGTATAGTGGAATTTTGCAAGATTTTCTTGGTTCTTTTCATCCCAAAAAGTAATATTTTCAAATATACTTGCATTAAATATTGTAGGGTCTTGGGTAATATAACCTATTTTTCCTCTATAAACAGAATTATTTATTGAATTCATGTTTTCCCCATTGACATGAATAGTTCCAGAATTATTAGGTAATAAAGTAGAAATTATATTTACCAAACTAGTTTTTCCTGAGCCAGATTCTCCAACCAATGCAATTGATTGATTTTTGATGATATTTAAATTGATATTATTTAAAATTTTATGATCAGAAAAGTTTAAATCAACTTCTTTTAATTCAATAGAATCAATATTGTCTATGATTGTAGAGCCGTTATAATTTTCTCGATTTGAATCTAAATGATTTTGAAACTCTTGAACATTTTCTACTGACCCAATATTGGCCAAGAAATTATTCCAATTTGTTTGTATATCCACAATTTTTTGCATCGCCCTATAGAAAAACAATAAAATGATCATTATTGCCGCTAATGGAGATTTAAAAAAAATGATATGTATTGCTATTACGATACATATTATCGCAATCGTCATTGGTTCTCTTAATGCGGATAATTTTGCATTAAGTTTTGCGACTTCTATGCCGCTAGAAATTAGGTTAGATAATTCTTTTTGTAGACGTTTAAAGAAATCAATGCTTCGTCCTGTAGCTTTCAAATATTTATAATGATTTACTACTTCGATTACTACACCACCATATCTATGGTTATTCTTTGTGATTTCTCTTGAAAGTCTTTCAGTTTTTTTGTAAAAATACTTATATATGAAATTAGATAACAATCCACCAATAGTAACTAAAATTGAAAACTTCCAATCTAAAAAGAATGCAAATCCTAGATAAATAATAACGAACATGCCATTTTTAATCGTTTCCAAATATTGGTTACAAGCGAAAACAACTTGCCATGCCTCTCCTATTAAAGAGTTCTGCAAACGACCTATATCAATTCCTATAAATTCTTTGTATTTTAAATCTCTTACTCCATCAATCATTTTTGATCGGATTTCTTTAGAGAACATTTGTTGGTTAATAGCTAGGTATTTTCCTGCATAATAAAAGCATACTCCTTTAATTGTAAATAAGATAACAATCAAGATTAACATATTGATAGGATTCAATTCTAATTTTAAGGATTCAAAAAAGATTTGAATAAAATGGTATATTTTATCTTCAGAACCTACTGTATTACCGTCTGAAATTTGAATTAATGGAACGAACATAGCTATACCTATACTGTCCATTATTACCATTAAAAAACTAAATATTAATAATAAAAATAGTCTTGATCCTAAATATTGATAGAAAAAATATAAGGTGGAAAATTTACTTTTTAAAAATGATTTCATTTATATTATTTTTTCCAATGCTATTTAATAATTCTTTCTGGAAAGAGAAAAGATTTGCCTATATAATATATCAGCTTAAAATGTAAAATAGGCCTGATTTTATTGAATTTTGGATAATACTTCAATATTTGCTTATATCTTTCAGTCTTATTATCAAGGAATCTAATTGCATTCCTAATGAATTTTTTATATATTAAATACTCTGTAAAATCATTTTTTGGATGGTTGTAATTAGAACCCAATTCTTCTTTAACCAATATGTTAGATAAAAACCAATTTTTATCAGGATTCCCTTTAGAAAAATGATGTACTAATATATTGTTAATTACATAATTATTATATTTCTTGGCAATTCGAAGGCTTATGGATAGATCATAACTATGAAATCCTTCCAATGTTTCATCAAATTGAAATTCATTAAATACCTCCTTTCTAATAGCTAAAAATAATCCATCAATACCAAATACTCTATTTCGTATATTATGACATTGGAATATACTTTCTGTTTCAGTACCTTTGCCATGAATTAAATGAATAAAATTGTATGGTTCCATCATTCCCCAATCATTTGGTGCTTGAGGTACATAATTGCTTCCCGCTAATCCAATTATACCTACATCCTCTTCATTAAGATGTTTGATTAATAATTTGCCCCAATTAAAGGTTTTAAATTCAACGTCTTCGTGTAAAAAAAGTAAATATGAAAATAAACTTTTTGAAGCTCCTAAATTATATGCCTGTCCAATACTCATTTCTCCATAATTCGGTACTCTTATAATTTCATATTCTATACCGATTGTCCTTAAAATATTATCTTCTAAGTTTTTATATAAATATTCCTTATGAGATGAAACAATTATTGACAGCATTTTATTTAAAAAAATATTTTATTTTAAAAAATTAATTTTTCTAGGGACTAAAAGGCTTTTAGTGATAAAGTAAATTAATTTTAAATGATATAATATCCTAAAGTGATCAAATTTTGGGTAAAATTTTATGTTTGATTTAAATCTTACCAGATTTGATCCTTCAAATTTGTTATTATTCATTATAAATCTCTTAAAAGCCAAATATTCTATATAATCAACTTTTTTAAAATTAAAATCTGAACCTACTTCTTCCCTAATTTTTATATTAGAAAGAAACCAATTCTTATCCGGTTTGCCATCAGAAAAATGTAAAAGTTTAATATTGCTAATGACATAATTATAGTATTTTCTTGCAATTCTCAAACTTATAGACAGATCATAGGAATGAAAGCCAAGAATATTTTCATCAAATTTAAATTCTAAAAAAACTGATTTTTTTATTCCTAAAAATACACCATCTAAAGAATATACTTGATTCACTTCTTGTAATGGTACAGACAAATTATTGTGGATTTCAGAATCGTGATGAATGACATTAATAAAGTTGTGTGGTCCGCATGTGAACCAATCATTCGGTACCTGTGGAACATAATTACTTCCCGCCAATCCAACGACACCAACCTTCTCCAAATTTAAATGAGCAATCAATTTCTCACCCCAATTTTCCGTCAAAAACTCCACATCCTCATGCAAAAACAATAAATATGGAAATTGAGATTTATCAGCTCCTTTATTATAAGCCTGCCCAATACTCATTTCACCATAATTCGGAATACGAATCATCTCATGTTCAATTCCAATGGTCTTAGCAACATTTAAAACCAAATTATTGTACAGATCTTCCTTATGCGATGAAACAATTATAGATAGCATACTTTAAATTACTTACCAAACTCCTCCTTCAACATCCTCCTCAATCCCTCCTCCATAGCATACGGAGGAACAAATCCAGAAGACATTGCTTTTTTAGAATCATATTTGGTCACTGCACAAAACTTCTTTACCCGTACTGAACTGATCGCCAATTTCTTCCTGCTCAAAAACGCCAGGACATCAAATCCATATCCACCCAACATCCCGATCCAATAAGGAATATGCGTCGTTGGGATCTTCATATCCAAAATCTCCCCTGTATGGTAAACCAAATCATTCGTCGTAAAATCAGGTTTATCTACGTAATTGAACACATGATAACCCGCTACCCTTTCCTTCACCAAAAATTCTATAAAAGCAATTACATTACCAACATAAGACATGGATTTTTGATTCTTTCCATCTCCTACCATCATAAATTTACCGGATGCAATCTGGTTTAGCAAATTAAAAACGTTTCCCCTATTCCCTTCACCAAAAATAACCGTTGGCCGAACTACATTAATATTCCAATCTTCATGCGTTGTAAACCATTCCTGCAGCACCTGCTCCGCTTCCCATTTACTTTTTCCATAATGGTTAAATGGATCAGCTGGGAACGACTCATCCGGGTTATCCTTATCCAAGCCATAAACAGCCACAGAACTGGTAAAGATCAATCGCTTAATCCCATTGGCCTCCATGGCCTCCAGGGTATTCCGCATTCCCTGCACATTTACATCATAATACAACGAAACAGGAGAAACATCATCCCGATGTTCCGCAGCCAACAAAATAACCAAATCAAATCCCGCTAAACCCTTACTTAATGATTCTTTATCCAGCACATTACATTTCAATGTAATAGCAGGAAACATCAAGCTTTCCGCTTTATCAAGATTGATCAATTCATATAATCCTGATTTGTACAAACGCTCTAACAATTTCGTTCCTACAAATCCAGATCCACCAATAATGGCAATTTTCATAAAATCTTTAAAAATTATATTTTTTCACCAAAGGCATGCCGATTTTTGCATCCTTTTTGGAACTTAAGTTGCTGCTTTCCAATTCAACAACAGGTTTAGTTTCAAGTTGTTTTTCCTTTTTTTTATTTACCACAAAATTGAAGGCTAACGTAAATATCATCCATAAAACCAGATCTAATGCAACCACAATATTGTTGCTGATGTATTGGACCATCAATATGTTAAATAAACAAAAGAACAAGGACAAACCTACGATAGTCATCATCGCCGTTTGGTGCGACATGCCAGACCGTAACAATTTATGGTGAAGATGGCTTCTGTCGGCTCTAAATAAAGGCAATTTATTGAACCATCTCACGATAATGACCCTTGCTACATCGAAAACAGGAACGATCAAGGTGGATAGGGCAACTACGATTGCACCTTCCGAAAACGGCTTGATACTTTTGTTGTCCATGGCAAAACTAATAGCCAAAAATGCCATCGTATAACCCAAGGTCATACTTCCCGTATCGCCCATGAAAATCCTTCTCCTACGTTTTGATTGCCCAAAAACATTGAAATAAAAGAAAGACATTAAGATTCCTGTTGTGATAAAAGCTAATAAGGCATGGATCCAAGCATGGTAAAAAGCAAATAAGGAACCCAACACCAAACAACCGATGGCCACTAAACCAGAACATAGTCCATCCAGCCCGTCAATCAGATTGATCGCATTAATGATCAACACAACCAGAAACATGGTGAAAGGTATTCCAACCCAAGGGGATAATTTATCAATGAAAAGAATACCGTAAAGATCGTTGATCCAAAGACCTCCTAAAGGAAAAAGACTCGCTACAAGGATCTGTACAACAAATTTCCATTTGTAGGAAACACCAATAAGATCATCCGCAATCCCAACGATGTACAACATCACCATACCGCAGATCAACATAATGAACATTGGAAAGATTTCCCAGGTAACAACCCCTAAATCAACAAAATTGGTTTTATAAACTAGGATTACGGTGATGGCCAATAAGCAACATTGTACAGGTACGAAAGCTACCCCGCCTAATCGAGGAATAATAGTTTGATGTAATTTTCGGGAATCTACCGGATCGAATAACCGCTTTTTATAAGTAATCAACATGATGTAAGGAATAATGATATTCCCCAACAAAATGGCGATTACAAACGGGATAAAAAGGATCAGGTATTCCAAAACCATGTAAATTATATCTAGTGTGATAGGGATTTGATAAATAAATTATCGAATCCGTAAAACAAAGGTAAAAATTTAATGATTTTAGAAAACCTATTTACCCGTCTTTAACCCCTATATAAAATTATTTGTAGCATTTGGTTTACATTGCTAAATTCAATCCAATTTATTGTAAATCATTAAAAAATGAAGCTAAATATTAATTGATTATCTTTAATATTATTTAAACTGTTAAATAAAAAGAAATAAAAGAAAATTTAGGTTATATCTTTCTTATCAAAAAAAGCTAAAGTTTTATTTAAAAATACCAGAAAAAAATCCCTTTTTCGGCTTTTCCTTCTTCTCCTGATAGATTAACTCCTCATTAAAACTTAACTTCAAGGCCTTTTTGTGGATAATGGCCTGATAGATGATTCCCCAATCTGGCAGCCCGCCAAAATTACGATCGTCAATAAAAAGATCTGCTGTTAACTTCCGACTACCGGCCGTTGCCCTGTCCTCTTCCGGGAAATTGGAGTTATGCGCATAAAAATATAATCCCTGCTCTGCGCAGTAATCAATAGCCTCCTGCAAAAGTTCCCCCTCTCTAACCGTCCATAGAATCAATTGATGTTGGTCATTCATCAGCTGTTTCAGCACATCAATAGCATGCGGAATTGGCTTTCCAATCTCCGGATACCGGTGTTCCACTATCGTTCCATCAAAATCAACTGCAATAATCATGTTGCGAAGAAAATATTTTAATACGTTAAATGCAATTATTTACTTGCTTTTATATAAATGACTCAACAAAGCAAAACAGAGAATAAAACTCATGATAAACCCGAACCAGGATAATATCGGTATCCCCCAAACTAAATATCCAACCCTACCATGCGCTAAGATACTTGCCCCTACTCCGAAAGTCATCGCCAAAATCGACAAAAGAAATTTATTACCCATCCGGTGCAGGATCAATTGCAGGTTATCGAAATCCTGCATTTTGTGGTTCAAGGTAACCTTATCATTCTTTACCTTATCCAAAAGATCCAATAAGTCATCTGGAACATCAACCAATACATCCTTGGCCATCTTCGCTTTTTCTTTGAGTTGAGCGATGAGGTATTCTGGCGATAATTTTTGCGCAGCAATTTTCTTGGCAAAAGGCGAAATACTTTCTGGAACATTCAGGTCTGCATCCAATTGTCTTCCAGTACCTTCTAAAATCGATACCCCTCGAAGAAGGATATATACGAAATCCGGTAATAATATATGATTGCTCTGCAGAACGATGTTCAATTTTTGCAGCATGATCGAGATATCAATATCATCCAATGCATTCTGTTTGATCATCTCAAAAATCTCATAGGCATCCCGTTCCAATCTCCTTTCATCTTCAATATGATGAACAATGGCCAGTTTCTTGATATTCTTGATCAATCCCTTGGCATCATTGGCCAGGAAGTCCAATACCATACCTTCAATGATATTCCTGTCCTGTGGAATCATAAAGCCCATGGCACCAAAATCTATAAAAATGATCTGACCGCGTTTATTGACAAAAACATTCCCAGGATGTGGGTCAGCATGAAAGAATCCATGCATCAATACCTGCTCTAAATAAAGATCTAAAACATTCTGTACGATGGATTTGGGGTATAGACCATAACGTTTGAACCCTTCCTCATCATTGACTTTCACTCCGTCAATAAATTCCATACAGAGTAAGGTGTCCGTGCTGTACTGTCTGTACACCTTAGGCACATAAACATCCTTGTTTTCAGCGAAATTTCGACGAAAACGCTCAATGTTATTTAATTCATTGGTGAATGAAAGTTCATTTAGAAGAGAGCTTTCAAAGGAAAGTACAATTTGGTAAAGGTTCATTTTATCCACCACCTCATATTTCCTTTGCAACAATTTGACCAAATCCTTGATAAAATCCAGATCAGCTCGGATGGCCTCATCAATATTGCTGCGTTTTACCTTGAATACGATTTCCTTACCATTCAAAAGCTGGGCTTTATATACCTGCGCAATAGATGCAGAAGCAATGGGAACCTCGTCAATACCTAAAAAATGATCATCAAATTTGATCTCCAGATCCTTCTCCAAACGAGCTTTGATGTCAATGGGTTCCGTCGGAACTTCATCCTGGAGTTTAACCAGTTCGCTTTGAAGATCCTCTGGAATAATATCTGGCCGATTACTCAATAATTGACCTAATTTAATGAAGGTTGGCCCAAGTTCTTCAATCGCTAAACGAATGCGAACATTGAAATCATCCTCGAAGATCTTACGGGCATGATTGTTCCAAAACAAAAAGCTATCAGGTAAAATACGATCTAGATTAGACCGGGAGATTATTTCATCAAATCCATGTTTGGATAATATTTTAAGAATCTGCCCTACTCGTTTTATTTTCTGAAAGCCATTAATGTGCATCATGGATTTTAAGATCTTCTAGTTAAATCGGTAACCAATAAAGGATTACTTTGTTTCATTTGAGCAATAAAATTAGCAATATAATCTGTATTTGCATGTTCCATAATATCATTCAGCTCTTTCTCTGTGACCCCGATCAATTGGATAAAGGAAACTTCACCATGGGGAGTTGCTATTTTTCCCAATTCCGGATCGAGGCTGGTTACAAAACCTACTATTTCTGTATCCGTATTCAGCCTAATTGGTCCTTTGGCAGGAATAAATTGATTTTCTACAAACCATCGTCCACTTGAATAGACATACCTTGCTAAGTTGTTGAATACCTGCATCGCCCAAAAAGGGTCGCCTTCATCCTCTTCAAATGGGGCTAAGCGCAAAGTAAATTCAAATCCCCATTTACTAAACTCTTGTCCCAATTGATCCGGACTATAATACAAATGGCTCATTCCATAAGTTGTTAGGTGGTAATGAACTGGATCCTCCCGATCATAAACATTGATGCCATCTATGGGGTCTGTACCGCCAGCCATATAATGCAAACCACATAAGGGCCCATAGTGCCTCGGCTCTTTCTGCGGATACACTTTTGCTAGTTGCTGATCTATACTGATCCAACCTACGGCATCATCTGCATTGAATTTTGATTCATATTCCTCTCTCGTCATTTCCATTTGATTTTGTTGAAACATCCTATCCTTTTACATATATAAAACGAAATCGTTTTTTTAATATTGTAAGTATAAAATCATGTGAAATAAGTTTGATGTTATGATCCAATCCCTGCTGGCTTCTTCCCTAGGAAGAAAAGACGAACTCCCAAATATTGAATTGGCCAATATGATCTTGAAAAAAAATGATCCTGAAAGTATTAATGAGCTTATTGAACTAATCAGCAGTAAAAACAAGGCTTTTCAAAACGATAGCATCAAAGTTTTATATGAGGTTGGAGAAAAAAAACCGGAATTATTAATTTCATTTTTTGATGATTTTATTGCCTTTTTGGACAGTAAGAACAATCGTTTACAATGGGGTGCAATGACTGCTCTCCATTCCATTGCTAAAGAATATCCAAATTTAATCTATCCACATCTGGAAACTTTGCATCACAAAGCCATGGAAGGTTCAGTTATAACCCGAGACAATTTCATTGCCATTATAAACCTTTTAATCAAAGAAAAGGAATATCATGCCTTAGCCTATCATTATTTACAAATACATCTTCAATCTTGCCCTAGCAATCAACTCCCTATGTACGCAGAATGGGTTCAAAACAATATACATAAGGATTATATAGAAAATATACGACAGATTTTAGAGGCCAGAATATTTGAACTTGAAAAGGAAAGTAAGAAAAAAAGATTATTAAAGGTGATTAACAAAATTCAATCCTTTAAATAACCTAAATACGCATGATTAACTATTAGTTATATTCAAAAATAACAATATATGTTATTACGTGAATTTTAACTTTAATTCCTAGGTTTCACCTGGTCTAAAAATTAACATTTATTATGCATATTTAAAACTCATTAGTTACAATCTTTAATTTTAAATCTAAATCCATCATATTTTCGCACTCTCCTTCATAACTTTCTATTGAAATTCATTGAAGCCGAAACGCTACAAATATCCAAATCAACTGCCTAAAAAGATTAAATATTAATTTTATGTAAAATATTTGCTATAATTTTGTCGTCGTATTTAATAGCTTGTTTTTCACACTTTCTGTATAGCCAAATACTATAAAAATCAATTAAAGATGCAGACAATTAAGAAAAAAGTTTATCAAACTCCGACAATCACCTTATATTTTATTGAAATGGAAGAAGGGATTGCGAGTACATCTACGACCATTAGTATTAATTCAGGAAATGAACCTAGAATTGAAAATTGGGATGAATCTCCTGCCGATACCTACAAGAATTTTGATCTATAAAATCATCATCCCATGAATACCTTTAAATTATTAAGTTTTTTTTTGTTTTTCATCCTACTAATTGGCTGCGATAAGGGCATTGAGAAAGAGAACCCCAATCCAATAGAGCCACCGAAGGAAGCTAGTATTGAATTTAAGATTGATGGTTTAGAAGATACGGAAGATGTATTCCCAGAATTTAAAAATGAACAAAAAGCTTCAGCTAATCATAACCGTACCATTAAACCAGTATCCTTCAGAAGTGATGTGCTGTCATTGAATGGTTTTGATGTTATCATGGAAATTACCGAAAAACTGCCTGCTCAATTCCCTGGGGCAAGCAGCAATAAGAAAATCCAAAGTAGTACCAAATCTTCTTCGAATGGGAATAATCAAGCTATCAGATACCACTCTCCCCTTAATAATGGGGTTAAATACCGGATAGTATTGTACAAAACCAATGGATCAGGTGTAGCAACCACTTATGCAGGCCAACAGGAAGGGACCATCGGATCTAACTATATCTCAATTGGTGCAAATAGAAATACCCAATACCGATGGTATGCATATACGTATAATAATACCAGTCCTATTGATACCTTTGTGGTCGCCAATGGAACGGTTCCTGTAAAACCTTCCGCAAACAGTACTACCAAAAAACAGGATTTTGCCTATGCAACGGGCTTAATAACCACTAGTAATGTAGTTAATGGTCTGAATAGCATTCAGAACATTGTTCTAACCCGTAAAACAGCAAGATTTGTCGTGGAAGTGAATTCCAGAGGTATGTTTGCTCCGGTTACTTATGCGAGCTTAAGAATCAAAGATAATGCTGGTTTTATGAAAGGTAATTTCCGTTTATCAGATAGTTCCTATCTAAATTTGACCAATGTTCAAACTACTGATCAAGTTTATAACCATAACAGTTCAGCCTATGTAGTACCAGTGGGCACAGATACTGTTCCAGAATTGAATTGAAAAAAAAGATACACCTTTTATTCGCCAGTGAATTCTGTCTCCAAACCTTTGACCATATCTATTGATACCATGAGGATTACCAGCAAGCGTTTAAGAGATACCGATGGAGCTGCAATTGATGTCGTGAGGACTTTTACCAACAATGAATTTGCATTCAATAGTTTTATTGCCCAACCTGGCAAGAGTTATTTTGTTTCTATTATATTGGTTGAATCTGCCATTCCAATGGGTTCAGCAAGATGGGCACGGGGAAATACTTGGCGTGTTGCCGATGGACCACTGCGACCAGACGGATTTTGGGATTATCGAATAAGGTATGATAACCCATTATATCAAACTGTTGCTGGTGTACCTACTACTGATTATTTCACAAATGATATTTATAACGTAGCTAATGGCAAAAATATCTGTGAGATGATCTATCCTGAAGATACTTGGACATTGCCATCTCGTGCACATTTCAATAACTTATCTACCAGTACCCCGAATGTCGGTGTCGAATATAATGGCTGGTACCTATATATGACTCCAACCACACCTGTATTAGGATATCCTTCATATCCACATGGTGATCTGATCTTCACGCCAGTAGGTTATAAAGGATCTTCAACAGGTCCGACCACAGACTTTTTTCCAAATTCCACTAGTTATCAAAATACCAAAGGCTATTGGAGGACTGCAACGAGTGGTACTTTCGCAAGGCTAAACTACAATAATACATCATGGTTCAATGATCGATGGGATGAAACAAATAGCTTCACATTCAGTAGTTCTAATCTTGCCAGCGTCCGTTGCGTCAGAAAATAAATTTTATTTATTTCTTAACATACATCAATGTTTATTGTTTCTTAAACAAAGACCTTTGTCTTAAATAATTGAAAATAAATAAAAACAGCTTTATGAAAACATTATTAAGTTTATTCGCTTCCGTATTCCTTTTAGGGAATGTTGCCTTTGCACAAGTAAAATGGTCCGTAGACCCTGCACATACCAATGCCCGTTTCGAGGTGAAACATCTAGGGATTGCTTTTGTTGATGGCCAATTCAAGAAATTGGAAGGGGCTGTGGAAACTAAAGACGCTAATAACTTCGACGCAGCTGTAGTTAATTTTGATATTGATGTAAACAGTATCGATACCCGTGTTGAAGCTAGGGATACCCACCTGAAAAGCGATGATTTTTTCTCTGCAGAGAAATTCCCTAAAATGACCTTGAAAAATGCGACTTTAAAAAGTGCGGGAAAAGGAAAATTCAAACTTACCGGAGATCTTACCATTAAAGACGTGACCAAAAAAGTTACTTTCGATGTGATACAGAACAATGGTATTATTACAGATCCATGGGGAAAAACACGTGCAGGTTTTACAGCTTCGACCAGCATCAACCGTAAAGAATTCAACATCAACTATAACGATAAGCTTCCTTCTGGCGTAGATGCTGTTGCACCTACAGTTGCCATTACGGTAAACGTTGAAGTAGTAAAAAACTAATCGTTAGATAAGAATCATACTAATTCTTGCATATAAAAACAGGCTCCAGAATTATCTAGAGCCTGTTTTTTTTATAAATTCCTATTTATTCTTCTAACTCATAGGTCCAGTTTCTCAGTTTTTCCTGAAAAATCCGGGAAATTTTTTTGAAATACCTCTTTTGCTTATAACCCATTACCCACTGTACTCCCTCTACCGCATTTGTACAGAATATCTCATCGGCCACCTTCAATATTTCCGGTTTTATTTCTGCTTCAACTACTTCGATACCTTCACTTTGGGCGATATCCATAATCACTCTACGCATTACCCCATTTATACAACCTTCGGTTAATGCAGGGGTATATAATACCTTATCATAATACACGAAAATATTAGAAGCCAATGCTTCACAGAGATTTCCTTGTTGGTTTAAAATTAACACCTCATCAAAGGCAAATTTTTTTCGGTATAATCCGGCCATCACATAGATCAAGGCATTATTGGATTTTATCTTAGAAAGCTCATTATAAGCTTTTTTATACTCTGTATATACATCGATAATCAAGCCTAATTTCTTGTCCCGCAAACTTTCAGGCTTTCTGTCCAACTGAATGATAAAAGAGGGTTTATTGCTCTCTGGCCCATAAAGTCCTCCGCCTGTTCGGAAAACAATTAATCTTGCCCGACCTGTCTGCCCAACCATATTGTTTTTCCTGGAAAGCTCTTCAATCTTTTGGCGGATAAAAAATCCATCAAATTTCTCGTAATCTTCAAAATGAAACATTTTCATGCTTTCCTGCAGTCTTTCGACATGAAAATCCAGGAATCTCACATCCCCATCTCTCCATAACATTGTTTCAAATAATCCATCCCCGTATCTAAAGGCTCTACTATCCGCAGTTAGGATGGACATGTCTTCTGGAACTATCGTTCCGTTATAATTGATATATTGTATCGGCATATTTTAGTTCTGATTATTGGCATCGCCATAAGTTCTCCATTTCTCTAATGCTAAACGAAAATCCTCCGGTAATGGTACTTCAAAGTATAAATTTTCTTTTGTCTTAGGATGTATAAACCCTAACGACTTGGCATGCAGCGCTTGCCGTGGCAACAAGGAAAAGCAGTTGGACACAAATTGCTTGTATTTTGCAAATTGAGTGCCCTTTAATATCTTATCTCCTCCATAGGATTCATCACTAAATAAAGGATGGCCTATAGATTTCATATGTGCACGGATCTGATGGGTACGACCGGTTTCCAGTTCGCATTCGATTAAAGTAACATAACCTAAACGCTCCAAAACCCGATAATGGGTCACGGACCATTTCCCTTTTTCTGGGTCATCATAGACATCCATGATCCTTCTATCTTTCAAGGATCTTCCGATATATCCTGATACAGTTCCATCTTCCACGATATCTCCCCAGGCGAGCGCGATATATTTCCGGCTGATGCTATGCTCATAGAACTGTTTCGCTAAAAAGGTCATCGCCCATTCGTTTTTTGCAATGACTAACAGTCCTGAAGTGTCTTTATCGATTCGGTGCACCAATCCTGGGCGACCTGTATTTCCAGGTAAGGTTGGTAATTGGTTCAGATGAAAAGTTAAGGCATTTACCAAGGTTCCCGTATAATTATTATACCCAGGATGAACAACCATACCTGCCTCTTTATTAACCATCAGCACGTCATCATCTTCATAAACGATTGACAAAGGAATATCTTCTGGATAGACTTCGGTATCTCTCGGTGGATCTGGTAAAACAACGGTAATGACATCAAATGGCTTGACCCGATAATTGGCTTTGATTACTTTATCATTTACCTTGACAGAACCGGCATCAATAGCATTCTGAATCCTGTTTCTAGAGGTATTCTCTACCCTATTCATCAGGAATTTATCAATACGTAATAAAGCTTGACCTTTATCAGCAACTATCCGTAAATGCTCGAATAATTCCTGTTCGTCCTGCTCATTTTCCAATTCATCTAACATGCTACAAAAGTAGTATTTTAAAGCGTTCAACAAACTCAAAAGTAAAAATCCTATCTTTAATCCATGCTTAGTCAATTTCCCATCCATAGTCCCGAAGAAGAGATAAACCACCCTCTTTTTTCCAAAAAAGCTGTTCAGGTTTTCATCAAACGGGATGACAAAATCCATCCCTTCATTTCAGGAAATAAGTGGCGCAAATTGAAATATCCTTTACAAGAGGCTAAGAACCTAAATAAAAATCTGTTGGTAACCTTTGGAGGTGCGTGGTCCAATCATCTGTTGGCTACAGCTGCTGCTGCTGCCCAATTTGGCTTTCAATCCCAAGGGATTGTTCGTGGAGAATCGGTTGATAATCCCGTATTGGCCATGTGCAGACTTTTTGGTATGAAATTGCAATTTATCGATAGGAGTTCATATCGAGAGAAAGAATCCTATTTTAATAACCATTTTGATTCTTCAACAGCCTATTTCATAGATGAAGGCGGGCGCTCAAACCTGGGCGTGCTGGGTTGCAAAGAAATTATTCCAGAACTTCAACAGGAATATGCTCACATTATTACGGCAGCAGGTACAGGCACTACTGCAGCGGGACTATTACAAGGAATTGATAAAGCAAATTTAGCATCCCGGTTACATGTTATTCCTGTTTTAAAAAATGGCGGATTTATTAAGGATGACATAGAAAAGTTCGAGGTTTCCTCCAAGAATATGGATCTTCATCTAGACTATCATTTTTCAGGATATGGGAAATCAAACCCCGAACTCATCCACTTTATAAAAGATTTCGTTGCCTCCACAGGAATCATGATCGAACCAGTTTACACGGGTAAGGCGATGTATGGATTAGTTGATCTCATCAAAAAAGATTATTTCAAACCAGGTAGCCGAATCCTTTTTCTGCATACCGGTGGTTTAACAGGTTTGCTTGGACAATTAAACCTATTTTAAAAGCTAATTGAGCAATTTGTGTTATTTTCAAAACTAATTCTACCACTATTTTGTTAATTGGGTTGAATAAAATCGCAAAATATGAACAACCACCACGAACATCATAACGAAATTGATGTAGATGTTATACTAGATCCACAACGTGTGGAAGCAGGTAAGCCTGTATCTATTAATATTTCCTTAAAGCAAGATAATAATGCTGTTTCTTTAGATACGGTGCATGAGAAAAAAATGCATTTACTGGCTGTCAATGATGAACTGACCTGGTTCGATCATTTACATCCCAAAGAAAATAAAGGCCAGTACGTGGTTGAAGAAACCTTTCCAACCGCTGGAAAGTTCCTATTATTCGTAGACTTCAAGCCTGAGGATGGAGAGCCCATGGTACACAAACATGAAATCCATGTTGTAGGGGACGAATTGAGTGAAAAAATTGAATTCCAACCGGAGATAGTCGCTAGAGAAGAGGATTATATCATCACTTTGGTCAATGGCCGGGAATTGAATACGGGAATGCAGACCCTAGCCTTCACCGTTGAAAAAGAAGGTGAAATGCTGGGAGAAAAGGATTTGGATAACTATCTAGGCGCATCGGCGCACATTGTAATGATAGAAACCAAATCAAAAGATTTTTTACATATCCATCCGGTATCCAACAAGAAATATCCAATCTATGCAGAAGCGCATATTGAAAAAGTGGGAAACTATCGGATTTGGGTGCAATTTAAAATATCGGGTAAAGTCCATACCGTAGACTTTTCTGTAGAGGTCTAATATTATTTGATTCTTATGACAAGAGGGATAGCTTTATTTTTATACTTTTGTTGCTAATCATTTAAAGCTATCAATCAAATACCTATGCGCTTTCGCATTTTTTTGCTTCTTTTCATATTTATACAAATTTCAAAACCCAAGCATGTAATTGCCCAAGTTCAGATCCAAGATACCATAAGTACCAAGCTTGAAAAGGATACCATCCATCCTACCCAACAACTTTATGATATTGTAGACCTGTTCAAGGATATCAATCCTTTTAAGAAAAAGGATTCCACTGTTGTTAAAAGCACCAAGAGATCTGCAATTACGTATTTGCCCAACCTGAACTATAACCCATCTATTGGTGGTCAGATTGGTATCAAAGCGGTTGGTGGTAAAATTTTGGGTAATGAACCCAATACAGCAATGTCCATCGGTGCAGCGGCAGTTAGTGCCACGACGAGAGGGATTATCGTGGGTTACCTGATCCATGACATCTATACCCCAGGTAATAGATGGAACATCAAAGGAAATATGATGGTGGCTAAGGCTGTAGGATTGGATTATGGTATGGGTATAGGTGGCCCTTTAGAGAATCCAACCGAGGAAGAATTGATCATGAACAATCCAGAACGTGAGCGTTATGTGAATAAGTTCATGGTTTATTCCATCAGTGAGCGAGTTTATAAAAACCTATTCCCCGGAGCTTTCGTAGGTGTAGGTTTCTTTTTTGAGATGAAGCGGAAATTCGAAACCGTAGGTTCCGATCCAGGCATGGCACCTGTAGAAATATACAGCCGTTGGAATGGTTTTGATGCCACTCGTGTAAACAACAATGGCCTCATGTTGAATATGCAATACATGACAAGGGATAATCCGAATAGCGCTTATAAAGGCTATTATGTGGATTTGGTCTTGCGTATGAACCAATCTTGGATGGGAAGCGCGCAAAATGCTTATCAATTACAGACAGATTTCCGAAAATATTGGCAATTATCTACGGAAAGACCTAATCATGTTTTGGCCTTCTGGAATTTCGGTTCTTACAATCTTGGTGGTAAATTGCCTTATGTGGATCTTCCAGGTACTGGAAAAGACCCTTATGCCCGAAGTGGTCGAGGATATACCTTAGGTTATTTTAAAGGAAGATCATTCTTCTATTCGGAATTGGAATATAGATTCCCTATCCTAAGGAACCAATTCCTAAGCGGAGTTGTATTTGCCAATGTACAGACTGCTAATGACCAGATGGGCACCGAGTTATTTAAAATCTGGCAACCGGCTGGAGGTGCTGGCCTTCGACTATTATTCAATAAAGCAACCCGCACAAACCTTTGTATAGACTATGCCTATGGAAGGTTTGGTCAGCATGGCTTATTCCTGGGGTTGAACGAGGCATTTTAAAGACATTATTATTCATGACCCATATAAAAAGTAAATCACTATTAACTGTTGCTTGTTTGTGTTTTATCCCCTTTCTGGCAAAATCTCAAGAAACAATAAGAGATACCAGCTATAGGGAAATTGACCCTGTCGTAGTTAAAGCTTATTTCAATTCGCAAGCCTTACTAAGTTTGACTAGTCCATCTAAGGTATTAACTAAACCATTACTTAATGCACAACAACCATCTTCCTTGGTTTCAGCCATGAATACTACAGCAGGCGTACGCATGGAAGAGCGATCTCCTGGTAGTTATCGATTGGCTTTAAGGGGTAGTATGATCCGTTCTCCCTTTGGTATCAGGAACACAAAAATTTATTTAGATGAAATCCCAATGACGGATGCCAGTGGAAACACCTATTTCAATCTTTTGGACCCTGTAGGGATTGAGCAAATCCATGTGTTAAAGGGCCCTGATGTTTCCTTGTTTGGACCAAATTCTGGAGGAGTAGTTCGGATTAGCCCTAATGGTTTGAGCCAACCAAATGATGAAAAATCCATTCTTTTACAGGGAGGATCCTATGGAATGTTTCATCAAACTTTATCGATTGGACATGAAGTAAATAAAAAATACAGCTTTTCCTTTGACCAGGCATTCTTAATATCTGATGGATACCGTGAACAGACCGGTTTATCCAAAAAATATGTTCAGACTGCGCATCATTATCAATATAATCCCTCGGGAAGCTTAAAATTCTTAGGGATTTATAGTGATCTTGGCTATGAAACGCCTGGAGGTTTAACCCTTCAACAGTATGAAGAGAATCCTCAACAGGCACGTCCTGCTGCAGGGAATTTTCCATCTGCTGTTGACCAACAAGCTGGAATCTATAACAAGACTTTATTAGGTGGATTGATCCATGACTATCAATTTCAGTTTGGATTGAAACATGTCATATCTGTATTTGGCTCCCATACGGATTTTGAGAATCCCTTCATCACGAACTATGAAACACGTAAAGAAAAGAATTTAGGTTATCGAACCTACTTTTCATTCGATAGAAATCCATCAGAGGATTTGAGTTGGGAAGTTCAGGCAGGGATGGAATTACAGAAGGGTTGGCACCATATTAAGAATCATGAAAATAACTTCGGCGAAATAGGCAATCTGACAGACAATGACAGGTTGGATATGCTTCAGGATTCTTACTTCCTAAGAGCAAAGGCTCAATTGTTCAAGAAATTTACAGCAGAAGCATCTTTAGGGCTCAACAATAACAGCATCAATTTCGAACATGGAATGACAACTGAGCTTGCCAAAGGTGATATCGATTTTCATTCTAAATTGATGCCAAGGGTAGCCTTATCGTATTTAGTAGCTTCGAATACCGCTTTGCGTGCAGCCATTTCAACAGGTTATTCTACACCGACTTTATCAGAGGTTCGTTCTTCCGATAACCAGATCAATACAGGTCTACAGGCTGAATCAGGAACAAATTATGAATTGGGATTTAGGCAGGAAGCCTTCAATCGGAAATTGATTATTGATTTGACGGCTTATCAGTATAAAATGGACAATGGCATCGTCCGACAGTTGAATGAAGAAGGCAATGAATTTTTTGTGAATGCTGGAAAAATTGATCAAAAAGGTTTAGAGACTAGTGTACTTACGGAATTAATCTCCCCTCAGCCTGAAAGATTTATCCAACAACTAATTCTTTCTACCAACCTGACATATCAGCATTATAAATTTGATGATTATCAGGTTGATGATAAAGATTTTTCTGGGAATAAGGTTACTTCTATTCCGGAATGGATGTGGGTGAATATGTTGGCCTTGAAATTTAATAAGGGCTTTGAATTGAATTTATTCCATAATTTCACGGATGAAATTCCGTTGAATGATGGAAATAGTGTTTTTGCAGATAAATATCATTTGGTTCAGGCGAAAGCTTCTTGGGGAATTGGATTTTTAGATAAGTATAAGGTTCAATTTTTTATTGGTGCTGATAATGTGTTGAACCAAAAATATTCTTTAGGGAATGATATTAACGCGATGGGAAATAGGTATTTCAATGCTGCTGCCCCTAGGAATTTTTATGGCGGGGTTAAGGTTGGTTTTTAGGTTGACCACGCGTCATTGCGAGGAACGAAGCAATCTTTCTATTAGTCCAAAGATTGCTTCGTCGTGCCTCCTCGCAATGACGCAGAATTCCCCTCTCAATGATGGGAATCATGCCCAAATCCACCATTTTCCTAAGTAAAACCACTAAAACCACTATAAAAACACCCTTAAAACACACTTAAACCATGTTTTTACTACCCTTACATACTAAAAACATACTTTCACATTACTTTCACCCTACTTTCAGTACGAACCAAACCCCTATCCTAATTCGACAAATAACTAGCCTTCACCGTTATATTAGCCGTCTTACTCCTAGAAGTTGTATTAAAAGCTCCCCCATAAGAAAACTCTTCATTATCATTCTGACCCGTAATCTGAAAAATCCCTAAATCCGCTTTCACCAGCTCCCCTAACGAAGAACCTGCCTCTTTTGCAATATTCTCGGCTCTTGAACGCGCATTCTGTGAAGCCTGAGAAATCAATTTCAACTTCAAATCCTCCAATCCGGAAAAATAATAACTAGGCTGATTCGAACTCAACTCAATCCCTTGCGATATCAATGCCGAAATCTCCCTCGACGCATTATCCACCTTATTCAAGTCCTTAGACTCCACACTAACATTCTGTGACAAACTATAACCAGAAAAAGTCGTATAACTATTCCCATTACTATCCGTAGAAGAATTAAACTCTCGATTTATATTCACCGCATTGAACAGAATTTCCGCCTCCTTAATACCCTGCCTAACCAAAAAATCCCGAACCAATTCCCTATCCCTCTTTAATTGCTCCGAAGCTTCGCTCAGATCCATGGATTTTCTACTATAAGAAGCAGACCATTTCACAATATCCGATTCAAAATCGGTTTTTGCATTACCAGTAACATTAATCGTATTTGAGTTTTTGTACTTGTATTTGTAAGCATTGGCACACAACAAACCAAATATTATAAAAGCGATCCCTGCGATCACACTAATGATGATTCCTGTATTCTTCATGATATGGTCATTATTATGTTTATAATAAAATTGTTATAATCTCATTAAACCTAAGTTAACGTTTTTTTGAGTAATATTGATGTTCCAAACAATACAATTTATGAAACATAAATTCAGCTTACTTTTCATTAGTTTTTCCTTACTATCATTTGCCCAGGCACAGAAAAAGCCAATCGATCATACGGTATATGATAACTGGAAATCTATTTCCAGTCCTTCCATCAGTAAATCCGGGAATTATATCTATTATGCTATTGTTCCACAGGAAGGTGATGCATTGGCCATTTTGAAAAATAATAAAAACCAAAGTTTACTGGAGATCCCTAGAGGTAGTAATCTTAAATTAACGGAAAACGAAAAGTTTTTGATCAGCACCATCAAGGCCCCTTTTAAGGAAGTTCGTGAAGCAAGGATTAAAAAGAAAAGACCTGATGACATGCCCAAAGACAGTTTATTGGTTTTTGATATCCTGAATAATAAAACCACTAAATTTCCTGCCGTAAAATCATCACAGCTAGCTAGAAAAGCGAATAATTATGTAGCCTTCATATCAGAAATCGTGTTGCCAAATCCTAAAAAGGACGAAAAAGCAGACTCGACGAAAAAAGAAGAGGTCAAAAAAGAGGTTATCGCTGCAAAAGATAGTACCAACAACAGAAGACCTGGCCCTAGAAAAGAGAAAACCACTCCTGTTCTCCATGTATTGGACTTGAATTCAGGTGACACTTCGCAAATTCTAAAGGCGGATAATTTTTATTGGAGCGATAATGAACAATATTTATTATTCACCCGCAAGGGCGAAGGCAAAGATACCCTGAATGAAGCTGGATTATATATTTACGATCTCGCAACCAAAAGCAGCAAAAAGATATCTAATGGAAAGGGAACTTATAAATCCTTCCGTTTTGACGATCAGAATCAGCAATTGGGATTTTTAGCGGATAAGAGTCCGGAAAAAGCCTTGCAAAAGGAATATAAGTTATATTATTACACGCCAAAACAAGACAGCGCTTACATCATTGCCGATAAGAACAGTTCAGGAATGCCAGAAAAATGGAATGTTTCTGGCGATGGATTCATCAATTTCAGTAAAGCAGGAAATAGATTGTTCTTTGGCTTGGCACCTATTGCCAGAGTAAGAGATACATCTTTAGTAGACTTTGAAACCGCAAAATTAGATATCTGGCACTGGCAGGATGATTATCTTCAGCCGATGCAGTTGGTGAATGCCCGTCGGGATATGTCGCGTAATTATACGGCCCTTATTAACTTAACCGGTAACCGGGCGATCCTTCCACTTTCCGATGATACCTTCAATAGAATCAGTTTAACCGGTGATGCGGATAACGAATGGGCATTAGCGACTTCTGATGCGGATTACCGTATTGAAACGCAATGGTCTGGAGGTTCCAAATCGGATGTATACCTGGTTTCTACCTTGACCGGAAAGAACAAATTAGTGATCAAGAACCTTTCCGGAATGGCCATGCTCTCTCCTACTGGAACACATGTGATCTACTTTAATCGAGAAAATGCCAACTGGTACAGTTATGATATCCAAAAAGAATCAACAACACATCTAAATGAAGGCTTGGCCATCAGTTTTGTAGATGAGGAAAATGATGTTCCTGCATTACCAGGTCCATATGGATTGGCAGGTTGGTCCAATGACTTTAAGAATATCTACCTAAATGATAGATTTGATATCTGGAAATTAAGTTTGGATGGAAAGCAGAAAAGCATGCTTACCAAAGGAAAAGGTCGTGAAAATCAAATCACCTACCGATATGTGGATATCAGCCGGGATGATGATCCCAGAAAAAGAGCGACTATTATTGATGAAAAGAAAGCGATATATTTAACTGGTTTCAATAAAACCAACAAATATAACGGGTATTATAAGTTAGATAAAAAAGGTCCACAAGAAATCTGGGCTGGACCATTTACCTATAGAATGCTTAGCAATAGTGAAAAACTAGATCAGGTAATCTATACCAAGGAAGATTATCAAAAGTCTCCTGATCTTTATTTATTGAGCAATCTTAAAAATGAAACCCGTTTATCAGACATCAATCCGCAACAGGCCAATTACAATTGGGGAACAGCGGAATTGGTAAAATGGAAAACTCCGAAAGGACATGAGGCAGAAGGTATCCTTTACAAACCGGAAAACTTTGATCCAAACAAGAAATATCCGATCATTGCTTATTTCTATGAGGTATTAAGTGATGGCTTGCATACCTACCAAGCACCTGCACCAACTCCTTCCCGATTGAATATCCCTTATTTCGTCAGCAACGAGTATTTGGTGTTTGCACCAGATATCCGTTATGAAACAGGATATCCAGGACGTTCGGCAGAAGAATATATCAATTCAGGTATGCATTATTTAGCACGGAACAATGCTTGGGTAGATTCGACGAAGATGGGTATCCAAGGACAAAGTTGGGGTGGCTACCAGGTGGCACATTTAATCACCAGGACCAATATGTATGCCGCTGCTTGGGCAGGTGCTCCTGTAGTGAACATGACCTCTGCTTATGGAGGTATCCGTTGGGGAACTGGAATGTCAAGACAATTTCAATATGAGAACACCCAAAGTAGAATAGGCAAGCCACTATGGGAAGCACTGGATCTTTATATAGAAAACTCTCCATTATTCTTTATGGATAAAGTGAATACGCCGGTTGCCATTATGCATAATGATAATGACGGTGCAGTGCCATGGTACCAAGGGATTGAATTTTTCACGGCATTACGTCGTTTAAATAAACCTGTTTGGTTGTTGAATTATAATGGCGATGACCATAATTTAATTCAAAGGCAGAACAGAAAGGATATACAAATCCGCGAAGCGCAGTTTTTTGATCACTTTTTGAAAGGTAAACCAGCAGCAAACTGGATTAAGAAAGGTGTGAAAGCTACGGAAAAAGGTATTGATTGGGGACTAGAAGTAGATTAATCCTTATTAAAACCCTATAAAAGGCTGGATATTTTGTTATATCCAGCCTTTTTTTTGACCCATTTATTGTTTTTCAAGCTTATTTTGTGATTTTTTTTCAAAAAAATATTTTGAAATCGATAATTTACCATATTTTTGAAATGTTTTTAGAGAGAATCAACACAAACTCAAGATATAAATATAAAAATATGTCAAATTCCAGATTCGCCGCCGTTGAAGAAGCAACAAAACACCACTTCAACGTGTCATCAGCAGTAACTTCAGAACGTGCTATCCATATTTTTGGTAAAAACGTTTTCACCACTGCAAAGATGAGGGATTATCTTCCCAAATCTACTTTCAATGATTTAAATACCGCTATTGATGAAGGAAATCAAATCAGTAGAGAGATGGCAGAGTTCATTGCGCAAGCTATGAAAGCTTGGGCTATTGAAAATGGAGTATCACACTATACCCACTGGTTTCAACCATTGACCGGTTCAACAGCTGAAAAGCATGATGCTTTCTTTGAACCAGATGGAGACGGTGGTGCGATTGAAAAATTCACTGCAGATGCATTGGTACAACAAGAACCGGATGCATCTTCCTTCCCAAATGGTGGTATCCGCAACACATTCGAAGCACGTGGATATACGGCATGGGATCCGTCCTCTCCTGCTTTCATCTATGAAACGGCCGCTGGAAAAACCTTGTGTATCCCAACCGTTTTTGTTTCGTATACTGGTGAGTCCTTAGACTATAAAGCTCCCTTATTAAAAGCAATTGCAGCAATCGATAAAGCAGCGACCGAAGTGGCGCAGTACTTTGATAAATCCATTGATAAGGTAACTGCTTCATTAGGTATCGAACAGGAATATTTCTTGGTAGATTTAGCCTTATATAATGCACGTCCGGACCTTCAGTTAACCGGAAGAACATTATTTGGGCATATGTCTGCAAAAGGCCAACAATTAGAAGATCATTATTTTGGTGCTATCCCTGAGCGTGTATTAGCTTATATGGTAGACCTGGAAAATGAAGCCTTAAAATTAGGTATTCCTTTGAAGACTCGCCATAACGAGGTTGCTCCTTCGCAATTTGAATGTGCTCCGATGTTCGAAGAGATCAACTTGGCCATTGACCACAACCAATTGTTGATGAATCTAATGGAACAAGTGGCTATCCGTCATAATTTCAAAGTATTATTGCATGAAAAACCATATTCAGGCGTAAATGGATCTGGAAAACATAATAACTGGTCTTTGATTACCAATACAGGTGTTAATTTATTGTCTCCTGGAAAGACTCCTAAAAATAATTTGATGTTCTTGACCTTCTTTGTCAATACCATCAAAGCGGTTTTTGAGCATGCTGATTTATTAAGGGCATCTATTGCAAGTCATTCCAACGACCACCGTTTGGGAGCAAACGAAGCACCTCCTGCTATTATTTCCATCTTCTTAGGTTCTCAGTTGGATGAAATCTTGGAAGAAGTGGAATCTGCACGTGTTGCGAAGAAAGTGAAAGCAGATGCCAATCTATGGCATGGCATTCCAAAAATACCTGATTTGAAATTGGATAATACCGATAGAAACCGTACTTCTCCATTTGCTTTTACGGGAAATAAATTTGAATTCCGTGCGGTGGGTTCTTCGGCAAACTCGGCATTACCAATGACGGTTTTGAATGCTATCGTTGCCGCGCAATTGATTGAATTCAAGAACGAAGTGGACAAACAGATCAAAAAAGGAATCAAAAAGGATCTTGCGATCTTGAATGTTGTTCGTAAATACATCAAGGATTCAAAAGCAATCCGTTTTGAAGGAAATGGTTACAGTGAGGAATGGGAAATTGAGGCTGCTGCTCGTGGTTTATCAAACATCAAATCAACACCTAAGTCTTTGGATGTTTATGTAACTCCAGAATCTATTGAGTTGTTTGAGACGTTGGGGATTTATAATAAAAGGGAATCGGAAGCAAGACATGAGATTTTGTTGGAGAACTTCTTCAAGAAATTACAGATTGAGGCAAGGGTGATTGGGGATGTGGTTACTAGCCAGATCGCTCCGGCATGTATTATCTATCAGAATCAATTGATTGAGAATGTTAGGGGATTGAAAGATCTTGGATTGGGTAAAGAAGCATATAGTTCGCAATTGAATTATATCGAGCGTATCTCTAAGCACGTGAATATTATTTTGGAAAAAGCGGAAGAAATGCGTCAAGCACGTAAGAAATCGAATACCATTGAGGATATGCGTGAAAGAGCAATTGCTTATGATGAAATTGTTAAGCCTTTCTTTGATGAAATCAGGTATAATGTAAATAAATTGGAGAAATTGGTTGATGATGCAAAATGGCCATTGCCAAAATTGAGAGAATTGTTGTTTATACATTAGGGTGTCTAAAAGATTATAGATAATAGATTTAGATTATAGATAATAGACATTAGATTATAGATTTTGAAAAAGACCTCGTAAAACGAGGTCTTTTTCTTATTTTATTGCCTCTTTTCCTGCGTCATTGCGAGGAGGCACGACTTTCCGCGTCATTGCGAGGAACTTTACACGTCATTGCGAGGAACGAAGCAATCTTCCCGCATGTTATGCTGAGCGTAGTCGAAGCATCTGTTCGTTTGTACCCGTAGAGATCCTTCGACTTCGCTACCAATGACATGTTGTATAACCTATTGTTAATCAGGTCAATGTATCTTCTCTAATTTCATATCGAACTCCAGTGCCAACCTGTTTAGGTACTTTTCCTTCTGCTTTTTCAATTGTGTTTC
>PJUC01000083.1_pt1 | contig 79475 bp, 69 predicted proteins | sample 1512161 | NCBI WGS metagenome assembly PJUC01 (sample SAMN08177676, study PRJNA422409) | Soil metagenome, whole genome shotgun sequencing project. | isolation source: Soil enriched on filter paper | place: USA: Madison | collected 2015-01-15 | reverse complement strand
GGCGTTCTGCCAGGCGTCGTCGTACAGCCGCACGGTGGCCGCCGCGGCCTCCTTGTCGTCGGACTGGACGCCCTGTCCGGACGAGGCGTTGAGGATCAGGAGCGGGACCAGCACGGCGACGGCGATGACGATGCCGAGCAGCACGACGCCGAGCACGACCCAGACGATCCAGAGCTTCGACTTGCGAGGTTCGGTCGCCGCCACGAACGCGCCGCCCGGGTACGACGCCTGCGTGTACGCAGGGTGCTGCTGCGCGTACGGGGCCGCCGCGGGGTCGGCGGCGTACTGCGGCGCCGCATACTGGGGCGCCGCGCCGTAGGGGGCGGCGCCGGCGGCCTGCGCGACGGGCTGTGCCGGCGCGGCCGCGGCCGGGTTCTGCTGTGCGAGGTACGCCGCGACGCCGGGGTCGATCGACCCGGCGGCCGGGTCGCCGGCCTGGGCGGAGGGCGCAGCCGGAGCAGGCTCTCCCGCATCCGACTGATCGCCGAGCTGCGCGGCGACGATGTCGGCCTCGGTCGGGGCGGTGGAGGCCTCCGGATCGGGCTGCGCGACGTGCTCCGTCCACTGGACGCCGTCCCACCAGCGCAGCGCGCCGTGTCCGTCGTCGTACCAGCCGGGAGGAGTCGTCGTCATGCTCACACAATATCCCCGCCGGGGTCTTCCGCACGGGCCGGCGATCACGCTCGTGTGCGGCGATGCGCCGCGGGATCTCACGGTTGCGCGCATGCGGCCCGGCGACCGGAAGCCTGCGGGGCCGCAGAACCGGAGCGAGTGGATGCCGGCGGCCGCGGCATCCACTCGCTCCACGGTGTCAGCGCTCGAGCACTGCCCGCACGCTCGCCTCGGGCGTGAGGTCGAGACGGCGCAGCAGCTGCGCGTTCAGGGCCACGACCACGGTCGACAGCGACATCAGGATCGCGCCGACCGACATCGGCAGCACGAACCCGATGGGGGCCAGCACACCCGCTGCGAGGGGCACCGAGATGAGGTTGTATCCGGCCGCCCACCACAGGTTCTGCGTCATCTTGCGGTAGCTCGCACGAGACAGCTCGATGACCGACAGCACCGACCGCGGATCGCTCGAGGCGAGGATGACGCCGGCCGAGCCGATCGCGACGTCGGTGCCGGCGCCGATCGCGATGCCGACGTCGGCGCGGGCGAGCGCCGGGGCGTCGTTCACGCCGTCGCCGACCATCGCGACCTTCAGCCCCTCGGCCTGCAGCTCGGCGATCTTGCGCTCCTTGTCTTCGGGACGGACGCCGGCGAACACGCGGTCGATGCCGAGCGTCCGGGCGACCGAGCGCGCGACGGGCTCGGCGTCGCCCGTGATCATGACGACCTCGATGCCGAGCCTGTGCAGCGCCTCGACGGCCTCGTGCGACTCTGGCCGGATCTCGTCGGCGAGCGCGAGCCCGCCCACGACCTCGCCGTCGCGCACGACGTGCAGCACGATCGATCCCTGGTCGCGCCACGCCGCCGACGCCGGGACGTCTGCGCCGCCGACCTCTTCGAGCAGGCGCGGACCCCCCACTCGCACGGTCCGCCCCTCGACGGTCGCGGTGACGCCCACCGCCGGCGAGGACTGGAATCCCGTCGCGGGGGCGATCGAGAGGCCGCGCTCCTGCGCCGCCCGGACGATGGCGCGAGCCAGCGGGTGCTCGCTGTCGGCCTCAGCGGCGGCCGCGAGCGCCAGCACGGCATCGGCGTCGAGCTCCCCGGCGGCGGCGATGTCGACGACCGTCGGCTCGCCCTTGGTGAGGGTGCCGGTCTTGTCGAACAGCACCGCGCCGATCGTGCGCATGCTCTCCAGGGCCAGACGGTCCTTGATCAGCACACCGCCGCGCGCCGCGCGCTCGGTCGCGATCGAGACGACGAGCGGGATCGCCAGGCCCAGCGCGTGGGGGCACGCGATCACCAGCACCGTGATGGTGCGGATGACGGCCTCGTCCGGCATCCCGATCGCGCTCCACACCACCGCGGTGATCGCGGCCGCACCCAGCGCGAACCAGAACAGCCAGCCCGCGGCGCGGTCCGCCAGGCGCTGCGCGCGCGACGTCGAGTTCTGCGCCTCGGCGACCAGCCGACGGATGCCGGCGAGCGTGGTGTCGTCGCCGGTCGCGGTGACCTCCACCCGCAGTCCGGAGTCGGTCGCGACGGTGCCCGCCGTCACCGGGTCGCCCACGGCACGGGCGACCGGCCGGGACTCGCCGGTGACCATGGACTCGTCCATGTCGGCGGCCCCATCGACGATGCGTCCGTCGGCCGGCACGCTCCCGCCGGGGCGGACCACCACGACGTCGCCGACCCGCAGGTCGGACGGGCTCACCGTCTCGACGCCGGACGCCGTCACCCGCTCGGCCTCGTCGGGCAGGAGCGCGGCCAGCGAGTCCAGCGCCGATGTCGTCTGCGCCAGCGAACGCATCTCGATCCAGTGGCCGAGCAGCATGATCACGATGAGGAGCGCCAGCTCCCACCAGAACTCGAGCTCGTGGTGCAGCAGGCCGAGGCTCGCGCCCCACGACGCGAAGAACGCGACCGTGATCGCGAGCCCGATGAGCAGCATCATCCCGGGCTTGCGTGCGCGCAGCTCCGACACCGCGCCGGTGAGGAACGGCCAGCCGCCCCACAGGTACATGACCGTGCCGATCACCGGCGAGACCCAGCGGACCCACGGCGCGTCGGGCAGCGTGTACCCCAGCACCATCGCGAACATGCCCGAGAACGCCACGACCGGGACAGCGAGGATCAGGTTGATCCAGAACAGCCGGCGGAATCGGGCGACGTGGTCGGCGCCGTGACCGGCGTGACCGCCATGACCCATGTGGGCGTCGTGGCCCGCGTGGTCGGCGTGGCCGGCGTGCGCGGCGTGGTGGGCGTGGTGGTGACCGGCGTGGCCCTCGTGACCCGCGGCGGCGGTTCCGTGGTCGTGCCCCGCGTGGTCGTCGACGGCCTGACCTCCGTGAGCGTGATCCGCGGGCTTGTGACCTGTGTGGTCGTTGCCTGTGTGGTCATGGCCGGTGTGGTCGTGGGGGGCGTGGCCGGAGTGGTCGTGAGCGGCGTGCGCGTCGGTCGCCGGCGCCACGGCGGTGGCGGCATCCGCTCCCCCGCCATGGGCGTGCGAGGAGTGGTCGTGCCCTCCATGATCGTGAGAGGCGCGGCCGCCGTCGCCGTGGTCGTCGTGGTCTCGGTGTGGATCGGTCACGAGGTTCTCCTCATCGAAGGGACGATTCCGTTATACCCCCTAGGGGTATAACGGGTCAATGCTCCGACGCTGCGTCGTATTCCCCCACCGGCGGGCCTGTTCCGCATGTCGGCGCCCCGCGCCACACTGTCGGTGTCTCGATTCGACGGAGGAGCCGCACATGGACATCATCCTGGTCGCCGGCCTGTGGATGGGTGGATGGGCCTGGTACGAGGTCGCCCCCGCCCTCGAAGCCGCGGGCCACAGGCCCGTGCCCCTGACGCTGCCTGGCATGGGATCGGTGGATGCCGACCGCTCGACGATCTCGCTGGCCGATCATGTCGCCGCCGTCGTCGAGGCGATCGACGCCGCCGAGGGCGAGCAGGTCGTGCTGGTCGGTCACTCCGCGGCTGCCGGCATCGTCTACGCCGCGGCGGACGCGAGGCCGGAACGCGTCGCGCGGCTGATCCTCGTGGGCGGCTTCCCCGCGGCCGACGGCGGTCCGCTGGTCAGCGGCTACGAACCCGTCGGAGCGGAACTGCCCCTGCCGGACTGGAGCGAGTTCGACGACGCCGACCTGCGCGACCTCGGCGAAGGCGGGATGGCGGCGTTCCGCGCCTACGCCGTGCCGTCGCCCGCGGGGGTGGTGAACGGCGTCCAGCAGCTGCACGACGAGCGCCGGTTCGACATCCCCGTCACGGCTGTGGCGACGGAGTACTCCGTCGCCGACCTGCGCAGCTGGATCGAGGCGGGGGCGCCTCCCGTGCAGGAGTTCACGCGCCTGCGCGACGTCACCTATGTCGACCTGCCGACCGGGCACTGGCCCATGCTCACGCGTCCGCAGCAGCTCGCGCGGATCATCGTCGCTCAGCCGCCGATCGGCGACGGCACCGTCGAGCCCGAGGTCGAGATCATCAGCGCCAAGGCGTTCCACGACTCCGACGGGGTCGAGGACTGGCGGGTGCTGTACGGCGGCGCGCACGCGTTCTTCCGCGCCCAGTCGCTCGGCCATGGCGCGCAGCTGGTCGCCGAGGTCGTCGCGATCGCGGAGGAACAGGGACATTTCCCCGATCTCGACGTGCGTCCCGAGGGCGTGTTCGTGAAGACCTTCAGCCGACGCGACGGCGCGCTGAGCGCCGCCGACGCCGAGCTCGCCGCCGCGGTCTCGCGGGCAGCCCGACGGCTCGACCTGGAGCCCGACCCGTCGGTGCTCACCGTGCTGGGGATCGCCGTCGTGCAGAGCCCGGACGCCCACGTACGCCCGTTCTGGACCGCCGCGCTGGGGTACGAGCCTCTCGGCGCCGACGACGCCGTGGATCCGCTGCGACGCAGCCCGCACCTGTGGTTCCAGACGATCGACCCGCCCAAGTCCGGCCGGGGGCGCACGCACATCGACGTCTCGGTCCCCCGGGACCTCGTCGACAGCCGCGTCGCTGCTGCCCTGGCCGCAGGCGGACGCCTGGCGGACGACTCGCACGTTCCCGAGTGGTGGACGCTCGCGTCGCCCGACAACCACGGCGTCGACCTCGCCGCGTGGTCAGACGACTCGGACGAGGCGCGGTGACGCGCGGCTACCGCACCATCCGCGCGTCGGTGAGCTTGGGGGCGCCAGGATCCGACATCTCGAGGCCGTCGAGCTCGAACCCGTTGCGGCGATAGAACGCGATGGCGCGCGGGTTCTCCTTGGCGACCCACAACTGGGCGGGGCCATCGCCGAGCACGCCGTCGAGGAGCGCTTGCCCGGCGCCTCCGCCGTGCGCCGCCGCCACGAGGTAGAGCATGTAGAGCTGGCGGTCCCGTACCGCGGGCGACTCGGTGTCGACCGAGGGACCGGACATCGCGAAGCCGATGATCCGCCCGTCCTCCTCCTCGGCCACGCGGATCGTCACGTTCTCACGGGGCGCGTCGAGCATGCGGCTCCACATGCGCCGCCGGCCTTCGATGTGGGCCTCGTCGAAGAATCCCTCGGGCAGCAGCTCGGTGTACGTCTCCTGCCACGTCGACACGTGCAGCGCGGCGATCTCCTCCGCGTCGGCGGGGACGGGCGCGCGCAGGGTGAAGGTCATCCCGACATCCTGCCAGCGCGCGGCCGGCGTCACTGCTCCGCGCTGAAGGCGTCGAGGAACCGATCGCGGAAGGCATCCATCCGCCACACCGGTGCCGCGTCGGTGGGCCGCAGCCCCGGCGACCACCCCCATTCGGTGATCGCCGCGGACACCGCGGGGTCGCGGGCGATGACGGTGATCGGCACGTCGTGCGATGCCGGGCCCGCGGCGCTCACGACGGATGCGGGCTGGTGGTCGCCGAGCACGATCACGACGAGATCCGGATCGTCGACGTTCTGCAGGAACGACATCAACGCGCCCAGCGAGTACTGCACCGACAGGCCGTAGTACCGCTGCACGGCGCGTGGGTCCTGCCAGACCGCGCTCGCGGTGCGGCTCTGCGCGGGCTGGGCGTCGTAGACGGAGCCGTCGCCGATGGCGTCCCACGGCACGAGCTGCGGCAGCGGCGCCCACGGCGTGTGCGACGACACGAGGTCGATCTCGGCCATGACCGGGTCGTGGTCGCCGGCGAGCTCGGTGTCGGCGAAGTGCTTGAGCGTGTACTGGTCGGGGATGCGGGCGTAGCCGAACTTCGGGCCCCGATACCCGACGTCGTTCGCGTCGAGCTGTGCGTCGTAGCCGTAGAACGTGGTGCCCTCGTCCCAGGCGCGCGTGTTCGACGGCACGTCGGCGACCGTGCGCCAGCCCGCATCGGCGAACGCGCGGGCGAGGGTCAGCCGGTCGCTCGCGACCACCTGCTCGTACGCGGTCTGGCTGTCGATCCATACGCCCGATTGCAGGGTGGAATGCGCAAGCCAGCTGCGCCCGCCGAACGTGGGCGAGGTGAGCCAGGCGCTCTGCGCCGTGTAGCCGTCGGCCGCGAGCGCGGTCTCGCCGTCGCGCAGCACCCGGCGCACGCCCTCGGCGATGCCGTCGCCGTCCAGTGCGACGCGTCCATAGCTCTCGACGAAGGCGATCACGACGTCCTTGCCGCGCAGCGCCGTGAGCAGGCGGGCGGCGGGTGCACCGGCGTAGGGGTCGTCGGCGATGTCGCGCGCGACGGCCGCCTGCTCGTGCAGCGCCGACATCGTGCGCGAGACGGCCGTGCCCACGGACCCGACGGATGCCGCCGCCGCGACCGGATCGGTGGTCCGCAGGGGCGGCGCCACGAGCGCCGCCGCCACCCAGACGGCCGTCGTGGCGGCGAGCACCGCGCGACCGTCGGCGGAGCTCCGCACGACGCCGGCGACCCGGAGCGCCGCCCACGCGAGGCCGGCGATGCACGCAGCGACGACGAGCGCGATGGCGGCGACGAGCAGGTTCGCGAGCGGCTGCCCGAGGGCGTCCGCGACGACGCCGTACGCGTCGGCCAGCTGCGGCCAGTCCAAGGGGACGAACGGGATGCCGAGCGCTGCCTCGTAGCCGCGGTCGATGGCCGCGAGCACGAGCGCCAGTGTGACGAACAGCCCGAAGGCGGTCGCGAGCGCGATGCGCGGCATCCGCCACGGCAGGATCGCCAGCACCGGCACCACGACGAGCGACTCCACGGGGATGCGCAGCAGCGGGGCGCCGCCCCCGCCGAGCAGCCCGGGGACGAGCGGCACGGCGACCAGCAGGGTGATCGCGCCCGCCGTGGCGAGGCCCGCGAGGATGGCGCGCCGCCGCACGGACCGGGACGCCGTCGGCGGGGCCGCCCCGAATCGCTCGTCGGGGGCCGGCGTGTTCACGATCCTGTCTCGCCCTGCGGTGCCCTCGCGGTTGCTCCGCCCTCGTCTTCGTCGATGTCGCAGCGGTCCGAGAGGGCGTAGCGCAGCAGCACGACATCGCCGATCTGCCGGGTGTCGGCCAGGTGTGCCCGCCGCGATGCGGTCCACGGGAACCGTCCGGGACCGACCGCGCGGGGGGCACCGGCCTCACCGACGAAGAACGGGGCGACGACGAGGTGCAGCTCGTCGACGAGGTCGGCCTCGAGGAACTGGGTGAGCACACGGCCGCCGCCCTCGACCATGAGCCGGCGCACGCCCCGTCGTTCGCCGAGGTCATCGAGCACGTCCGCCATCGACACGCAGTCGGCCGCGCCGAGCCCGACGACCGTCGCCAGTCCCGCCAGCCGCGCGCGCAGCGCGGGGGCGCGATCGGCCGGGCAGTAGACGAGGCGCGCCGTCTCGCCGGTCGTGAAGAAGGCGGCGTTCGGCGACAGGTCGCCGGAGGCTGTCACCGTCACCTTCACCGGCGATTCGGTGCGTCCGGACGAGACGCGTCGCGCCCGGCGTGCGGTGTCGCGCACCAGCAGGCGAGGGTCGTCACGGCGCACGGTGGATGCGCCGACCATGATCGCGTCGTTGCGGGCGCGCACGTCGTCGACGCGGTCGAGGTCGGCGGCGTTCGACATGGCGAGACGCTGCGGTGCGGCGCTGTCGAGGTAGCCGTCGATCGACATCGCGCAGCTCAGGGTCACGTAGGGCCGCTCACTCATCGCCGGCTCCTTCCCGGCGGGCGACGCTGCGCGGACCGACGCGGGCCCGCGTCGCGGCCCGCCGTCCCGCGAGCAGCACGAACGCCCCTGGTGCGACGGCCAGCAGCGCGAGGACGCCGAACGCCGTCGACGTCGCCACGCCGGTCGCGCCGCCGAGTCCCGCCAGCGCGAACGCGGCCCCCGCCGCCGCCTCGCGCGGCCCCCAGCCCCCGACGTTGATCGGGAGGGCGGATGCCGCCAGCACGACCAGCGCGGCCGCCACCAGGCCACGCGGGTCGGCGGTCACGCCGGTCGCCGCCGCCGCGACGACGAACAGCGCCACGTGCGCGACGACGACCGCGATCGAGGCCGCCACGATCGCCGCCAGCGCGGCCGGCCGGACGAGCAGGGGTCGCAGCATCCGGAACTCCCTCTGGAGCGACCGTCGGGAGCGTGGTACGAGCGCCGCGATCCCGACGGTCAGCACGAGGATCGCGGCCAGCGCACCGGCGCCCCACAGGAGCGGGGCCAGCGGCGATGCCCACCGCGGCTGCACCGCCGCGAGCGGCAGCACGACCGCGAGCGTGAGCGTGAACTGCACGATCTGGCCGAAGACCCGTTCGGCGGCGACGGCGCGCCCGGCGGCCCCGACCTGTTCGTGCGGGCGCCCGTGCGCGTACGCGCGGTGGACGTCGCCGACGACTCCCCCGGGCAGCACGGAGTTGAGGAACTGTGACCGGTAATAGGCGCCGAACGCGCCGCGCCACGGCAGCGGCAGTCCGAACCCGGCGGCCACGACGCGCCACCGCCAGGCGGCCGCGGCGGTGGCGGCCGCGATGAGCGCGAACGCCGCGACGATCGCGGCCGGCGAGACCGCCGCGATCCCGCGGACGAATGGGCCGACGCCGACCACGAGCGCCGTGGCCACCACGACGGCCACGCCGGCGCCGATGCGAGCCGCACTGCGCAGCGCCGGTCGCGTCGGCAGCCGTCGGATGCCGGGCACGACCGCACCCGTCAGCGCGGCCATGCCAGCACGTCCTCGTGGTGGACGATCACGTGCAGCGCACCGTCCGCCAGCTGTGCGCGCCGACGGTCGAGGTACGCACCCGCGTCGACGCCGAGCTCGGGCCGCTGCTCCACCGCGGCGCCGACCCAGCCGTCGAGCCACTCGCCGAGCAGCGCCGCGTCGGCCGGGCCGAGGCGCCACGGCGTGCACTCCCGCCGCACGTGCCACCCGGCGTCGGCGAAGAGCGCGGCGAGCACGGTGACGGCATCGGGCCCGAGCATGCGGCGTCCGTCGGCGTCACGCCGCTGGTGGTCGTTGAACGCCTCACCGAGGGCGGCGTCGGCGACGTCGGGCGGACCGAGGACGACCTCGCCCGTGACCGACAGTGCGAGCAGGGCGGGCACCCGGGCGTCGATGCAGGCGGCGACGAGGCGCTCCGCCTCCTCGCGCGTCAGGACGTCGAGCAGCGCGGATGCCGTCACGCCGGCCGCACCCCGGAACCCCTCGGGGCCGAACTCGCCGAGGTGCCCCACCACGGTGCGCACGGAGACGGGCCGGCCCGCGTCGTCGACGACCGACCGGAGATCGAGGTGCTCCAGGATCCCGACGTCGCCGTCGTGCAGCACCCACCGCTGGGGCCCGCCGAGGCGCGGCGCGAGCCAGCGCGTCATGCTGCCGGTGCCGGCTCCGACATCGTGCAGCTCCACCGGCCCTGACGGGAGGAGGGCCGCGAAGGCCGCGGCCAGCTCCACCGAGCGGGCGGCCGCGTCGGCGGGCGCCCGCAGCGCCAGCCACGGGGCGGTTGCCGTCGAGATCGCGGTGCTCACGAGGTCTCCAGGGCCGCCGCCACGGCTGCCGCGGTGCCGTCCCATGTCGGCAGCACGCCCCGCACGGAGCGCGCCTCGCGTCGCAGTCGGCGCCGCAGCGCGGGATCCGCCATCCACGCGTGCAAGGCCGCGGCGAGCGCGTCGGGGTCGTCGGGGCGCACGAGGATCGCGCCACCGCCGGCGACGGTGTCGGGGATCCCTCCGACGGCGGCCGCGACGACGGGGATGCCGCGCGCCTGCGCCTCGGCGATGGCCATGCCCGAACTCTCCACCCGCGAGGGCGCGACGAGCAACCCCCCGCGCGCGTACTCGGCCTCCAGCGCCTCGCGTGCGAGAACCCCCGTCAGCCGGACGCGCCCGCCGAGCCGTGCGGCGTCGCGCCCCACCCGGGCCGCGAACTCCGGCGCCGCCTCGAGAGAGCCGGCGATCGTGCAGGCCCAGTCGTCTTCGCTCAGCCGCTCGAGTGCGGCGACCAGCACGTCCTGCCCCTTGTGGGGCGCCACCACGCCCACGCACAGCAGCCGGCGTGCCCGCCTCGTGCGGGTTCGGGGCGCGTTCCGTTCGTTCGGGGCGTGCACCGTGCGCCCCGAACGCACGGCATGCGCCCCGAACCGTGAGCGATGATCGGATGCCGCCACCCCGGGCGGTGCGATGCTCAGGCGGCCGGCATCCACGAGCCCTCGACGCTCGAACTCGCGTGCCGTCCAGGCGCTCGTCGCGATCACACGGTGTGCGGCGGCGAGCACGCGGCGTTCCGCCTCGATCTCGCCGGCCGTCGCACCGGGGAACGCCGCCACCACCATGTGCGCGAGCAGCACGAGTCGGCCGCGCGCGGCAGCCGCCGCGACCTGGTCGGGCGCCCACCCCGCCACGAGCCCGTCGAGGAGCACCGTCTCGGTGGCTGGGATCGCCGCGAGCGCCGCGCCTGCCTGCGCGGCGTCGGCGACCGGGACGGTAGACACGTGCCAGCCGTGCGAGCCCAGGAGATCCCGGACGTGCCGGTCGTACACGTTGCCGCCGCTCACGCGGGCGGGGTCGTCGACGCCGTCCGTCACCACGAACGTCACCGTCCGCCTCGCCGCCGTCGCGGCGGACCGCGCGCGGTCGGCGGCGCGAGGCTCGGTCACAGCGCGACCTCGTACGACGCCCACGCGATGTGGGACTCGTGCAGGGTCACGACGATGCCCGTCAGACGGGCCTCGCCGAACGCCCCCTCGCGCACACGGTCGGCCAGCCGGTCGCCGATGAACTGGCACAGCCGCTCGGTGGTCGTGTTGACGCCCTGCAGGTCGGGCTCGTCGTCGAGGTTGCGGTACGACAGGGCGCCGACGAGCGCGCGCAACTCGTCGGACGCGCGACCGATGTCGACGACCACCCCGTGCTCGTCGAGGGCATCGGCCCGGAAGCCGGCGTCCACGACGAAGGTCGCGCCGTGGAGCCGCTGCGCAGGGCCGAAGACCTCGCCGCGCAGGCTGTGGGCGATCATCAGGTGGTCGCGGACCGTGACCGTGAACGTCATCGTGCACTCCAATCGATCGTCTCGCACAGGTCGCCGGCGGTCCCGTCCGCGAGCGCGGCGGTGATCTCGGGCAGTCGCCGCCACGACGAGGTCGCGCCCAGCAGCAGGTCGAACGCCGGGTCCTGGAGCAGACCGAGCGCGAGCGCCAGCCGCTCTCCGGTGGTGCGGCGCGACCGCCGGCTCGACGCGACGGCGCCGACCTGGCTGGAGCGGATCGTGAGCCGTCGCGCGTGGAAGTCCCCGCCGAGCTGCAGCTCCACCGCCCGCGCGCCGTACCAGCTGGCCACGACGACCTCGCCGTCGGTGGGCGCTGCCCGGAGGGCGTACTGCAGCCCCGCGCCTGCGCCGCTCGCCTCGATCACGACGTCCGCCGGGGGCAGCTCGTCAGGCGCGCCCGCCGCGTCCGGTGCCGCGGCGAACCGTGCGCCCAGCGCCTCGACCACGGCCCGCTTCGCCGGGTCGACGTCCACCACCGTCACGTGGCACCCCGGGATGCCGGCGGCCAGCCGGGCGACGGCGCAGCCGATCATGCCCGCCCCGACGACCAGGACGCGGTCACCCACGGCGGGTGCGGCATCCCACAGCACGTTGATCGCGGTCTCGACCGCCCCCGCCAGCACGGCGCGCCGGGCGGGCACCGCCGCCGGAACCGGCACCAGTGCGTCGGCCCGAGCGACGAAGCGCGACTGATGGGGGAAGAGCGAGAACACCGTGCGACCTCGAAGCTCGGCCGGACCTGTCTCGACGACGCCGACGTTCAGGTACCCGTACTTGACCGGGAACGGGAAGTCGCCGTCCTGGAACGGGGCGCGCATGCGCTCGCGCTCCGACGTCGGAACGGCACCGCGGGCGATCAGGGACTCCGTGCCGCGGCTGATGCCGGTCCACAGCGTGCGGACCGCGGCCTCCCCCGCCCCGGGTTCGGGCAGCGGTTCGGACCGGAACTCGCCCCATCCCGGTCCGACGGTCCACCACGCGGTCGCGGCATCCACCCTCCCAGCATGAACCGAAACGGGTGTCTGTGTCGTGTCACTCGAGAAGACCATGATGGGAACACGGAGCCCCCATGCGAAAAGTTCAGTCGACACCGTGGTGGTGGGCGGCGGCCGGAGTCGCCGCCCTCGCCTTCGCCGGGACGCTCGTGCCGCTTCCGCCGCTCGCGTGGGCGGCGGGCGTCACGTACCTCGTCGTGTCGTCGCTGCTCGTGTCCCGCGGACTCCGCCGGCGGGGCGCGACGCGCTTCGGCGCCGCCAACGCCGTGACCGCCACGCGCTCGATGCTGGTGGGGGTGGCGACGGCCCTCGTCGTCGCATCGTTCGCCGCCGAGGGCTCGACCGCGCTGCTCGTGGGGATCGTGAGCGTCGCTCTCGCGCTCGACGCGGTCGACGGCCCCGTCGCCCGTCGCACCGGAAGCGTCAGCGAGCTCGGAGCCCGCTACGACATGGAGGTCGACGCCTTCCTGCTCCTGGTGCTGAGCGTCTACGACGCCGGGATCGTGGGCTGGTGGGTGCTGACCATCGGGCTCATGCGGTATGCCTTCGTCGTCGCGGCGTGGCTCGCGCCCTGGTTCGGTCGCACTCTCCCCTACCGGTACTGGCGCAAGGTCGTGACGGCGGCGTGCGGCATCGCCCTCACAGTGGTGGCGGCGCAGCTGCTGCCGGCACTCGCGAACGTGCTGATCGCCGCCGCCGCGCTCGCGCTGCTGGTCGAATCGTTCGGCCGCGACGTCGTGTGGCTCGTCCGGATGAACCGCGCGGACCCGGATCTCGTGTCACCTCGGAAGGCCTCCGACCGAGAAGAAAGCAGGTAGGACGATGACCTCGACCACCACGCCCGGGCTCCGGGTCATGCGGATCCTCAGCGCCGTCGCGCTGCTCGCGGTAGGCGGCATCCATCTGTATCTCGTGTTCAACGGGGTCGGCGGCATCCTGGGAGTGATGTTCGTGCTGAACGCCGTCGGCGCGCTCGTCCTCGCGGTGGGGATGCTGTTCCTGCGGGGCCGGCTGCTGCAGCTGGCCACCGTGCTGAGCCTGCTGTTCCTCATCGCGACGCTGCTCGCACTCATCCTCGCGCTGACCGTCGGCCTGTTCGGCATCACCGAGACGTGGGACTTCATGCTCGTGCCCGAGACGGTGATCGTCGAGTCGATCGGCATCGTGCTGCTGGCCGTGACCACGGTCATGGTGCTGCGGCCGAAGCCCGTCGCAGCGGGGTAGCACCGGCCGCCCGACACTTCAAGCCCCGCCCCCTGCCCGCGGTGCGCGCCTAGCGTGAGGACAGACGAAGGGGGCGAACGCCATGACCGAACGAGTGGATGCCGACGACACGGGCCGCTACATCCCCACGACCACGCACGCCGAATGGGGCTCGGGCAACCCGAGGCTCATCGTCTCGGGGGCCGACCGCTTCGAGTTCCCGCTCGACGCCGACCTCACGATCGTCGGCTCCGGCGACAGCGCCGATCTGCGCGTCGCCGGAGCGGCGCCGGTGCACGCCGAGATCCGCCACGACGACCGCGACGAGTACCTGCTGCTGCAGCACGCGGAGGCAGAGACGAACACCACGCCCGAGCCGCGGAAATCCCTCGACGGCGCGGAGGCGATCGTGCTCCGCTCGGGCGCGCAGTTCCGGATCGGCGAATGGCGCTTCACCTTCGAGCGCGACGAGTTCGCCGACCACGGCCGCCCCTACGGCGGCAGGGAGGGCGGCGAACTGGAGGACCAGCCCGTGCAGCCGCCGCGGCCGGACTACACCGGTGACGGGGACGTCGACCGCACGCACGACGACTCCCTGAGCCCTGGCGACACGGGCGACGCCCGCGACATCAAGCCCGACCGCGCCTGAGGCCGCCGCCGGCCGCCGTCAGCCTCCGGCGGCCGGCTCCCTTCCCGTCCCGGGGTCCAGCAGATCGTCGACCAGCAGGATGCCGCCCGACGTGTTGGCGGAGTGCGCGAGCTTCTCGATCCACTCGCGGTCGAGTTCGGGCGGCTCGGGCTCGTCGAAGACGAACATCAGCGGGATCGAGGGGTGCAGCCAGATCGTCGAGCGGCCGCGCGGCTCGTCCTCGGAGTGCCGCCACGACAGCGTGAAGCTCTCGTTGCGGCGGAGCTTGGTGGCGATCACCACTTTGAGGTGCGCGAGTGCGCGGTCCTCGATGTGGATGGGCGTGTCCTGCGCGCCGTAGTAGAGGGTTCCCATGTCTCGGCCACTACCCTCCTCCGCGCAGATCGGCGTCCCCCGATTCGCCCTCGGGGTCGTGCGGCTCACCGGTCGACGGCTCGAACGGCGACCGCGGGGTCGACGCGTCCTCTGCCTCCTGCGCGCGAGTGCGCTCTTCATCCGCTTCGAGCTCGCGGGCGTCGGGAGCGGCGTCCGGCGGCAGATCCTTGGCGCGGGCGGATCTGCCGCTCTCGTGCTCCACGTACGAGGGCAGTGAGCCCTGGTTGTCGACATCGCTCATGAGGCACCTGACAGGCTGCTGTGACGTTCTCGCGGGGTGTCTCCCCGAGTGTCGACGCTAGTTGCGCGCGGCCGGGCCCGGGAGGTTCTTGACAGCGCGCAGACGCGCCTCTACCGCCGCCGATCGAGTCCGTCGAGCAGCAGACCGACGCCGAACGCGAAGTCGGCAGCCGGGTCCTCATCCGCGGCGTGAGCGCCAGGGGTCACCAGTCCGAAGCGGTCGTACTGCTGCCGCTGCTGCTCGAACGACACGTGCCCGATCACGAAGCGCAGCAGCGCGATGGCCGCGCGTTCCGACACCTCCGGGTCGTATCCGTCGGCGACGGCGGCGGCCGCGAGCCGCTCCTGCGCCGTGCGCGCGCCCAGTCCGAGCGCGAGCGTGCTGAGCACGACCTCGGCTCCGTCGCGGTGGGCAAGGAGCGCGTCGCGCAGGGCGAACGCCTCCGCGCGGAGCGCCGATGCGTCCGGCTGACGTGGTGGCGCGGTCGCCTCTCCGACGATCCGGTCGGCGACGTCGGCCAGCAGCGTCTGCTTGTTGGGGAAGTGCCAGTACAGCGCGCTGGCCTGCACGTCGAGGGCCGCAGCGAGGCGGCGCATCGAGAGCTCCTGCAGTCCCTCCTCGTCGAGGAGCTTCAGCGCGGTGCGCGCGACGTCGTCGCGAGTATGACGTCGCCCGCCTTCTGCCCTGGCCATCCCGCCACTATAGTGAACACCGTTCAGGTGAACAGTGTTCAGGAGGATCCGATGATGTCACCGCTGCACCGCACCCGCTCCCTCGACGGGACGGACTTCGCCCGCGTGGCGATCTTCGCCGCGATCATCGCGGTCCTCGGGCTTCCCGGCAGCTTCACGGTCCTCGGCGCCGTCCCCATCACCGCCCAGACGCTCGGGGTGATGCTCGCCGGAGCGATCCTGGGTCCCTGGCTCGGCGCCCTCTCGGTCACGGTCTTCCTCGCCCTCGTAGCCGTCGGCCTGCCGCTGCTCGCCGGCGGGCGCGGCGGCATCGGCGTCTTCTTCGGCCCGTCCGGCGGATACGCGCTCGGCTGGATCGTCGGCGCCTGCGTGATCGGCCTCATCGTGCACGCCGGCGGCCGCAAGCCGGTGCTGTGGCGCACGTTCGCCGGCATCCTGGTCGGCGGCGTGCTGGTGGTCTACGCGATCGGCATCCCGTGGCAGGCCGTGGTCACCCGGCTCCCGTTGGGCGAGACCGCGCTCACCAGCCTGATCTTCGTGCCGGGCGACCTCGTCAAGGTCGTGATCGCGACCGCCGTCGTGATGACGCTCGTCCGCGCGTACCCGCGCGCGTTCCGCCGCACGTGGGTCACCGCCGAGGCCGCCCCGACGCCCACCGCGTCGACCCTCGTGCCGTGATCGTCCCCGTCGAGGCCGACGCGCCCGACCTGCTGGATCGCCTCCGGACGCTGCGCGCCGCCGGCGAGACACCGCTCGTCGAGGATGCGCGGTGGCCGGCCCCGATGCGGGACGCACTGCGGCAGACCGTCTCGGAGGCACAGCCGCCCGCCGGCGCCGCCTGGGCGACACTGACCTCGGGCAGCAGCGGGACCCCCAGGATCGTGCTGCGCACGGCCCACTCGTGGGCGACGTCGTTCGGGACGGTCGCGCGACTGCTGGATGCCGGAGCCGACGATGCCCTCCTGCTCCCGGCCCCGGCCTCGGCGTCGATGACGCTGTACTCCCTGGCCCACGCGCTCGACGGCGGCCCACGGCCTCTCCTCGGCGCGGCCGAGCGCGAGGAGGCGACGTGCCTGCACGGCACCCCGCAGGCCCTGCGTGCGGTGCTCGACGCCGGGCCGCCGCCGCGCCTGCGCGCGGCGCTCGTCGGCGGTTCGCACGTCGACGAGCGGCTGCGCGCGCGGGCCGAGGCCGCCGGCATCCGGACCATCGCCTATTACGGCGCCGCCGAACTCTCGTTTGTCGCACTCGACGACGGACAGGGATTGCGCGCCTTCCCCGACGTGGAGCTGCGCCTGCAGGACGAGGAGCTGTGGGTGCGTTCGCCCCAGGTCGCGCTGGGATACGCGGGCGCCCCGGGACCGCTGCGCGTCAGCGGCGACTGGGCGACGGTGGGTGATCGCGCCGAGTACTCCGACGGACGCCTGCGTCTGCTCGGCCGCGCCGATGAGGCGATCCTGAGCGCCTCAGCCACGATCGTGCCCGAAGAGGTCGAGGCGACCCTGCGGTCCATCCCCGGTGTCCGCGACGCCGTCGTCGTCGGCGTGCCGCGCGCGGGAGTGGGCGCGCTCGTCGCTGCGGTCGTCGAGCTCGACGCGGAGCGCCCCGTCGATCTGCGTGCGGCGAGCGCGGAGCTGCTGGCCCCCGCGCACCGGCCGCGTCAGTGGTTCGTCGGCGAGCTGCCGCGCACCGCTTCCGGAAAGCCCGCCCGAGCCGAGACCGTGCGCCGGGTGCTCGCCGGAGAGGTGCCGCGCCTTGCCGTCTGACCGCGCCCCCGTCATCATCGCCGCACGCCGGACGCCGATCGGCACGCGAGGCCGCGCGCTGTCGCATCTCGACGTCGGTCGGCTCGCCGCCCCGGTCGTCCGCGCGGTCGTCGACGACGGGCAGCAGGCGACGGGCAGCCCGGTGGCTGTCGCCGACGTGGTGCTCGGCAACTGCATGGGTCCCGGTGGCAATCCCGGCCGCATCGCCGCGCTGGCAGCGGGCCTCGGGGTCACGACGCCCGGCGCCACCGTCGACCGCCAGTGCGGCAGCGGTCTCGCCGCCATCATCGATGTCGCCGCCGCCATCGCCGCGGGCGACGGGCGCGTCCGCGTCGCGGGCGGGGTCGAGAGCGCCTCCACCGCGCCGGTCCGCGCCCTGGCGGGCGTGCCGTACGACCGCGCGCCGTTCGCGCCCGACGGTTTCCCCGACCCCGGCATGACGCAGGCGGCGGAGGACCTCGCGGTGCACGACGGCATCAGCCGTGCCCGGCAGGACGCGCATGCCGCGCGCAGTCACGCCCGCGCGCGAGCCGCCCGAGGCGCCGGCCGCTTCGCCGCCGAGCTCGTGCCGCTGGAGGGGCTCGACCACGACGACGCGATCGGGGGCGCGGAGCGGCTGCTCCCCCGGCTCGAGCCGCTGTTCGCGGGCGGCACGCTCACCGCGGGAACGGCGACCCGCATCAGCGACGGGGCTGCGGCCGTGCTGGTGGCGCCGGCAGGGACGGCGCCCGGGCTCACGATCCGCGCCACCGCCGTCGTCGGCTGCGACCCCGCGCTGCCCGGCATCGGTGCGGCGCCGGCTGCCCGGGCCGTCCTCGCCGACGCCGGCATCGGCACCGCCCAGGTCTCCGCGTGGGAGATCGTCGAGGCCTTCGCCGCCCAGAGCCTCGCCGTCCTCGGTCGCCTCGGGCTCGACGACGACGATCCGCGCGTCTGCGCCGACGGAGGTGCACTCGCACTGGGCCACCCCTGGGGCGCCAGCGGGGCGGTCGCCGTCGTTCGCCTGTTCAGCAGGCTCGTCCGCCAGGGGGCGCCGCACGGCACGCTGGGCGTCGCCGCCGCGTCGGTCGGCGGCGGCATGGGCATCGCCGCGCTCTTCGAGGTCGTCCGGGAGGGTGTGCGATGAGCATCCGGCTCGACGCCGTCACGGTGCGGGTGGGCGAGGTCGCCGCCGTGCGGGACGTCTCGCTCGATCTCGACACCCGCACCGTGGCCGTGATTGGCGAGAACGGCTCCGGCAAGTCCACGTTCGCCCGGCTCGTCGGCGGCCTCGTCGCACCGACCACCGGCACGCTGCGGGTGCTCGGCATCGATCCGGCGAAAGATGCGAAGGAGCTGCGGCGGCGGGCGGCGTTCGTGTTCAGCAATCCCGACGCGCAGATCCTGATGCCGACCGTCGCCGAGGACGTGGCCTTCTCGCTGCGACCCGAGCGGCTGCCGGCGGCCGAGCTCCAGCGACGCGTCGCGGAGGCCCTGGAGCGCTTCCGGCTGACGGAGCTCGCCGACCGCTCCTCGCACGAGCTGTCGGGCGGGCAGAAGCAGCTGCTCGCCCTGTGCGGCGCCTTCGTCCGCCGGCCGGAGCTCGTGATCGCCGACGAGCCGACGGCGTACCTCGACGCGCGCAACGCCCGGCAGGTCGCCGATCACCTGTTCGCCGATCCGGAGCACCGCCTGCTCATCGTGACGCACGACCTCGCGCTCGCGTCGCGCTGCGACACGGTGGTGCTGTTCGCCGACGGCCGCATCGTCGCGGTCGGCGAACCGGCGCCCGTCGTCGCCGCGTACGCGGCGGCCCTGCGATGCTGACGCTCTATCGCCCCGGCGACGGGCGGCTGCACCGCCTGCCGGCAGGCCCCAAGACGATCCTGATCCTCGCCGTCGTCCTCGCAGTGTCGCTGCTACCGTCGAGCTGGTGGGCCGCGGCCGTCGCCGTGTCGGTGGCGGTGCTGGGCTACGCGCTGGCAGGGCTGAGGGACGGGATGCTGGGGCTCGCCGAGCTCGGCCGCCAGGTCTTCGCCCTCCGATGGGTCCTGGCGATCACCGTCGCCGGTCAGCTCGTCTTCCTCGGCCCCGAGCCGGCGGTCGCCAACACGGCACGTGTGGGGGCCGCGATGGTGCTGGCCGCCCTGCTGGTGCTCACGACGCGGGTCACCGCGCTGCTGGACGCGTTCGAGCGGGGGCTGCATCCCCTCCGGCGGATCCTCGACCCGCAGCGGGCCGCTCTGATGCTCACGGTCACGCTGACCACCGTCCCGGTGCTCATCCGGCTGGCGAAGGACGTCCGCGATGCCCAGCATGCGCGCGGAGCCCGCGGAAGCCTGCGCACCTTCACTGTTCCCTTCCTCGTCCTCACCCTGAAGCACGCTGATCAGGTCGGCGAGGCCCTCACCGCGCGAGGCCAGCGCTGAACCGGCCGCCGCACGCGGTGAGGAGCTCACGGCGCGGTTCGCGCGAGCCTCAGGACGACGGAGCCTGCTCCGCTCGGACGCGGATCGCGGAGGGCTGGATCGTCACCGTGAACGCGCGGGTCTCGCCGGCCTCCTCGCCGTCGATCTCGAACGCGAGCGCCTCGGGAAGGGTCACGTCGACCGTGACGGCACGGCCGTGGCGGGCCGAGTCGGTATCGGTCACCTCGTCGGAGGGCTGGATGACCTCCTTGAGCCCGTTGTCCCACAGCATGGTCTTGAGAGTTCCCAGCCATTGCACGAGACCCTCGGCGCTCAGCACGAGATAGTCCAGCTCGCCGTCCGACGGATCCGCCCCCGGAAGAAGTCGCATCCCGCCCTGGATCGTTCCGCAGTTGGCAACCAGGAACGTGTGGCCCTCGCGCTCCTGCGGCGCCCCGTCGTCCGTCGTGATCGTGAACCGGACGACATCGCTGGCAGACCAGGCACGGCCCAGTGACTCGACGTATGCGAGCCACCCCGCCTTGTCTTTGAGGTCGTCGTCGGTCTCTGCCAGCATCTGGGCGTCGAGGCCGAACCCCACCATGACGACGAAGCCGTGCCGCTCCGAGCCGCCCTCCCGCTGCAGCTCGACCCAGCCGACGTCGATCGGACGGGCCTCACCCGACAGCGCCAGCTCGAATGCCGCGGGAACGTCGTTGATCGGAATGTCGAGGTTGCGCGCGAAGAGGTTGCCGGTGCCGAGCGGGATGATCGCCAGCTCCACGTCGGCGGACGTGTCGGCGAGGTGCTCGGCCACCGCCCGGACGGTGCCGTCGCCGCCGGCGACGATCAGCAGCTCCGCACCGGCCGCGATCGCCGCTTCGGCGACACCCTGGCCGGGATCCTCCTCTTCGGTCTCCCACCACCGCACATCGTCGATCGAGGCGGCTTCCGCAGCATCGGCGAGTGCGGCCTCGAGCACGTCGCGTTCGATCTTGGACGGGTTCCAGATGATGCCGGTGCGCAACTTCAGGCCTTCTTCTTCGAGGTGTCGCCACCGAGCTCGGCGGCGATGTCGGGAACATAGTTGAACTGCTCAGCGGGTGGCCGCTGATAGTCGTCGGCCTTCGGCCGGTCGGGGATCGAGACCTCGTCCAGCTCGACCCTGCCATGCGGGATCCGACTGAGCAGGTGGCTGATCACGTTGAGGCGGGCACTCCGCTTGTCGTCGCTCTCGACGACCCACCACGGCGACTCCTCCGTGTCGGTCGCGGCGAACATGGCGTCCTTCGCCCGTGAGTAGTCCTCCCAGCGGAGGATCGACTCGAGGTCCGTCGGCGACAGCTTCCACCGACGCAGCGGATCGTCGACGCGGGAGGCGAAGCGCGCCTGCTGCTCGCGGTCGGACACCGAGAACCAGTACTTGACGAGGATGATCCCGTCCTCGAGCAGAAGGTTCTCGAGGATCGGCACCTGACGCAGGAACTCCTGGTACTCGTCCTCGGTGCAGTAGCCCATGACGTGCTCGACCCCTGCCCGGTTGTACCAGGACCGATCCATCAGCACGATCTCGCCGGACGTGGGCAGGTGCTCGATGTAGCGCTGGAAGTACCACTGCCCGCGTTCCTTCTTCGAGGGCTTCTGCAACGCCACCACGCGCGCGTGCCGCGGATTCAGGTACTCCATCACCCGTTTGATGGCGCCGCCCTTGCCCGCTGCGTCGCGGCCCTCGAACAGCACCAGCACGCGCTCCCCCGAGGACGCCACCCACTGCTGCAGCTCGACCAGCTCGGTCTGCAGCCGCTTCAGCTCGGCCTTGTACAGGCGCTTGTCGAGCCGCACCACCGACGACTTCTTCAGCTTCTTGTTCTTCTTAGACATCAGTCTCCCCGCGATCGTGCCGACACGTCACATCCGCGCGTACCGGGCGCGGGCGAAACAGAAGAGTCCATAGATCACCAGCCCGGCGCCGACGATCCACAGGATCACGACTCCGAAGGGCAGTGCGGCGAGGGAGTGCAGTCCCGCGTCCAGTCCGCCGGCCTTCGAGGGGTCGTGCGTCAGCGCGGCGACGACGAAGAGGATGCCGGTGACCCCGATGGCGATGCCCTTGGCCACATATCCCACGACTCCGAAGGTGACGATGCCCTTCGCGGCCGCACCCGCGGGGAGCGCGAGACGCTTCTCGAACGCGCGGGTGACTCCGCGCACGATGAACGCGATGCCGATGGCGCCGATGATCACGCCGACGAGCACGAGCAGGACGACCCCGGCCGGCGTGGCGAGCAGATTCGCGCTGAAGGTCTGCGAGGACTGCGAGGAATCCGACTGACCTCCCAGGGCGTAGACGAGCGCGGTCCACGCGATCGCGAGGTACACGACGGCGGTGCCGACGTACTTGACCCGGTATCCCCACCGCTTCTTGGTGTCGGGATCGCGCTCGAGGAAGGCATCGGCGATTTGCCAGACCGCAAGTGCCGCCAGCCCGACCGCGATGACCCACAGCAGCGCCACGCCCAGAGGCGTCTGTCGGATCTGCTCCATCGCGCCGCTCTGATCCGCCTTGCCGGCGCCGCCGGTCACGAACGAGATCGCGACGGCGCCGATGATGATATGCACGATGCCGAGGACGACGTAGCCGATTCGGGCGATCGTGCGGAACACGGTCGACTGCTCCGTCGCCCGTGCGGCGGACTGTGGTGCGCTCATGCCCGAAGCGTATCCAGTCCCCGCGCCTCAGATTCGGGCTGGATTTTCGTCGAAGAATGTGCCACACGTCAAGCGAAACGTCCCCGCGGCTGCTCCTGCGAAGATGTCGTCGTGCAACCTCCTCACGAGCGCCCCGACATCTCGCGGCTCATCCCGGTGATCGTCGGCGCAGCCGCCGCCATCGCCGCGATCATCATCCTCTGGATAGTGACCTCGGTACGCCGTGATCAGCCGTTCCCCGTCGACCTGTGGTGGCACAACCTCATGGTCTCCCATCGCACGGATGTCGGCCTCTTCCTGGCCTGGATCCCGGCCCACATCGGCGGCCCGGTTCTGGCGATCGTGACCGGCTTGGCCGTGGTGGGGACGCTGCTGCTGCTGCGCTGGTGGTGGGCCGCCATCACCGTCACCGCGACGCTCGTGCTGTGCATCGGCATCGCCGCGCCTCTCGCGAGCATCGTGGGGAGGATCCGTCCCGACGACTCGCTGGCCGAGTCCGTGCCCACGTCCTTTCCCTCGGGGCACGTCGCATTCGCCACAGCCTTGGTGACCGTTCTGGCGCTGCTGTTCCGGCACTGGCTCTGGTGGACGCTCGGAGCGATCTGGGTGCTCTGGATGGCCTGGGGCCGCACCTACCTCGCCGCCCACTGGTTGACCGACGTCATCGGCGGGATGTTCCTCGGCGCGGCGGTCGCGCTCCTGGCCTGGGCGACCGTGGAGACCATCCGCCGGCGGCGTGCGGCCGGTGCGGCGGAGCAGGCCGAAGCCGCCGACGCCAGCGTGAGCGGGCAGGGAACCGACTGACCGGCGTCGCCGAGGGCATCGGAGCGACGGGACGGGAATCCCGTCGGTCACCGGGGCTGTTCCGTGCAGCGGGCGGCCGATCGTCGTCGGCCCGCCGACGCCACCACGCTGGCGGTGACTGCCACAGCCAGGGGCACGATCAGAACGAGGAGCGGCCAGAGGTCCGCGCACGCCGTCATGAGGCCTCACGCGCCTCGGTGTGCGCGGTCGTCGCCCGCGCGTGCGCCGTGGTGGGGATCGGCGCGAGCACGATCGGGCCGTGGGCGCGACGGCGCCACGCGAGGTATGCAGCCCCGATGGCGAGGCTCAGACCGATCGTGATCAGGGCGCTCCACTGCAGCAGCGGCGAGTCGCCCGCGAGGTCGTAGATCTCGGGGCGCGGCCACACGAGGTTGACGATCATCGCGATCTGGAACAGCACGGCGGCGGCGTTCACCGCCACGCCCCAGCGACCCAGGGTGAACAGCGGCTTGCCGTCCTCGTCGACGCCGGTCGGAAGCCCGCCGGCACGGCGAAGCCGGATGCGGGCGATCAGGAGCGGTGCCGTCACCCCCAGGTAGGCGATGTAGATCATGGCGATGCCGATGCTCGAGAGCGCTGCGAAGAGCGAGGGCTGGCCGAAGTTCACGATCAGTGCGATCGCGGCGCCGGCTCCGACGACCACCGAAGCCGTGATGGGAGTGCCCGTGCGCGACGAGACGCGGCCGATGGCACGGTGGAACGGAAGCGCGCCCTCCCGCGACATCGAGAACATCATCCGTGCGCCGGCGGTCTGCACGGCCAGCGTGCACGCGAAGACGGCGACCGCGACGGTGCACAGCATCAGTCGTCCGCCCGTCTCGCCCAGCACCGACGTGATGACGTACGAGAGTCCGTACGTCGCGAGGTTGCCGTCGGTGAGGCTCGGGGCGGCGAGGATGGCGCCGACGATGAGGAGCGCACCCCCCAGGCCCGAGAGCACCAGAGCCCGCAGGATCGTCCGCGGTGTGGTGCGACGCGGGTTGTGGGTCTCTTCCGCCAGCTCGCTCGCGGAATCGAAGCCGACGAGGACGTACGCGGCCATGAGCGAAGACGCGAGCCACGCGAACAGGTACGGCTCCGTCCCGACGCGTCCCTCGGCGGTGACGAGGGTCGACGCGTCGCGCTGCGGCAGCAGGAACAGGACGACGATGAGCACGATCGCGCCGATGATCTCGACGACCACGCCGAACGAGGTGATCCGCGCCATGAGCCGCACGCTGAGGATGTTCACCGTGGTCGTCACCGTGAGCATGATCAGCCCGAGCACGATGGCATTCGCCGCGCCCGTCGGCGACGCGATGGACGGGTCGGCGCCCGCCCCGCCGACGATCTGGAATCCGTCCCAGATCGCGGGCAGCACGGCTTGCACGGCGATCGCCGCGACGGCGACCGTGATGACCTGACCGATCACCATCGTCCACCCGGTCATCCAGCCGAAAACGGTCCCCGCCAGCCGGCTGGACCAGTGGAAGATCGCGCCCGAGATCGGCCAGCGCGCCGACAGCTGAGCGAAGTTGAGCGCCACCAGCAGCTGACCGAGGAACACCGCCGGCCACGTCCAGAAGAAGGCCGCTCCGCCCAGGCCGAAGCCGAGCGCGAAGAGCTGGAAGACGGTCGTGAGGATCGAGACGAACGAGAAGCCGGCGGCGAAGGACGAGAAGGACCCCACGCCGCGGTGGAGTTCCTGCGTGTAGCCGTGGTCGGCGGGAGCAGCGGAGTCGTGCAGCGGGGATCGGCGAGCGGTCAATGCCATGGCGGGCCCTTTCGGAAGCAGCGTGCTTGCGTGTCGGACAGGCGATGGAGCCCGATACCTGTCACCCGATAGTTATCGTTGGGTCGAGTGTGGGCGCGGGCGGTTCCACACCGATTGCCGCCCCGTTTCAGGCGTGTAAAAGCATCGCCGGCCGCTGCGCCGCGGCGGATGCGCGCGGGATGCGCGCGGCGGTGTCAGCGGCCGGTGGCCTCGGCGATCGCCGCCTCGTCGAGGCCGCACAGGCGAAGGCAGGCGTCGGCGACCCGGACCGCGTCGATCGTCTCCCCGTCGCGACGGAGCGGGATCACGATCTCGACGAGATGGATGATCGCCGACCCGAGCTCGGGGGCCGTCCAGGCCTCACGCACGACGTCGGTGGCGGCATCCCTCGCGAACGCCCCGTAGGCGTCGCGCAGTTCCCGCCGGGCGGCCCGGAAGCCGTCGAACCGGTCGCGATTGGCCTCGGGCAGCAGGTACAGCGTGCCGACGTTGTGAGGCGCGTCCGTCAGCGTCTGGATGTCACGCACGGCGAGAGTGTGCAGAGCCGTCGCCGGCATGATCGCCGGATCCTCGCGGAGCGTCCGCGCGACGTCGATGCCCGGACGCACCGTGCGCTCCAGCAGCTCGGCGAGGATGTCGTCCTTGCCAGAGAAGTGGTAGTAGAGCGAGGCCTGACGGATGCCGATCCGCTCCGCGATGGCACGGGTCGTGGTCGCGGCGAACCCGTTCTCGACGAACAGCGCGGCAGCGGCGTCCAGGATCTCTTCGCGTGGCTCCAGCTCGGTGGAACCGGCGTGGGCTCGCGGACGCCCGACGCGGGCGCGGGGCGTCGTGCTCATACCGGCATCCTCGCACGACCGCACGAGGATGCCGGTCGGCCCGTCACCGTGCGGCGAGGTGGGCCCTCCAGCTGCCGTGCGCCGAGATGTCCGTCGCACCCTCGAGCGCGGCCGGGGTGGCGAGGAAGCCCGCCACCGGCCCCTGGACGTCGAGCTGCACGCTTCCGATCGACAGCGGAGGAGGCACGGCGTCGACGACCGCGGCGAATCCAGCCGCCGGCAGCTCCCACACCTCGCCCGTGATCGACGCGCCGCCCGGCCCCGTGTGCACGAGGCCCGGCTTCGCCGGCGTGGTGGCGAGCGCGTGGAACGCGTACGTCGCCGACGTCGTCGCCTCGCCCACGAGGCGACCGCCCGCAGCGACGAGCTGGCGGTTGAGCGGCTGCCCGGTGAGGTGTGCACCCACCACGAACAGTCGCCGCGGCGCAGTCTCGATCCGCGCCGCGATCTGAGCGAGCACACGGTCCGTGAAGGCGGGGCCGGTCAGCATGACGCCGAACGGCAGCCCGTCCACGAACCCGGCCGGCACGGCGAGCGCCGCCATGTCGAGCAGGTTGGCGAAATTGGTGAAGCGGCCCATGCGCGCGTTCGCGCCCACCGGATCCGCCGCCACCTCGTCGAGGGTCGGGTGCCAGGTCGTCGTCGGGGTCAGCAGCGCGACGCACCCCTCCAGGGCTTCCGCCACGCGGGGTCGCAGCGCGTCCAGCCGAGCCATGTCGTCGAAGAGCTCATGGGCGGTGACCGATGCCGCGGCGAGGATGATCCGTGCCACCGTCTCATCGAGGTCGCCGCCGATGAGCTCGGGGCGCGCCGCGATATGCGCGCCGACCGCGCTGTAGCGCTCGGCCACGAAGGCGCCCTCGTACAGCAGCCGGGCGGCCTCGAGGAGCGGCGAGATGTCGCGCTCGACGATGTCGAAGCCCGCGGATCGAGCGGCTTCCACGGCGATGCCGAACGCCTCGCGCCAGCCGTGCGCGAGGCCGTCGAGCTGCGACGGGCGGGGCACGGCCAGCCGTGCGCGGGCGGGCAGTCCCGCGTGTGCGGCATCCGTCCTGGCCAGCGGATCCCGGCCGTCGACGCCGCTCATCGTCTCGGTCACCAGCCGCGCGAGGGAGATGTCGCCCGCGAACACCGTGACGACGTCCTGCGTGCGGCACGCGGGCACGACGCCGGTCGTCGGGACGAGCCCCTTGGTGGGTTTGAGGCCGACGATGCCGTTGAGGGCAGCGGGGACGCGCCCCGAGCCGGCGGTGTCGGTGCCCAGTGCGAAGTCGACGATCCCGAGCGCGACGGCGACGGCGGAGCCCGAGGACGAGCCGCCCGAGATGCGTGACGGGTCCCACGCGTTGCGCACCGCGCCGAACGGCGAACGGGTTCCGACGAGCCCGGTCGCGAACTGGTCGAGGTTGGTCTTGCCGACCACGATCGCGCCCGCGGCGCGAATCCGCGCGACCGCCGTCGCATCGACGACAGGGTCATAGGCGAAGGACGCGGATCCGGCGGTGGTCCGAAGGCCGGCCACGTCGATGTTGTCTTTGACGGCGACGGTCAGGCCGGCCAGGGCGAGGTCCTCGCCGGACGCGACCCGCCGGTCGATCTCATCGGCCTCCGCGAGCAGTTCCTCCGGCGGACGCAGCGAGATCCAGATCTCGGGCCGGTCCGCCTCGACGATCCGTGCCAGCGCGCGCTCGACGGCGGCGCGGGCATCAGGGTGGCGGCGCATCATGCGTGTGCTCCGATCGCGGCGAGGATCTGCCCCGGAGCGACCTGTTCGCCCGGGGATGCGTACAGCTCGAGCACCCGGCCGCCGCGCGGCGCGACGACCTTCGACTCCATCTTCATGGCCTCGACCGAGAGGATCGCGTCGCCCGCGGCGACCGTGCTGCCGATGTCCACCGACAGCTGCCACACGGTGGACGCGAACGGGGCGTACACCGGCTCCGCTCCGTCAGGCAGGACGACCTCGGCGGCAGCGGCGGGCGCCGGGGGCTCCTGCGACCGCTCGAACTCGCCCGCGAGGCGCCAGCGTTCGCGCTCCTGGGCGAACGCCTCACTCTGACGGTCGCGGAACCGCGCGATCGAGGCGGCGTTGTCGTCGAGGAACCGCGAGTAATCCGCGATCGAGAACGTGCCGTCGACGGTCTCGAACTCGCCCCGGCCGGCGTCGGTCTCGGCACGCAGCTCGAGCAGCTCCTCGGACGAGACCGGGTACCACTCGATGCGGTCGAAGAACCGCAGTGCCCACGGGTTCTCCCGGAACAGACCGCCACGGCGAAAACGGTTCCAGATCTGCACCGTGCGGCCGACGAACTGGTAGCCGCCCGGACCCTCCATACCGTAGATGCACAGGTACGCCCCGCCGATGCCGACGGAGTTCTCGGCCGTCCAGGTGCGGGCGGGGTTGTACTTCGTCGTGACCAGGCGATGACGCGGGTCGAGGGGCGTCGCCACCGGCGCGCCGAGGTACACGTCGCCGAGTCCCAGCACGAGGTAGCTCGCGTCGAAGACCGTGCGGAACACGTCGTCGACGGAATCCAGCCCGTTGATGCGGCGGATGAACTCGATGTTCCACGGCGTCCACGGCGCGTCGCTGCGGACGCCGTTCATGTACCGCTCGATCGCGAGCCGCGTCGCGGGATCGTCCCAGCTGAGCGGCAGGCGCACCGTGCGCGACGGCACGACCAGATCGCTCGTTGGCGGGACCTCCGCCTCCAGCTCCTGCAGCAGCGCGGCCATCCGCGACGCCGGAAGGATGTCGGGGTCGGTGTGCACCTGCAGCGATCGGATGCCGGGGGTGACGTCGACGATGCCCTTCGGCGCATGCGCGGCCAGCGTCTCCTGCAGGGCATGCACGCGCATGCGCAGCGCGAGGTCGAGCTGCATCGCACCGTACTCGACGAGCACGTTGGAGTCGCCGTCGCGTCGATAGGTGACGCTGGGCCCGGTGTCGGTGGCGGCGCGGCGCGCGTACACGCCGTCGTCGCCGTCGCCGCCGGCGGTGATGAGCGCGGGGGCCGCGCGTCTGGCTGCGAGTGCGGGCGCCTCGGCCTCGGCGACCGGCGCGAACCGCACACGGTCGCCCGGACGCAGCTGGCCGACCTTCCACAGTTCACCGCTCGCGACCACGGCCGGACACACGAAGCCGCCGAGCGAGGGACCGTCGGGCCCGAGGATGATCGGGGTGTCGCCGGTGAAGTCGATCGCTCCGACCGCGTAGGGGGTGTCGTGGATGTTCGACGGGTGCAGCCCCGCCTCTCCCCCGTCGGGCCGCGCCCACCCGGGCTTCGGTCCGATGAGCCGCACGCCGGTGCGCGCCGAGTTCAGGTGCACCTCGTAGTCCGTGGCGTAGAAGGCGTCGAGGTCGGCGCGTGTGAAGAACTCCGGGGCGCCGTGGGGCCCTTCGGTCACACCGATGGTCCAGGCGTCGGTGAGTGCGGGGCGCCTGTCGGCGGGTGTCTCGGCGCCGAGCGCATCGTCGGCAGCGAGTGCGTCCGCGAGGGGCGCACCCGGTCCCGCCGGCCGCAGCACGTCGCCCGCGAGCAGGGCGCGCCCGGCGTGGCCGCCGAAGCCGCCCAGCGTGAACGTCGACGCACTGCCGAGGTACGTCGGCACGTCGATGCCACCACGCAGCGCAAGGTAGGTGCGCAGCCCGGGCCCGCTGGCCGCACCGATCGCGACGGTCGCCCCTGCGGGGACGCGCACCGGCTCCCACAACGGCACGCGCTCACCGTCGACGGTGACCGCCGCAGGTGCTCCCGTGACCGCGATGACGGCGGCGTGCGAGAACCGCAGCGTCGGCCCGGTGAGGGTGATCTCCAGCCCCGGCGCCCCCTCCGGGTTGCCGACGGCCAGGTTCGCCTCGGCGAACGAGGCTCGATCGAAGGGACCGCTCGGCGGCACACCGATCTGCCAGTAGCCGACGCGGCCGGGCAGATCCTGGACCGTCGTCATGGCGCCGGGCGCGATGACGTCGATGCGCGGTTCCGGATCCTCGGTCACATCCAGCGTGGAGGTGCTGTGCACAGCGTCCACCAGAGCGGGGGCCTCGGCGAGGGCGCGCAGCAGGCCGAGGTTCGTGACGATGCCGTCCACCCGGCTCACCTCGAGCGCCTCGCCGAGAAGGGCGAGCGCTCCGCTCCGATCGCCGGCGTGCGCGATGACCTTCGCGAGCATCGGGTCGTACGACGCGGTGACCTCGGTGCCGTCCTCGACCCACCCGTCCACCCGGACGCCGGTCATCGCGTGGGCACCCTGGCCGGGGAACACGGCGCGGGTCACGAGTCCCGTCGACGGCACGGAGCCCTTCCCCGGGTCCTCGGCGTACACGCGTGCCTCGACGGCGGCACCGCGCGGCACCCACTCGCGCGTGAAGACGTCGGCGGCGAGCCCCGCTGCGCCGTCGCGAGCGAGGGCGAGCATCATCGCCACCAGGTCGACGCCGAACACCTCCTCGGTGACGGGGTGCTCGACCTGCAGGCGCGTGTTCACCTCCAGGAAGGACGCCTCCTCTCGCACCGGGTCGTAGACGAACTCGACGGTGCCGGCGCTGCGATAAGAGACGGATGCCGCCAGCCGGCGCGCGGAGCGGTGCAGCTGATCGCGCACGTGGTCGGGCAGGGCAGGCGCGGGGGCCTCCTCGATGACCTTCTGGTGGCGACGCTGCAGCGAGCAGTCGCGGTCGCCGAACACCGCAACCCTTCCTTCGCCGTCGCCGAAGAGCTGGACCTCGATATGCCGGGCGGGACGCACGAGGCGCTCGAGGAAGATGCCGGTCGACCCGAAGTTGGCCGCGGCGAGCGCCGCGACGCGGGCGAAGGCGTCTCGCACCTCGGTGCCGGTGAAGCACGCCTGCATGCCGATGCCGCCGCCGCCACCGGTGGCCTTGACCATCACGGGGTAGCCGATCTCGTCGGCGGCGGCGACCGCCTCGTCCGCGTCCGAGAGCAGGGCGGTTCCCCGCAGCATCGGCACGCCCGCGCGCTGGGCGAGCTCACGGGCGGTGTGCTTCTCGCCGAACGCGGCGATCTGGTCGGCCGACGGACCGACGAACCGCAGACCGGCATCCTCGACCGCCGCCGCGAACGCCAGGTTCTCCGACAGGAAGCCGTAGCCGGGGTGGATGAGTCCGGCTCCGGTCGACAGGGCCGCCTGCAGCACGGCGTCGGCACGGAGATACGACTCCTTGGGCGCTGCGGGCCCGAGGCGCACGGCCTCGTCCGCTTCCCGCACGTGCGGCGCGGCGCGATCGGCGTCGGAGTACACGGCCACGGTGCGCATGCCGAGCCCGCGTGCGGATCGGATGATGCGGCGCGCGATCTCGCCGCGGTTGGCGACGAGGACGGTGTCGTGCGAGGGCTCGGTCATGGCGTGGTCTCCTCGATGCCGGTCGCCTGTCGCGGGTCGACCGTGATCATGTGCAGCGGCGTGGGGTTGAAGCCGTTGCAGGGGTTGTTCATCTGCGGGCAGTTCGACACGATCACCAGCACGTCTCGTTCGGCCCGCAGCGCGACGCGCTTGCCCGGCGCGCTCATGCCGTCGACGATGCCCAGGCTGCCGTCGGCTTCGACGGGCACGTTCATGAACCAGTTGATGTTCGAGACGATGTCGCGCGCGCCCAGCCCGTGCGCGGCGCCCTCGGTGAGGAAGTTCTCCCGGCACGCGTGCTGGAACGCGACGTGATGCCCGTACCGCAGCGTGTTCGACTCCTTGGAGCACGCGCCTCCGATGGTGTCGTGGCGGTCGATCTCGTTGACGAGCACGGTCATGAGCGGGAGGGACTCATTCGACAGGAGCACGGATCCCTCACGCAGGTAGGCGTTGCCCTGCGCGACGAGAGTCTCGGGAGCGCTGTAGCGGTGGGCGGTGTCGTGGGCGTCGTACACGAGGAAGTCCGCGGACTGGTTGCCGCCGACGTCGACGATCGTGAGCACGTCGCCGGCGGCGACGACCGCCGACCACGAGGCGTTGGACGGGACCCGGTCATCGGCGATGAGCCGACCGGGCACAGCGCTCGTGCTCCACTCGAGCGGCGTGGCGGGATCGGCGACGACGGGGACGGGCACCGGGCTGTCGGGGATCATGCGCGCGCCTCCGCATAGTCGAGCGTGTTCAGGTAGGCCCGGTGCGACTCGGGTGTGGCGTCGAAGAGCGGGTTGCCGGGCAGTGTCGGCGCGCCCCGCCAGGCGTGCACGCGGAGCGGTCCGGTGCGATAACGGGGGGACGGATCGACGGGATGCATGACATTGGCGATGAGGACGATGAGCGGCAGCTCCGCCACGAGCGTGACCGAGGTGCCGGGTCCGGCTGACCCGAGCCACTCGATGGCGCCGTCGGGCCCTACGCGCACGCCCTGGAAGAACGACACGTTCGGCGGAAGGTCTCGCGCCGACAGCCCGTGCTTGGCGGCGGCCTTCAGGAACAGCCCGCGCCCCGACGGCGTGGGGCCCTCCGGGCGCGCGTCGCCGAATCGGGCCAGGTTGGCGGCATCCGTCGATGTCCCGAACAGGGCGTCGTGACGCCCCGACGTGTCTGCGACGACGGTCGCGAGGACGCGTCCGTCGCCGGAGAGAAGCGGATGCCCCACCCCCAGGTACGCCTGCCAGGGGATCTTGACGGTGTCCGCGGTGTTCAGGCGCTCCCACGGCTGATCCGCATTGAACAGCAGCAGGTGGGCGCTGGCCTCACCCGCGACGTCCTCCAGCCGCAGGTGGGTGCCACGGGCGAGCACGCGGTGGGTGTATCCGCCCGGCGCCACGGTCTCCGCCCACGTGAGCAGGGCGCTGTCGACGCCGGGCGGTGTGAAGGGCGACGCGGATGCCGGCAGGTACGGCATGTACTCGCTGCGCAGTCCCGTCTGCGCGCGGGCATCGGCGCGGGCGTTGCCGACCGTGTCGGTCACGTGGAGTGTCGGTGAGCGCGGAGTGTCGATCGTGGTCATGGCGGGACTCCCCTGTGCATTTCTGTCGTTTGACAGGTATTGGCAGTATGGAAGGGTCCCGTGTCGGTGCGATTGTGCGCGCGTTTCGCTTGTGTAACGGAGATTCCCGTCACGAGAGCGCGCCGTGGACCCGCGCCCTCACGCGGGATCGGCCGGCCCGGGCGCACCGATCGGTGCGCGAAGACGGGCAAGCTCCTCCAGGAACGTGCGCACGATGGGCGACGCGTCGTCGGAACGCCAGACGGCCCCGACCGTCCACGCCGCGTTCTCACCCGGCACCGAGATCACCCCGACACGTGCGGGGGCGATGTGCAGTGCGCTTTCGGGGACGATGGCTGCCCCCGCCCCGGCGGCGACCAAGGCGAGCACGGTCTGCAGGTCGTCGGCCTCCTGCACGCCCGCAGGTCGAACCGCGGCGTCGACAAGGAACCGCGCCACGTGCGCCGCGAGCCCGGGCCCCCGCGCGCTTCGCAGCCGGATAAGCACCTTTTCGCTGAACCAGAGCGCGAGAGCGGCTCCCTCGTTCGGCGGCGTCGTCCACGTCAAGGGAAAGGCGATGGCCAAGCGGTCGGCGAGGACCGGGACGCTCCGCAGATCCCGCGGGACGGGCAGCCGTGCGAACGCGATGTCGAGGCTCCCGTCGCGCACCGCCGACACCTGAGCGGACGAGGCCATGTCTTCCAGACGCACGTCGACCCCCGGCGTGCGCCGTCTGAGGGCCGCCACAGCGCGCGGAGCGACAGTGATGCTCGACAGCCCGAAGCCCACGGTCAGCGACCCCTCCTCGCCGCGGGCGAGGCGACGGGCGCGTTCGGCGAAACGATCTGCGAGATCGACGAGCGTCCGCGCCTCCGCGAGCAGGGCCAGGCCGGCAGCGGACAGCTCGGCGCCGTGACGCCCGCGCCGGAACAGCTGTGTTCCGATGGACGACTCCAACGCCTGCACCTGCTTCGTCAGGGCAGGCTGGGTGATCGACAGTTCGGCGGCCGCGTCGGTGAACGACGAGGCGTCGGCGACAGCGACGAACGCACGGAGGAGTCGGATTTCCATTCCGAAAGGTTATTGCAGCGCGATGATCGGTCATTGGACGTTATGACACCGTTGTCGTTGGCTTGAGGGGACCGACGTCAGGAGCATCCGATGACCACCCCGCCCACCGATCTGCGAGCTTCCGTCGTGCAGTTCGAAGCCGTCCCCGGCGACAAGCACCACAATCTCGCGACCGTGCGTCGCCTCGCCGGAGTGGCCGCCGAAGCCGGATCGCGCCTCGTCGCCTTCCCCGAGATGTGCCTCATCGGCTACTGGCATCTCACCACGACCACGGCGGCACATCTCCACCGTCTCGCCGAGCCGAGAGACGGCTTCCTCGTGCACTCGCTCCAGACGATGGCCGCGGAACTGGACATCGCGGTCGGCGCGGGGTTCCTCGAGGTCGCGGGCGATCGGCTGTACAACTCGTACGCACTGTGCTTCCCCGACGGCTCGGTCCACATCCACCGCAAGCTCCACGCCTTCGAGCACGAAGCCATCTCGAGCGGAGACGACTTCACGGTCTTCGACACTCCCTGGGGAGTGCGGATGGCGATCCTGATCTGCTGGGACAACAACCTCGTCGAGAACGTCCGCGCGGTCGCCTTGCTCGGAGCGAAGGTCCTCATCGCACCGCACCAGACCGGGGGCACGAACTCACGCAGCCCACACGGAATGAAGGTGATCCCTGCGGCCCTGTGGCACAACCGGGCCGCCGACCCGGCCGCTCTTCGCGAGGCCGTCGACGGACCCGACGGCCGGGGCTGGCTGATGCGGTGGCTGCCGGCACGCGCCCACGACAACGGGATGTTCGTCCTCTTCAGCAACGGCATCGGGGTCGACGGCGATCAGATCCGCACCGGCAATGCGATGATCCTGGACCCGTACGGGCGGATCGTGGCCGAGACTCCGGCACCCGAGGAGGCCGTCGTCACGGCCGACCTCGACCTGCAGCTTCTGCCGCTGTCAACAGGGAGACGGTGGCTGCTCGGGCGCCGTCCGGAGTTGTACGACGTGCTGACGCGGCGATCGGGAGCAGAGCGGGATGCGCGCGCGGCGCGTCACTCCGACGCTCCTGTGCCCGACGACTTCCGCGTGGCGGACTGAAGGAGGGGTCTCCGAACTCCGATCCTCGTGCGCCCCGCGCTGATGTCGGCCGGCGTCGCGAACCCGTATTCTTCGAGGACGGACGGTCGCATACGAGACGGATGGGATGGCGGAGTGCGCATGTCGAAGGCTGGGAGGGTTCGTCGCCGGCTCGGGGCGGGCGCGCTCGTCGTCGGGGCGATCGTCGCCCTGCTGTCCTCCTTCGGCGCAAGCCCCGCCGTCGCGCTCACTGACCCCACCGCCGACACCACCGTGATCCGCGTCCGGCTTGCCGATGTCCGCGTCGCGGCCGGTCTCACCCCCACCGACATCGATTCGCGGTACACCGAGGGGCAGACTCTCGTCCTCGCGGCAGACGATGCGGGCACGCAGCCGCTCGCCGATTCCTGGGCGACGTGCGTGACCGACGCCGACGGCATCTGCGAGTTCGTGATCCCCGACACGCAGCCCGGTGGCGCGAACGCGGGGATCACCCCGTGGATCGTGTTCGGCGACCCGGTCCCCGGCAGCCCGGCCGCAGTGCATACGTACGTCGTCGATTCGTTCTACACGTCCAACCGCACCGGCGACCGCGGCCAGATCCCGTACAGTGTCCAGGTTCCCTCCGGCGCCGTCACAGGAGACGCCCTCGTGCAGATGCCGCAGGCCGTCGACCCTGCCGCTGACACCGGTCTGACCCAGCGCGACACCTTCGGCAACCTCGGACTCTCGCTGAACAACCCGACGCTCACGACGCAGTGCCGTCCCCTTCAGGTGGCGCTCGTCTTCGACCTCTCGTCGTCGATCGGCGAAGCGAACCTCCCGCTGGTCAAAGAAGCCGGGCGCGTGCTCGTGGACGGACTGCTCGGGTCCGGTTCGTCTGTGGGGCTGTACACGTTCTCGCGGTACGCACCGTCCAGCGGCACCTCCACCTTCCCGCTGACGCCGGTGGACGCGCCCGGCGGACGCGATGCGCTCGTCAACGACATCAACGGGTACGTGACCTCGACAGGCACGAACTGGGATCGCGGTATCGCCCAGGTCGTCGAAGACACCCCGCAGTACGACATCGCTTTCGTGTTGACCGACGGGCTTCCCGACAAATCGGGTTTCCCCTACATGCCGGCATCCTCGACGTTCCCGCAGCGCTTCGCCGAAGTCGATCAAGGGCGCTACTCGGCGAACGCCCTCAAAGAGGAGGGAACACGCATCTTCGGGATCGGGATCAATCTCGATGCGGCCACATCGGTGCCGTCCTCTCCCGAGACCTCGATCCAGGCGATCAGCGGACCCAACGAGTACCCGGACGTGCCGGCGATCGATGCCGACTACGCGAGCGCCGACTGGGATCGGCTCGTGGCGCTCACGAGCGAGCTCGTCGACGAGATCGTCTGCCGCACGGACATCACGGTCCACAAGACGGAGATCTCGCGCGACGACGTGGCCTCACCGGGGGCCGACTGGGAGTTCACGGTCTCTTCGTCCGCGCCCGGCGCGGTCATCGCTCCGGACGCCTCGCTGCTGACGGACGGGACCGGCACGGCGACGGCATCCATCACCACGTCCGGAACTGCATCCGGCGACATCACGATCGCCGAGACCCCTCAGCCGGGGTGGGAGCTCTCGGAGGTGACGTGCACCGTCGACGGCGTGCCCGTGGAAGTCGCGCAGTCACCCGACGTGACAATCGCCCAAGTCGCTCCCGAATCCCAGGTCGAGTGCTTCTTCGTCAACCGGGACGTGCGCATCGACTCCACCGTCACGCTGCACAAGGTGGAGGCGGCCGGCACCGGTGATCGCCCCGGCGAAGGGTGGGAGTTCGGTCTCAGCACCACGGGCGCGGGCGTCGAGGTGTCCCCGCCGGGGACGCTCACGACCGACGCGTCCGGAACCGCGTCGGCGGTGATCACCTCCCCCGACGCCCCGTTCGATCTGTCGATCCAAGAGATCGCACAGCCCGGCTGGAGCCTGGACCAGGTCTCGTGCACCATTGACGGCGCGCCCGTCGACGTGGCCCCGGCGACGACCGTCGCCCTGAGCGCGGTCGCACCGGGGTCGGCGATCGACTGTGTCTTCGTGAACAACGAAGATCCTGTCGCCTCGACCATCACGATCGAGAAGCGGGAGCTGCTGGACGGCTCCGAGACGCCCGGCGACGGGTGGCAGTTCGATCTCGAGTCATCCGGCGCTCGATTCGACCCGGCGGGGACGCTGACCACCGGCTCCGACGGCTCCGTCACCGCCACCGTCACGACGCCGAACGCCCCGTTCGACCTGGCGGTGTCGGAACACGCCCAGCAAGGGTGGATCCTCGACTCGGTGTCGTGCACCGTCGATGGAGTGCCGGTCGCTGTCGATCAGTCGACTCGAGTGTCGCTCGCCGCGTTGGCCCCGGGCTCAGCGATTCGCTGCACCTTCGTGAACACGGACGACCCCGCAGTGCCCGGCGAGCCCGGGGAAGGCGACGGCGGTGAAGGAAGCGTGGACGGGTCGCATCCCGGCCAGCTGGGCGTCACTGGCGGCGGCGCTGCCATCGGGGCGCTCTGCCTCGGTATCGGATTGCTGGCCGCCGGCGCGGTCTTCGTGCTGCTGCGCCGTCGCGGATCCACGCGAGGCACCGTGTGATCGCCACTCGCCGATGATCGGTCGCAAGACCGCCGAGGGGCCTACTGTGGGCGGCGCCCGCTCCGGGATACCCTCGAGGCATGTTCCGTCCATCGGCAGCACCGCCTCCTCACACCTGTGGGGAATCGACGGAGAACGCGCGGATGGCGTCGAACGACGGCTGCGAACGATGCCTGCTCGAAGACAAGCTGGTTCTCGACACTCAGCGGTTCGACCAGCGGGTGCGCTCGTGGGTCTACCGACCGGCCCGAGTCAGGCGAACGGCCCGTGTGCCCCTGCGCACGGAGGCGCGCAGCACGGTGCCCCGAGGGCAGAATGAAGCCGTGATCCGGCGGACGACCTTCATCCCGCCGCTCAATGGTCTCGATCTGGACGCGAAGCTGATCCCGACCACGGGTCGCCGGCGCCTCGACGACTGAGAGCTCGAGGAGCCGCGCCTCGTTCAGGCGCCGCACCCTCTTTCGAGCGTGGGTGACACCCATCGCCCGGCCGAGAAACCTCAGGATATGCCGAAACATGACGGGTCGACTTGTCCCCCGAATGGGGGACAAGATATCTTCGCTTTCGGGCCTCATGGCGCGGGAATCTGGGGAGACTCGCGCAGGGGCCCAACTGGGGAAGCTGGGGACTGGGGCCACTGACTTCCAAGCGTTCGACCCCCCGAACGCAAAAGCCCCCGGCCGCCGCAGATAGACGCTGCGACGACCGGGGGTTTTTCGGCTTCGCCCGGACGTGGCTGATCGCCACGCGCCTGCTGGGGACAGGCAGTCGGTACTGGGGATACCTAGGTACTGGGGATACCTGCGACGATCGAGATCAACAGGTCCGGGCTCAGACCGATATCCACCTTACGGGCCTGTAAGCGGGACTTCAAGGCGAGCGAGGCCGTCCGGGGGCAGTCGGGTGGCTCGGCTGGGGCAGTGGCCCGCGATGGTCGTGCGCGCACGGCGCAAGGATCACGACGTGGTGAGATCGAGACGGCGCATCCGAAGGCGATGAACGCACACCGGATCCATGAACTCAACCTGATCGCCATCGCCCCTGGACCGGTGCTCCGTGATCAGCGCGGCGCCGGCGGGGATCCACACGCCGGCGGCCGTGCGACCTGGAGATGCGAGCACGAGGATCTCCTCTGGGGTCGCGGGTGACGCGATCTGACGCGCTGCGGGCTGCCGCTGCGAATCGACCGCGATGGCCCCACGGGCTGACATCAGGTTGACCGCGCGTGCGGGCCGATCGAGTGCGACATCGACGGCGTCCTCGCCGCGGAACCGAGCCGCATCTCCTGCCACGAGCTCTGTCTCCCGCCCGCCCACAGTGAGCCGCACGCGGCCAGCCACCAGGATGAAGAGCCGATCCACGCCGGGGAATGCCGAAAACGGAGCGTCCTGCTCGAGGTCCGCAACGCTCAGTCGCCACTTCCCGTCAGGGTCGCGGATGAGCTCGCGAGTCATGCCGCGTCCGTTGGCCCACGGGACCCGTGGTCGCTTCCGAGGGTCGAGGATGACGAGGCCCGCGGTCATCGAGTCGTGGGCTCAGGACCGACCAGACTGTCGAGCTCGTCCAGCAGACTGGCCGCCTGCGCGAGCGGCGCATGCAGATCCTGGTCGTCGTGATGGGGCTGAAGGCTCCGCACGGCCGTTGCCGGGGCGGTGAGCCCTGCCGGCAGTTCAGGATCGAGTTGAGCGAGCAGGCGGGACGCTGCCAGAAGCTGACAGGCGAGGACGACACGATAAGCGGCGACAGCCCGTTCGAGCTGGACGGCGCCTTGAGTGGCGAAGCTCGCATCCTCTTCTGTTCCCCGTGAGAGGGCGATCGTGCCGAGCGTCGCGGGGTTCGCTGCGTTGCGGATCTCGGCGAGGGCAGCAGCAGCGGTGTACTCGAGCATCATGAGCCCCGAGGCGCCGGCCGGACCGGTGGCGAGGAAGGGACGGAGCCGGGTGTAAGCGGGTTCGTTGGTGAGGCGCAGGAGCGCATGGGCGTTCGTGGCTGCCTGCGCGACCGCCAGCGTCGTCGCGTCGAGGTCGAGCGCCAGCTGCGCTTGGAAGAACGCGCCGTGATGGGTGACAGTGCGTTCGTCGATATCGAACACCGGATTCTCCTGAGCGGCGTTCAGAAGCTGATGAAGCTGCGCATCCAGCCTCTCCAGGCTCGTGAGAAGCGCGGCCTGGGTGACCGGATAGACGCGCAGGCCGAAGGGATCCTGTATGCGCGCGGGATCGTCAACCTCACCGACCAGCTCACGCAACTCGGCGGACACCCGCCGGACGAACGGCGCAGCCGCCGCGGCGGCTGCAGAGTCCGACCATGCCGAGGGATTGGCGCGTACCGCGGCAGCGGTCAAGGCGAACGTGATCCGCCCGGCGCGGTCGAGACGACGCAGCTCATCGGAGGCGAGTACCGCTCGACCGATCGTCAGTGCGCTGCTGCTCAGGAATGGCAGAGCGCTCTCCACCCCCCACCCCACGGGCGTGCCGGAAGCGCCGGGGGCGCGTTCACCTGCAAGCATCAGCGCGAGCGCGGCCAGGGCCGCCAGGTCTCCGGTTCCGATCGATCCGACCGAACCGATCTCGACGATCTCGTCCTGATCGAGCGCGGCGGCCAGTGCCGGGACGATCGCCGGATCGATCCCCGACCCTCCGCGCGAGAGCTGCGCAAGCCGTGTCGCGATCATGGCCCGCACGATGCGGGAGGGCAGAGGCGACCCGGCGTCGGTCGCGTGGCTGCGGACGAGGCGCAGTCCGTGGTCGGTGCGCTCCGTCACCGCGGTCTCGCGGTTGGCACCCACGCCTGTCGAGCGGCCGTAGGCCGGCATGACGGCGGCGACGTCCGCTGCGACGCGCGCTCCCCGGGTCAGGACCGCAGAGACGTCATCGGCGAGCGCGACGCGCGCTCCGTCGGCGATCGCGACGACCTCCTCGAGGCTCACGGGCGCGGAGGCGGCGATGGTGATGATCGCAGGGGAACTGGGAGTGCTCACAGTCTCACTTTCTCGACATGTTGCGCTCATCGTATTGCGTTTCACCTAGTGGCATGTGTATTTTACTGAACGGAAACACTGGATAACCGGCGCGGAAACACCGGGTTCCTATCGTCAGAGTTGTCGATATCGGAAGAGGGCTCCAGATGAGCGAACAGTCCACCCGCACCGTGGAGCGCGCCCTGTCTCTCCTCGCTGACGTCTGCGAGAAGGGGAGCACGTCCCTCGCAGACGCATCCCGCGCCGTCGATCTCTCCCCGAGCACCGCGCTCCGGCTCCTCCGCACGCTCGAGGCGAGCGGGTTCGTCCGGCGGGACGAGGCCGGGAACTACCGCGCGGGGTCGCGTCTGATGCAGCTGGGTGCGCAGGCGCTGGGCCACGAGTCGATCATCGACGTCTGCCACGACGAGATGGTCGGGCTCGAGGAGGCCACCGGCGAGTCGGTCTACCTGAGCGTCGAGGGGCACGCCCAATCAGCGGTCTACATCAGCATCGTCGAGGGTTCGCACTCCGTACGGCATGCGAACTGGGTCGGCCGGACCATCCCGCTCAAGGACTCGGCCGCCGGCGTCGTGCTGACCGGCAACACGCCGGATGCAGGATTCGTCGTCGTCGAACGCGGGATCGAACGCGACGTCACGGCCATCGCGGCACCCATCACCGCGGCAGGGCGGATCGTCGCCGCGATCAGCATCCTCGTCCCCACGTACCGGATGTCCGACGCATCCGCGCAGCAATGCGGCGCCCTCCTGGCTGCAGCAGCCCGCCGGCTCTCGGCGGGGCTCACCGATGGAACCGTCCTCTAGGAGTTCTGACATGATCCGCTTCGAAAACGTCTCCAAGATCTACGACGATGGCACAACCGCCGTCGACAGCCTCGACCTCGAAGTTCCGACCGGGACCCTCCTCGCCTTGGTCGGGCCGTCGGGGTGCGGAAAGACCACGTCGCTCCGCATGATCAATCGTCTGATCGACCCCACGAGCGGCACGATCACGCTCGATGACCTCGATGTTCTGAGCACCGATCGGGTGACCCTGCGGCGCAAGATCGGCTACGTGATCCAGCACGCGGGGCTCTTCCCGCACCGGACCGTGGTCGACAACGTCGCCGCCCTGCCCCGTCTCCTGGGCGGAGATCGGCGCCGGACTCGCGCTCGTGCGCTCGAGCTGCTCGAGATCGTCGGACTCGACACGAGGTTCGCGGACCGCTACCCCTGGCAGCTGTCGGGCGGCCAGCAGCAGCGGGTGGGCGTCGCCCGGGCGCTCGCCACCGACCCGCCGTTCCTGCTCATGGACGAGCCCTTCAGCGCCGTCGACCCGATCGTGCGTGCACAGCTGCAGGACGAGTTCCTGCGTCTGCAGGCGGAGATCGGCAAGACGATCGTGATGGTCACGCACGACATCGACGAGGCTCTCAAGCTGGGCGACCGGGTCGCCGTGCTGCGCACCGGCGGCGTCCTGGCCCAATATGGAACGCCGCTGGAGCTGTTGACCAACCCCGTCGACACATTCGTCTCGGACTTCGTCGGCGGCGCCCGCGGGTACCGTGCACTGGGCTTCGAGCGGCTCCCCCATGACGTACCGCTGGTCGCTCACACGCCGGTGACGCTCGGCTCGAGCATCGCCGGCCGCGGGTGGACCGTCGTCGTCGATGCCGAAGGCCGCCCCCTGGGATGGGCGGACGGCACGACCGATGCGGTGGCGATGGCACCGGCGCTGCACAGGACCTCCCGGTTCCTCCCGCTGTCGTCGTCCGCCCGCGAGCTCCTCGACGGCGCCCTTGCCAGCCCGGGCGGGGCGGTCGGGATCGTGGATGCCGACGGTACGTTCATCGGAGCCCTCAACGCGGAGGCGGTCCTTCGCGCGACGCAGGGGGCGGCAGCGTGAACCTCGATTGGATCTGGGCGAACTCGGCGCAGATCGGCACGCTCTTCGTCAACCACATCTGGCTGACGCTGATCCCGACCGTCCTGGGCCTCATCATCGCCATCCCGCTCGGCTGGTGGGCGCACCGGTCCCGTCGCGGCGGCGTCGTCATCATCGGCACCGCGGGACTCCTCTACACCATCCCGTCCCTAGCCCTGTTCATCCTGCTGCCCGCGCTGCTCGGCACGAGGATCCTCGATCCGCTCAACATCGTCATCGCACTGACGGTGTACACGGTCGCGCTGCTCGTGCGTGTGGTGGCGGACGGGCTCGGTTCGGTGCCCCACGACACGGTCGCAGCAGCGGAGGCGATGGGGTACCGCGGCTGGCAGCGTCTCTTTCTCGTCGAGATCCCCGTCGCCGTCCCCGTCATCATCGCCGGATTGCGGGTCGCCGTCGTCTCCAACGTCAGCATCGTGACGATGGCGGCGCTGATCGGCATCCCCCAGCTCGGCACCCTGTTCACCCAGGGGTTCCAACTCCGACTGTTCGTGCCCCTGATCCTCGGCATCCTGCTCTGCGTCCTGCTCGCGGTGGTCTTCGATCAGGTCCTCATCTGGATCGGCCGGGTCACCACCCCCTGGCGCCGGAAGGATGTGCTCGCATGACTCTCCTGGACTGGCTGCTCGACCCGGCGAACTGGACCGGGCCGAAAGGCATCCCCGTACAGATCGCGTACCACCTGCTCTACACCGCGATCTCGCTCCTGATCGCGTGCCTCATCGCGATCCCGCTCGGCATCTTCATCGGCTACACCGGCAAGGGCGAGGTCCTCGTGGCAGGGGCCGCGAACGCGCTGCGCGCTCTCCCGACGCTGGGCCTGCTCGTCCTCCTGTTCCTGGTGCTCGCGCCGGTGATCGCCGGACAGCTGGTCTTCGTCGTGCCGACGATCATCGTCCTGGTCCTGCTCGCCATCCCCCCGATCCTCACGGGCACGTACACCGGCATCCAATCCGCCGACCCCGCGGCCGTCGACGCGGCTCGCGGCATGGGATACACCCGCCCGCAGATCCTCTGGCGCGTGCAGATGCCCTGCGCGCTGCCGCTGCTCATCTCGGGGGTGCGCGGCTCGACGCTGCAAGTCGTCTCGACCGCGACGGTCGCCGCCTATGTGGGGCTGCAAGGCCTCGGCCGCTTCATCATCGACGGTCGCGCACAGGCCGACTTCGCCGAGATGGCCGGCGGCGCCCTCCTGGTGGCGCTGCTCGCCCTGGCCCTCGAGCTGCTCTTCAGCCTGCTCGGCAAAGTGCTGGTCTCGCCGGGCCTCCGGCGCTCCACCCGCCGCCGCCGCCCGTCGTCCACCGACACCGCAACCGCCGCTCTCACCACCCTGACCGCGGCCCGATGACCCGGCCCGACCGGCCGGTCATCCCTTCCCGAACACACACCCTGCACCACACCTCGCCCGAAAGGTCCTCACATGCGAAAGTTCACCCTCGCGGCCCTCTCCGCCGCAACCGTCGTCACCGCACTCGCCCTGGCCGGCTGCGCCACCGGCGATCAAGCCCTCTCCGGAGGTGACGCCGGCGGCTCGGCCGGCGAAGAGATCATCATCGGGTCGGCGGACTTCACCGAGAGTCAGCTCATCGGCACGATCTACTCCCTCGCTCTGCAGGATGCCGGAGTGAAGGTGAAGGAGCAGTTCAACATCGGCAGTCGCGAGGTGTACATGGCCGCGCTGCAGGACGGGTCGATCGACCTCATCCCGGAGTACTCGGGTGCGCTCCTCAAGCACCTCGACGCCGAGTCGACGGCGACCACCAGCGAGGACGTCGTCGCGGAGCTCGCAGACAAGCTGCCCGAGGGCGTCGACATGTACGAGATCTCCGAGGCCCAGGACAAGGACATCCTCGCGGTCACGTCGGCAACCGCCGAGCAGTACGACCTCTCGACGATCTCCGACCTCCAACCCGTCGCGGGCGAGCTCATCCTCGGCGGACCGGCCGAGTGGGAGACGCGGGTCAACGGTGTCGTGGGCCTGCGCGACGTCTACGGTCTCGAGTTCAAGGAGTTCCTCAGCCTCGACGCCGGCGGACCGCTCACCATGACATCCCTGCTGAACGGGCAGATCCAGGTCGCCGACGTGTTCAGCACCGACCCTGCTCTCACGGCGAACGACCTCGTCGCGCTCGAAGACGACAAGTCCCTGTTCGCCGCAGAGAACGTGGTCCCGGTCATCAGCGCGGCGAAGTCGAGCGACACCGTCGAGAAGACCCTCAACGCCGTGTCGGCGGCTTTGACGACCGACGCTCTGATCGAGATGAACGGCAAGGCTGCCGACGGAACCAGCCTCAGCGAGATCGCCCGCGACTGGCTCGACTCCGCCGGGCTCTGAACCCGCGCAGCAACACCCACTGAGATCCCGCAACACGAAGGAACCCCATGTCCCGTCAGATCCGTGCCCCACGCGGCAACACCCTCGTCGCCAAGAGCTGGCAGACCGAGGCAGCGATGCGCATGCTCATGAACAACCTCGATCCTGAGGTGGCCGAGCACCCCGAAGACCTCGTGGTCTACGGGGGAACCGGCAGGGCTGCGCGTTCCTGGGAGGCGTACGACGCGATCGTGCGCACCCTGGTGTCGCTGGAGGACGACGAGACGCTGCTCGTGCAGTCCGGAAAGCCCGTGGGGGTCTTCCGGACGCACGAGTGGGCTCCACGGGTGCTCATCGCGAACTCGAACCTCGTGGGCGACTGGGCGACCTGGCCGGAGTTCCGCCGGCTCGAGGCACTCGGCCTGACGATGTACGGGCAGATGACGGCGGGGTCGTGGATCTACATCGGGACCCAGGGCATCCTGCAGGGCACCTACGAGACGTTCGCCGCCGTGGCACGGTCGCTCGGCCGCGACGATCTCTCGGGCACCCTGACCCTGACCGGCGGCGCGGGGGGCATGGGCGGCGCCCAGCCCCTCGCGGTCACCATGAACGGCGGCGCGGTGCTGATCGTCGACGTCGACGAATCCCGGCTCGCGCGCCGCGTCGAGCACGGCTACCTCGACGAGTACACGACCGATCTGGACGCCGCGGTCGAGCGAGTGCTGGCCGCCAAGGCGACCGGGGATGCACTGTCGGTGGGTGTCGTCGGCAATGCGGCGACGGTCTTCGCCGATCTGCTCGCCCGCGGTGTCGCGGTGGACATCGTCACCGACCAGACGAGCGCGCACGACCCGCTCGCCTATCTTCCCGAGGAGTACGGCGTCGACGAGTGGAAGACCGCCGCCGCAGCCGATCCCGAAGGCTTCACCGGCCTGGCGCGGCGGAGCATGGCGAAGCAGGTGGCCGCGATGGTCGGATTCCAGGATGCCGGCGCCGCCGTCTTCGACTACGGCAACTCGATCCGCGCGGAAGCGCAGCTGGGCGGCTTCGACCGGGCGTTCGCCTTCCCCGGGTTCGTGCCTGCCTACATCCGTCCCCAGTTCGAGGAAGGCCGCGGACCCTTCCGCTGGGCGGCCCTCTCGGGCGACCCCGCGGACATCGCCGCGACGGACCGGGCGATCCTCGAGCTGTTCCCCGAAGACACCGCGCTCGCGCGCTGGATCACCCAGGCGGGCGAGAAGGTCCACTTCGAAGGACTTCCCGCCCGCATCTGCTGGCTCGGGTACAAGGAGCGCCACCTCGCCGGTCTCAAGTTCAACGAGATGGTCGCCTCGGGTGAGCTCTCGGCTCCGATCGCGATCGGACGCGACCACCTCGATTCAGGCTCGGTCGCTTCGCCCTACCGCGAGACGGAGGCCATGAAGGACGGTTCGGACGCCATCGCCGACTGGCCGCTGCTGAACGCCCTCCTCAACACCGCCTCCGGCGCCACCTGGGTGTCGCTGCACCACGGCGGCGGCGTCGGCATCGGTCGGTCGATCCACGCCGGCCAGGTGACGGTCGCCGACGGCACCGCCCTCGCGGCTCAGAAGCTCGAGCGCGTGCTCACCAATGACCCGGGCACCGGTGTCATGCGCCACGTCGACGCCGGCTACCAGCATGCGGCAGACATCGCGCGCGAGCGTGGACTGCGCGTGCCGATGCAGGAGAGCGTGTGACCGGCTCCGGAGCGCTCGCGCTGCTCCACGAGATCGACGACGTCGGGCGGGATCCGCGCCGCGGCGGCTACTCCAGGCATGTCTTCGACGACGCAGAGCGCACCCTGCGCGACTGGTTCGTGGAGCGCGCTCAGCGAATGGGGCTGTCGGTGTCGCCCGACCGGAACGGCAACCTCTGGGCGTGGTGGGGCGAGCCCGGCCCCGATGCCTTCGTCACCGGCAGCCACCTGGACTCCGTCCCCGGGGGTGGAGCACACGATGGCCCGCTCGGAGTGGTCAGCGCTCTCGCGGCCGTCGAGCAGCTCCAGGCGGCGGGCTTCACACCGACGAGGCCGTTCGCGATCGTCGTGTTCGCCGAAGAGGAGGGCTCGCGGTTCGGCATCGCCTGCCTCGGATCGCGACTGCTGTCCGGTGCGATCTCCGCTGAACGTGCCGCAGGACTGACGGACGCCGAGGGCCGCACCTTCGGCGACGTCGCCCGCGGTGCAGAGCTGCCGGAGTTCGGGTTCGACGCGGACGCCCTCGGCCGCATCGGCGTCTTCGTCGAGCTCCACGTCGAGCAGGGCAAGGGGCTCATCGACCTCGATGCCCCCGTCGCCGTGGGCTCCACCATCCTCGAGCACGGTCGTTGGCGCATCGATGTGCGCGGCCGGGGCAACCATGCCGGAACGACGGCGATCGGCGACCGCCACGACCCCATGCTTCCCGCCGCGTCAGCAGTGCTCGCCGCGCGGCAGGCGGCCGCACGCCGTGTCGGCTCCCGCGCGACGATCGGTCGCCTGGAACCCGTGCCCGGCGGCACCAATGTGATCGCCTCGCGCGTGTCGGCCTGGCTCGACGTGCGAGCGGACTCCGAGCGGGACACCCGCGACATCGTCGCAGAGGTCGCGGCCGCCGTCGCCGACGCCGCCGCAGCGGAGGGCTGCGAGTCCGCCGTCGTCGAGGAGTCGTACAGCGGCGAGGTGAGGTTCGACCCTCAGCTGCGCGACCGGATCGCGGCGACGCTCGGCGGAGTGCCGGTGCTGCCGACCGGCGCCGGCCACGACGCCGGCGTCCTCGCTGCCCATGTGCCGACCGCGATGCTCTTCGTGCGCAACCCTTCCGGCGTCTCCCATGCTCCCGACGAGGGGGCAGACGACGCGGCGATCGATGCCGGTGTGAGTGCGCTGGTGCGCACGATTGAGGAACTGACATGAAGGTGTGGGTCGACAGGCTCGTCCGAACCGGCGCCCTCGAGCGAGGAGTGCTGCTCGAAGCGGACGATCGGGGCATCGTCGTCGCAGAATCGACTTCGGACGGGTGTCCTGCCGACGCTCTCGCGCTCGACGTTGCGGCGCCCGGCTTCGCGAACGCGCATTCGCACGCCTTCCACCGGGCGCTGCGTGGGCGGACGCACGAGTCGGGTTCGTTCTGGACCTGGCGCGAGCTCATGTACCGCGCTGCGGCGCGGCTGACCCCCGACCTCTACCGGGACTTCGCGACAGCCGTGTTCGCCGAGATGGTCGCGAGCGGCTGGACGGCCGTCGGCGAGTTCCACTACGTTCATCACGCTCCCGACGGCGCGCCGTACCCGGGCCATGCCATGGAACTAGCTCTGGCCGATGCGGCAGAGGCCGCCGGCATCCGTCTCGTCCTGCTGGACACGTGCTACCTCGCGGGCGGCATCGGCCGCGCGCTCGCGCCGGAACAAGCGAGATTCGGTGATGCGGATGCCGCGGCCTGGCTCGACCGCTGGTATGGACTTCGCGAGGCACTCGCCGATCGGTCGGCCCTGGTCACTCTCGGAGCGGCACTGCACTCGGTCCGCGCCGTGCCCCGCGCCGAGGTGGGCGTCGTGGCGCGCGGTCTGCCGGCATCCGTTCCCCTGCACATCCATCTGTCGGAACAGCCGGCCGAGAACGAGGACTGCGTCGCCGCGTTCGGGCTCACTCCCACCGCGCTGCTGGCCGTCGAGGGGGTGCTGTCGCCCCGGCTGTCGGTCGTGCACGCGACGCACCTCACCCCCGAGGACGTCCAGCTGCTGGGCGATGCCGGAGTGAGTGCGGTCTTCTGTCCCACGACGGAGGCGGACCTGGGTGACGGCATCGGTCCAGCGGTGGAACTGCAGGAGGCCGGTGTCGCGCTCGCGATCGGATCGGATCAGAACGCCGTCGTCGATCCGTTGCTGGAGTTGCGTGGCCTGGAGGCCGGTGAGCGACTGCGGTCCCTGCGGCGCGGCCGGCTCGAACCGCGGCAGCTCTGGACGATCGGGTCCGACGGCGGTTACGGCGCACTGGGGCTCAGCCCCGCGGCCCGCGTGGGCGGACCGCTCGATCTCGTCGAGCTCGATGCGCGCTCGATCCGCACCGCCGGCAGCAAGCTCGATCAGCTGCCGCTGACAGCGACTGCGGCAGACGTGCGGCGCACCGTCGTCGGTGGAAGAGTGGTCGCCGTCGACCACGAGGCCACAGCGTCCCGGCTGCGGCGATCCATAGAAGCGATCTTCGCGGAGGATTCATGACGAGCGAGCTGCTGACCGGCATCGGCGAGCTGACCACGAACGACCCCGAGCGCGACGGGCTGCTCGGCCGACTGAGCGACGCCGCCGTCGTGATCGAGGACGACACGATCGCGTGGGTCGGCCCCCGCGTCGAGGCTCCCGCCGCCGATCGACGCACCGACCTCGGCGGTCGCGCCGTGCTCCCCGGCTGGGTCGACTCGCACACGCATCTGATCTTCGCCGGCGATCGATCGGCGGAGTTCGAGAGCCGGATGGCGGGCCGCGCTTACGCGGCAGGCGGCATCCGCACGACCGTGCAGGCGACCACCGCGGCGACGGACGACGACCTCCGGAGCGCGCTCGCAGCCCGACGCGACACGGCCCGCGCACACGGCACGACGTGGATGGAGATAAAGACCGGATACGGGCTCGACATCGAGCAGGAGGCGCGCCTGGCGCGCCTGGCCGCCGAGGAGTCGGAGGACGTCACCTTCCTCGGCGCGCATGTCGTGCCGCTGGGTGCCGACCCCGATGACTACGTGGCGCTGGTCACGGGCGCGATGCTCGACGCCGTGCGGCCGCACGTCCGCTGGATCGACGTCTTCTGTGAGCGGGGAGCGTTCGACCCCGACCAGTCCCGGACGGTGCTCGAGGCCGGCCGCGCGGCCGGCCTTGGCCTCCGCGTGCACGGCAACCAGCTCGGCGAGGGAGCCGGCGTGCGTCTCGCGGTCGAGCTCGGCGCCGCATCGGTCGACCACTGCAACCATCTGTCGGCGGACGACATCGAGGCGCTCGCCGCGTCGAACACGGTCGCGACACTGCTGCCCGCGTGCGACCTCAGCACACGCGAACCCTTCCCGCCCGCGCGCGAGCTTCTCTCGGCAGGTGCGACCATCGCGCTGGCCAGCAACGGCAATCCCGGCACGTCGAACACGACCTCGATCGCGTTCTGCGTCGCGACCGCCGTCCTGCAGATGCGACTCACCGTCGAAGAGGCCGTCTGGGCCGCGACAGCGGGCGGCGCACGAGCCCTTCGGCGGGAGAAGTCGATCGGAGCGATCATCCCCGGGTACCGTGCCGACCTGCATGCGATCGACGCACCATCCGTCGCCCACTTCGCGTACCGCCCCGGCATGGAGCTCACCTCCGCAGTCTGGGAGGCGGGTCGACGTGTCCATCGGACCGGTGGCGAACGCGGCGGAGCCTGATCGGGGCGGCACACGCGCTCGCGGCGCGCAGAAACAAGAAAACCCCGGTTCACCGGGGTTTTCTTTCTGTAGCAGGAGCGGGGCTTGAACCCGCGACCTCACGATTATGAGTTGGATCGAGCAAGCCCACGAGTGCTGGTTGGTGCTCATTGGCCGCGTGATTCCGCGGGTGGGGTGCCTGCGGGTCGCAGTTGGTACTGGTTGTGCTGCTTGGAAAACCGGCACAAGACCGGCACGGGAACCATCCTCATCCGCGAACTGGTCACGATGGTGCTCGGCCGTCGCGCTTTACGCCACCTCGATGTCCGGAGTGACCTCTCCCACCCTCAGGCAGTAGCGGCAGAGGTAGGCGCGATCAAGAACCCGTCGGCACATACGCGCCGAGGGTCAGGTGCTAGCTCGGGCCTAGCAAGTCGCCAGACCTCCATGTCGCTCGCGGGGTCTTCCATGAAGTGCCGCCCGCGCGCTCCAACGCCTTCTGGCTGGCGGTGTTGAGCCGGCAAATGGTGCCCTCCACTTCGTACCCATCGGCCCACCGCGGGCTGTACCGGCACGCCCCAGCCGGTCAGCCAAAGGTGCGGTGAGCACGACTGCGGTAGTTGATCTTCCCACCGGTAGGTCGAACGCCCGCAACTCGGACTGACGGTGGGATTTGAACCCGGAGAGGATCGATCGTGTTCGTTCCACCTCGGTCGAGATCCGCGGAACTCTGCGTCTGCGATCGCTTTGTTCCCCGCCGAGAGTCGCTTTCGATCCGTCGGATCCGGGCGGGCCATGGGCACGTCGTGGGCACGTGGGCAGCCCGGTGGATGGCGATCACTGACCCAACGCAGTCGGGCGCTTCACCGAGGAGGACTCTTCGGCCGTGCGGTCGTCATCAGGCACCCGCGCGCGTCGCTCAGTCGCACCAAGGAGCGTGGGCTGAGCCGGCTTCAATCCTGGTGAGGCCACTTTCGAGACGCTCACGGGCAAGTTCACCCGCGAGTGAATAGGGGGCCCCGGCGGACGGTGAGCGTTCGGCATGTGCGACCGCCGCGTCGACGATGGAGCGGACGGCGTCGAGTCTCGGGAACTGGTCGTGCACTGCGGCTGCGCGGTCGGCGGATATCAGGGGATGGCGGCCGAGGTCGGCGAGGACGCCTGCGCGCGTCAACCGGGCAATAGGACCGCGACGCTCCGCGATGCCACCTGAAGTGTGGAGCGCGATCGCCTCCCAGACCTCGTCGATCTGCCGCGCGTCAAACCCGTGGGCCGCCAGTCGGGAACCCGCGAGATCTGCACCTTCCACCTCGAATCGTTGCCGCCCCTCAGCGTCCGGGCCAAGTCCGAGGTCGTGCATCGCGGTCGCGGCGAACAGCAACTGCCTTTCGTACCCTCCCGGCTCGGTCTCATCTGCGATCAGCTCGGCGAACACAAAGGTCCGCAGACTGTGATTCCGTAGCGGCTCAGGGAGCGGTTCAAGGGCGCTGAAAACGACGTCAGCGAGGGGTCCGGTTGGCAGGATCGAAGTGGTCACGGAGGGATGTTACAGCCGTTCAGGGGCGCGTCTGCAAGAAGTTTCATACTCCGCAAAACATTGCTATCGTTGCCGCCGACCCTCCGTGCGGCGTCCTGCCGCCGTACCCCGAGCGCGCTTTCGGGCGCATGAATGAAGGCAGGCGTATGCGCTGGCATGATCTCCCCCACCACGATGGCTCCGAGCTCTACTCCCCCGTTACCGCTGACGCGACTGATGTGCGGCGGCCGCGTGTCCGAGTCCCCCCCACGTTTGGCACGGTGTCGAGTGTTTGGCTACGGGTGGTCGTCGATGGCGAGCCTCAGTTCCTTCCGATGCGTTCGATTGCGGCCCCGATTGAGGGTGACCCCGCTCAGTGGTGGGAGGGCGCCCTCACTGTGGCGAACCCCGTGACGTCTTACCGGTTCCTGTTGAACGCCGTTGAGGGACGTGCGTTCTGGCTCAACGGGGAAGGCCTCGACGAGGTCGAACCGCTCGACGCGCTCGATTTCCGCGCGACGACGTTCCCTGCGCCTCCGGAATGGGCAAGCGAGCAGACGATGTACCAGATCTTCCCCGACCGCTTCGCGCGCTCCGAGGCCGCCGGGAACCGCCCCTGTCCCGCCTGGGCGATCACGGCATCGTGGGACGACGAGGTGGTGCACCGCGGCCCGGACACGCCCCGTCAGCTCTTCGGAGGCGATCTGGACGGTGTTGCTGAGCGGCTCGATCACCTCGAGACGCTGGGGGTCACGCTGATCTACCTGACCCCGTTCTTCCCTGCCCAGTCGAACCACCGGTATGACGCGAGCACGTTCGGTCGGGTCGACCCGCTACTCGGCGGCGATGAGGCGCTCATCCGGCTGGTCCAGGCGGCGCACGCGCGAGGCATCCGGGTGATCGGGGATCTCACCACGAACCACACCGGTGATGCGCACGAATGGTTCCGCGCCGCCCGCGGCAACCCGTCAGCGGCCGAGTCCGACTTTTTCTATTGGAACGATGAAGCTCAGACGGACTACGTCGCCTGGTACGGCGTACCGAGCCTGCCGAAGTTGAACTGGAACTCGCGCGAGTTGCGCCGGCGGTTCATCGAGGGGCCGGACAGCGTCGTGGCCAAGTGGCTGCTTCCTCCTTACGGTCTCGATGGCTGGCGCATCGATGTCGCGAACATGACCGGGCGACAGGGCGAGGACGACCTCAACAGGCTTGTGCAGCAGACTGTGCGCCGGACGATGGACGAGGTCGCGCCCGGCAGCGTGCTGTTCGCGGAGTCGACGAACGACTCCAGCCGCGACTTCGACGGCTCGGGGTGGCATGCGCCCATGAGCTACTCCGCGTTCACGCGTCCCCTGTGGCACTGGCTGCGAGAGCAGGAGACGAGCCCAGTGCATCACTACGGGATCCCGTACGAGCAGACGCCGGCCGCGTCCGCGGAGTCGTTCGCCCGGGCGTTCCGGCGGTTCAGCGCTCCAATGCCGTGGGCGGTGCGATCGCTCGCCATGAACGCGATCGACACCCACGACACGCCGCGGTTCGCGGACCGGGCCGACACGGCAGCCCAGTTGGTCGCCGCAGGCCTGTCGTTCACCCTACCGGGCACGCCTGTCATCTTCGCGGGTGATGAATTCGCTCTGCGTGGCAGCGACGGCGAAGCTTCACGAACCCCGCTCCCCTGGACCACGGATGCCGCTCTCGCGCCGGAGTACGCGCGTCTAGCGGGCGCGCGCGCCGCGTCCCCGGCGCTTCGCACTGGCGGGCTGCGGTGGCTGCACGCGGGAGCTGACGCCGTCGCATTCTTGCGGGAACTGGAGGACTCGGCCGAGATCGTCGTCGCGTCCCGATCCGCCACCGAGATCTCGCTTCCGACGACGTCGCTCGCCGGCCGCACGGTCGACGAGTTCGCGCCGCCCGCGGTGGCCTTTGGCGAACTAACCCTCGATCGCGCCGCTGACCGGCTGCGGTGGCGGGCGAGCGGACCCTCATTCGGCATCTGGTCACTCCGCACGACTGCGGCCCTCTCGGCTGCCGCAGCAGCGAAATCCGGAACTGCACGCCGAGAGGCATTCGAGTCCGCGCATGCGTGACCTGGATCGTTTCGACGAGTTCACCGGACGCCTGAAGACGGGGTTCGCCGGAGTCTCTGGCGCGCACGGGCTGGTCGTGGTCGGTTCGGCCGCGGCAGCCGAGCGCCGGGATTGCTGGTCTGACCACGACTTCCTGGCCCTAATCGACGCCCAGGCGGCTGCTTCCGCGCGGGAGTCCCTCGATTGGCTGCCCGAACCGGAGCGCATCGTGCTGCTCGCCCGCGAAGGCGCGCTCGGATTCTCAGTGCTCTACGACGATGCCCACCTGCTGGAATTCGCCGTTGCTTCCGTCGACGAGCTCGCAGGTGTATCGATCGACGAGGCGCACCTCACCTTCGGCGACGAACGTGCACGCGCGTTCGTCGCCGAAGGGCGCGAGCGACTGAAGACCATCACACCAATCGATGCCACCGGCGAGGCAGGGCTGGTCTTCGTCAAGCTGCTCGTCGGCTACGGACGTGCGCGCCGCGGCGAACGGATCGTCGCGGGCCAGTTCGTCCGTACCTGGGCTGTCGGGCACCTGATCCGGACCATCCGCGCGCGCATCGAGCCTGTCACAGGCGTGCGAGAAGACGCGCTTGAACCAGCCCGTCGCTTCGACGCCGCTTATCCCGAGATCGCTGCCCGCCTGGACGCCGTGCTCAGCCAGCCTGTCGAGGACGCGGCACGCGGCGTCGCCGCGCTCGCACGTGAGGTCCTCGAGTCCGGGTGGTCGGCGTTTCCGAGCCGTGCCGCCGATGTCGCCGAAGCGGTACTCGCACAGGAGTGAGAGGGCCCGCGATCAGCTCTCGCTCGGCGCCGGGCCGGTCGACTCCCGTACGACGAGTTCGGGCTGAAAGATGTACTCGGTGCGGTAGGCCAGGATCCCGTTCATCTCGCCGACGAAGGCGTCCGCGATCGCAATGCCCATGGTCGGAACCGGCTGCCGGATCGTTGTGAGAGGCGGCCAGCAACTGCGCGCCAGGATCGAGTCATCGAATCCGACCACTGACAGCTGACCGGGAACGGAAAGCCCCTGTCGGCGGGCTTCGGCCAGCACTCCCACCGCCATGAGGTCGCTCGCGCAAACCACCGCGGTGCATCCTTCTGCGATGAGTTCACGGGCTGCGCTCGCGCCGCCGTCGTCGGACAGCAGCCCATGCACCACGGGTGCAACGGCGGACGGGCCGAGACCTTCCTGAATCGCAGAACGGAACCCCTCGGTTGCCCGGCGGGTGGGGACCCAGGATTCTGGTCCGCTGGCGAAACCGATGCGGCGGTGCCCCATCGCTATCAGGTGACGGACCGCGATCGACATGGATGCGGCGTCGTCGATGGAGAAGAAAGGAGCGTCGACACCCTCGCGGTACCCGTTCACGAAGCCCAACGGCAGTCCGAGCTCACGCAGCGCCTGGTAGCGGTCGGTCGATTCCGCCGTGTCCGCGTGCTGTCCTGCGACGAAGAGGATGCCCGACACGCCTGCTTCGACGAACATGTCGATGATCTCGTCCTCATGCAAGCCACCTTCGCTCTGTGTGCCGATGAGCGGAGTGAAGCCACGGCGGGCGAAGTTCGGTGCGAGAGCCTGTGCGAAGGCAGGAAAGATCGGGTTCACCAGCTCCGGCAACAGCACTCCCACCGGGCGCGCCGTGCGGCTACGCAGCCGCGACGGCCGCTCATACCCGAGCACATCGAGGGCCGTGAGAACTGCGCGGCGCTTGGCGGGTGCCACACCAGGCTTGTCGTTGAGGACGCGGCTGACGGTCGCTTCGCTGACGGCGGCATGCGCTGCGATGTCAGCGAGAGTGGCACCCATGGCCGCAAGGCTAGCACCGCGTGTTCGCGCGGCTATTTCACCGCTCCGGCCGTCAGCCCGCCCACGATGTACTTCTGCAGAAGGAAGAACAAGAACACGACCGGCAGCGCTGCAAGGACCGCGCCGGCGGCGAACACCGGCCAGTTCGCGGAGGTCTCCTGAGAGACGAATTGGTACAGCCCGACGGCCAACGTCTGCTTCGCCGGGTCGGTGAGCACCACGCTGGCCACGACGAACTCGCTCGCAGTTCCGATGAAGGACAGCAGCCCGACAACGGCGAGGATGGGCGCCGCCAGCCTGAGGATGATGGTGAAGAAGATCCGGGCGTGCCCAGCCCCGTCAAGCTTCGCCGCTTCGTCGATGGACGCCGGCACGGTGTTGAAGAACCCGTACATGAGGTAGGTGTTCACCCCGAGCGCTCCGCCCAGGTAGACCAGGATCAGTCCGAGCTGCGAGTCGAGCCCGATGGCCGGAAAGATGTCGCCGATCGAGGTCATCAGGAGGAAGATCGCGACCACTCCGAGCAACTGCGGGAACAGCTGCACCAACAGGATCGTGGTCAGCCCGAGTCGCCGGCCGCTGAACCGCATCCTCGAGAAGGCGTAGGCGGCGAGAGCTCCGAGGAAGACGGTGCCGAGCGCTGCTACCAGGCCGATCATGATGGTATTCGCGAACCACGCACCGTAGGGCTGCGTCGGGTTGCTGAACAGTTCGATGTAGTTGGTGAGGTCGATCGAGCGGAAGAGGTCGTTTGAGCTGACGAGGCTCCCGGTGGGGTTTAACGACGCCGACACGATGTAGAGGATGGGGAACACGGCGATCACACTGGTGACGATCGCGACCGCGTACTTGCCCATGAGGCCGAGTCGCTCACGACGGCGGTGGGAGGGGCCGACGTGGCGGGCACGGCGCAGCTGCGGGTTGACGACCGGCGAGAGGGCCGTGTCCAGTTCGAACGGGTCCGCGGTGATCGGTTCCATCAGTTCAGCTCCTCAAGGGCCTTGGTGCGGCGGAATCCGACGATCGAGATCGCGGCTACCAGCAGGAAGATGATGATCGAGAAGGCGCTTGCGAGTCCGTAGTCGCGTCCACTCGTCTCGCCGAACGCGACCTTGTAGACCAGTGTGATCAGGATGTCTGTGGCGCCGACGTTCATATCTGTGGAGATGTCCTGAGGGCCACCTTCGGTGAGCATGTAGATCACGTTGAAGTTGTTGAAATTGAATGCGAACGCGGCGATCAGCAGCGGTGCCATGGTGACCATCAGCAGCGGGAGCTTCACGCGCCGAAAGATGGTCCATGCGCCGGCGCCGTCCATCCGCGCCGCCTCGACGTACTCTTCCGGGATGGACTGCAGCGCGCCGGTGGCGACGAGGAACATGTAGGCGTACCCGAGCCAGACGTTGACCAGCAGGATGCTGACCTTCGCCAAGACCGGGTTGGTGAGCCAGGGGACGTCGGCGCCGCCGAGCAGCACCTGATTGATGAAGCCGAACTGGGAGTTCAGCATCCCGCTCCAGATCAGGGCGGAAAGGAACGCGGGGAAGGCGTACGGGAGGATCACCAGGACCCGGAAAGTTCGACGAAATCGCAGTCGCGGATCGTTGAGGACGGTGGCGAGGAACACTCCGACCGCGAAGGTCGCGGCGACGGTGAAGCCGGCGAAGACGAATGTCCACACGATGACCTGGAGGAGCGGGCCGCGGATGGACTCCTCGGTGAAGGCGGCGACGAAGTTGTCGAAACCGACGTCGATCTTCCAGCCAGGCATCAGCTCGGTGCCGTCGTCGGAGACGAACGCGCCGGTGCCTTCGTCGCTGTAGACGGCACCGGTCTCTAGGTCGATGAACGTGTCTGTGGCTTCGTCGTACTTCATGGACGCGGAGTAGACGTAGGCTTTCGCGCCGTCCGGGGTGCGCAGCGCTCCCTCGTCGAGGTCTTCGGACAGTGGGACGCTCATGGCTGCGATCTGCGACTGCTGAGCAAGCATCTGGGAGAAGTCGAGGGTCTCGTACCCGTCGAGGCCGACGGCGCGTCCGCCTTCGAACTTCGCGTCTTCGGCGGGTTCGAGGGGTTTGCCGTCGGAGCCCACCATGGCGGTGCCGTCGGTCTCGGTGACGAGGAAGGAGAGTTGGCCGAATCGCTCGAGGACGACCATGTCGTACGCGGGCGAATCAGGAACCCTTGACAGTGATTTCTCGATGAGCACGGAGATCGCGTCGTCTTTGTCACCCATGTGCCCGTCGCCGTAGTTGGTGAAGGCGATGTACCCGCTGTACACGACCACATATAGCTGAAACACGACGAGGAAGACCGTGCCCGGGACCAAATACTTCGCCGGCAGCATCCCCCGCCGCAGGTATATCCAGTTGATCGCAGCAGCCGCAAACAGCGCGGCCACAACGATCAGCCACTGCTCGTCCAGAGCCAGCACGAACGCGGCGTACAACACAAGGGCGTCCAGCACACCGAGGGAGGCGATCTTGACGAGCAGAGCCGAGGCCGACGGCAGCGATCGTCGCGGCGTGCCCTTCGGAGACGGGGGCATCGGCGCGGGTGGCGCCTCGGTGGTGGGGGCGGTCATGGTGCTCCAGCGGCGGCGGTGATCGGGTCGGGTTTCGGGTGGTGCTGCGGGTCGGGGCTGAGGCGGTGCCCCGACCCGCAGCGGTCATTTCGCGATGTCGGCCGCGATGCGGTCCGCCATCGTCTGCCAGGCGGTGGCAGGGTCGCCGGCGGTGTTGTTGACCAAAGCCGCCTCGGTGGCGCCCCAGTAGTTCCAGACGGCGCCCATCTCGGGGATCGCGGGCATCGGCACACCGGTGAGGGCCACCTCGCCGTACGCGCCGACGTCCGGGTCCTCCGCGGAGGCGATCTCGAACGCTGACGTCATCGCCGGCGGACGTCCGCCCGCCTTGTACAGTGCGAGCTGCACGTCCTCGGTACCGAGGTAGTTGACGACGAACTCGTTGGCTGCGAGGGCGTTGTCGCTCTTCGCGCTGACGAAGAAGCCCTGCACACCGACGAACGGCGTCCCCGCCACGGGGCCCGCCTGCGGGATCGGCTCGATGGCGTAGTCGATGCCGCCGTCCTTGAAGGCCGGGAGGTTCCAGGGGCCCGAGAGCATGTACGGCGACTTGCCGGCCGCGAACTCGTCACGAGCAATCTCGTTCGTGATGTTCGTGTTGAGCACGCCCTCCTGGCCCCATTCCACCAGCTTCTGGGCGAACTGGTCCCCACCGGGGCTGCCGATCAGCAGATCGTCCGGGTTGTAGCTGCCGTCCGGGTTGGTGCCGAACAGCGGCGCACCGTACGAGGTCTGCAGCGGGTACAGGTGGTACGGGTCAGACTCGGGTCCCGAGGGCACGAGTACCGGGTACTGTGCCGCGCCGCTGGCGACCACAGCCTGTCCGGCCGCGATGAGCTCATCCCACGTTGCCGGCGTCGAATCCGCCAGAGCGGTGTTGCGGACCAGGGCGATGTTCTCAACCGAGACCGGCAGCCCGTAGGTGGTTCCCTCGTAGCTCATCGCCCGAATCGCCACGTCGGAGTACTCGTCAGCAGTGTCGCCGAGTTCAAGAGGAGCGACAACGCCGTTCTGCACGAACAGGCCGAGCCAGTCGCTGCCACCGACGATCACGTCGGGACCCTTCCCCGTCGGCGCCTGCTTGATGAAGTCTTCCTTCATCGTGTCGCCGTACTCCTTCTGCACGAGCTTTACGTTGATGCCCTTGTCTGCCTCGAACTGCGCGACGATGTCCTTCAGTTCCTCCGCGCGGTTGGGATCGACCCAGACTGTCAGCGTCTGTGAGCTGGTGTCCGAGGCGGACGAGCCACCGCCCGAACATCCCGTCAGTGCCGCGGTCGCGACGAGACCGCCGACGACCAGCGCCGTGGTGGCGCGGTACTTCACCCTCATTGGTGCTGCCTTTCCATGTGATCAACAGGCCGCAACGTTGCAAGCGCTTCCAGTATCCGTGGAATCGGGTCGCGCCGATGCGGTGAACAGCATGTTGGCAGAGGTTTGCCTGTCTTGCAAATTCTTGCAGCCATGGTGGCCGAGTCAGCCAGTCAAAGCCTCGCTTGAGCGAAATCGACTAGGCGCGCCAGCTCCATAACCCGGCATAGAGCGGCACCGATCATCACGCTCTGGGAGCCGCCTGCCCGATCGAACTCAGCGCCGACACTCGGAAACTGCTCGTCGTCGACGACGGGTTCGTCCCAGCTGACCCAGGTCCGCCGCCCATCGATCAGCATCGGCGCCCCGTTGCGCACACGGACCCTGGCTGGACCTCCCGCCCGGGACTCAGCCAGGTGCAGCGCCGTGCACGACTCGTAGCCGACGCCGAGGAGCACCACTTTGGCGCCAATGGAATAGAGCCGAGCGAGTGGCGAATGCTCTCCGAACGGGTCATCCAGCGCGTGCTCGGCGACGATTCCCTCAGCCTCGAGCCCTTGTGCCGCAAAGGAACGGTGGGGATGGGCGCTACGTAGAGCTCCTGGCTGCGTGCGGAAGAGTTCAGCGACTCGACCCATTGTTCGTGTCGGTGTCAGCGCAGGGTCGAAGGCGGGAAGGAGCTCCCTCACGCGTGCACGAGCCGAACCGTCGAGTGCGGGGTCACCGAGGAAGTCCGGGTCGCAGAGGTGCCAGCTCTGAGTGGGCATCACGATGGTTCCCATCGGACCAACAGCGAGACGCAGCGCTTCCACGACGGCTTGCTCACCGCCGACGACATTTCCGAACGACGAGAGCGCGCAGTGGATTAGGACGGCGTCGCCCGGTCCCACCCCCAGGGTGAGGAGCCCAGTCAAGAGATCCTCGACACCGTGGGGCTCGACCTTGGACGGGGAGTCTGCAAGAATTTTCATAGCGTGAGTGTTTCGCACCGGCGCGTTGGAGGCAACATCGGGGCTGGGGAGCCGAGATCACAGGGCGGACGCCCGCAACCGATTCAGAGGGTGAGAGTCCGGTGACGGCTATCGAGGTGGTGGACGGTGCATGCGTCGAGTACGTGCTGCGATCGCAGGGAGATCGCCTCGCGGTCTTGTTCCACGGGGGGGGGCACATGCGCGCACAGCTTGAGATCGGCCACGAGACGTTCCTCGAGGCCGGCTGGTCGGTGCTGCAGCCAGCAAGACCCGGTTACGGTCGCACTCCGCTCAGCGCCGGACCCGACAACGCCGCGTTCGCAGATCGGATCGCTTCGCTGTGTGAACGCCCGGGTTATCGAGACGTCGCGGCGGTGGGAGTCGCCGCGGGAGGCCGAACCGCGATGACCTTCGCGGCGCGGCACCCGGGGTTGGTCCACGGCCTGATTCTGGAAAGCTCCACGAGCTTCCTTCCCTGGCCAGACCCATTTACGCGCGCTATCGCAAGAATTGCCTTCCGACCTCACCTCGAACGAGGGACATGGGCGATCACGCGACTCCTCTTCAGCCGGTGGCCAGCGTTCACGCTGAAGGGGATGCTGTCGTCGCTATCCACGATCCCCGCTTCCATCGCGTACCAACGATTCGATGAGACGGAACGCACGAAGCTTATTGGGCTACTGTCCCGCATGCGGTCTGGCCAGGGGTTCGCCAATGACCTATGCATGTCTGCCGACGTCACGCAGGACGTTAGGCAGCCCACGCTGGTTGTTGCGAGTCGTTTCGACGCAGTGGTCAGCAGGGAGCACGCGCAGTCGCTGGTCTCCCGTATCAAGGGCGCCGAGCTTGTTCTGACGAACTCATTGAGCCACCTCATCTGGATTGGCCCCCATGCGGATGAGGAGCAACAGGCTGTCACGTCGTTCCTCGCTCGCCTCCGATAACCCCGGCGTCGACGCGAACGTAGTCGGGGTTGCGGTGCTGGGTTAGTCCATCTCCTGAAGCGGGGCCGAACGAAACCAGCTGCTGAGACGCACGCAATTCGCATGACGACTTCTTGTTCGAGACGCGGTGCACCTGATCCCTCCACTGGTTGTCACCACCTGAACAGAAGGTCCGCCTGCTGCGCATCCTGAGATTCAGGCGTAGCCCAGCCGCGGGCCCCATCGACGGGCTCTACTCGCTCCCGTTCCTGCTGACGCTCCGCCTCGATCTCGACCCTCAGCTTGTCGACCTCTGCTCTCCGTCTACGCCATCCCGGGCGCGATGCAATTGCTCACCACCGGTACTCGCGGCCGATAGTCGGTCCGGAAGCGTGCGCCGCGTCTTCCGTCGTTTCGACAATGCGGACGACACTGAGCTGCGCGCTCGCAGGCTTCGTGCAAGAGGCCGCCCGATAGTGGACCGCACGAGCGAACGAGCGATAATCGTGAGGTCGCCAGCACCTCTGTGCACGCCGCGGCCTCACAGTTCGTCCCCGTTGGTCCTCGTTCGCCGGACTCGGACACCGCACGCGCACACGAAACCACGCTTGTGCTGGTCTCGTGCCGGTCCAGACAGCCCACAATCGCCGGCACAGAACCGGCACAACTCAGCGGAAGTGCATGCCGTCCACGGCACGCACGCACCGGGACAACGAAAAAATCCCCGGCCAGGCCGAGGATTTGATCTTGTAGCAGGAGCGGGGCTTGAACCCGCGACCTCACGATTATGAGTCGTGCGCTCTCACCAACTGAGCTACCCTGCCGCACTCATCCGCGGTCGTGATGACGGATGCTGCGAGCCCCGAGTCAGGATTGAACTGACGACCCCTTCCTTACCATGGAAGTGCTCTGCCACTGAGCTATCGGGGCGTGCTGCCCGCAAGCAGGCAACTAGAAGAGGATACCAGAGCCGCGACCCCCTTCCGAACCGAGTCAGCCGACGGTGTGCGTTCCGTCGGTGTACTCCTGCAGCCACGGCCACGGGTCGATCGGCGTGGTGCCGTTCTTCCAGATCTCGAAGTGCGTGTGGGCACCGAACGAGCGGCCGGTGTTGCCCGTGCGACCGATGACGGTGCCCACGGTGACGTGCTGACCGGCGACCACCTTGAGCGAGCCGTACTGCATGTGCGCGTAGTGGCTCGACACCAGCTGGCCGTCGACGATGTGGTCGATCACGACGTGGACGCCGTAGGCGCCGCCCGACTCCGACGCGATGCGCACGGTGCCATCGGCGATCGCCTGCACCGGAGCTCCGGCGCCCGGCGTGAAGTCGATGCCCTCGTGCATACGACCCGAGCGCATCCCGAACCCGTACGACATCGTCACGCCGACCGCGAAGGGCCACTGGATGTTCGAGTTGCGGTCGTTGTGGAACAGGTTCGAGAAGTTGCGGATGCCGGCCTCGGACGCCAGCTGGGCGGTCGTGGTCGTCGCGTAGTTCTCGGTGCGGTCGAGCGGGTCGCTCTGGGCGTCGCCGGGGGCGACGTACGCCTGGATCTCGGATGCGTCGACGTCGCCCGCCACGTCGCCGGGCGCGATCACCGAGAGCGAAGCCTCGGTGCCCTTGACGGCAGCGACGGCCTCGACCGGCGTCGTCATGCCGACGGCGATCAGGCCGACGACGCCGAACACGCCGATGGAGAAGGATGCGGTCGCGACGCGGCGGAACGCCGAGCCCCGACGCGTCTGCGCCCGACGCGGTGCAGCATGCGCCGCGGGAGCCTCCGGCTCGTGGTCGTCGACGGCGGCGGCCGGCTGCTGCGTGGGGGTCTCGCCGGTGAACGAGAACAGCCGCGCGGCTGCCTCGAACTCGTCGACGCCCGGGGCTGCCGCGGCGGGAATCGGGCCCGTGAGCGGCTCGACGCGCTCCGTGCGAGGCCGCTCGGCACGCGGGCGCTCGGGTGCCGGCTGAGACTCAGGGGTGGATGCGACAGCCTCCGGTGCACGCACCGGCTCCGGTGCACGCACCGGCTCCGGTGCTCGCACCGGCTCCGGCCGCGGCGCAGCCTGCTGCGGGACGACAGGCTCGGCCACCGCGGGCACCGGCTCGACGACCGCGGGCACCGGGGCCGGGGCGGCGGCGACCTCGGCGGCCATCAGCTTCGCGATCGTCTCAGCCATCCACGCCTGCGCGGGAGGCGCGGGCTCGGCGGCGGCAGGTGCGGGCACAGCGGCAGCAGGCTCGACGGCGGGAGAGAGAAGTTCGAACGGCTCGGCGGGCGCGAGCACGGTCTCACGCAGCGGCGCAGACTCTTCGGGCGAGATCGTCTGGGCCTTGAAGGCACCGGCGGAACGCACCGGCTCCTGGGGCGCGACCGGCGCGGTGGGGGCGGCCGCGACAACGGGCTGCTCACCGGTCGAGCCGCGGCGGGCGCGGCGGCTGAGCGACTCGGTCGATGCGGTGGATGCCACGGGCGCAGACGTCACACGCGCGCGCGCGACAGGCGTAACGGGTTCGACGACGGGCGTCGGCATGGCCGAGGGCGTCGAGGCGGCGGGGAGCGTCTGAGCGGAGGCTCCGCTCGGCGCCTCGGTGGTGGGCGAAGAGTGCGCGGGGACGGCTCGCTTGGTTTCCGGGGCGCGGCCCCAGACGACGGCCGGCCGTTCCTGGCCGGTGCCCGTCGCCTGACGTCGCGCACTCGCACGGCCTGCTCCCGGCGTCTCCGACGTCGCCTGCACAGGCGTCGCGGCGGTACGGCTGGAACGGCGCGTGGGCGCAGCGTCAGCCTGAGGAGCGTCAAAAAGCAAAGCGGCGGGGGGCTCTCGGGTCGTGCCGCGAGGGGGGTACGCGGCAAGGCGGTCGTTCGGGCTATGACCACCTTCGCCGTTCGGGCGGCGAAGGTAACGATCGGGTAAACGCTACAACAGCCGCCCTGGGAATGCCATGTGCGGCTCGGATTTTGGCTGTTTCGCTTCGTGAGTATTCGATGAGACGCCGGCTCAGCGCAGTCCCGCGGCCTCCGCAAGACGGTCGAAGAGCCCCGGCCCCGCGGCGACGACCAACGGTGCGCGCGACGACCCGTCGGGAAGGTTGCGGCCGTAGCGCCCGCCGGCCTCGGTGACCAGCAGCGAGCCGGCGGCGAGGTCCCAGGGTGCGAGCCCGCGCTCGAAGTAGCCGTCGAGCCGCCCGGCTGCGACGTATGCATGATCGAGCGCCGCGGATCCCCCGCGGCGCAGGTCGCGGGCCAGCAGCGGCATGACATGTGCGATCAGTTCGAGATCCGCGGGCCGGGTCGCCGGGTCGTACCCGAACCCCGTGGCCAGCAGCGCCCCGGCCGGGCCCGCCTCTGGGTTGACCGCGAGGCGTGTGTCACCGAGCCAGGCGCCCTCGCCGCGCGCGGCGCGGAACATCTCGCCCGCGACGGGCGCGTAGACGGCGCCCGCCTCGACCTCCCAGTGTTCGGGGGTCGGCTCGCCGGTCACCGCCGCGATGCTGACGGCATAGTGCGGGATCCCGTACGCATAGTTGACCGTGCCGTCGATGGGATCGACCACCCAGGTGATCCCCGACGTCCCGCGCTCGGCACCGCTCTCTTCGCCGAGGAACCCGTCGTCGGGGCGCTCGGCGGCGAGCCTCGTCCGGATCAGCTCCTCGACCTCACGATCGGCCTCCGTGACGATGTCTGCCAGCGCGGACTTCGTCGCCGCGATGGCGACACCCGCCTCCCGGCGCACACGGGCGAGATGGCCCGCCTCCTGGGCGATGTCGACGGCGAGTGCTTCCAGGTCTGAGGCGAGGGTCATGCGTCCACGCTATGCGCCCTCGCCCGTCCCCGGGTCACGGGTGCTGCGGCGGCAGCGGAGGCGGAGGCGGGTAGCCCTCGTATCCTGACGGGACGACGGGGGCCTGCGGCGCCGCGGGAGCCTCGGGTGCGACGGACGCCGGCGCCGCTTCGACCTGGGGCTGCTGAGGGGCGAATACGTGCGCACCCGGGGTCGGATACCCGGTGTAGTAGGCGTTCCAGTCGGGCGAGCCGTCGGGCAGCATCGGCAGGGGCGTCACGGCGTCGACGTAGGTGGGCCACGGCAGCAGTTCGTGGTGGGCGACCTGCTGGCCGGCGTACGCGGGGACGTGAGTGCGCGGCTGCTTCGGGGCGAAGAGCACGTTCACGAGGGGCACGAGGGCCGTGCCAACGGCAGCGAGGATCGCGACCGCGACGACGATGCGCCAGTACAGATCCGCGAGGTTGAGCCACTCGCCGAACGCCAAGGGGATGATCAGGAGCGCGGCGAGCGCGACGACGAGCGCGATCGTGGCGATCGTCACGACGCGCGTGAAGGTCGTCTCGTACCGGTGGTACGCCTTCAGGAACAGCCGCACGTGCAGCAGCACGAGCTGCAGGATCAGGACGATCAGCAGGAACTGGATGAACCGCGAGAATCCGAGCCACGCGTACCGGGTCGGCATCCAGATCATGATGGCGCCCAGCAGCAGCGAGATGATCCAGGTGCCGAGGCTCGCCAGGGCGTACCACGCGGGCCGCGACGGGGCGAGGTGCGCGTCGAGGATCGCGACCCCGGCGAACGCGACGAGCAGCAGGATCGTGAGGAACGCCCGGCCGACGATGCCGCTCTGCGAACCGACGAGCACCCATACGACGCATACGAGCGCGGCGGCGATGAGGGCGCCGATCGCGACCCAGATGGCGGCGCGCAGCAGCGGCGAGATGGAGTTCTCCGAGCGGGCGGGCTGAGCCGGGGCGTACGGAGCCGTCGCATACGGATCGGGCGCGGTCATGGCGTTCCTCTCGTGGCGCGGGCGGACCCCCGCATGCCCATCCTGACACGCCCGCCCGCCGCGTGCAGATGACGCGTTCCGCAGACGCCGCCTTCGGCGTCGGCAGCGTGCGCGGCTAGCATGAGCCGATGCACAGCGCACCGTCGCGCGACGTCGATGTCGCGATCGTGGGCGGCGGTCACAACGGCCTCGTCGCCGCGGCGTACCTGGCCCGCGCCGGCCATCGCGTCGTCGTGCTCGAGCGGTTGCCGCACGTCGGCGGCGCGGCCGTGTCGGAGCGCCCGTGGGCCGGGGTGGACGCGCGCGTGTCGCGCTACTCGTATCTCGTGAGCCTGCTCCCCCGCCGCATCGTCGACGACCTGGGCCTCGACATCCGGCTGCTGCGCCGCCGCGTCTCGTCGTACACGCCCGACCCGTCGTCCCCCGCCCGCGGGCTGCTGGTCGACAGCGGCGATGCCCGCGCCACCGCCGCCTCGTTCGCGCGCGCGACGGGCGAGGAGCGCGAGGCCGAGCGGTTCGCCCGGTTCTACGAACGGCTGGCCCCGTTCGCCCGGGCGGTCTTCCCCACGATGACCGGGCGCCTCCCCCGTGCCGCCGAGGTGCGCGCGGCGATCGGCGACGACGCGCTCTGGACGGCGATCGTCGAACAGCCGCTCGGGGCCCACATCCGCGCGTCGCTGCGTTCGGATCTCGCCCGCGGCGTCGTGCTGACCGACGCCCTCATCGGCACGTTCGCCGCGGCCGACGAGGCATCCCTCCGGCAGAACCGCTGCTTCCTGTACCACGTGGTCGGCGGCGGCACCGGCGACTGGGACGTCCCGGTGGGCGGCATGGGGCGGGTCTCGGGCGCGCTCCGCGACGCCGCGCTGCGCGCCGGAGCCGAGCTCGTGACCGACGCGGAGGTCACCGCGATCAGCCCCGACGGCGACGTCGTGGTGGCCGGCGGCGAGCGCGTGGTCCGCGCACGGCTCGTGCTGAGCGGCGTCGGCGAAGCGGTGCTGGACGGATTGCTGGATGCCGGCGGCGCAGGCATCGGCGATGCCCGGCACGCTGCGCCCGAGGGCGCCCAGCTGAAGGTCAACATGCTGCTCTCGCGGCTGCCGCGGCTGCGTGATGCCTCGGTCGATCCTGCGACGGCGTTCGCGGGCACGTTCCACATCAACGAGACGATGACCCAGCTCGATCAGGCGCACGCGGATGCCTCCTCCGGCCGCATCCCGGAGCCCCTCCCCGCCGAGGTCTACTGCCATTCGCTCACCGACCCGTCGATCCTCGGCGACGAGCTGCGCGCTTCAGGGGCACAGACGCTGACGCTGTTCGGCCTTCACACGCCGCACCGGCTCGTCACGGGGAGCGACCCCGAGGCACGCCGCGCCGAGCTTCTCGCCGCCGCGGAGGCGAGTCTCGACGCCGTCCTCGCCGAACCCATCCGGGAGGTGCTCCACCGCACGCCCGACGGGCAGCCGTGCATCGAGGCGCGGACGACGCTCGACCTCGAACACTCGCTCGGCATGGCCGGCGGCGACATCTTCCACGGCGGCCTGGACTGGCCGTGGGCCGACGAGCACGACCCGCTCGACTCCCCTGCCCGCGCGTGGGGCGTCGCGACCGCGCACGATCGCGTCCTGATGTGCGGGTCCAGCGCGCGTCGCGGCGGCGCCGTGAGCGGCATCGGCGGCCACAACGCCGCGATGGCCGCCCTGGAGCTGCTCGCGCGCTGAGCACACGCCCCGAAACCACGAAACGCCCCACGAGGGGGCGTTCACGTTGGTGGCGAGTGAGGGATTCGAACCCCCGAAGTCTAAGACGGCTGATTTACAGTCAGATCCCTTTGGCCGCTTGGGTAACTCGCCAGGTGCGCACCCGCCCGGCTTTTCCAGTCGATCGGAGGCGCGATCCACCATATTACGCGTAGATGCGCGAGGTCAGAAATCGAGCCCGCTCACGTCCCGATGCGGTCCAGATCCATGCCGCCCAGGGAGTCCGGCGTCCGCAGCAGAGCACCTTCGAACCGGCAGGTCGCGGCGGCGGCATCCATCGCCGTCTGCAGCGCCGCCTCCCACTCCTCGTCGCCTTCGGGCATGCCCGCGACGAGGGCTGCGACGGTGGCCGCGAAGGCCGCGTCGCCCGCACCCATCGTGTCGACGATGCGTCCCGGCAGGTTCGAGATCGGACGGGTGACGACGACGTCGCCGGACTCGATCGTGGCGCCGGCCGCGCCCTCGGTCGCGAGCACAGCCTGCACGCCGAGATCGATCAGCCGCGCCCGCAGCGCGTCGAGGCGATCCCCGTAGAGCAGGGCGGCGTCGTCCTCGCCGACCTTGACGAGCGCGGCGCCGGCGGCGAGCGCCTCGAAGCCGTGCACGAACTCGTCCGTGTCGTGCATCATGCCCGCCCGAGGGTTCGGATCCAGGGCGAGGGGCACCCCGGCGGACGAGATCGCGTCGGCCAGCTCGGCCGCCTGCTCGACGTCGTCGAGCGCGACGCAGCTCACGACCACGAGGTCTGCCTCGGCCATCGCCGCGCGTTCGGCCTCGCCGAACCGGATGCGGCGCCGCTGCGACGCCTCGTTGAAGACGTACGTCGGCTCGCCGCCCCCGGTGCGGGTCGACACGGCACGGGCGGTGCCCAGCAGCGACGGCGTCGCGATGAGGTCGACGCCGTAGTCGGCGAGGTACCGGCGCACGCGCGAGGCGGGTTCGTCGTCGCCGAGCATCGCGATGAGCGTCGTCGGAACACCCAGGCGCGACAGGCCGACGGCGACGTTGAGCGCCGCTCCCCCGACGAATTCACGCACGCCGTGGTCGTCGCGCAGCTCGTCGATGAGGGCATCGCCGACGACCACGACGGTCATCGGCGTACGCCCGCGGTCTCGAGCACGCGTCCGACGAACGCCTCGGTGCGCCGGCGGGTGCCGTCGATCTTGAGGTCGACGCTCGCCCGCACCTCGTTGGGCGCGAGCGGGGCCGCCAGCCGCACGTTCTCGTGGCATGACAGGTCGGCGCAGATGTAGGTGCCGACGCTGTCGCCGTGGGCACCGGCATCCCCCGCCCTCCGAGCCGTGTACATCACGACCTGATCGGCCGGCTGCATCGTGTGGCACAGGTTGCACATCGCGGCGCGGGCGTGCGACGAGCCTTCGGCGGCGCGCATCACGATGCCGGCGGGGTGGCCGTCGATCTCGGCGACGACGTATCCGCGGCCGCGCGTGCGCGGATCCCGCCACGCCAGGAAGTCGAGATGATCCCAGTCGGTCAGGACGAAGTCGGCAGGCAGGGCGACGAGTCTCAGCTCGTCGGGTGACGCGTTCACGAACGACGAACGCACGTCTTCTTCGGTCAGCGGGCGCATGGCACCTCCTCGCCGCCCCAGTCTACGAAGAGCGGATGCCGTCGCCACCCCTTGCCCCGGGTTCGTGCGCGTCGCGCGATACCGGGGATCCGCTCGCCGAAGCCGGGGATCCTCCGCGAGACGGGTGACGAGACCCTCGGTCTCGGCACGGATCCCCTGGCTCGCTGAGGCGTGGCCCGCGGCTCAGGCTCCGGGCACCGCCACGCCGGGCAGCGCCCACACCGCGAACGCCGGGCCGTCCGCCGACAGCAGCACCGAGCCGTCGTCGCCGACCGCGAGCGTCGCGTCGCCGTAGACGGCCTCGGCCGCCGCGGCCCCGGGCAGCGCGCCGGCGGGGACGACGGCATCCGCATCGCCCTTCGACGCGAGGACCAGCAGCGTCTCGCCGACCGACTCCCGCACGAACACGACGGTGTCGTCGTCGACGTGCACCCAGCGCAGCCCGCCGGTCGAGAGCGTCTCGTGCCCGCGGCGCAGCGCGACGAGGTCGCGGTAGAGCGCCAGGCGGTCCGCCACCGCGGGCGAGGATTCGGTGCCCCACGGGATCGGGGTGCGGCTCGCCTCGCCGTCGACGCCCACCAGCCCGAACTCGTCGCCCGCGAACACGACCGGCAGCCCCGGCAGCGTCATCATGAGCCCGGCGGCGACCGGCACCGTCCCCGGCGCGGCGTTCGTCGCGAAGCGGCCGGTGTCGTGCGTGTCGAGCGGCTGCATGTTGCCCAGACGCACCCGCCACGGGATGCCGGCGGTGAACCGCACGACGGCATCCACGAACTGCCGCGCCGTGTAGCGCGGGATGCCGCCGATCGGCTGCGTGAAGAACCACGGCTCGGTCTGCGTCGACCCGTCCCACGCCACGTACGGGTCGTGGGTCGGCTCCGAGAGCCAGCCCCACACCGGCCGCGTGAACGACGGATACGTCATCGCGCCGTGCCAGCCGTCGCCCTGCAGGTCGCTCGCGGCGTCGTTGGTGGACTCGCCGAGCAGGATCGCATCGGGATTGATCTCGAAGACGCGGCGCCGCAGCAGGTCGCGGACCTCGGCGTTCAGGTCGACGGCGCCGAGGCGTCCGGTCATGTTCGCGACGTCGATGCGCCAGCCGTCGATCGCGTACGGCGGCTGCAGCCATCTGGCAACGACCGAGTCGGGCGCCTCGACGAAACGGCGCCGCAGCTCGCGGGACGACCAGTCGAACTTCGGCAGCGTCTCGTGGCCGAGCCACGACTCGTACGCCGTGTTGTCGTCGTTCGTGAAGTAGTAGAACTCCTGCTCGGGCGCGCCGGGGTGCCCGAACGCCGCGCGGAACCACTCGTGCCGGTCGCCGGAGTGGTTGCTGGTCAAGTCGCCGATGACGCGGATGCCGCGAGCGTGCGCCGCCTCGATCAGCCGCAGGTACGCCTCGTCGCCGCCCAGCAGCTCATCGACGCGGTCGAAGCTCGACGCGTCGTAGCGGTGGTTCGAGGCCGCCGGGAAGATCGGCGTCAGGTACAGCAGGTCGACGCCGAGCGCCACTAGGTGGTCGAGCTTCTCGGTGATGCCGTCGAGATCGCCGCCGTAGAACTGCTGCGAGCGCGCCGGCACGGCCGGGTTCACCGGATCGTCCCACGCGGCGGGCATCGCCCAGTCCGGTGCCGGCCGGTCGTCGGCCGCCGCCGAGCGCGCGAAGCGATCGGGGAAGACCTGGTACATGACGGCGTGGTGCAGCCACGCGGGCGGCGCCGGCGTGGTCACCAGCGCGAAGTCCTCGGCGTCCAGCGTCTCGATCCCGTGCAGGCCGGTCTGGTTCAGCCACTCGACGCTGCCGTCCTCATGGAGCAGCACCCATCGGTAGCCGTGCCGGGGGTTGCGCACCGTCACCGGCGCCTCCCACCACTCCCAGCCGTCGGACGCGCCGAGCAGGACGGCATCGGTCCATTCCGGCTCGTGGTCGGGATTGGACCGCGTGCGCACCGCGGCGAGCGGACCGTAGCCGGCGGGCACGCGCAGGCGCACCTGCACCACCGCGCCGAGCCCCGGCGCGGCGTTCGACACGTACAGCGGGGAACCGTCGTGGTGAGGCAGCAGACTCGTCATGCTCCGGCCTTTCGTGAGGGTGTCATGATCGCACGCGGCCGTGACGGGCGGATGAACGGATGCCGCACCCGCGGCGCGCCGGAGCACGCCCCGGGTGCGGCATCCGCTCGATCAGCCCTTGGTCGCACCGGCGGTGAGACCGCCGACGATGTACTTCTGCAGCAGCAGGAACAGCACGACGACCGGGATGGCCGCCATGACGGCACCCGCCGAGAAGGCCGACCAGTCCGCGTAGCGGGGGTTCGAGACGAGCTGGGTGAGACCCACGACCAGCGTCTTCTTGTCGGGGTCGATCAGCATGACGCTCGCGATCACATACTCGTTCACGATGCCGATGAACGACAGCAGGCCGACGACGGCGAGGATCGGCGCCACCAGGCGCAGGATGATCGTGAAGAAGATACGGGCGTGGCCCGCACCGTCGATCTTGGCGGCCTCGTCGAGCTCCTTCGGGATCGTGTTGAAGAAGCCGTACATGAGGTACGTGTTCACGCCGAGCGCGCCGCCCAGGTAGATGAGGATCAGTCCGCTCAGGGTGTTCAGGCCGATGGCCGGGAACCAGTCGCCGATCGACGTCATCATGAGGAAGATCGCGACGACCGCGAGCAGCTGCGGGAACATCTGCACCACCACGATCGTGATGAGGCCCACCCGGCGGCCGGCGAAGCGCATGCGCGAGAAGGCATACGCCGCGAGGGCGCCGATGAACACCATCGTGAAGCCGGTGATGACCGCGACGATCATCGTGTTGAGGAACCACATCGGGTACGGCACGTCGGGGTTGGTCAGCATGCGCACGTAGCTGTCGAAGCTCACCTGCGAGAACAGCTGGTTGCTGCCGATGAGGGTGCCGTTGGAGTTCAGCGACGCCGACAGGACGTACAGCAGCGGGAAGATCGCGAAGATCGAGACGACGATCGCGACAAGATGACGCCAGCCGGTGTCGGCGAACCACTTGCCGAACGGACGACGACGGGGAGCGGGCAGCGCCGTCGTCGTCTCGGCGACGGTGCGGTCTTCGGTCAGAGCGGTCTGTGCCATGTCAGTTCAGCTCCTCGAGGGCCTTGGTCTTGCGGAAGCTGATGATCGAGATCACTGCCACCACGATGAAGATCAGGATGGTGAACGCCGACGCGAGACCGTAGTCGCGGTTCTGGCCGGTGAAGGCCACCTTGTAGACCATCGAGATGAGGATGTCGGTCTGCCCGACGGGTATCGACACGTCCGTGAAGCGTGGACCGCCGCCGGTGAGCATGTAGATCAGGTTGAAGTTGTTGAAGTTGAACGCGAACGACGCGATCAGCAGCGGCGTGACGGTGACCAGCAGCAGCGGCAGCTTGATGCGGCGGAAGATCTGCCACGGGTTGGCGCCGTCCATCACGCCGGCCTCGTTGACCTCTTCGGGGATGCCCTGCAGGGCTCCCATGCACACGAGGAACATGTAAGGGAAGCCGAGCCACAGGTTCACGATCAGCACCGAGATCTTCGCCAGCCAGGGATCGGTCAGCCAGGGGATCTCGGCACCTCCGAGCAGCACCTGGTTGATGAAGCCGAAGCTCTTGTTCATCATGCCCGCCCAGATGAGGGCCGACAGGAAGGCGGGGAACGCGTACGGCAGGATCATCATGATCCGGTAGCCGTTCTTGAACCGCATGCGCTTGTTCTGGAACACGAGGGCCAGCAGCAGCCCGAGGAAGAAGGTGGAGGCCACCGAGACCGCGGCGAACACGAACGTCCACGCGGTGACGGCCAGCAGCGGACCTCGGATCGACGCGTCGGTGAGGGCGCGGACGAAGTTGTCGAAGCCGACGAAGACCTGCCAGCCCGGCAGCAGCTGCTCCCCCGACTCGGATGTGAAGGCCCCTTCGCCGGTGTCGGTGTAGACGGTCCCGGTCGTCGTGTCGGTCATCGTGCCGGCGGCCGGGTCGTAGTCGAGGGTCGAGACGTACAGATAGCCCTTCTGGCCGTCCTGCGTACGGATCGCCCCGTCGTTGGGGTCGTCGCTGTAGGGGACGGCGAGCGCCTCGACCTCGTCACTGCGCTGCAGGACGTCGGCGAAGGCCAGCGAGGTCCAGCCGTCGACGGTGCCGTCGGCCGAGACGTCGACCGGCTCGAGCGGCTTCGTGTTGGTGCCGAGCGACACTTCGCCGTCGGTCGGGTCGGTGACGAGGAGGCCGAGCTCGTTGAGACGCTCGACGACCGTCACGTCGTACGTGGGCGAGTCCTCGACGCGAACCAGCGACGAGCGCATGAGCGAGGCGATCGCCTGATCCTTCGAGCCGTTGTGCCCGGTGCCGTAGTTCGTGAAGCCGATGTACGCGGTGTACAGCAGCGTGAAGATCTGGAAGACGATGAGCAGGATGATGCCCGGCGTCAGGTACTTGGCGGGGATCTGCTTGCGTGAGAAGTAGATCCAGTTCACGAGGACGGTGACCGCCACGACGAGCCCCAGGACCAGCCACTCGTTGTGCATGAACAGCACGAAGACGGCGTACAGGGCGATCGCGTCGACGATCGCGAGCAGTGCGATCTTGAGCACGAGCCAGCGCGTCTTGCCGCCGGCCGCGTCCGCGATGCGGGTGGCGCTGCGCTGCTTCGGCGTCTGCGGCGGGGCCTGCTCGCCCGTCTCAGCGGTGAAGGTGTCGGTCATGGAGCGTCCTCATCATCGGGACCGGGACGGATGCCGCGGCATCCGTCCCGGTCGCGTTCGCGGTCGTGGGACCGCAGGGATTACTTGATGGCGGCGGCCACGTCGTCGGTGAGCTTCTGCCACGTCGCCGTGGGGTCCTCGCCGTTGATGATGGCGGCCTCGGCGATGCCCCAGTACTGCCACACCGCACCCATGGCCGGGATCGCGGGCATCGGCACCGCGTCGGCGCCGACCTTCTGGAAGCCGGCGATGATCGGGTCGGCGGCGGCGGTGTCGGCGGCGGCCTTCAGCGCGGGGAGCACGTTGCCGGCCTTGAACAGGTCGAGCTGCACGTCCTCGGTGCCGATGTAGTTGACGAGGAAGTCGTTCGCGGCGACCTTGTTCTTCGACTCCGAGCTCACGAAGAAGCCCTTGACGCCGGCGAACGGCGACGCGACCTCACCGGTCGGGCTGGGGATCTGGTCGATCGCGACGTTGATGCCGGCGTCGGTCGCGGCGCCGACGTTCCACGGGCCGGTGAGCCAGAAGGCCGCCTCGCCGCTCGTGAACTTGGTCTTGGCGATGTCGCCGTCGACGTCGGTGTTGAGGGTGCCCGCGGCGCCCTGTGCCGACAGCCAGTTGGCGAACTCGAAGCCGCCCTCGTTGCCGATCTGCAGGTCGGCCGGGTCGTAGTTGCCGTCGGCGTCGGTGCCGAAGACGGGGGCGCCGAACGCGGTCTGGAACGGGTACAGGTGGTACGGGTTGCCCTCGACGCCCTGCTCGACGACGAACGGCGTCGCCAGGCCCGCGGCGGTGCCCTTGGCGATCATGTCGTCGAAGCTCGTGGCGGGCTCGGGGACGAGGTCGGCGTTGCGCAGGATCGCGATGTTCTCGACAGCGTACGGGAGCATGTAGGTCGTGCCCTCGTAGGTCGACGCCTGCAGCGCGACGGGGAGGTAGTCGTCGGCGGAGTCGCCGAGCTCGATCGGGGCGACGACGCCGTTGGTCGACAGCTCGCCGAGCCAGTCGTGCGCGCCCATGACGACATCAGGGCCCTTGCCGGTCGGCACCTGCTGGATGAAGTCGTCCTTGATCTTCGCGTTGTCCTTGCCGACGAGCTTGACCGTGACGCCGGTCTTGTCCTCGTAAGCCTCGACGGCGCCCTTCAGGGCGTCGACGCGCTCGGTGTCGACCCAGACCGTCAGCGTGCTCGCGCTGGAGTCGTCCTTGCTGCTGTCGTCCGAAGCGTTGCTGCTCGAGCAGCCTGCCAGGATGATCGACGCGACGGCGATGCCGCCGATCGCGAGCCAGCTCTTCTTGTTCACCTTCATCGGTGCAGTGCCTCTCTGGAGTACTGAGTGAGTCCGGCCGCACTGCCGGTGCGCGACGGTGCGGGTTCGACTCGTTTCGCTGCGATTGCAAGCGCTTACATTCTGCAACGGCAGGCGATATATGGCAACACCGGCCCCTGATCGATACCTCGCCGTGACTTTGCACGCAAGCATGGAACCGCTTGCACGCCTGTCAGGATCTGGAACCGCTTGCAGCGGCATCCATCCCTCCACGCTGCGCAGCACCCGCGGATAGAATTCCCGGCATGGCTGACAGCTCCTTTGACATCGTCTCGAAAGTCGACCACCAGGAGGCCGACAACGCCCTCAACCAGGCACGCAAGGAGGTCGAGCAGCGCTACGACTTCAAGGGCACGAACGCCTCGATCGAGTGGAGCGGCGAGGCTGTGCTCATCAAGGCCAGCACCGAGGAGCGCGCCAAGGCCGTCCTCGACGTCTTCCAGTCCAAGCTCATCAAGCGCGGCATCTCGCTGAAGAGCCTGGAGACCGGCGAGCCCGTCGCCGGCAGCAAGGAGTACCGCATCACCTCGACCATCAAGGACGGCATCTCGTCCGAGAACGCGAAGAAGATCTCGAAGATCATCCGCGACGAGGGCCCCAAGTCGGTGAAATCGCAGATCCAGGGCGACGAGCTGCGCGTGCAGTCGAAGTCCCGCGACGATCTACAGGAGGTGCAGCGACTGCTGAAGGCATCCGACCTGGATGTCGACCTGCAGTTCGTCAACTACCGCTGACGCACACCCGCGGGGAGCAGGGCAGGACGCGCGCTCCTCACGGCACGACCGCGACGCGGCCCCGGCGGATCTCCGCCGGGGCCGCGTCGTCGTCTCGGGGCACCTCTGCGGCCGCGCACGACGGCCGGCGCCTATCGCGCCGGTCCCGGGCTCGGGTCGCCGGGGTCCTCGGGATCCGGGGACGCCGGCGATCCTTCGATGCTCTCCAGCGAGCCCGGCAGGGTCAGGTCCTCGTCGGCGATGACCTCTTCGCCGCGGGGCAGGTCCTGGTTCGCCGCACCGCCGGCGTCATCCCGACGGCCCTCGGCAGGCGTCGTGTCGTTCCTGTGATCGGTCATGAGGGTCTCCTTCTGCGCTCCCGACCTCCAGCGAAGCACCCGTGGCGCTGCCCACCGAGGCCCTTGACACCCGGGGGCGTGCGGTCACGCGGTCGAGAACGGGTACACCGACGTCCCGCAGACCGTCGAGCGCCACGGCGCCCGGACCGGCGCCCTGCGGGCCTCTAAGCTCGGGCCATGCGCTTTCTCCGGGCCGTCCTGTCGGCCGCTGCGGCGACCCTGCCGGTCCTCGTCCTCCTGCTCATCCCGCAGTTCGTGCACGGCGGCGCGGGCTCCCCGGAGCTCGCCGCGCTCGGCGGCCCGTGGCTCAACGGCCTCTTCCTCGCCGCGATCATCCTCATCCCGAAGGTCAACGGCGCGCTCGACCCGCAGGTGCCGGACTGGACCTCCGCCACCGCCATGGCCTCGGCCACCCGGGTATGGCGCACGCGGATCTGGCTCGCCATCCTCGCGGCGCTGGCACTGCTCGCGATCTTCGCCGCCGGGCAGACCGCCGCCTACTTCGTGGGCGTGGCCTCCCCCGCCATCGTCGACGGCGAGCTGATCTACACCCGCTTCCTCGTGCAGGAGCTCGTGGTGTACCTCTTCGGCTATGTGCTGTCGCTCGCCGTGTACACCGTGATCATCAGGGCCCTCGTCCGGCCCGAGCCGAAGCCCCGCAAGCGCTGAGCGAAGGGATGCCGGGCGCCCGGCATCCGCTCCCCGCTGCCGCGCCCGCATCCGACGACAGCGCCCGCGCACGTAGAAGGCCCCGGGTGCTGGGGACACCCGGGGCCTGGGCGTCGCGGGCTATCGCGCTCGTCCACCCCCCGGCGAACGGCACCCTGCGACGGTGGGAAGGTATCTTGGGGAGGTCCCTTCCCGGAGGCACTGGGGATGCCTCGCATACAGACTACCCTGATTGGTAGAACCAAGTATGTCCCCTCTTCGGGGGACAAGACGGCATTCGTCAGTGGTGGGCGATGTAGCCGTCCGACCACTGCCGGAGCGCCGCGAACGCGTCGGCGCGCGGCTGCGCCCGCGACAGGAACACGTCGTGGATCGCCCCCTCGATGCGCGAGATCGTGACGCCGCGGCCGATGAGCGTGGCGGCGCGGGCGATGTCGTCGACCCACAGCACCGAGTCGGTCGACGTCATCGACTCCTTCCACGAGATCGGCGTCGTGGAGTGCGCCGACAGCAGCACGAACGCCGGGCATGCGACGTCGATGCCTCCCGCGATGCGGCGATGGCCGCCCATCACGGCCGCCAGCCAGCCGGGCGCCGTCGGGAAGCCGCGGTCGGGTCGCCAGATCGCGCGCTCCGGTCCGGTCGGCAACGACCCGATTTCTTCCTGCGCGCGCGTGTAGAACCCGAAGTCGACCTCGGGCTGCGCTCCCCGGGGGTCGATCTTCGCACGCATCTCGACGAGCGGCGCCAGCGCCTGCCGGCCGAGGGCGCCGATCTGCAGCTCCAGCCACGGGCTGTTGAGCACGAGAGCGGCAACGCGACCGGGGTGGCGCGACGCCCACAGCGTGAGGGTCAGGCCGCCGGTCGAGTGCCCCATGAGCACGAGCCGCCGCGCCGACGGCGACTGCGGCGTGCCCTGCCCCATCGCGGCCAGGGCGTGCGCGATGTCGACGTCATAGTCCTCGAGGGCGTCGATGTACCCGGGCGTCATGCCCTCACGCAGGCTCCGCCCGTAACGGCGCAGGTCGAGCGCGTAGAAGCGGGCGCCGCGACTCGTCCAGAACTGCGCGACATCCCGCTGGAAGAAGTAGTCCGACCAGCCGTGGATGTACAGCACGTCCACGTCGCGCAGCGGAGCGAACAGTGACAGGAGCGGATTCGGGATGCTGCGCACGAGCGTCGCGACGAGCTCGCCCTGCGCACCCTGGACGCCCAGCGGCATCGTGAGCTGCTCGAACGGCTTCCCCAGGATGTCGGGGACCCACGCGTCGGACGGGCCGGCCATGACCACAGCCTAGGCCGCCGTCGTCACTCGCCGCGGGAGATCGTCACCATCTCCTCGCGCGGCACGACCTTGATGCGCGCGCGCTCGTGCGGGGCGCCCAGCGCCATCTCGTGCTCGTCGAGGCGGTGCCAGCCGTCGAGGTCCGTCCAGCGCACGCCGCGTTCGGCGAGGAGCGCCGGGATCGCCTGCTCGGACGGATCGGCCGGCTGCCACCACGTGCCCTGGTCGTTGATCAGGTGACGGACGGTCTCCATCGCGTCGGACTTCGTGTGCCCGATGAGGCCGACCGGACCGCGCTTGATCCAGCCGGTGGCGTAGACGCCGTTGACCCGCTCGTTCGAGTCCTTGCTCAGCACCTGGCCCTCGCGGTTGGGGATCACACCGTGCTTCTTGTCGAACGGCACGCCCGGCAGCGGCGAGCCGAAGTAGCCCACCGCACGGTACAGCGACTGGATCGGCACCTCGCGGAGCTCTCCGGTGCCGACGACGCCGCCCGCGCCGTCCGGACGGGTGCGCTCGTACACGAACGCCGACACCCGCCCCTCCGCGTCGGTCTTGACCTCGACCGGCTTCGCGTAGAAGTGCAGGTGCAGGCGGCGGGATGCCGTCCCCCCGGCGTTGTTCGCCGAGTCGCGCTTGCGCCAGGACTGCAGAACGCGGTCGATCACCATGACCTGCTTGTTGCTGGCGATCGCGGCCTGCGACGCCTCGTCGTAGTCGAAGTCCTCGTCGTAGACGACCATGTCGACATCGCGGAGCTCGCCGAGCTCGCGCAGCTCGAGGGGCGTGAACTTGACGTTGGCGGGTCCGCGGCGGCCGAAGACGTGCACGTCGGTGACCTGCGATGCGGCGAGCCCCGCGTGCACGTTGTCGGGGATCTCGGTGGGCAGCAGGTCTTCGGCATGCTTGGCGAGCATGCGTGCGACGTCGAGTGCGACGTTGCCGTTGCCGATGACGCCGACGGATGCGGCATCCAGCGGCCACTCGCGCGGCACGTCGGGGTGCCCGTCGAACCAGCTGACGAAGTCGGCCGCGCCGTACGAGCCGATGGCGTCGATGCCGGGGATGTCGAGGGCGGTGTCGTGGATCGCCCCCGTGGCGAAGATGACCGCGTTGTAGTGGCGCTTCAGGTCGTCGAGCGTGATGTCCTCCCCGAAGCGGACGTTGCCGAAGATGCGGATGTCGCCCCGGTCGAGCACCTCGCGCAGTGCCGTGATGATGCCCTTGATGCGCGGGTGGTCGGGTGCGACGCCGTAGCGCACCAACCCGTACGGGGCGGGCAGCTGCTCGAACAGGTCGATCGAGACG
>PJUC01000082.1_pt1 | contig 81177 bp, 84 predicted proteins | sample 1512161 | NCBI WGS metagenome assembly PJUC01 (sample SAMN08177676, study PRJNA422409) | Soil metagenome, whole genome shotgun sequencing project. | isolation source: Soil enriched on filter paper | place: USA: Madison | collected 2015-01-15 | reverse complement strand
TGCCTAGGTGGTGGAACTGGTAGACACGCAGGACTTAAAATCCTGTTCCTGTTAAAGGAGTGCGGGTTCGATTCCCGCCCTAGGTACGGAAAAAAAGCTCGTCGGATGACGAGCTTTTTTAGTTTTATAGTATTTAGTAGTTAGTATTTAGACCTATGGCGGCCTGGGCTTGCAACATTGCCGTGTCATTGCGAGGTACGAAGCAATCTTTAGCCATGTCATTTTTTGTGTTCGCGTCATTGCGAGGTACGAAGCAATCTTTAGCCATGTCATGGTGAGCAAAGTCGAACCATCTATATTTGGTACCCGTACAGATCCTTCGACTAATCCCAGGAAGATCAAAAAGAAAGATTGCTTCGTCGTGCCTCCTCGCAATGACGAGGGGTTTGCTTCCTCGTGCATCCTCGAAATGAGGGAGGAAGCAGAAATAAACAAAAAAGTCGATGCTTTCACATCGACTTAAAATTATCAAACTATCTAAATATTATACCCCATTAACTAGTCGGACATCCAACTTTAACTTGACCAGATCCCCGCCCTACTACTGCAGTTGCATTTGATACTTTTTGGCTCACAATAATGGTATTATTTCCGGAAGCGTTCCATGGAACGTTATTAAAAGAACCCGATTTTAATACTAATTGTACTAAGTTTCCTTCGCTAGATTTACTACCAAACATAGTCACTACCCCAGTTTTACTAATAACGATCCTAATCATAGGTTTTGCAGTGGTACCAAAAATTTTCCAAATTTCTGGAATACTTCCAGTTCCATATTCCGTATTATCAATAAATTTAATGTTTCTTGTAATAATACCTTCACCATTGGCTGTATTATCATAAGTTTGGAATTGAATTTGATCGTTAGTAGTAGTTCCAAAAATCATTCTTCCATTTACAGACATATTAATTGCATTATCTAATTTTGTAATGTCAAAAGTAAAACCATAGTTAGAAGCTGGAGCACTAAAAGTTTTTGTTAATATTGTACCATTTAAATATTGTGTTGGAGGATTGGTGCTATTATCAACACAACCTTTTTGTCCAGCCAATTCAGGATAATCCCAATTTAAATTATCTGCTCCTAAAGTAGCCTCTTGCGTACAAGTTCTAAAATTAAACGTCAAATTATATCTTTTACCAGGATTTATTTTAATTCCAGGTATGGATAAATTAGTTTTTGTCTCATCATCAATTTTAATAGTACCAAACTGAAAAGTTCTATCAGTTGTTGCGGGATTGATCAATAAAGTCGGGCTACTTATCACTTCTCTCTGACCAGCAACAAAGCTTGGAAAGATTACATTTGCATAAGTTTCTTGAGGAGTATTATAAATTAGAGATCCCCCACTAGCTAATTTAAAGGTTGCTGATGGATATACTGCTCCAATTTTAGCATTTGATAGCGTATTGAATCCACCTGTCATTTTAGAATCCATGGTCAATTTTGTCGTAATCGTGCTAAACTTGTGCTTCATAATAATACCCAACTTATTATCACCAGGAACAAATTCTACATTTTGTCTTATTTCAGCCATAAAATCTGCTGTAATATTTTGGATCTGGGCATTTGCTAAATTCTTAGCTCCACCTCCATAAGTTACTTGAGGAAGTGCACTAGTACTATTAATAGAATAAGCAACAATAGTATATTTCACTTTAGAATCTACTCGAATAGAGTCTGAGACTTTTGGTGCGCCATAGGTATACTCCTTTTGCGTTTTAAAACTTCCATCAGGATTAAATACCATTAACATATATTTTATATTTGGCTCTAGTGGTTTTGTAATAGCTCTAAAACCCTTAGCATTAGTCTGAACTTTGCCTCTACCTAAAGAAGATGGTTGCTGTCCATTATCGCTCTCCACCAAAACATCCATCATATGTTCCTTATAGACGATTGTGGTATCTTTTATAACTCCTGTAGAATATCCCTCTCGTGTACTGGATTTTTTTTCAAACAATTGTTCTTCTTCATCATAAGATATTCCATCTAGAGATACATTAAGTACAGCGCCGCCAATTACTCCAGTAAATTCTTCCGATTTATTACATGAGCCTATTAACAATAATATTACAAGGAATGGAATCAGGTTGAATTTTATATGAATTGAATTAAAATGCTTTTTCATCAGATTTCTTTTTATTAATTACCAATCAATATTTCTAGTTTCATCTGTATCCTCAAGCCATTCCTCTTGAACTTGATCATTGGGACCATGTGGATAAATTCTTGCAGATCCTACAGCAATATCAGCCTCCATGCGAATCTTCACGACGCTGACCGTTGGTGAACTATAGTTTTTTTTCATTTTTGGGTAGATTTATAATTACAGCCGAAAAATTAAGGGATGGGAACATCCTTTACGTACTTAATAAAATCAACGGTAATTAATTTTTAACTCGTTTTATTTTTCTAATAGATGTGTGGTATAATAGTTGGCTGTGTGAATGCCGCTATTATACATCACAAATGTAAAAAGGAATTATAAAGCAAGAAAATTTTGGATAGGTATTTATACCCCGATTTAAGTTTATGTAGTGTTAGGTCTACACTAAGAGCCAAATAGGATTAATATGTATGACATATAGCTATTGATAAACCTTTACCCAATCAATTTCCATGGCAACGGGGAGTTGCTTTTGGTCTACTTTCCCCACCCAATTACCGCCCAATTGCTGATCAATTAAAATGAAAAAAGGCTGATCATAAGGCCATTGGGATTTGTCGACACCTGCTTTTCGAGGATAAATGAAGGTGTCTTTACCATTCAATTGGAACACCAACCGATCAGGATACCAACTCAATCCATATACATTGAATTCCTCTGCATTTACAGGAGCAGTGCCACCGTGCGGAGGATTTTGTTTTTGCCCTAAGTTTAGTGTATAATGCGAATGCGTAGTCTGATAGATGATCTTATCAAAGTTCAAATGTTCCATGATATCGATCTCTCCGTTCATGGGGTATTTTCCATATTTATCCAGCTCCGCCAACATCCACATGGCTGGCCAGGCTCCTTGTGCGGATCCTAATTTAGCACGGATTTCGATCCGTCCGTACTGGAAAGCAAATTTCCCTTTAGACCAAATACCACCAGTAATGAAAGGCCTTGGGTCTTTTAACGTATCAGGATTGTTGATCCCAAGCAAATGTAAATGACCCTTTTCCAGGTGGAAAACCGCATCATCCTGACTCATATGCCTATTCCAATCCGAACTCCCAGCTGGAATCCTCGACCATTTTGTGGTATCAATTTCATTGCCTTCAAAATCATCCTCCCAGACCAATTTCCATTTTTTATCCGAGCGATTTTCCTTTTGGAGGTAGACATAGGGCTTGTCAATCATTTTCTGATTTACTTTACAGGCAGAAAATAAGCATAATGAAGTACCGGCGAGGATGAAAAATCTTTTAAGAATCATGGTTTTTAGGTTGATGTTTACCGAAACTACCTCTTTTTGTCCTATTTTCAAAAGCAGTAGGTAGAAATTAATAATGAAGCAAGTAAAAATTAATAGAGCACTGGATAGAAATTAATGCTGTATCTTTAAAAAATCGAAGATTCAATCACTTTTTCGTACAGATCCAACAAAAAAATGAAAATAAACACCTTTCATCCAGTTGATTTCAAAAGGCTCTTTATCGGAAATCCAACCGATAAATTGTGGTTTCAAATGGATATTGATCATTTTTTCATTCATTCCTTCCATTCGGAAAAGGTAGATCTAAAACTTCCACTCCCCTTGCACAAAAAAACAGTGCATGATTTTATGTTCATTGTGCATGGAAGTTCTGCGAGAATGGCTGGTCTTCATCGCTATGAACTTAAAAAAGCTGATCTACTTTTTGTACCAAGGCTTACCGCTTCCAATACCGAATTTATGACATCGGATATAGAAGGGTATTATTGTCATTTTTCGGATGAAATGCTTCAAACACAGCCAATATTATTGGATTTTTTTAACCAAATGATCCTGCCAACCTATCTTCATTTCCCTGAGCCCAATTTTCAAAGGGTAAATAAGCTCTTACAATCACTATGGGAAGTCAGTAGAGAAAAGAAAAACCAAACAGAGCATTCCAGATTACAAGCCTTTTATTTAGCGTGTATATTGGCTGAGATCAGCCTCCTGATCAAGGAAGAAGATCAGCAAAAGCCCAGCAAAGGAAATAAATTATACAAGGACTTTTTGAGTTTAGCGAAGACCAAAATCATGCATGGTTGGACCTTAAAACAATATGCTGAAGCTTTAAATATTACGCCGAACCACCTCAACAAAACCATTAAAATATTGAGCAACCGATCAGCCAACGACTTATTGAATGAGCTAAAAATTCAAGAGGCTAAAGTCCTTTTATTACAAACCCCTTCTACCCTTGCAGAAATAGCCTACCTTCTCGGCTTTACGGACCAGGCACATTTCGGAAAATTCTTTAAAAAACACAGCAACCATACCCCTAGCCAATACCGTAAAATGATTGATATGTACTAAATAATGCGTCTTAAATAATATATTCTACATCAAATCCAGCCTAATTTTGCCGATGTAAAATATTTATTAATAAGCATGAAATCAGTTCATACCCATTTATTGTTATTCGTTGTTCTTCTAGGGATCAACAAGAGTTTTGCTCAAGGACCTCCAGCAGCTCAAGGCGGAACACCTGTTATGAATCCACCTGTATCGGTAGAAATGATGGCAGGAAGCCGTGGTCTATCCTACCAAATGATCGTCAACAAAAAGTTCCAGAGTGTACCTCGTTTGGGATTCTTTTCCGTTAGTAATTTTCAGACCGATTGGAAATCATCAGCCATGCGTGATTACATGATGCAAGGTAATCTTACCCTAAGTTTGGTTAAAGGACTGGATATCTCTTCTGGATTTATCTGGACGCCATATACCGGAATTCGTCCTTCAGCAGGTATCATGTACACTTTTGCGAACAGAGATTGGTTGATCGTTGCCAATCCTCGGACCGATTTGACCAAAAATGCCAATATGGAAGTTTTGGCCTTGGCTGAATACAAACCGATGATCAATGAGAAATTAAAGTTCTACAGCAGATTGCAGGGCTTATACACCCAGGATACCGGGATTGGCGAGCACGGTAGAAGTTACATCATGGCTAGAGCAGGGATTACGATCAAGGATTTAACCTTTGGTGCTGGTGCTAATTTTGATTTCTATGGTCCACAAAAAATCAAAGACCATAACATTGGTGGATTTGTGAATATCAATCTGTTCTAATCCAGCTTTAAAGAAATACATTTATTCTAGGTAAAAACACCCATCTACCTATTCAAGTAGGTGTAAAAGGCAATCCTTTCTGGGTTGCCTTTTTCTGTCTAATATGTAAAAACATACCTTTAAACACTTATAATATCATTATATTTAGCGAAACGAAGAACCATTTTAACATTATCCATGGAAGAAATAAAAGCATTACCCAACCTATCATCCGAAGAAGTACGCGTATTGGGATCCCTGTTAGAGAAATCCAAGACCACTCAAGAATATTATCCAATGACATTGAATGCACTGCAGACGGCCTGTAACCAAAAAACTTCCCGCAAACCTGTGGTCAATTATGATGAAAGCACCATCATCAACACCTTGGATAGTTTGCGAAAAAAAGGATTGATTTCAACGGTTGTTGGTGGAGGTAGTCGCGTGACGAAGTATAAACATAACTTGGCTATACAATTCCCCTTATTACCCCAAGAGTTAGCCGCCTTATGCTTACTATTCCTAAGAGGGCCTTTAACAGGAGGTGAAATCAACAGCAATTCGGGGAGATTATACGAGTTTGAATCCTTAGAGGAAGTACAGGATCTGCTTCAAAAATTAAGCACAGATGAACCTGCTTATGTACAGCAACTATCGAAGAAGCCAGGACAGAAAGAAGCTCGGTTTGTTCATTTGTTTTCGCCATTTGATGAGGAAGCATATGAAGAAAGCTCCGCTTCGGAAGTCGAAGCCAGTACAGGAAAATATGCCCAATTAGAAGAACGTGTCCAACAATTGGAACAACAATTGGCTACCTTGCAAGCCTCCTTTGATAAGCTTATGGAAGAATTAAGCTAATAAAAACAAATCCATCATTTGCACATGAAAAAAATCAGTCTTTACCTTTTCTTCTGCCTGCTACCCTACCTAAGCTGGTCACAAGAATTTACCGATCTGGCAACAAACATCCAATCAAGTTTTAGAGGGTTGGACAGCTATAAAAACCAAGCTATCTGGGTAAGTGGCAGCAACGGAAAAGTTGGAAGGTACTTGTTATCCAGTAAAACCTGGCAATGGACCCAGATAAAAGGCTATGAAAAATTCGATTTCCGTGATATTGTGGCGTTCAGTGCCAAAGAAGCGGTAGTGGTTAGTGCTGGAAGTCCTGCGGTCATCCTACGGACGACGGATGCTGGTAAAAACTGGAAGGAAGTTTACCGTAATGATGATCCTGCCATCTTTTTGGATGATATGGAATTCACGGGTAAGCATGGGTATATATTGGGAGATCCCATTGGAGGGCAATTCCAATTATTGGAAAGCAAGAATAAAGGCAAGACCTGGAAGGATGTTACGGATGAAATACCATTGATTGCCGAAGAAGGCGAAGCAGCATTCGCGGCAAGTGGTTCATCCATGCAGATGTTGAACGATTGGTTATATATCGGTACCGGAGGAAAGGTTGCCAGTTTGATGAAACGAAACCTCAAACAGAATCGATTGGATGTACAGGATGCACCGATCTGGTCAGGGGAAAGTGGAACCGGAATATTTTCCATTGCCTTTCTCAACCAACGGGTTGGTGTGGTTGTTGGCGGCAATTACATGGACGATAAGAACAACAGCAATAACATCCTTTTGACCAAAAACGGAGGTTTATCCTGGGAGAAACCCATTACACCTGTTTTCGGTTATCGATCTTGCGTAAAATATATTGATGAAAACACGTTAATAGCGACCGGTACTTCCGGGACGGACCTATCCTTAGATGGCGGAATGAACTGGAAGAAGATTTCTGATGCCAGTTTCAATGTCATTGAAGTAAGTAAGGATGGTCAGATTTATTTGGCAGGAAGTAATGGAAACGTCGTGAAAGTAGATCTTATTCCTTGATGAGCTCGATATTGGGATGTTCGGAAATGATTTCTTCAATGATTTCAAAATAAGTTTGGCCATTACCATTTTTTAGATCATCAATTTTCTGTTGGATGGCAGCCGAATCAAAAGATTCGGGATCCTCTAGTTTCTTTTTATAGAAATCAAGGGTAAAATCATAGCCAAGGTCCTTTTTGTTCGATTCGAAGTTCTTCCAGATCAAAAGCACTTCTTCCTTTTCCTTGATTGCTCCAAACCCACCATACAGCAGGTCATCAAAAGCATCCAAGCTTTCTGCCAATAACCAGCTCTCATTCTCCATGAATTTTCTATTGATTTCTGCGTAAAAGCTGGTTTTATCGTGGATCAAGGCTCCTTCTATGACAATTTCCTTCTTCATTCCTTTCATTTTCCCCAAAAATAAGGATAATATTTAATGTCCGTTAGCAATCAATTTACGGATCAGCACGATCTGTCCCAAATGATAATAGCCATGTTCTATAACGCCTTCTATATTACGCCAATAGTTTCCAAATCGTTCTTCAAAGAATATTTCTTCTAATTTACTTTCCTCAAAGCGTTCAATGGTCTGGGCGAATTTCTCAGCATTATCCAAAAATACATGGACTAATATCTGCCATTCTCGGTCCTCAACGATCTCCGGAACATCGAAACTAAACTTATCTTGAATCGTAAATTGTCCATCTTCAAATCCTTCCAAAATACCCTGTAGGTAATAATTGATGTGATATACGATGGCTGCAATGGTATTTAAATCGGCAATTTGGGTACTTGCTATTTGCCAATTGATCTGCTGTAATTGTTCCTGATAATTTGTATTTGCAATCCAAGTTCCTGAAAGATATACTTCCCGAAACCTGGAAGCCATAAATTCGCATCTTTCCATGATTTCTTTTTTTATAGGGTACTTTGCGCTCAATGCCTAACTCCTATCCCTACTGTATTTTGCCTGAGCGATGTATCCGATTTCGACCTTCGCTTCTACACATTTGAATTTAAGGAGCTTATCTAGACTTCCAAATAAGGAAGTCCCGCCACCAAGCAAGTAAGGAATGGTCGTGATGATCATATCATCAATCAAATCTTCTTTAAGAAATTGTTGGATCACGACACCTCCATCGATATATAGACGTTGGAATCCCTGATCATGTACAGTTTTCAAAACTTCCTGAATCTCCCCTTTAAGCAAATTCACTTTTCCTTGATACGCAGGAGGAATACTTTCCATGCTATTGCTCAATACGAATACGGGCTTAGGATATGGCCATTCCCCACCGAATCCACAGACCACCTCAAAGGTGTTTCTTCCCATGAGAATGGCGTCGATATCGGCTATGAAATCCTGGTAGCCCATATCCTGTTGGTCCGGATTTGGGATGGACAATAACCAATCAATCTTATCGTGGCGATCTGCAATATACCCATCCAAGCTAGTCGCAATAAATACCGAATTCCTTTTATCCATAAATGTTGTACCTCCGTTAATGTTCTTGTTTTCCATTATATGTAATAATTGAACCTCAGAAACTAATTATTTGTTCTCTCCGAAGGTTAACAAATTCATATCGGGGTCTAGGATAGAAAATTCTTTCATCCCCCAGGGTTTTAACGTTAAAGGTCCATTTGGATGAATGGAAACCCCATTAGTCTTAAACTCTTCGTATAGCTTTTCGATTTCATTGGTCCGAATATAAATCATCCCATAATTTTCTGTTATGGAAAGATCTCGGAATTCAAAAAAATGGACCTCAATATTATCCCTATAAAGCATAAGGTAATCTGGGTACTCATCTCCAAACTGTTGGAATTTAAGTTTATCTAGATAGAAATCTTTGGTGATTTTCAGATTTCTTGATGGAAGCTTGGGGTGAACGGTTGATAACATAATCAAATAGATTTTATTGAATTATTGATTAAGAGACCAGATTATGGCTTTCTCTTTAGTGGCTCGGAATATGGTTTGGTGTTGTTGTTGAGGTTCATCTGAATATTTCCACGTCAGCGATGCGGAAGAATTGTTCTTCAAGCTATCAGCAAGTTGTTTCGTATATTGGTTTATATCTTCGGCATCAGAACCTGCATACCAAAGGACTTTTTTATTTGCTGCCATTTTTTGAAGATGTTCTCCTGCTGTCCTCACCAAATAGTGGTTGTTCCACCATATGGAAGGATCAAAAGCAATATAATAATCAAATAATTCCGGTTCTAAGAAAAAGGATTCCATCACGAAATAACCGGACAAGGACTCCCCTAATATTCCTTTTTTCGGATTGGTTCTATAAAGTTTATTGATCTCAGGGATCAGTTCATCCTTGATAAAGGCACGGAACTTTTCAGATCCCCCAATTACTGGAGCAACTTTCTTGTCTTCCTCCACATTTGTGATACCGGTAAGATCCCGCCTTCTTTGGGTGTTTTCTATCCCTACCAAAATAAATGCTGGAATCTGTTTGGTTTTGATCAAGGTATCAAATGTATGGGCGATATGCGGAAAATCTTCCATTAATCCCCCATCAGCCATATACATCACAGGAAGAGAATCCGATGATTCATCATAATTCTCGGGTTTCCAGATATTGATTCTTCTCGATTCGTTCAATATTTTTGATTCGATGCGAAGCGAGTCATGGGAAGGAATCGGATCAGCATTTTGCTTATTGGATTTACAGCCCGAAGTCCAAAGTAATAAGAACATTAAGAGGTAATTCAATGATTTTATCATGTAATTTTCAGCAATTTTTTGATTATAAATATAGCTGAAAATTAATTCCCATTTTCTTATTTATGAAGTTTTACTTTCTTTTCCCCAATACTTCTTGAGTCAATTTTCTTTCTTTTCGAAGTTGTTTAATTGCTGTTTCAATTAAGTCCAATTGAAGTTCATATTCAAATAAATCTCTTTAGATCCTACCTTTCCGATAAGTTCATCCTGCACTTCATTTAAATTATGTATTTTCATCAGAATATTGTTAACTGTTTTCTCTTTTAATTAAGTGATCAGACAAAGTTATGATAAGATCCATTATTACGATCCCTTTCTTCTTATATTTAATTCATTATTAGACACTTATTATAAGGAAATATTAGATGGAAGAAATCCAATAATATAAGGATAATGCTCCATCAATAAAAAAATAGCCGCCTAAAGCAATTAATACTATCCCTAATGGTTTATTAATCTTTCTATTTTTCTCATTTATAAGAAAAACTCCAAAGGCTAAAATGAAAGGTGAAACAAAGAAGGTAATGGATTCCATTAATTGGATTCAAAATTTTATCAATAATATTTCTAATTATAATTATAACCCGTAATCTGATTTAAATGATGTGCCAAATGGGAATTATAATCAGCAGCTAGAAACGCTAATGTTTGGTCGTTTGCTCTCCTTTGAAAATCTTCATCAGAGAGATTCGTCCAAAGATGTACTAATTGTTTATTTAATGCACTCCATAGATCGATCAGCTGTTGTGTTTGAGCTTCTTGGTAATGGTTGTATTTACACCATTTAACTTGATCATAAAATATAATAGGGTTTACTTCAAATTGTGCCAAAAGAAAACGTCTATGATTGTTTGTTGCACTATCGATAAGATGGCCTAAAATTTCTTTTTTACTCCATTTTTCTGGTGATTCTTTAAGTGTGTAAGTTTGCTCGTCGATCAATTTCAAATGAGAGGTTGCTAAATCAATAATTTGGGATAATTCTTGGATAGTAGTTGGAATCATTATAAAATGGTTTTATTAAAAGTAATTTATTATTGTATACTTAACAAGAGAAATTATTTCTCTAATTCATTTACGATCACCTTTGCAATTTCCTTAGAACTGAAAGGGTTTTGACCAGTGATCAGATTACCATCTACCACGACATTGGAAGTCATGGGTATAAAAGCCTTTTCAAACTTCACCCCTCTTTCTTTAATAGCAGCTTCAAGATTAAAAGGAACTTCATTTTTCCTCCCAGCGATGCTTTCTTCAAACCAATCAAATCCTGTTAGGCTCTTTCCAGAAATTAAATATGTGCCATTTGATAATTTAACGTTTAATAATCCACCAACGCCGTGGCATATCGCTGCTACCATTTCACCTTTCTCATATTGTTTACTGATGATGGATTGCAAAACATCATTATTTGGGAAATCATACATGGTTGCATGCCCGCCGGCTAAATAAACACAGTCGAATGAATCATTTTCTACTTCAGTAAGACTTTTGGATTGATGGAGTTCTTCCAAAAAACCGGGTGAAGAATAATATTCTTTCGTGATTTTATCCATTACAAAAGGTTTTAGACTTTCCGGATCAATGGGTACTTTTCCACCTTTAGGACTTGCAATAGTAACCTCCCACCCTTTTTGTTTTGCAGCATGATAGATGTGTGTCAGTTCGCTTAACCATAAACCTGTTGCTAATCCGCTTTCATAATGAGCTACATTTGTAACTACCAATAATAAATTCTTCATATTAAGAGTTAGATTTAATAAGAGAACTTAATATTTAGAAATATGTTTTGGTTCTTATTCGTCTGTTATAGACCATGCCGGTCTAAATATTCATTTCCCAATGGGGAAATCTCATAACCTACAGGTTGACTAATGGTCAATCCTAAATTTTTCAGTTTCCGGATATTGAGCTTGAGCCATTCCTTTTCAAAACCAGTCAATTTTGCTATACCTATGGCGTGTAAATTGGGGTTGTCTTTTATGGCTAAAAGAATCTTGAGTGTCCAATTTCCTTGTTTACTAAAACGATCTAATTTATCCACTTTATTCTTCAGCTCATTGAATTGATCTTCGGATAGTTCTGTTTGTTCCCTTAATTTAATTCTGGGATCTGCTGAATGATAACTGACGGTTATTTTATAAATATTTCCTCTGTTGTTAGGACCAAATGATTTTAATAACTGGGGCTTATCATGATAACCCGCCATTACAGCATCTTGATCGGTTATATCAATTTCGTTGACAACTTGAAAATCGCTGATTTTGATTAAACCTACTGACGTATGCACAAGGCTTCCAATTTTAACGGAAGCCTTATGCCACTTACGAAATGCCAATGTGATTTCTCCTGATTTAATACTTTTCAGGTGTATCTCTTTAAATAGCATATTAATTTTTATATAAGATTAAGCTTCTAATGCAAACAAAGCGATCTTATTCCCTTCATTATCTAATACGTGTGCAATGAACCCTGATTTTATCTGCATGGTATCCATCACTATTTTTCCATGGTTTGCTTTTACTCTTTCAAGTACTGGACTTAATTTTTCTCCCGCATTAAAATACAAAATTACTGTCTGATTAGGTTCAGAATTTTGATTTTCTACCAATGCGCCAGAAACATTACCTCCATCAAATGGAAAAGTTAGCGATTTAAATCCATCAAATTCCATGGGGGTTAATGAAATTTCTAATACATTTTCATAAAATTTTTTGGCTCTGTTAAGGTCATTCACAGGCAATTCAAACCAATTAATTACGTTGTTCATCTTTTTTATTTTTAGTGATACAACAAAAATATGGGGATTGATGACCTTAAAATTGGATAAAACCGACAGGCACTAAACTATCCATTCTGGATAATTTTCTACCTGTTCTATGGTCTGATGAAGGTATTGTTTTGGATTCATTCCTGTAAAAGCTTTAAACTCCCTTATAAAATGAGATTGATCAAAATAATCATTTTGATAGGCAACATCTGTTAATGGTTTGAAATTGTTTTTACGGAAAGCTTGAAGACCCGACTGAAAACGAACAATCCTTGAATAGGCCTTAGGAGATATTCCTACATATTGCTTTATCAATCTTTCTAAAGATCTTTCGGAAATTTTCATTTCAGATTGAATGTCTTTTAACGATTTGCCTTGCTGCAAAAGAATAGTAGCAAAATCTGCCCTATTAAGACTTTGTTCTACCTGTTGGATTCGTTTTAGAAAAAAAAGGGAAATAATTTCAATTTTCTCTGTAATGGAGGAAACGTGTATAATTTGTTCAAGTATGGGTTCTTTCGTAAGACAGTCTAGTGCAATATGCTGATTAGTCAGTTCCAAAGCATCTATTTTAAAAATGGCTTTAAGTGCAGTTGGTTGTAGATATGCGCCAAAAATTCTAAAATTTCCTACTGCTTGTTGTTCACCTGGACAGGTTGTTTGCCCATATAGAAACATCTGCGGCAAAAGTTTATTTTCTTTGTCAAGAAATAAATCAGTTTGTTCTTGAATTATTATTCCTGGGAGACCATCTGGGATTATTTTGAATGTTTTATCACCAGTACCTTCTAAAACCCAAAAGTATCGGATATAGTTCTCAATGGCTTAATCGGAAGGATTTTTTGATAAAACATTTATTATGTTTAGAACTCGTCTTTATTAATTATAAAAATAATCCAAATCTCTTAGATGCCAAGAAATAATAGGCCAACTATAACTGCCATTCTTTCTCCAGTCCCTACATTCTTAATTTCAATCTTAATAATGGATAGTTTCTTCCTTGATCGTCCTTCTCGGTCCTTTCAAATATTTCAAATCCAAAATTTTGATAAAATTTCAGTGCCTTTGTGTTCTGTTCATTTACATCTACTTTTTTGGCATTTAATTCATTGACTGCGAAATTTAACAATTTCTGTCCAAGCCCTTTACCAAAATATTCTGGAGCTAAAAAGAGCATTTCAACTTTTTTATCTGCTACGCCGATAAAACCAGCTACTTCATTTCCATCTACTATACAAAAAACCTGTAAATCATTGAAATTAATTGTTCGGACGAGCTCCTTAATTTCTTCAAAATCTGTTGGGGTTAGGAAATCGTGTGTTGCATGAACGGATTTCTCCCAAACTGTCAAAACTTGTGGTCGATAGGTATCAGTATATTTAATTATTTCAAAACGTGGAGTGTGCATGATGCTAATATACTAATTAGACTTTACGTTAATTATCCATTTCCTAAAGGAGGTTTCTATGTTATGCCTTCAAAATATGTTTGTTTTAGGGTTAGAATCGTGTTTTAAACAAGGTTAAAGCGAGCTTAAAGTAAGGGAAAAGTATGTGAAGCATACATTTTACATACTTTTAGTATACTTTCAGGATGCTTTTACTTCGAAGGTAATTCTAAAAAAAGGAGTATTAAAAGTTATCTGTATGATGAAACAAAAGGCTGCTAAAAAACACAGCAACAGGAAAGAGTTCAATCCAACAATGCAAAATCATTCAGGGCAATATGAAGTTGATGCAATTTTAGAACCCCGTAAAAATGAGTAGAGGACTTTGTGTCTATCGAAGAAATGGAGGAATTATAAACCAATCATCACCACCGCTATATACACCTCCAAATAATTGTAGATACATCACAAAGACAGCTAAACTTAGTCCTGTTATATTAAACAGGTATCTTTTTACCCTTTCATTCTTAGAGTATTTTTCTTTGGATCTAAAGGTTAATATAAGGTTTATTAAATATGATACCAATAGACATCCTATTATAAATATTTCCAGTTTATTCATATCACTCAGGTTTTGATATTACAAATTAGTAAAAAATAATTAAGATTAGAAATATAAAATTTAGAGGAGGGAAACGGGGTCTCCTATACAGGTGAATGGGAATACTGCATAGATTCTCATGAGGGAGAGCAAGGCTCTTAAACACAAAAGGGGTTATTTTATTCAAATAACCCTCTTTTTTATTCAGCGGGCTGACAGGGATTACAGTCGAACACTTGATACCGCTTTTGACGTTTTTTGATAGTCTTAAATAACTGACAAAAGGGCTTTAAAAGCCCTTTTGTTTTTTACCTCCCGTCCTGTTCTTCCATTTTTCGTAAAAGGTTTTCTTTTAACATATCAAGAAACTTGGTGCGGTTGATTTTTCTATCTCGTAGTTCAATATAGGTCTGATAAAACTCCCCCAAGATGAAATTAAACATAGTTTCAAATGACTTGGCTATCTCTTTTATGCTTGCATTCCCGTTATTAAAAACCCCTTGATGATACAACGCATACGCTAATTCTGTCAAAGCCGATTTACCGCCTGTCCAATGCAGACTTTGCAAGGCATTTGGTTTATCACTTATTACTGTTTCAAATAGTCGGTCTTCGAGGTAGTCTTCTATCAAGTCATTGGCAATAATCTTGGCTACCTTGTAATCGTGAGAAGTGGAAAAGCTGTGGTCAGTTTCAAAATAAAACGTGTCCAAACTCAACTTAATATCGTGCTTGCCACGTACAAAATAGGTATGGTCAAGGTAGTTGCTATCTGTTCTATAATAGGTGTAAAAGCCCATATTCTTATCGAAGAAACTTTTGAGCCTTGATAGTTCTTCATTTAGATAGGCTTCTACAATCTCTTTCCCTCCATTCGGTTTTTTGGCTTCAATTTTATAGATAGCATTATAATAAATGAGCTTTGCAACAATGATAGGCTTCTGATATTTGAAAAAACGGATTTCTTCTTCCTCGTTGCTGAACCCTATTTTTAGAACATATTCTTTCAGTTCGGAAAGGCTTTGCATTACAATAGGTATAATGGCTTCTATCCGTTTTAAAGAGTTTTCAGTTTCATCCTCTAAACCGTTTATTGCGGTGTCTAATTTGTTCAGCGTGTCGTTGTAAAATTCTTTCATATATTATGACCGATTTATTCTTCATTCATCAGTTGCTGAAATTTATCAATAAACAATCCAGCGTGATAGCCGTCCATTAGTCCGTGATGTCCGTGAATGGAAACAGGCATTGTTTTTCTACCGTTATTCTCGGTTACTTTTCCGAAAGATATTTTTGGCGAACTGTCGGGATAGGAAAAACTTCGGGCGTGGGAAAGTGCTGTAAAGTCAATCCACGGAATAGCCGAAAAATGGATAACACTTTCGCCCGAAACCGCAGGCATTAAATCATTGGACTGCTGTACCCGTTCAATCTCTTTTAACGCTCCTGCATAAAAATCGTTTTCATCTTGGCAGTAATCCATATAGGCAAAACCAAAAGTGCCGTTTGGTCGGTTGATAGTAGCCGAAGCGTCTATACTGTCAAAAAGATATACTTGTTTGTCGATAATCCTGTATCGGAAATTTTCTATTTCATTGGCTGTTTTCAATGCTCTGAATAAATAATACAGAAAAAAAGAATTACCTTTCCGCTTGGCTGTTTTGTACGCTTGTGTGCAATCTATGTTTACCGTAACGCCAAAAAACGGTTCTTCAAATTGAGAAAAGAATAAAAAATGTTCTTTTCTGTTCCATTGTTCAATATCTATCAGTGTTTTCATTTCTATAAATAATTTAAAATGCTGTCAATGCTTTTCAGTTCTACAAAATTATCGTGTTTCAAATTGTGTTCGTGTTCCTCGTGTGTCCACGTTACGTGATACGGAATGTGTCCGCCATATCCGCCCAACTCCAAAACAGGCAGAATGTCCGATTTAATGGAATTGCCCAACATTAGGAAGTTTTCGGGCTTACAATCCAAATGTTTTAATAGTTTCTGATAATCGCTTACTTTCTTATCGCTCATTATTTCGATATGATGAAAATAGCTTTCCAATCCCGAATTTTTTAGTTTCCGCTCTTGGTCTAATAAATCGCCTTTGGTAGCTACTATCAGTCTGTATCTGTCTTTCAACTGCTCCAAAGTTTCGGACACGCCTTGTAATAATTCGATAGGCTTTTGCAAAAGATCCTGCCCTATGACTATAATTTTATCAATCAGTTCCAACGAAACGGTACGGTTGGAAATCCTGCTTGCAGTTTCAATCATACACAATACAAAGCCTTTCACTCCATAGCCGTACAGGTGCAGGTTTTTCATTTCGGTTTTAAACAGTTCTTGCGATACCGAATGTTGGGGCAGATAATTTTCAAGCAATATGCAAAATTGTTTTTCTGCTTCTTGAAAATATGGCTCGTTTACCCACAACGTATCGTCTGCGTCAAACGCTATTGTTTTTATGCTGTTTTTCATTTCTTTACTTTTGTATTTTTGAAAAAGCAAAATTCAACAAAGTGAAAAACTAAAAAAAGGACATTTGTCCCGACTGATATATGTTACGAACAAACCAATCTTTTTTAGCTTATGTGCAGGGGCTTTACGAACAACAGAAGCGTAAGGAAAACATAATCGTAAAGCAATATGCCAAAGGGCAAAAGTTGTTTTTTCAAAATGAAAAGGCAACAAAAGTAATGCTTATCAAAGAGGGTATTACCAAATGCTTTTTTACAGAAGACAACGACAAAGAATATATACTCGAATTTTTAGGCAAAGGCGAAATCTTGGGCGAAATTGAATTTATCCGAAAAATCGTTTGCCTGTGCAATATCGAAGCAATGACAGATGTAACGGTTTATGCTATTACTACCGACTATTTTTCGGAATTTATCAAAAACGACCTTAAACTGAACAATCTGCTGTTAGATGTTTTTGCTGAACGCATTATCAATACGGCAAGTCGGGCTTCATATCAACAGCTATACACGATTGAACATAGTTTGGGCAAACTATTGGAACTACAATCTAAACAGGAAATTTCCATCTCAAAAGAAGATATGGCTTCGTATCTTGGCGTTACTGTAAGAAGTCTAAACAGGGCGTTTAAAATATACAATGTTTCATAAAATTTTTACCGCAGACCTCTCCCGCCTTTCTTCTTTTTTTCTTCATTCGATTGGCAAACTGTTCTTCCTCGTAGTCCTCGCCCTGTGCTTCGGGCAACAGGCTGAACAATCCCAAATCTGAACTGTGCGAATGTTCCTGCGAGATAAACTCTAAAAGGTCTTTTGTCGGTTGGTGGTCTATCGTGTTAGTATTGGAAACAGGGCTGTTCTGTATTTTCAATTCGGGTTTGTTTCCGTTGTTCCACCAATCGTTAAACAGATTTGCCGACAGGTTTCTGTCTAACTGCGAGCCGTTCCAAACGGTACGGCTACCATTGTCAATAAACGTAATACCATAAATCCGTCCGTTGTCGTTCCTGCGGGCAACCGTCTGAATTTTCTGTTCGGCAAGTTGCTTTTTAAATTCCTTTTCATTGTCTGTAGTATGAATGGCAAGCTCCACAGCATTTTTGAGAACAGACCTCGCAGGGTTGGTATTCATCTTCTATTTAGATTGTTCAAAGTGCCGTAGCAAAAGAGGGAATTTGTAAATATGGTGTTCGACAGCAATCTTTACTATGAAAATGGCATTTATCGAACACCCACTATGCTCGGTTTATTGTCCCATAACCATCTGAAAATGAAAGAAAAAGGCCTGCTTATTTACGAAAAAAAAAGAGGGTCTTCTTAATGAAGACCCTCTCAGCGGAGAGGGAGGGATTCGAACCCTCGATACAGTCATCCCGTATACAGACTTTCCAGGTCTGCTCATTCGACCACTCTGACACCTCTCCGTGTCAATCGTGGCGCAAATATATAAATTTATCCCATTAAAAACATATTAATCCAAAATAATTCGTTTTTCGTTTTGCTTTCCCTAAATTAGAGCTGAGCGAATATGAAGCGAATCCTATCAATCGACGGCGGTGGAATTCGGGGAATCATCCCCGGCATGGTATTGGTTTCCTTAGAGCAAAAGCTTAAGAAACAAAGCAATAACCCAGATGCCCACCTTTCTGAATATTTTGATTTCTTTGCAGGCACCAGCACCGGAGGAATCCTGGTCAGTATTCTCCTCTGCCCCCATCCCAATGATCCTACAAAACCACGGTTCTCTGCCCAAGAAGCATTGGACATATACCTAGAACATGGAACAGAAATATTTACGACCAGCAGTTGGCGCAGGTTCTTGAACCAATTTGGACTACTAACCGAACTTTACGATGAGCATGTGCTCGAAAAGGTATTGGAAAGCTATTTCGGAGACATGAAGCTCAGTCAGCTCATTAAACCCTGTATCATCACCGCCTACAACATCGAATTACGGAAAAACCATATCTTCCGTCAACAGAAAGCGATTTCTCATGGCGAATCTCGTAATTTCTTCTTGAAGGACGTTTGTCGAGCTACTTCCGCAGCACCAACCTATTTTTCGGTTGCAGAGATCTATTCCTTGGCAGGCACGCGATATCCCTTGGTGGATGGTGGCGTATTTGCCCATAGCCCCGCGATTTCGGCTCTTCTGGAAGTGCTCAAAACCTTTAAGACCTTCAAGATAGACGATGTACATATCCTCTCCCTCGGAACAGGGATCGCCAAGAATGCCTATAACTACGAGGATTTTAAGAAGAAAAAGGCCATATCGATTGGGCCGGCCCTGGTGGATATCATGACTTCCAGTTCTTCCGAAAGCAACGATTATTTCCTACATCAACTGTTCCGCTCCGTACAGCAGAGTTCCAACTATATCCGCTTGGAGCCATCCAACCTCTCCTCTATCGAACCTTCCTTGGATGCGGCATCAAAAGGAAATATCCAGAAGATCGTTTCATTGGCCGATAAGATGATCAGTGACAACGAATACCTGTTGGATGCCTTAGTGATCGACCTTATCCGCGAAAAAGAAAAAGGGAAAGAGAAAAAAGAATTAACCGTTTGGCAATACCTTAAGGATAAATTTTAATAATTTTACTATCTTAATAAAATTCCAAAAAGAACATTATTCCATGGCAAAAACAATTGCATTAATAGCCCATGACGGCAAAAAAGCAGAAATGGTCGGTTTTGTAAAAGACCATCAGGAAGAACTTTCAAAAGCTCATCTGGTAGCCACCGGAACTACCGGCTCCTACATCCAACAAACGGGTTTGGAGGTAGAACTTAAATTAAGCGGTCCAAAAGGTGGAGATGCCCAAATTGCAGCAATGGCTGCAGAAGGAAAAATTGATGGCATCATCTTTTTTAGGGATCCCCTGGGTAAACATGCACACGAACCCGATATTCAGATGTTGATGCGGATTTGTGATCTTTGGAATGTGCCTTTGGCTACCAACCTGGCAACAGGAACTCTTATTATTAAAGGATTACTGGAATAAATCCAGATGCATTTTCATGCATTAATGGTTATCATATATCAACAACAGATTAAACATAGAAAGATTACATATTATAAATGGAAAACGATAAAGTGAATAAGGACGAAACTACTCTTGATAAGAATAAAGCAGAAGCGAACAAAACAGAAGATACCATTGGTTTAAACGAGGTTTTGGTGAGTATTGGCGAAGAAAATTACACCACCAACATCCAATATGGTGACCTTTCTTTGATTGCCGATGAGCCATTGGAGCTCGGCGGACAGAACAAAGGAATGGCCCCATCCCAATTGTTGCTTTCATCCGTGGGAGCTTGTAAAGCCATTACCATGCGTATGTATGCCAACAGAAAGAAATGGAAAGTAAACCGTATCGATATCAAGATCAGCAGTGAGGTTCAGAAAAGCGAACAACAGCAAACCACCTTTATTCGCTGCAATATCTTTATAGATGGCGATCTGGATGAGGAACAAAAACGCAGGATCTACATGATCGGCGAAAAATGTCCGGTTCAGAAAATGCTGCAAAATCCAATTGTTGTAGAAAGTAATCTAATTGATACAAATAGTTAAGAAAATAAAAGAGGATTGTATATTTGCGGCCTAGATTAATTATTAATCATGCATACCATGAGTGAGCACACCTTTACGAGTCCCTTCCGTAATTTTACACGTGAGGAATGGAAAAGATTGAACGGTCAATTAAGTCATGCGATCCGCGAGGAAGACCTCAGCCAATTGCATGCCTTGAACGAACCCTTGACCATGCAGGAGATCGAAGAGGTGTATATTCCCTTGGCCCACTTATTGGAATTGCATATCAATAAATTCCAGGAGCTCCATGCGATAAGCAATGACTTCTTTAAACGAAATCATCAAAAATTGCCTTTCATCATCGGGATTGCGGGATCTGTTGCGGTGGGTAAATCCACCACAGCAAGGGTGTTGAAAAAGGTTTTGGCCTTATTGCCGCATCGACCAAAAGTGGAACTGGTGACTACCGATGGTTTCCTCTACCCGAACAAGGAACTTATCAAACGGAATATCCTGAACAGAAAGGGATTTCCGGAAAGCTATGATAGTAAAAAGATCATTCAGTTCCTGGCGGATATCAAGTCAGGAAAATCTTCAGTTTCTGTCCCCTTATACTCCCACTTGGCGTATGATGTTCTGCCTAATGAAAAACTGGTGATTTCCCAACCGGATGTTCTGATTGTGGAAGGGATCAATGTCCTTCAGGTCAATTCTCGTAGAAATGGTGTCTTCGTATCGGATTTCTTTGATTATTCCATCTATGTGGATGCGGATGAGAAGAACATTGTGGATTGGTATATTGACCGCTTTGAATCCTTGAGAGAAACAGCTTTCCAGAACGAAGCCTCTTATTTCCATAAATATGCAAACCTGAGTACGGAGGAAAGCATTGCCATGGCGAATAACATCTGGAATGAGATCAATCGCCCGAATCTTCATCAGAATATACTTCCAACACGTTATCGTGCTGATCTGATCCTTAAAAAAGGTTCACACCATTTTGTGAAAAGAATCAAGGTCAGAAAGATCTAATTAGCTATTTCACAGTTTTGATTCTTTTCCTTTTCGGCCTTTTATCAGGAAATGTAAATAGACTCAAATTTGAGCACCTCTTTTAGGATTTCATTTTCCAATTGTCGATGCATGCGGTTGCTATTGCTGATGGCATACAGATCGATCTTATACTTCACATAATCCTTACCGATTTCCGTTACTTTTAGTTCAATCGTGCCGTCCTTAATCTTTAGGTTTGGGTGGGTGATCAAGCTCATTTTCAATGCTTCTTCCAATTCTTTGATATGGATGGATACGGATAAGGGCAGTTCAAACCTCACGGAGAACAGACTGGATTGGTGTGCGGAAAGGTTCATGAATGTCGAGGTGAACACCATATTGTTCGGAACCATTACGATATCATCCTCTTCGTCCTGTAATACTAGGTTGGCAAAAGTAATATCAATAATACGCCCCTTATGCTCTCCCACCCGTATTCTATCCCCTACGGAGAGCTGCTCTGAAAACATCACGATCAAACCTGAAATCATATTGGTGATGTAATCCCTAAAGATCACAGCTATCGCCATCGCCACAATGGTCATGCTGGTGATAAATTTCCCTGGGTCGATTCCAAAGGCTAACATCAAACAGACGATTCCAAAAACTGCATTCAATATGGCAGTTAAGCGGTTTATACCCAAAACGAAGTTCCCACGAACTGGCCGTTGGGAATGTCGGGTATTATACAGGAATATGATCAGGAATCGCAGAATGGATAAAATGACGCTGACAATTAAGAATGCCGAGAGCCCATCGATAAATTGGACCAATCGTTTATCCAATTTCAGTTCCGGCTGCAAATAGAAATAATATATGGTCACGAGACCCAATAAAAAGACTTTTAACAGAAAAGACCAGGGTATCCTTTGTTTGTTTTCTTCCAAGCTTGCGTTCATGGTTTTGAAGATATTGTTTTTTTGGTTTCGGAGCAAAACAAGTTCATGGAATATACCGTTATATACTTAATAATCAACCATTAAATTAAAAAACAATTCATTTAGGTTATGGATTCACTTAAATAACGTTTTATAATTCTTAAAAAACAAGTAACTTAGCAGTCGCTTTTTATAGCAGCAAACACGAAAATATGGAAACAACATTTGATTTTGAGAAGCCAATTGCAGATTTGCAAACCCAGATCGAAAAAGTAAAGCAGGTTGAAGAAAAGACCAAGGTGGATATGGGCGCAACTGTTCGTGAGTTGGAAGAAAAATTAGAACAAACAAAGGTTGACGTATATAGCAATATGACTGGATGGCAAAAAGTGCAGATGTCCAGACACGCAGACAGACCACAAACCTTCGATTATATTGACCTGATCTGTAATGATTTCGTAGAACTTCATGGAGACCGCACGGTAAAAGATGATAAAGCCATTGTTGGTGGTTTTGCGTCTATTGGTGATGAGTCCGTGATGATCATTGGCCATCAGAAAGGTAAAAATACCAAAGAACGTCAATTCCGTAATTTCGGGATGGCAAATCCAGAAGGCTACCGTAAGGCGCTTCGCTTGATGAAAATGGCGGAGAAATTCAATAAGCCTGTTATTACCTTGATTGATACGATGGGTGCTTATCCTGGTTTGGAAGCGGAAGAACGCGGACAGGGTGAGGCGATTGCAAGGAACTTATTGGAGATGTCGGTTTTAAAAGTGCCTATTATCTGTATTGTGATCGGTGAAGGTGCTTCAGGTGGTGCTTTGGGTATTGGGATTGGTGATAAGGTGTATATGTTGCAGAATACTTGGTATTCGGTGATTTCTCCGGAATCATGTTCTTCTATCCTTTGGAGAAGTTGGGACCATAAAGAAAGAGCTGCGGAAGCTTTAAAGCTTACTGCAGAAGATATGTTGGGTAATGGATTGATCGATGGGATTATTCCAGAGCCATTGGGCGGTGCTCATCAGGATCCAGAGACAACGGCGTTGAATGTGAAGGATAGGATTTTGAAAGATTTAGCGATTTTGAAAGCAAAAGATACGGATACCCTAGTGCAGGAAAGAATTGATAAATTCAGTAATATGGGTGTGGTGAATGAATAAATAAATCGTCATTGCGAGGAACTCTGTCGTCATTGCGAGGAGGTACGACGAAGCAATCTTTACACTAATCGAAAGATTGCTTCGTTCCTCGCAATGACGTGTGGAGACTCCTCGCAATGACGCAAAATTGCAAAAACGCTTTTATCCCCCCTGCAGTTATCCCCCCTTCCTAAACGGAATTGGATCCTTCAAAACAAATCGAAAACTCATTTCCTTATCCAATCTCCTTACCAACAAATGAATAGGTTTTCCATCTTTTTCCTGAAACCTTCCCATCACCTCCTTCAACTTCATATCCTCTACCTTTTTACCATCAATCTTCAACAGCACATCATCCTTTAACAATCCCGCTAAATCTGCCGGCGAATCTTTTCTAATATTCGAAATCACATATATCGGCAATAGCCTAAACTCATATTTAAAACTCTGGGAAATATTTACCTTAAATCCAGGTTCGTTATTATCCGTACTACTGCTATTGATATTCGTAGGAACCCTTCTTTGCGTCCAGACCATGCCATCATGCTTAACCTCAATCCCACTCATATTGATCGGAAAAGGCTTTCCAAATTTCCTATTCGGCTTTAAATAAAGATGAAGATTCGAATAATCAAACACAACATGAAAATGCTGCAACACCTGGTTCCCTATCGATCCCACCCTATTCTCCGCTAATTTTGCCGCATGCACCGCATTGGAATCCGGATAGGAAACAATGGGTTGATTGATATGGAATCCAGCGAAATCAAAGCCTTCGATCCGATTCCTCATTCCAAATATTTCGCCATTGAAACCACGTCCTATATAATCATAAATATGCGGCTCTTTGATCTTCAAATCTGGTATGAGAAAAGGAAAGATCAACATCCCATCCGAATTCCCCATGTCGATCAGCATTTTGGCATCATTTAATTGCCTATCCCCTAGGTTTACATCTGCCAAGGCGTAAGGCCTACTCCTCTCCAAGCTAATGTCAATTTTTTTATAGCCTTTGGTCTCTTTACTGATGTCGGAAAAGAAATCAAAAAGGTAAATTTTCGATTTTTGATAATCTATTTTCACTTGAAAGCTTTCAAAGAATTTACTACCCAAAATTCCGTGTACAGGGAGACCAACATGACTCGATACATCCAATTCACTGGAATTGATAACATAGATGTCATGCCCAAAGTCTGCCGCAACATCTCCAATGATTAATTCATTGTTCAGCGCCATTATCCCTTCTACGCCATCCTCAATCCCAATTCCACTGAATTTCATTTTATGCACATTCTCTAACGGAATACTATCCTTTTCAGAAACGAAAAGCATGGTTTCCTTTACTCCGGTGTCCAATAGAAAGGAAAGGCTAACCCCGTTTAGGGTTACTGGGATGATCACCAGGTTACTGGAAAGATCAAATTTGAAGGAATTCTTTTTCGGAGAAATCAAATGAAAAGATTCTTGCGCCTGCGCAAAAACACACATCATCCCGAACAACATCATGACCAATATTCTCATCAAAAAAGGTTTATATCCCTAATGTAATTAAAAAATTTATCGATTAATAACCATGATAGTAATAATTAAAAAATATTCGTTAAATTTGTTGTAGCATAGTTGAACATACCAACGTTCAATTAACTTAACCAACCAAAAAAAATGAGAAGGATATACACATATCTCAGTTTGTTAATCGGAATTATCGTACTTTTTACTGCTTGTGAGAAGTCGGAGCTTCATTCTGAGTTGGAAAACAGCGAAATCCTTTGGTCTCAATTCAAAATCAACAATAAGAATAGCTATCAATACACACATACCACCCAATCTTGGACAGGATGGCGAACTTCTACTACCATTGATGTTATTGATGGAAAGATCAGCAAAAGGGAATTTAATGGCTACATGATAAGTTATTACAATAACGTTCCGGATACCACTAAAAAGATAGAAATCATTGAGTTGAATGAGGATGTAAATAAACATCCCGAACTGGTGAAGGATAAGACCTTGGATGAAATCTACCAGTTGGCAAGATCGCATGCAGATAACCAACAGATAGATGGTCGATTCGTTTTTGAATCCAAGAACAACGGCCTGATTTCAAGATCGGGAATTTTTGATGACAATTGTGTAGATGATTGTTTTGATGGGATTAACGTTATAGAAATCAAACCCTTGAAGCCATAAATCAAAGATCACCTATTCAAAATATACGAATTAAAAAAACCGACCTAATGATTTTAGGTCGGGTTTCTTTTTACAGGATCCTACTATTAACGTTAATAGGTCCTTTTTATATTTTCCTGCTATTATAATGCAGCCAACGCAGCATTTAATGTTTCGGATGGACGCATTGCTTTTCCAGCTAGATCATCATTCGGGAAATAATAACCCTCGATATTTTCTGCTTTTCCTTGAGCTGCGATCAATTCCTCATTGATCTTATTTTCTTGCTCTGTCAAAGATTTAGCAAGTCCTTCAAATTTAGCTGCCAATTCTGCATCTTCTTTTTGAGCAGCTAGCGCTTCAGCCCAATAAGTAGCCAAATAGTAATGAGAACCACGGTTATCGATTTCACCAACCTTACGTGCTGGGGATTTATCATTTGCCAAGAACTTCGCATTCGCTTCGTCCAATGCATCCGCTAAAACCTGCGCTTTAGGGTTGTTTTGGGTTTGTGCCAAATGTTCCAAAGAAGCCTGAAGTGCTAGGAACTCACCTAAAGAATCCCAACGTAAATAGCCTTCTTCCAAGAACTGCTCTACGTGTTTAGGCGCAGAACCTCCAGCTCCAGTTTCAAATAGACCACCGCCATTCATCAATGGAACGATAGATAACATTTTTGCTGAAGTACCTAATTCTAAAATCGGGAATAAGTCAGTTAAGTAATCGCGTAAAACATTACCTGTTACTGAAATTGTATCCTCCCCTTTACGGATTCTATCAATAGAGAATTTAGTAGCTTCAATTGGAGAAAGAATACGGATATCTAATCCTTCTGTATCGTAGTTTGGCAAATATGCTTTTACTTTTTTGATGATCTCTCTATCATGCGCACGGTTTTCATCTAACCAGAACACAGCAGGCGTATTGGATAGACGAGCACGGTTTACCGCCAATTTAACCCAATCCTGGATTGGCGCATCTTTCGTTTGACACATACGGAAGATATCGCCCTCTTCTACAGATTGCTCCATCAATACATTGCCTGAGCCATCAACCACACGGATAACACCGATACCTGTTGCTTGGAACGTTTTATCATGGGATCCATATTCTTCTGCTTTTTGAGCCATTAATCCAACGTTAGGAACAGATCCCATTGTTTTTGGATCGTAGGCACCATTTACTTTACAGTCCTCAATAACCGCTTCGTAAATACCCGCATAAGAACGATCTGGAATGATCGCTAAAGTATCACGTTCAGCACCGGCTTTATCCCACATCTTACCACCAATACGAATCATAGCTGGCATAGATGCATCCACGATCACGTCTGAAGGGACATGTAGGTTGGTAATGCCTTTATCAGAATTTACCATAGCCAGGTCTGGTCCATTGGCAATAGCAGCATCAATAGCAGCTTTTACCTCAGCTTCTTTTTCGTGACCAGCAATCTTCGCATAAACCTCGCCTAAACCATTGTTTTTATTGATGCCTAATTCTTTGAATAATTCACCGTATTTAGCGAATACATCCTTGAAATAAACTTCTACAATTGCTCCAAAAATGATAGGGTCTGAAACCTTCATCATAGTTGCTTTTAGATGTGCAGATAACAAAACGCCAGAAGCTTTTGCTTCTTCGATAGCTTGTGCCACAAAATCTTTCAATTTCGCAATATGCAATACTGAAGAATCGATTACTTCGCCAGCTTTCAGGTTTCCTAAACCTTTTAATTCTTGAACTGCTCCATCAGAAGCAACGAATTCGATTTTAAATTGAGAATCCTTTTCAACGGTTACTGATTTTTCAGAACTGTAGAAATCACCATCCTGCATAGATGCCACCTTGGTTTTGCTATCTGATGCCCAAGCGCCCATACGATGTGGGTTTGCTTTTGCATAATTCTTAACCGCTTTAGGTGCTCTACGATCAGAGTTACCTTCTCTTAATACCGGGTTTACAGCAGATCCTAAAACCTTGGCATATGAAGCTTTGATCTTCTCTTCTTCTGCATTTGCAGGAGCGTCTGGATAGTTAGGGATGGCATAGCCCGCTTTTTGCAATTCAGCAATAGCGGCTTTCAACTGAGGGATAGATGCCGAAATGTTAGGCAATTTGATGATGTTGGCATCTGGTGTAGTAGCCAATTGACCAAGTTCAGCCAATGCATCAGCAGTTTTCTGTTCTGCTGTTAAATATTCATTAAAATTAGCTAGGATACGTCCTGCTAAAGAAATATCTCTTAATTCAACTTCAATATTTGCGGTTTTCGCAAATGTTTGTACAATAGGTAGAAATGAATAAGTTGCCAATAAAGGCGCTTCATCTGTTTTTGTGTAAATGATTTTAGATGACATAATTTTCTATTGAAATGATATTGTTTTGCAATTTAATTTGAGAAACCATGCAATTAAATGCCTGTTTTTTTAAAATTCGCCTAAAGATAAGAAAATGAAACTTAAATAGCCATAAAAGGATAAATAATGACAGCAATTCAAAAATCATTGTCAATATTGAATATATTTTAATTTTTTAAACGGTTTTAAGGTGAAATTAAGATAGGATTTCCTTGGGTTCTAGGATAGTGACATCATCCTCTGAATTATCAAAGGAACGATCTACAATTACTTTAGCCAGGTCGACTGTAGATATTGGTTTATAACTTTTTAGTATTCCTAAAGCATTGAAAACCTTAATGACTTTTAAAGCTATTTTTTCTCCTCGCCGATCAGTTTTAGGCCGATCAATCAGTCCTGATCGTAGAATGATCAATTTAGGAAAATCCAATTGTTTGATCTTTTCTTCGAGCATACCTTTCATCCGGCTATAGAAGAATTTAGATTTTGGACTTGCTTGGGCGGAAGACAGTAGCACAAACGTGAAAACATGGTTCATTCTTGCCAGTTGGGCAAATTTTAATTGGTATTCATAATCCACTCGCCATTGTTTTTTCTTACTCCCGGCCTGCTTGAGGGTTGTTCCTAACGTAGAAAAGGCTACATCAGCATCTATGAAAGCAGCATATTGCTCTAGATGATCAAAATCGACTATCACTTCTTTGAGCTTGGGATCGGGCATAAAGAATGGTTTTCTAACCAAGGCAACGACCGATTCGACTCGATAATCTGCCAAGAGCTGAAGTACCAATTCCCTACCGGTTGCACCGGATCCCCCTATTACCACTGCTTTCATAGATAGATGTTGCTGGATGATATTAAAGACTAAAACAGTACATCACGGATATTTACATCCCGATCAAAAGAAGCCTTTGCAAAAGGACATAAAGGCATGATCTTCACATTGTTTTCCCTTGCGTATTCAACTGCTTTGTTAAGCAATAAATGGCCAATGCCTTTGCCTTTCTCTTCTTCATCCACTTCTGTATGATCGATGATGATCTTTCCAGGACCAGCCTGGGAATAGGTCATCTCTCCGATTTGCTTTCCATCTTCTTCCGCAATAAAGCCACCTTTATTGCCATTCTCAACATGTTTAATTAGCATACTATTTGTTTTTTGATGTTAAACTATCAATTATTTTATCCTCTGCCGGAGCTTTCAATGGCACTAAGGTATCGACTAAATCATTTGGAACAGTCATGGACAATACATAATGTTTGATCAACCATTTTCCATTCTTTTTTTCCAAGACGCCTGATCCCCGACAGATCTTCATCTGTGTATTTAACAATTCATCTAGCCATGCTGTTTTACCATCGGCAGAAAAAGTGATGTGTCTTTCCAAAGAAGTGAAGGACCAAGCTTTCCCTTTATCAAAATAAGGTTTGGCCCAGACCATGAAATCCTGCTTGTTCCAGCGCTCTGTAGCGTCCGTTCCGATAAAGATGGATTCTTTGTCCATCAGGTCAAAATACGCTTTAAAATCTGCCTTGGATGCCGCCAGATGCCATGCATCCAACACTTTGTTAATGGCTGCCTTTTGTGTTTGGTTTTGTGCAAAGGCTAAATTTATCCCCATAAATAGGACAAGAAATAATGTTATCTTTTTCATATGTTGGTATTGGTTTATAAAATTAAAATTTATCCAAAATGCTTCACATTTTTGGTGACATTATCGACATTCCACTCAATTTCCTTGCGGAAATCTTCGGACCGAATAGGACAATTCTCTACATGGCAATAATGGCAACATTCCGGCATACAAGGATCTGCATGTATAAAGAACTCCGTTTTAGACTCCAGGTTAGCATTTAAAACTTGATCGAATTCGGATATGACATCATGAACCTTTGTCAAGGTATAATACTTTGGCAATGTTAAGTGGCAATCAATATGCATTTCTTGACCATAACGCTGCACCCGGAGATTATGGACATCGATCCAATTTTCCTGTCTATTTTTGTTCAATACATCTACCACCTCCTGAACAATTTCGGTATCCGATTCATCCATAAGGCCTGATATAGATTTTCTAAGTAGCTTATAACCATTGAATAAAATAAAACTACCTAAACACATGGATAAGGCAATATCGATCCAAGCCTGGTTGGTAAATTTCATGATCAATAAGCCGGCTATCAATCCAAATGAGCTGATCGCATCCACCTGCAGGTGCTTACCATCGGCTTCAATCGTCAGCGAGCGTAGTGCCTTCCCTCTTTTCATGAGGTAGAATCCAACTCCTAAGTTTATAAAGGAAGTAGCCAGGATCAGGTAGATCCCTTCCTCCACATTGCTGACAGACTCTGGAAAGAAAATATTATAGATGGATTTGATGAGGATAACACTACCGGCAATAAAAATCATCCCTCCTTCCACGAAAACAGAAAAGAACTCCACTTTTCCGTGTCCGTAAGGGTGGTTCTGGTCTTTAGGCTGGGAAGCTAAATAGATGCTATAATATGCAAAACCAGATGCTACCACGTTGACAATACTTTCCGCAGCATCTGAAAAGATCGCATTAGACCCTGTGATAAAATAAGCTACAAATTTTATCAGCATCAACAGGATGCCTGTTGCCAAAGAAAGCGACACTAACCTCATTTGTCTTGACATAGCTCTTATTTTTTAGAGGGGCAAATGTAATTATTAAATATACGTTTAATATCCTTTTTCTTCATGTTGTTTTCCTAATCGTTGGGCAATGATGGTTACAACGAATATCTGGAAAGCATGATAGACCATCAACGGCAAAAAATACAATCCCAATTTGGGATTATTTGCGAAGATAAATTTGGCAAAAACACTACCATGTGTCAAGGACTTCTTAGATCCGCAGAACAATCCAGTAATACGATCTTCCCGATTGAATTTCAGCACAAACTTAAGGATCAGAAATATGAGCCCATATGAAATGAAAAACAGTAGGATTACTCCAGCAAATAAACTTAACAGGTAGGAAGTTCCTATCGCATGAAATACATCGGAGATAAAGGATTCGGAAAAACTACTATAAACGATCAACAATACGACGGCCTTATCAAATTTGGTTAAGGATTTTCCATACATATGCGCCCAATTTCCCCAATATTTTTGCAGAAATAAGCCAAGAATAACTGGAAGTATCACTTCAAGTAATAAACCTAAGTACAATTCAGCAAACATATTGACTTCGGTCACCTCTAAGAAAAAGTGCATGAGTAATGGAGTCATCAATACTCCGATCAATCCGGAAATGCTCGCATTAAAAATAGCCGCTGGAATATTTCCTTTTGCAATGGCAACCATTACTACGGAAGAAGTAACCGTTGATGGCAAAGCAGCTAAAAAATAAAAAGATAACCAAAATTGTTCTTGCGTTTCTGTCTGGACAAAAGGGCGAAACAATAGTACCAAGACCGGAAATAAGATAAAAGTAAACAGCTGTACCGAAATATGGAGTTTCCAATTCTTCATACCGGCCTTTATTTCCGAAAAGCTAAGCTTCAATCCGTAAAAGAAAAAGACCATAGCGATACCTACGCTACTTAACACGGAAATGAATCGCCCATTTCCAATTTCCACTAGATCTGGGTATATATACGCAAGGATGATCATGGCTATTAAAGCAACAATAAACCCATCCAATTTCCATTTCAGTCGATTTCCCATATCAGATACAAAGCTATCATAAATTTCAGCAAAGGCTTATTTCCGCTGATTTTTTAAAATGTTACAGCAGAGAACTGAAATTCTTACATTTTTCGTATCATTAATAAATTGTATATAATATATTTGCAATATCATGAGTACAACATCCTATTTATCGGAAAGAATAAACAACCTTTCTGAATCAGCAACTTTAAAAATGACGAAACTAGGTCGTGAATTAGCGGCCAAAGGTATCAACGTTATCAGTCTTAGTGTCGGAGAACCGGATTTCAACACGCCAGAGCATGTAAAAGATGCTGCTAAGAAGGCGTTGGACGAAAACTATACCCGCTATTCACCTGTACCAGGATATCCTGATTTACGTCAGGCTATCGTCAATAAGCTCAAGACCGAAAACGGTTTAGATTATGACATTTCCCAGATTGTGGTTTCCACAGGTGCTAAGCAGTCTCTTTCCAATGTATTGTTGACCTTGGTAAATCCAGGTGATGAAGTGATCATCCCTACACCTTATTGGGTTTCCTACTCTGAAATGGTTACTTTGGCAGAGGGTAAATCCGTTTTCATCGATACTGAAATCGATGCAGACTTTAAGATCACTCCTGAACAATTAGAAGCTGCCATTACTCCAAAAAGTAAGGTGTTCATGTTCTCCTCTCCTTGTAATCCTACTGGATCCGTTTATTCAAAGGATGAATTGGCGGCATTAGTAAAAGTATTTGAAAAACATCCACAGATCTTCATCATCTCTGATGAGATCTATGAGCATATCAATTTTGTGGACCAGCATGAGTCCATCGCGCAATTTCCTTCTGTAAAAGACAGGGTGATCATAGTAAATGGTTTTTCGAAAGCATTTGCGATGACTGGATGGCGCTTGGGCTATATCGCTGCAAACAAAGAAATCGCTGCAGCCAATGATAAAATGCAAGGTCAGACTACTTCAGGAACTTGCTCCATCTCACAACGTGCAGGAATCGCTGCTTACGAGCAGGGTTTGGATTCTGTTAATAAGATGAAAGAGGCTTTTGCACGTCGTCGTCAATTGGTTTATGATTTGTTGAATGATATCCCTGGTGTGAAAACGAACCTTCCTGATGGTGCGTTTTATTTCTTCCCGGAAATCAGTTCTTTTTTCGGAAAGCATGATCCAGATGGAAATGTGATTAAGGACTCTGCGGATCTAGCTTTGTATCTTTTGAACTTTGGTCATGTGGCTACAGTAGGTGGAGATTCTTTTGGGAATAATAATTATATCCGTCTTTCTTATGCGGCATCTGATGAGAATTTAATTGAGGCTTTAAAGAGGATTAAGGAAGCATTGGGGAAATTGGTTTAAAGGAAGATTGCTTCGTCGTACCTCCTCGCAATGACGAGATAGTCGTAATTACGAGATAGTCGCAATGACAAGGATACTTTGAAAATATAAAAGCTCGACTGCAAAGTCGAGCTTTATACTAACCAACTAAAATAAATATAAGATAATAAAAAACTATAATTAATAAACATGTTCAACATGTTTAGATTATGCTATTATAGTAAGGATTGGTAAATAACTTCTCCGATCAAACATCCTAATACAATCCCCGCTCCTACAGAAAATGAAATCTTTGCCCACCAAGGCAACTTTTTTATCAAACTCAATTCAACCACTATTTTAATGTCCGAAATATTATTACTAATTATCTATGGCAAAAGTGCGAAAGTATTGGTCTTGTGCCAAGGAATTGAAATTGGTTTAATTAGAATTGTAACCGAACAACTACATTGCTGTTTACAACATCTATTTTTAACATAAATATCATAAAAAAGAAATCTTTACTTGCCTATTTACAAACATTTACCTATTTTTGCACGTCCGTTAAAATAACTACGGCAAGAATTCATTAACATAATTATTTAAACAATGCAACAGTACGAATCTGTAATCATTCTTACCCCGTTGCTTTCAGAAGATGCTGCGAAAGAAGTAATCACTAAATTCAAAGACATCTTAGTAGAAGGCGGAGCCGAAATTATCGCTGAAGATAATTGGGGTTTGAGAAAATTAGCGTATCCGATCCAGAAAAAAACAACTGGGTTCTATCACTTAACTGAATTCAAGGCTCCAGGTGAATTAATCAAAAAATTAGAGGTTGACTACAAACGTGATGAGCGTGTGATGCGTTTCTTAACTATCTCTCTTGACAAGCATGCAGTTGCTTACAACGAGAAAAAACGTAGCGGAGCATTCAACAAAAAAGTAGAAACTAAAACTGAGGAGGCAGCAAACTAATGGCAAACGAAAATATCCAGTACGTAACAGCCCCTAAAGTAGAGGACAACCGTAAAAAATACTGTCGTTTCAGAAAGAACGGTATTAAATACATCGACTACAAAGACGCTAACTTCTTATTGAAGTTCGTTAATGATCAAGGTAAGATCTTACCTCGTCGATTAACAGGTACATCATTGAAATTTCAACGTAAAGTAGCTCAAGCGGTGAAACGTGCGCGTATCATCGGACTATTACCTTACGTAACTGATTCATTAAAATAAGGAGGATACGATAATGGAAGTTATATTAAGACAAGATGTTAAACACCTTGGAGAGAAAGACGATATCGTAGTAGTAAAACCAGGTTTCGGCCGTAACTACTTAATTCCTCAAGGATTTGCAGTATTGGCAACATCATCTGCAAAAAAAGTATTAGCTGAGAACATTAAACAAGCTCAGTTCAAACAAGATAAAATCAAGAAAGATGCTACGGAATTAGCTGGTAAATTAGAATCGGTAAAATTATCTATCGGTGCTAAAGCTGGTGAAACTGGTAAAATCTTTGGTAAAGTGAACAGCATCCAAATCGCTGACGCTCTTAAAGCGCAAGGTTACGATGTTGACCGTCGTCGCATCACTTTCGAAACAGAACCTAAAACTTTAGGCGAATACATCGCTAACTTAAACCTTCACAAAGAGGTTAAAGTTCAAGTTCCTTTCGAAGTAGTAGCAGAATAAGCTTTACGGATAAAAAAATAAAAGTCGCTTCAAATGAAGCGACTTTTTTTATGTTCGAATACCAACCTTAATTCGGCCAGTACACATCATGACGTTTGTAAGGTTTATTATTCCCCTTATTGTTTTTGTATTTCTTCTTTTGCTGTCCGGGGGCATAACGTTTTGCAGATTTACCACCATAACGTTTCTTCGCTTGTCCTGGAGGAACATGACCACGGCGATGATCACTCACATAACAAGAGCTTACACTGAAGGCCATCACCGCTATTAGAATTAATCCCATTAATCTCTTCATATCTTATTATTTCTTGTTTCTATAGGTGTTAGACCAAATACTAAGCCAAAAGTCAATTCTATTTAAAAATTAATGAGTTGAAAGAAGCTATTCAGATCTTGATTTTTAAAATGAATTCGCCCAATCAAATTGATTTCAGTGGGTTGTGAGGATTTTCCGTTTACCTCAAGGTAATCCAGTTTTTCATAACTCGGCACGAAAGCAAAGTATTTTCCGATCAATGGACTGTTCTTATAATAAAAATGGAAAACCCGATCAGATGGTACTAATGTTTCCTGCTGACCTTGCTGCTGTCCAGCTGTAGTTAAATTTAAAAGGCCATCATGTTCCGATTTATGGAATTTATAGAATATCTTTTCAGGAACTAAGGATAGTAAATGTGGTGATCCCATGATGTTTAAATGGATATCTGGAACCTGAGCTTCATTCAGGGTCTTCTTTTCGATCATTTCAAAATTATCATCATAATCATAACTAACTATCGAATCTACCTGTGTGATTTCCTTGTTGGATATCCGAAAGCTCAAATAATTCCCCAGATAGTTAGAAATGCTATCCAATGGTGTACTGCTGGTTGAGTCGCTCAATAAGTTCTTCAAATTAACCATTGAACCCAAGTCGTTATTGATTTCCAAATGCACCAGTAAGGAATCGTGCGAATCAGTCTTCAGCTTTTTGGTATCCTTCGGAAATCGGTAGGAATCAGAAGCTAATGTTCCGGTCAAGGTTGCTGTTCCTGCAGAGAATTTGAGGCTTAGGTAATTCTTTCCCTCCCCTTGCCAGGTCATATCGCCCAGGTTACTGTTTCTCTTGGCATCAAATCGTTCCTTTGCATTTACCCAATCCTGTTGATCATCTTGGAGTAATGCTTTCATAGGTTCCAGATTTCCTTGGTTTTCTTTCCCTAACCCTACGACTAACTTGGTATCCGATAATAAAATACGCAGATCGCCTTTGGTGAAAAACAGTTCATTGGAAGCAGAAAGACCTTGCTGTGCCTCCATGCCTAATTTATCTGTTAAAAACTGTTTTGCCTTGGCTAAATCAGAAACCGTTAGAATGGTGTAATACGTCGATTCTCTCCCAGGCAAGGAAAAGAAGTAGAGATGCCCAGGAACATCAATGCCCATACCCCATATCTTCACTTTATCAGCAGAAGTGCTATCTTTTCCTTTCGAACCATAATAAGCATTCCAATTCATCAAAGAATTACTTCCCATTTTGAGCAAAAGGTTATCCACTTTGATATGCAGCATAGCTTGGGCATCTTTTGGAATTTTGATCTTACCCGCCTGGTTCGCCCTAATGGTTCTTAATACAAAAAGACTTATGGCGATAACCACCATAAGTCCTAAAATAACATAAAGTATCTTTTTTAAAATTCGCATGGAATTAGTCTTTAAACTTCAAGGTTAATTTATTGATGGCATCCACCATAAAACTTACCGCATTTGGTTTGGTTTTCGGGAAATCAACCCCAATTTCAAAACCTGCATTATTACCTTTCACTTTTTTAGAAACAAAATAAAGGTTGCCATATTGCGACAATTCATTAATCGTCTCTTCTATATTCCGGTGAATAGGAATATCCAACTCCTTCACCAATGAAGGAACTTGTTTTGCATTGAACACCAGGGATACCGGGTTATTCTTCACAAAGGAAACAAAACTTGCATCGCCTTTCCCGCGGAAAGTTTTGGATTTGATATCCTTCAATTTCTGTAAATCATTGGATAAAAATACTATTCCTTTATCAATTAATAAATAGGGCTTGATGCCCGATCTGTCGTTTATTTTTAATTCAAAAATACCACCATGATCTTCAATGGAATTTTCCGATTTACCTACATTGATAATCTTTTCAAAAATACGGGTATCATCCGAAGAGATCATCCATATAAATTGAGGTAATGTCTCCATTTTCGTGCGCTCGATTTCGGTATAGTTATAATCATCATCGTATTGGTAATCCTTATATTTTACCTCTTGTTTAGTTACACCATTCACAACGAATAGATTATCACCTTTGATTACTTTACCAAGAGCTTTTTCATCCAAGGTCACCTCGGCGATGGTTGCAAATAGATCCACAATACTACCTATTTTATCTCCAGCGATATTACCATACACCTTTTTCACCAAACTAGGCATATGCTTGATGTAAGCCTCCGAGTTCATGTTCAATGAAATAAAACCCAACGCATTTGGATCTAAAAATTCAAAAAACTTAGGATTGAACTTGTTTTTATAGATATCCTTAAAATATTTCGTCATTTCCTTGTCCAGGCCAAGGTCTCCTACGAATTTCAACTGAGGACCATCTACGATCAAACTTCCTGCTAAAGATTCATAGCCATAATCGAAAATTGGCTTAGCACCAAATGTTCCGTAAAATAGATCCATTGGATAATATAGACTATAGAAATCATTAAAGTTCTTCATTTCTAAACGCATCAATTCATTATCCTTCATTCTGGAGAAAGTTTTTGACTTGCTATAACCTATCTTACCGTCCAATATCTGCGTAAATCTTTGGTTGACCCATTGAGCCATCAAGATATTCTTTACGGAATCATTATGCTGAGACACCTCGGCATACACCTTATAATAATCATCCTGATATTCATCACGTTCCAACACCGAATCTACATAAGCATATTCATCCTCTTCTATTTCCGTTCCTTTAGCTGGAGGAGAAGCCGGCGGAACTACAAATTCTTCGCCCTCTTCAAACTCCTTCTCTTCGATCTCTCCTTGCTTAACTGGTGGAACTTCAACCGCAGTAGCCGTCGTATCTAAATATACTGTATCTGGATATGCTTCCACAGTAGTTACTGCTGCTGCATCATTATAATTATATTTAGGGTCTTCCTTTAGGCCGTATCTTGTTCTGACATCTTCCCTATTAAAATAATTGAACATAGGGACAGCACCCAAGAAATAAAGCGTATGATCGTCCCAAGACATCCTCATATCACCTCCTGAGGTATATATGGTTTTCAGACCATTTACGGTTTGAATTTTTTTATCCTTTGGAAGGATAGCTTCTAATTGCGCTACATTGGCTATTGGAAATAATGCCCCGATGTATTGTACACTATCCGTGATCTGGGCATGGATATAGGCCTTGGAATTCAGGTCAAGACCCAATTCTTGGATGTTCTCCTTACTTATCTTATTCTTTTTGCCGAAAACATTTTCAAAGAACCCTATATTCTGGAAGATCTTATTCACTTCAGCTGCATCCACGTGCTTAAAAAAAGCCTTTCCATTCATCGCCATGACTACTTGAGCTTCCTCAGGAACCTTTTTCAATAAGTCTTGGGCATGAATCATGTTGCTCCATCCAACCGTCGCAAGAACAGCGACTAGTCTAATCATTTTCATATTATATGTATTAGGGTTAATGTTTCTATTTTAAAACGATGGTATTCGTCAGGTCCACCTTTCCATTGATCAAATCTGGGATATTGACCTTCAACATCACCGCTTTTTTATTTGGCGAAACCTTCGCTAGATTATTCTGTTGTTTTGCCACCAAATTCTCAAAACGATAGATGCTGGTGTAAAAGGCTTGTCCGAAGGATTGCCTATTTTCTGGTCTTAATTTTTCGAATTCCTTCTTTCCTTCCATACTGTGTTTATAATTTCTTTTCAGCGTTTTAGATCCAGCATCATAACTATAACTGGAATAGCTATTAATCTTCGCTTTAAAGTGCTTGGATAAAGTATTGGTATAAGCATTCAAGGCTTGCATATTTTGGAAATCACAGCTAATGCTGGCAATATAATTGTCAAAATCCAAACGCTGCTTAACATTGCTGATGCCAGGGGTGTTTTTTAATAGATTGACGATGACTGCCATTTCCTTCCTTATTTCCGCCTGATTTGGGATCTGGATACCATCAATTTTATCCAATTTCATTAAGGAAGCCACTTTTGTTTTACTTTTACTGAGGTTCAAAGTTCCTTGAATGGAGCCGGAACCATTGGATTTCATGTTGATTTCTTCCACTACATCAAAACAGGATGTTAAGCAAAAAATGCTCAACAGGCAGATCATAAAATGAATAATACGCTTCATATTTTCTTTAAAAAAAATAGCCATAATAAACAGGGGTAAACCTAAAGAATTTTATTGACTAGACTAATTAATAGTTTGTTCAAATTATATAATAAATACAATATCCTGCTTAATACAAGCAATATGCCACAATTCTGTGAATAATTAGTTATTTATTTACAAATCTTTAAAGGTAATAAATGAAAATAGGCAGTACCCTAATAATCAAGGTACTGCCTATCCATTAAATAATTATTATTTAATAATTATATTTCTCAACTGATTTAATTTGGTTATTACCTTCCGTAAAGACCAATGTCGGTTGATAAGTTTCTGCTTCTTCCGGACTAAGGTTTATGAACGATAAAATATGTACCGTATCTCCTACCTTAGCATGCAATGCCGCCCCACCGTTCATACAAACCTCTCCACTACCCCGTTTTCCAGGCAATACGTAAGTCATGATACGACTTCCATTTACTGCGTTATTGATGTATACCTGCTCGTATTTCACAATACCTGCTGCATCCAATAAATCAGCATCAATGGTAATCGAACCATTATAGGCCACGTTTGCCTCTGTAACTTTGACTGTATGAATTTTCGCTTTTAATAATTTTAATTCCATAAATTGTTTACTTCCTAAATAGATTGTTTGATGGCCTGATCGGCCATATGAATTGTTAAAAATATAATTTCTTTCTGATTTTGCTTAATGATATGTTTGTGATAATGCACATGGTAAGAAAATTCAAAAGGCTTTTCCATATCCAAATCTTCATCCGCCTGTGCCATTACCTGATATTCCGTTTCTCCTTTCGCATTGTATTTCCTGATTTCATATCCAAAAGTGTTTTCTTGGAGATAAAACCAACTGCCTTCACCTAATCCCCCTAACCAGGTAGCTTGTTCAGGAACATGGATAGGCTTGAATGGCTCATCAATATACCCTAAAATATTATCATCCGGCAAGGATTTCGCATGGGAAGAGAAAAAATTTGGCTTCAATAAACCGATCTGGAATTTTAAGGATTCCCAGCGGTTCAGTTTCCATTTCTCGATTACATTCCTTTCCAAAACAACGATTTCATTATCCTCCACCGCATTAACCACATTACTTGTTGGGCTTGCCTTGATGTTCTCCGGATATAAGATCTTCTGAATTCTTTTATCGCCAGGCTCCATCCCTTCTACTAAGATCTGCGCCACATACCTCGAACAAGAGTTGTTTCTTGCAGCCAATGCACCGTATAATATGGGTCCTTGATCCACCAGATCTTCCGCAAATTTTACGGCCTTTTCAAATGAAATATGATAGGAAACAGAACATAACAGTTTTCCACCACCATGGGTAGCAGCTTCTTTTGCTCTTAATTCCAATAAAATAGCATTCAGATTTTGCAATTCACCATTTTCATCAAACTGGGCTTTTGTGTCTATTTTTAATCGCGGATCGAACTCGGCAGATCTTGCTCTACCATAGCCCCTAGGAACAATATACCTCCCGAAATCGTAGTATTTGATCAAGCCGGATTTCCGTTCAACCAATACGATAGCCGCATGCCCAACCTTAAAATTCAGGTTCTTTACCACCCCTAATTTCTTAAAGAAAGACATCCATAATTCATCACCCCTGGCCGTTTGATCTGGCCAGGCAAGTGGTATGGCTATATCATTGTATCGTTGCATCTTTCCGCGCTACCTTTGCTTTTGAAATCCAATAAAAATCTTTGTATAGTTTTTCCAGATACCGATCGCCGTAATCCGGAAACAAGAGCACCAGATTATCCGTTGGCTTTAAATCCATGGCTCCTATATGCTTATCCAAGGCAGCCAATACGGCAGCACTCGAATAGCCTAAAAGCTGGTTGAATTCCAGGGCAAATTCATGTGCCATTTCTTTACTAGCCTCCAAAGAGACCTGAAATACACGGTCAACCGTGTTTACATCGAACGACCCTGGAATAAAAGTCCTTCCGATACCTTCAATGGAATCAAATTTAACCTCCATCTCTGGCAGTTTCTGTTGGATTAGGAAATGCTGATACACCGAATTATTAGGCTCTACGCCAAAAACCTTGATGCTTGGGTTCATTTCTTTAAGGTATCTTCCAACCCCGGATATGGTCCCTCCAGTTCCCATCCCGATCAGCACATGACTAACTTTACCTGCTGTCTGATTCCAGATTTCAGGCCCCGTAGTTTTATAATGTGCCTTTATATTGGATGAATTATAATACTGGTTCGTAAAATAGGCATCTTCGGTATTTGCAGCATATGCTTGGGCGAGGTATTGGGTCGATTGAAAATCATGCAATCCATTCGAATTCTCACAAACAACCACCTCTGCACCATAAGCCTCCAAAACCTCTATCTTCTCCTGGGAACAGGACTGGGAAACAAAAATCTTACTTTTATACCCCATCTCTTTGGCGATCATCGCCACACTAATTCCTGTATTACCACTGCTTGCCTCAACGAATGTACCCCCTTTGGGAAGCCTATTTTGTTTGATTGCCTCTTCCATCATGAATAATGCAACCCGGTCTTTGGCTGATTTCCCTGGATTATGGTATTCCTCTTTTATAAAAATATTGACCCCATAACGCGCTGATAGTTCAGTGTGCTTATGGAGTGCTGTATTTCCAATCTTTTCTCTTAGCAAAGTCTCTCCGAATTGAATGATGTTTCCTGTTATTTTTGGTTTCTTGTTATTATTTATAACGATAAGATAACCGTTTTTATTTCTAAATAAAACAACTACCAAGCCAAATTGTTGAAGGAAATGGCTGAAATGGTGTTAATACGCTTATCCTTATCAGAAAAGTTACAATTAAATATTTAAATTTGTTGGAAACCGTAACAATATGAAACCAAAATCAATCATCATAGCAGTACTATTAGCGTTGTTATTGCTTATTTTATTCAATAATAAGGAAGAAGCGACTTTTTGGTTATTTACAGAAATCAGGACTTCTAAATTGATCATTCTTGGGATATTCTTTTTGATGGGAGTAGCCGTTGGTGGGATATTATTCCGCAGGAAGGCAAAGCATCCTAAAGAGTACGGGGTTTCGAATCCGAATGTGGGGTATTTGGCGCCAGAGGATGAGGAGTTTTTGAAGGATGAAAGAGATGGGTTATCTGATGATGATAGGGAGTATATCCGTAGGGATTAGGTAGTTTTAATCGTCATTGCGAGGAACTTTCGCGTCATTGCCATTTAATCGTCATTGCGAGGTATGAAGTAATCTTTTCTTTCGTCATTGCGAGGAACGAAGCAATCTTTCGATTAGTGTAAAGATTGCTTCGTCGTACCTCCTCGCAATGACGCGGAAACCCATCGCAATGAAGGCCTTTACCCTTCTCCCTTCCCTTCCCCTGAACTCTTATTTTTCTTCAATCTCCCCGCCTTTTGCAAACTATTATGAATAAGGAATTCTACCTGTCCATTAACACTCCTAAACTCGTCCTGTGCCCATTTTTCCAATAGCTTATACAAATCCTCATCGATCCTGATCACAAAACTTTTTTTCATCCTATTTTAATTATAAAGCGTTCCGGTATTAACAATTGGTTGAGCAGCCTTTTCTCCACATAACACCACCATCAAATTACTTACCATCGCTGCTTTCCGCTCATCATCCAGTTCCACGATATTCTCCTGCGATAATTTCTTCAAAGCCATATCCACCATACCAACAGCACCCTCTACAATCTTTGCCCTTGCAGCAACAATAGCTGTTGCTTGTTGCCTCTGTAACATCGCTCCAGCAATTTCCGGCGCATACGCCAAATGACTGATCCTCGCCTCTTCCACCACAATTCCTGCTTTTGCCAAACGCGCAGACAATTCTCCCTCCAAAATATGATTTACTTCATCTCCGCCATTTCGCAAAGTGAGTTCCGCATGTTCATCCTCCATCGTATCATAAGAAAAACTAACGGCCAAATGCCTAACTGCCGCCTCGCTCTGCACCCTTACATAATCCGAATACTTCTGTACATCATAGGCCGCTTTATAGGTATCACCTACTTTCCAAACAATAACAGCCCCTATTTCAATGGGATTTCCCATTTTATCATTCACCTTCAGAGTCTGCCCTTGCAAGTTTTCAGAACGTAAGGAAATCTTCTGTGCTGTATAAAATGGGTTGATGAAAAATAATCTATCGGATTTAATGGATCCTACATAATTTCCAAAAAGGTTCAACACCCTGGAATAGTTTGGATTAACAATGATAAGGCCTTTAATAATTATTAAAACAAGCAAAAAACAAATTAACATTAAATACCCGTAACCAAATGCATCATTTGCTGCGATTTGATAGAAGGAAAACCCGATGCCCAATACACCTAAGAATAAGATTCCCAGTGCTAAATAGCCGGAAGTTGGTTTGATTATCTTTTCCATAATTTAAATTATTTTGATATTAAAATGATATCACTAATATATCAAGTATTTTCCATATTTAGGATATTATTAAAAAATATTTTTTATGATAATCGTTCGATTATTCCTTGCTATTCCCTCAAAAATTAATGCTTTAAAAATGAGGAAGTTTAGAAATTATTTAAAAATAACTTTACAATAAGTTTGCAATTTCAGGTGAAAAGTCTACCTTTGCATCACTTCAAACAACGAAGTGGTTCTTTTAAACAAAGAATTCCGATTCCGTAGCTCAGCTGGTAGAGCAATACACTTTTAATGTATGGGTCCTGGGTTCGAGTCCCAGCGGGATCACAGAAAAAAGCAACTCTTTTGGAGTTGCTTTTTTTGTGCCCTTTAGGGTCGAACAGAAGCGTCGGGATGGATTCATAATGGCTAAATTGATTTTTTCGGTTCAATGTTATGTACCTTCAAATACCAAAAATTTTATTTTAAAACTGGTATTCGACTCTTTTTTAAGATATTTCCTTTTAGACTTTGTCTCATAAGGTTTCTTTTTCTCAATTTTGTAAATGGTATCATAATAAATAAGATCGCTACAAAGGCGCGTTTTTTATGTTTGAAAAATCTGATTTCTTAATCACCGTTATTGAATCCTCTAAATTTTATCTAACTATAATGAACTATCATTATTTGTTAAAAATTTGAGTATGCCTGAACTTTGACTAAAATTATTTATGAAATGGACTTTACTAATGCCTGATAATAATTTTCCAGTAAATTGTTATTGACATTAAGGAACAAATACGGTTCTATCAATTCCAATTCCATTAACTCAAAGAAGTTATTTATTATAATACCATCAACTCTTGCATAAAGCGTGGATTGCGGTAAGCACTTTACATATGCCTCTGCCTGTTTAATGTGCAGTGGATTAGGCTTTGGATAACTGATACTGCCACCGTGATAATGTTACACTCTGAAATCGCCATGTTTGGGGGTTTTTAATGAGCAATGACTATATATACCATTGAAGAATATAAACGACCATTCTCCATTTTTGATTTCATCTACAAAGGGTTGTACAATGTAATCTTCTGACTTTAAGCATTATGCACTTACCATTGCAGACTATTTCCCTCAAGGAACTAAAATAAGCAGACCAAAAGGTGGGCTTGCTTTGTGGGTAGAATTTCCAAAAGAAATTGATACAACATAACTATACAATTATGCCCTTAAAAAACAAATAAGTATTGCTCCGGGCAGAATGTTTTCTTTACAAAATCAATTTCAAAATTGTATGCGCCTTAGTATCGGTTTGCCATGGACTGATGATTTGGCAATAAAATTAAAACAACTTGGAAGTCTTGCCAAAATAATTGGACATTGAAATACATTTCAGTTAAAAATTCCATTTTATTTAATGGACTTTACTTCACCAAATGCAGTAAATCGGAGTCATTCTTGATCCTTTTCATTTCACTTTCCACAACCTGCAATACATCCGTTTAAACCTGCCTGTAATTGGCTTTAAAAATAAGTTTCGTGTCAGAATGTTTAAATTTGTTTGTTTAAAATAGTATATGAAACTTTCAAACTCAAAATACGAACAACTGCTCGACAATATCGGTGTTACCATTGAGCAGGCGAGACAGAATGCCATTAAATTTGTAAATACTGAATTGGTGAAAGCTAATTGGGAAATTGGCAGGCACATTGTAGAATTTGAACAACACGGGAAGGAACGGGCGGAGTACGGAAGCGACTTATTGTCAAATCTTTCCAAAGACCTTAAACAACGATATGGCAAAGGATATGGCAGGCGGAACATTTTAGATATGCGACGATTTTACCTTATATACCAAAAATGGCAGGCAGTGCCTGCCCAATTGAGCTGGACACATTTTGTTACCTTATTAGGAGTATCGGATGATACGGCAAGGAAGTTTTATGAAAAACAGTCCGTACTGGAAAATTGGGGATACAGGGAACTTGAAAGACAAATAAATTCAGCCCTGTTTGAACGCTTAGCTTTGAGTAAAGACAAAAAGGGCATATTGCCACTTGCAGAAAAAGGACATATCGTTACCGACCCCACCGAGGCAATAAAAGACCCGTATGTTCTGGACTTTCTCAAAATACCACAGAGCCAACGTATGACGGAAAAGGCACTCGAACAAAAGATTATCGATAATCTACAGTTGTTCCTGCTCGAATTAGGAAAGGGCTTTGCTTTTATTGGCAGGCAATATAAAATATCTATGCGCAACCGTCATTTTTATATTGACCTTGTTTTTTACCATCGCATTCTGAAATGTTTTGTTCTCATTGACTTGAAAATAAAACAGGTTGAACACAATGACATAGGGCAGATGAATCTTTATCTTAACTATTTTCGCTCAGAAGAAAATGTCGAAGATGACAATGAACCTATTGGCATTATCCTCTCCGCTGAAAAGGATGAAGTGTTGGTGGAATATGCAACGGGAGGTATTTCCAATAAAATATTTGTTTCCCAGTACCAGCTTTATCTGCCGGATAAGAAAGAATTACAGAACAAGGTAAAAGAGATATTGCTAAAAAATCTGTAAGACTTAATTATGGCTCTACCATGGTGCTGTCACTGTTGTTCAAGCATCTTAGATCTTTCAATAAATGGTTCGAGTTTTGTCCCAGCGGGATCACAGAAAAAAGCAACTCTTTTTAGAGTTGCTTTTTTCTGTATTTAGTAGTGAGTATTTAGTAGCTAGACCGAAATCAGGGAACTGATCGCAAATAACAAGTTATAGAACACTACATTTTTGCTCTTTCTCTACATTAATTATAAGATCATATTGGCTTACACAAGCTTCATAATGAAATTCAATCCATTATCATGTAAAGTCTTTGCGACTCCTTTTGTCATTTTTTTTGCAAAATAAAAAAGACAAAAACTATAGGAAAACATTTACCAACAAACTAGAAAGTTTTAAGGGAAAAGAATCTAAAATATGTTAATATAATATTTTATCTGTTATCTGACGATAATAAAATGGAGAGTTTAATTTATTTTTTTCCTTTTGAGTATCCTGAAATCAATGAAAATATATCACTAGAAATATTTAAACTATAACCTGACCATCCTTTAATGATTTTACCATATTTGTCAATCAAATAAAAAGTAGGATATCCCGAAACATTAAATTTTTCCAGTTCAGGCACAGTATTTTCCGTGTTTCTGAAAAAACTATATTTTACATCAAAATCCGTATTCATTTTATGAACTTCATCCCCTTTATCCAATGGATAGATTGAAATTATTTCTAGACCATCCTTTTTATATTTTCCATACAATTCATTTAACATTGTAATTGAAGACATACAATGTGGACACCCAACCCAAGTAATATTCAAAAGAACCATTTTTCCTTTATAATTTGATAACTTGGTCCAATCTCCATGGACATTTATCAAGTTCAAAGGAGGAGAATCAATCCCTTTTTCTAATAGAGGAGGCCTTTTAATTGGAGCTTCCAATTTAATATGTTCTGGAATACGCATATCAGATATATCTCCAAAAGTTAAATCATTTAATTTAAAGTCATTTATCCAATGCTCTTCAAAAAAATTGATGTGCGTTTGGGTCCCATCAATAAAACCTTCAGAATCTTCCCTTAAATAAACAGGAAGATGATTTATTTTGTCTACTAGAATTTTCATGGATTGGTAAATTCTCTTTCCACTCTTGACTGAGTCAAAGGAAACATATTGATAGAAATCATATGGTATGTCATTGACAATAGAATCCTTTATTGGTAGTATAATCTTACTTTGTGGCCAATCCGTAAATAGTCTATTTAACCTTTCAACAAACGAATTATAGATTGAACCTGAGAAATCTTGTGCTTTTTTTAGTCGATAGGTATTCTCATAATAATCAATTAATACTAACTTATTGGCATCTTTCCAGGTTTCATATCTTCCTTCCTTAATTTTCACTAGACTATCTTTTATGGAATAATCAAACCGAGCTATCACGGTATCCCTAAATAATCTTTCACTAAAAAGGTCCTTTTGAAGTATAAAATCAGTATAGCTTATATTTTTAGCCTTAAGAATAGGTGAAATAACTTCATCTAAACTTTGTGCACCCAACATGAATATTATTAAATTTTGGAATATAAAAATTAATATCTTTTTCATAAAGCAGTTTATTTATAAAGCTCCTAAATTAAAATTGTACTATCCACAAAGATCAATCTGAACTTTGTTTAAGCTCATTTCATCATTTTTTAAAAATAGTTTATTAAAAAGAAAGGTTAGAAATGCAAAATTAAATTTCTATTCTAAAAGACTCCCTGTTTAAAAAATACTCTATTAACAAATATATTAATATTTGATCCTAGAAATAAAGGTTTGTACACCTACTAGTTACCTAAATTTTAAGAGTAATTTATTGCACAGAAGCTGAGTATCTCTGGAGGATACTTAAAAGACCGATTGCAATGCATGAGGGCTTAAAAAGTAGAGCATGTCCAACTTCCGCTTACTTAATTTCTTATACTTAGCTTCGAAGAAAAACCATACTGAAAGTATACTAAAAGTATGTAAAATGTATGCTTTACATACTTCCCGCATACTTCCACCCTGCTTTAACCCTACTTAAACCACGATTCTTACCCAAATTCAAACACATTTTGAAGGCATAGCATAGAAACCGCTTGGAGAAAATGGATAATATCCGTCAAGATTTCCTGCTTAATCCACAGGTTTTGAAACTATCGTTTTAAGCCTATTTACATCAATCTCTACTATTAAGCCATTCTTCGCTTTATCCTTTTTTTCAAGATGTTTAGAATCTACTGAAAAAACCTCACCCTCAATAAATTGCCCTAATTGTCCTGTCGTAACACCTAATAATTCCTTTAAAATACTTGATATTTTCAGGTTAAAATTAAATGGATACACAATTTCTACGCATACACTTTTTTCCTGACTCCTCATTAATTCAACCAATGAAATACCCTTATACAACAAATCATATTCTACACTAGCAAAATCATATTCAATACCGTTTCTTCTTGCCGTTTCCATCGAAAAAGCATAGTTCCAAGCCATATTTTCATCATTCTCTGAAAACTTATTATAAAGATCGCTATTTATGGCTTCAGGATTTGTTCTTGTTATAATAGTAACATTATAGGTGCAATCACAATTAGTACACTTATAAATCAACCAAATATCAATTATCTTTTTTTGTGCATTAACTCGAAATCTATTACTGCAATAAAATCTAGGATTCTGGCAACGATTACACTTCTTCTTCAATAATGGAGTGTTTTTGACTTTTACTTTCAAAATATATTTTTGATTCATTATTCTTAATACCGCTTAATATTCTTTTGTGAATTGGAATATTATTCATGCAGTAGCTCATCCATCATATGGTGCTGATCACCAAAAAACACAGTTATGAATTGATTACCTATACAATTAACCAAGCCAGCACATGAATAATAATTATTAGGAAACCTGTCAGGGTAGATTTACCCCAACAAAAGAATGATCAGCCTGTGGTTTATGAGGCTGTTATTAAGCTACTAGAAATTTAAGAATCGTTCTCAAAATATATGTGATATATGTTCCAACTCAAATATACTCATTGCTGAAAAAAAATCAATAAACTACTTTAAAGATTACTATTTGAATTGATGGTTATGGAAAGTAGATAATTTGTATATACCATTGTAAGCAAATTGCAGGATTTGTTGACTCATCCATCATATAGATTCGGTTCTTTCTTCATATTCTTGTAAAAACAAGTAATCATGAAAATGGGAAAGAAATCAATTTCAAATGTTGGCGGCATTTTATGGCTCGTTTTAATCACCTTAAGCACTATCGCATTCCAATCTTGTAAAAAAGATAAAGACGATATTGAAGATGAAGATCTAGACCAAGTTTGGGGAGGATCTGAACGACCGTTTCCTATTTATACCATTGATGATGCCACCTATATTGTTAAAGAAGATGGGACGCTTTGGGCAAGAGGGCGAATATTTAGCACTTCCCCTGGTGTAAATGAAGCCGGATATATACAATTAGAAAGCAATGTAAAGAAAATTGCAAATGCTCATAATGCGGAGCGGCTATATGTACTCAGAAAAGACAATTCCGTATGGAGATCACCTGTTTTGCCAAGTGATGAAAAACCCGAATTTGTTAATCAAAAAGCTACGGAAAAAGTAGCAGACAACGTAAAAGATGTAGTGGAGGGCCAGTATTTCGCGGCACTATTGAAATATGATGGTACGGTTTGGGCACTTGGGAAAAATTCAAATGGTCAATTCGGATTAGGAACTGCTAGTGATCAAGAATTACCGCTTACCCAAATTGCCAGTGGTGTAAAGCAAATTGCTGTAGGATTTAATACTATTTATCTTTTAAAAAATGATAATTCGCTTTGGTCTGCTGGAGATGATAATTATGGCAAGCTAGGCTATCCTACCGACGGAGACCAACGCACTTTCGGGAAGGTAATGGAAGATGTGAGAATTGTGCGTGCAAACGGAAATAATGTTATGGTCATTAAAAAAGACCGCTCAGCCTGGTCTTTCGGCACCAATGCCAATGGTACCCAAGGCATTGGCGTTAGTCCGAGTGGCAGTATTGAACCCATCTACCCCCACCGAATTGCTGATCAAGTAAAAGAGGTCTTCCCTATGGGATATACCTGCTTTTTTCTTAAAGAAAATGGAATGCTTTGGGCATCCGGCACTAATAATTATGGGCAAATGGGTATGGCTACACCAGATCGTAGCCTTATTTTTATCCAGATAGCGGAGAATGTAACTTACATGTCGGCACACAATTATAATCGCCATATTGTAATACTGCAAAACGATAAATACATGATGAGCGGTCGCAATGCTTTTAAAGAAATTCAACAGTCAGCCATCCAAAAATTCACTACTTTTACTGAATTCGAAATGCCGTAGAACTAATCGATTAATACCAACAAATTGAAATGAATAATTTTACCAAAGCAGAAAATATCTTGAGTCAAATTAGTGACAAAACTAAACTTGGCGACTTAAGAAAAATCGCAAATGACATTAAAAGAGACCATGAATTAGCTTTGGAGCTGTGGTCATCAAAGGTGTTTTTAGCACGTCAATTGGCAATTTTAATCATGGATAAGAAGCAACTATCTCCAGAATTTATTAATAAGTTGGACAAAGATATTATGCAACATAATGAAAATGAAAGGATTCAATTAATTGACTGGTTGATGGCCAACCAATTATCAAAGGACAAAAATACAATTGCATTAATGAATACTTGGGAGAATAGTCCATCTTCACTCCAGAGAAGGGTTTATTGGTATTATCAAGGTCGTTTACGTTGGGTTGGGCAAAAGCCGACTGATAGTCAAGAATTATTATCAAAAATTGAATCACGTATAGATAAGGAGTTATTAGAAGTGCAATGGGCCATGAATTTCACGGCAGGTTGGATAGGTGTTTATGAAAAAGAGCTCCGAAATCGATGTATTGCACTTGGTGAAAGAACTGGCCTTTTCAAAGAAAAAACAGTATCCAAAGGATGTACTCCCGAATATTTGCCAGAGTTTATAAGAATAGAAAGTAACAAGCGGAATTTATAATTCGCACATGATAAATACTACATCAATCCCAAATCCTTAACCTTTTGCAATAAATTCACCGTTTTATTCACATTAAATTTCTGAAGAAGATTTCTTCGGTGGGTATCCACCGTTGCGGGACTCACAAACAACAGTTCTGCCATTTGTACAGAACTTAAACCTTGTGCTAAATAATTGATCACCTCCTTCTCCCTGCGGGTAAGGGCGGGAATTTCTTCTTTAGGATTCACCTTGCTTACCGCCATCACTTTTTGAGCGGCTTCGCCAATATATATCCCACCAGCGGCTATATGCGTAATAGCCCGCACAATCTCCTCCATGGGTGCACTTTTTAACAGGTAGCCCGATGCACCATTCTGCAACAACTGAAGCATCACATTCCGATCATCCAGATTACTCAAACCTAAAATGAGCAAATCAGGATAGGCTTGTTTTATTTGCGAACAAGCCAACAACCCATTACCATCAGGCAATTGAATATCCAAAAGCAATACATCCGCCTCCATAACCATAAGCAAGTCCCGGAGTTCAGCTAAACTGGCTGCAGCCGCAAGCACTTTAATTTCCTCATGTGGTAACAGATAGCTACTCAAACCCTGTGTAATCAACGGATGATCATCACAAATAATCGTACGAATCATATTTTAAATTTGGCATGTAATCATAAAATTGGAACCTTCTCCTATTTGGGAATCAATTTTCAATTTTCCACCTAATGCAATAATGCGATCTTCTAAATTATGAAGCCCCATATTTCTTCTTATTTGGTTTGGATCGAAACCCTTGCCATCATCCTCCACCTCAATAAGCACAAAATTATCCTCCACTCCTACTTGAACAAGGATCTTAGAAGCATCCGCATGTTTCACCGCATTGGTGATCAGTTCCTGTATAATACGCAATAAGGGCAACTCTATATTGCTGTCCTTTAAGGATTCCAATCCTCGAGTATAAAAATTGATCTTAGTTGAAGTGGATTCCATCTGCCGACAAAAATGTCGAATGGCTTCCTCAAAACCATCATTCTTCAAAACGATAGGTTCAAGGTTATGTGCAGTTTGTCGAAGTTCTGAAATCACTGCCCCCAACTGTTCGGTCACTACCGCTAGATCCACTTGATGATGGGTATGTCCATCCTGATGATGTTTACCTTGATGGTCCCGAGCAATACGTTCTACATTCATTTTCAAACCCGTAACCTGTCCGATCAATCCATCATGCAATTCCCGAGCAAGGCGTTTTCTTTCCTGCTCCTCTCCTTCAATCAATGCTTTTGCCACATCGATTTCCCGCTGTTGTTTTAACAATAGGGTTTCTTGTATCGTTCTTTTCTTTCTAGCGTTCCAGGCATACCAAATCCAAAGTCCAATCAAGCCGGCAACCACAAGACCCGAAATCATGAAGGTTCGGTTTAATAGGTTTCTACTTTCCAATAAGTTGATCGCTTGTTCTTTTTCGGCCGTACGGTATTTTGTTTCCAGCTCAGCCATCTGTTTTTTGAAGTCTAATGCCCCAAGGCTATCACTCAAGACTTTATATTCACGCGTCCAGCGATAGGCCTGTTCAAAATTCCCCAAACTAGCCTCCATTCCCGCAATCTCATTGATCATCACTAATCGGCTTTTGCTCATCGTACCACGGGGATCTGCTAATAGCTCCGAAAGTTCCTTTTTTGCTGAAACCATATCTCCTGCTTCCTTATAAGCCTGTGCTTTCTCGTATTGTAAGGCAAATTTGTCCCAATATAGATTATATTGATCTGCTAATTTAATGCCTGCAGAAATTGCCTGTTGCGCCTCATCAAATTTTCGCTCTTTGATAAGAATCCTGGCCTTATTCTTATAGAATAGGGCTGCTAATTTTTTACTCGGCAATTTGTTCAATAAGATTTCCGATTTCTCCAATACATCTTTACACTTATCCAATTTGTTCTGCATATAATACGTGTCGAACATATTATGATAAGCCCAAAGCAGGTTTTCGGTTTCCTGTTCAGGAGATTTTACCAAACTTATGGCCTTAAAATAATATTCTAATGCTTTTTCGTATTCCTTATGGTTATAAAAAAGCATTCCGACATCCGTAAAATAACTCATCAATAAATCTGAATCCCCAGATTTTAAGGCATAAGGAATACAATGTTTGATGGTGATGTCTAAAAATGCTTTATCATCATCTTTTTGTTGTTCCAATGCCCCATAATTATGCCATAACTTTGCCCTGTACCGATAGGATTCCTTAGTATCTATTTTCTTAAAGTATTTTTCGGCTTGCATGTAAATGGCTTGGCTCTTTGGGTTATTATTGCCATAATAAAATCCTGCTTCGTAAAATAAATAGATGCCCTGCAACAAATCCTTTCCACGGATCAGCGGCTTAGCCTGAAGAAGATATTTTTTAGCTTGTAAGGTATCCTGATACGACCAATAATCCGATAGTTCCAACAAAGCTTTAAAACGTTGCTCTTCCGTTTCCGCATCCTTCAAAGACTTATCCAGTTGCTCAATTTCCTGTCCCCAAATGATAAAATGGACCAAAGAGAAGCATAGCATCAAAAGATAATTTCGAATCATTTATTTGCAGAAGATGTATAATTAGTGCTTATAAAGATAACCAAAAAGCATCTACCAGAAAACAGGTAGTAAGAAATACGCCTTTTTAAGGATTGATCTAGGTTATGGATACCGTTATTTTTGTTTTAACACAAAAAATATACAGCTATGAAAACACACAAAAGAATATTCGCTGCCCTCTTCGCCTTTGCCTTATGCCTATTTTACAGCTCCTGTAGCAAGGACGAAACTACGGATCCCATTGATAAGGACTACAAACAGATTTACGAAGAGAATTTTAACGGCGGTAAATCTGATTGGTTTACCGGAACCTATAACAACAATACGTATAACGTATCTATGGCCAATGGTAAATATATCCATAAGCTAACTGCCTTTTATTCTAATTATGCCTTTATGCAGCATAATTATTTTACCGACCAGGAGAAGAAACAGTTAATGGAGACATCACTCCAATTAACAAGTGGAAACGGGGCGGCGTGCATTGTTCTAAATGGAAAGCAAAGTGCAGTAGCTGGTCAGATTGACCAAATCTACCTGTACATTTCTAAGAACCAATACTTCTCCATTGCTAAAATTAAAGATGGAAAATCAGAGGTAATCTTAAATTGGACAGCTCATGAGGCAGTTGATATCACTAAACCGGCTACATTTACAGCTGAATTGGAAGGTGGAAATCTTAAACTTGCGATTAATGGTACGGTAATTCATACTTGGAATAACAGCGGGATAAATACATTAAATGCGATAGGATTGGGACTTGCACAATGGGAAGAAAATTCAGGATCAAGCAGTACTACTATTGAGTATGATTATTTGAGGTTGTATGTTGTTAATTAAGTAAACATTTCCTTATAGAAAGGGATTATGGATATAGAATTTCATAATCCCTTTTTTTGTAGAACATTCTCAGCAATACGCTGGATTACAAGCATTTTTGTAATTTTATGAAAAGAAATAAATGAAAGTTTATTCCATAAGCGATATCCTACCGAATTTAAATCAATCTCTTGGTTATTACATCGGCGTATTTGAAGATACACCCGACCCTATCTTAGATTTGCCGCACAGGCACGACTTTTTTTCCTTGGTCTGGTTCACAAATGGTGAAGGATTTAATGTAATCGACTTTAAGGAATATGAAATTTACCCAAATAGAATTTTTTTTATTAACCCTAAACAGATCCATAATTGGAATTATTCCATTGACAGCTGCGGATATTTTATTCTTATTGATGCCCCAAATGCAAAACAATTAAATGTTGATTTTAATAATCCCTTCTTTGATCTATTGCAAGAAGACATTCCTTTTATAAAGGAGATTTTTAGTCGTATGCGCTCCGGAAACAATCAATTATCTGCTATTACTTATTTACTATCCCTTTTACTACCTAATATAGCTTTCAGCCAAACTTCAAACTCGATTATTTCAGATTTTAAGGAACTTATCTCCCAAAATCTTGATAAGAACTACAGTATTGAACACTATGCAAATGACCTTGGCATAACTTCGGGACTATTGAATCAAATCTGCAAAGATGAAACTGGCCTTTCAGCCAAGCAATTACAACTGGAACTAAAAATTACTGAAGCCAAGAGATTGATGTTATATTCGTCTTTAAATACCAATGAGATTGCTTTTAAGTTGGGATTTGAGGATAGTTCCTATTTTTCTAGAATCTTTAAAAAGAAAGCTGGATATTCTCCTTCTGAATTTCGAGAAAAGTACCTAAAAAATAATATAAAGTCCTAACCCTGTGGCCAATTCATAGCCTAATTTTACTTCTAAAAAAGATGAAATTAGTAGCCATCCTTTCGCTTTTAATATGGAGTATAAATGCAAGCGGACAAACAGATAAAATTATGATTCAGTCTGAAAGGTATAAACTGGGTTTGGAAAAACTCAAAGAGATAGACGGTGAAGCCGGTGAACATGTTATCCATAGTTTGGCCGATATATCGCCAGATTTAGGTAAGTATATTGTTGAATATGCCTTCGGCGATATCTATTCAAGAGAAACATTGGATCTGAAATCAAAGGAAATTGCTGTAGTGGCTGCATTGACTGCCATGGGCAATGCCCAACCACAATTAAAGGTACATATAAATGGGGCTTTGAATACGGGAAGTACAATCAATGAATTGAAAGAAGTGATCTTACAGATGTCCGTTTATTCGGGTTTTCCAAGTAGTATTAATGGGATGAACGCCCTTAAAGAGGTTCTATCAGAAAGACAAGGAAAAGGGATAAAAGATGATTTAGGAAAAACAGCAAATGTGAATAAGGTATCAGATCGTAAGAGTTTAGGCGAACAGGAATTATCGGCTTTAGATAGTCTGCAAGTAGAAAAACTTAAAAACACGTATGATCATTTTTCACCCGAACTGGTTCAGTTTACACTGGAATATGCGTATGCTGATATTTTTTCAAGAGATAATTTAAGTAAAAGACACCGGCAGATAGCTACAATTTCTGCCCTAACAGCCTTGGGAACAGCCCAACAGCAGTTAAAATTCCATATAAATGCAGGGTTAAATATTGGATTAAAAGAGGATGAAATAAAAGAAATTATGCTGTTGATGACTGTTTACTCGGGTTTTCCATCAGCCATCAACGGCACAAATGCTTTGAGGGAAGTTTTAGCAGGAAGATAATGACTTTCTTTTATAACCGTTCGAGTCATTTCAAATTTTTCAAATGCTTATTACTCTACAATTTTGTCTGTCCTCGTATTTTGTGTAGCTTTTATCAACCACTTGTCAATTGTTTTTACTAAAACCATAGTTAATCGACCAGAACGATTCTCAGTTCTTTGGTTCGTTTTAAAATTTGGCCAGACCCATGTAGCATGTACTATTGCAATATAAGGGCTCAACATTTTTATCTTAATATCTCTCAATTCATAAGTCATATTTTGTTGTTGCTTTTGTAATATTTGATGAGCCTTCTGATGATTTTTTTGATTATCGTTTTTAGATTTATACCATGTCCCAGACCATGTTATAAAGTCTGTATCTTCTGTAAAAAGTGAACCCCACATTTCCATATCATGGTTATTCCAATAATCCACATATCTATCAAAAAAAATCTTGATTTCGTTTTCTGTTGTCATCATTATATTGTTTTTTAAAGTACTTGATCTTTGAAGGAGCTTTTGCTGTGCATCATATTCATTATTAAAACATAACAGTAATAAGCAAGTTAAAGCCGTTAAGAAATTGAAGCTATTTATTTTCATATTTGATTATTTTACATTTACAAAATTAGACTGAATTCCAGGGGTTATCTGTGATTTGAATCACAAAAAATTACTAGGCCAATAAATAATAGTTTATTTTTATAAAGGTTTTAAAATCTATTTTAATAGTAAGGAAGTGGAAAAACAACAGACGGTAGCATCATTTTATGAAATTCTTCAGTTAAAGTATCCTTATGTTTTATTTGAAAACTGGGAAAAACTCAAAGAAATATCTGAAATAAGACATTTACATAAAAATGAGCTGTTTATAAGTATGGGGGAGCGTCTTCGATATGGTATCTTTGTGGTAAATGGATGTCTTAAACTTTCATATATGGACGAAAATGGCCAGGAACGGATTGCGGCTTTTAATACAGAAACCGAATATGTAGATAACTGGAATGATATTCACCAACAAACAACTTTGCCATATTCTATTTACGCTAATATTCCTTCAACCATTTTACTATATCCATTGGAAAAAATGACTAAGATTTTTAAAAAAGAATCTGATTTATTACAGCTCTGTATTGATTTATCCCAATCAATGATAAAAAAGAAGGAGGAACATTATTCAATTTTAACCCTAAAAACTCCAATTGAACGTTATAAGTACATTTTAAAAAATAGAAAAGAATTAGTCAACAACCTATCAATCACAGATTTAGCAAAATATTTACATCTATCTAGGGAAACTTTGAGTAGAGTAAGAAAGAATTTTTTAAGAATGTAAAGATTAATGACTTAAATCCAAACTCCATTTCCACCACTGCCCACCCTTACTTATTATGCAATATTAAATACCATCTATTTATTAAATATTTTTGTTAATTAATTTTTTAAAACATAAATTAGAATTAACACAAAACAAACCAATTACCCATATTAATGGATATTTTCAATTTACAAATGCATGGCATTTCTAAAGGCCTTAAGGTTGGGGACCTTCAAATCGCTGATGTAGGCGAAATTGTTCCTGCTTCCTTAATGGTTCATGATTTGGAAGGGCTACAACCCATCGGATGCACGTATATGAATAATTGGGGCTGTGAATGTTTGGGAACTTCCGTGGATGAAATCAATCATCTTGGCGAGTCATATTACGATCAGTACTTTGTAAAAGAAGAGTCTAAGCACATATTTGTGGGGATGGACAATTACCTGAAGATCGGCGATTTCGACAAGCAGTATAATTTTTTTCAACGGGTAAAACTTCATAAGGATGATTTTTACACTTGGTTTTATACCGTCCTCAAGGTTGTTTCCTTTGATCTAGGTATTCGAATGGATCATAAAATCATCATTCTATCCTCGCCAATCATCGGAATGGACCATCTCATATCCCGAGTGAATAAAACGCTGGAACAAAATAGCTTTATCCAAAATAATTATAAGAAATTTGCTTTATTGACCAAGAGAGAAAAAGAAATCATTAAACTGGTTGCTAATGGCAAATCCACTAAGGAGATCGCTGAAATGCTATTCTTATCCCCACTTACCGTTTCAACCCATCGAAAAAACCTGATCAGAAAGATTGAATGCGAGAATTTTGCGGATCTCTTAAAATTTGCCGTTATTTTCGATTTGATTTAATCTTTCACACAAAACAGCTTCCTCCCCAAAAAATTAATTCGCCTTCTTCCTAAAATAATAAGGATCATCAAAATTCTTATTCTTCTGTATGTAGGCAAATCCGCCTTTGATATCTATAATCCAATTGAATCTATGGATCATGTCCGCTCCTAAATAATTGGAGCGTTGTTGAAAACCATCGCCTAAAAAGAAATTTACAGGAACTTCATTAAATTGAAAAGCACCCAAATGAAAAGTCGGTAAAACGGAAACCATATTATGAACTTCCTGACCTGAAGAATTCTTCATTATCTTTTTCTCTACAACAGGAAGCTCTTCCAACTTAAGTTCTTCAGAAATTTTTTGCTTATAGAGGACAGGTCCGGAAAATCCAGATTGAAGTAAAAATTCGTCGGTTTGCATCTTCTCCCCGCTTCTACTTGATGCTTCTACAAAAAGTTGACCTCTATTTAGTTTAAGCGGTATTTTGCTGTATGCCGAAATATCTGGCAACCCTTCGTAAAGGACAAATTTGGAGGCATCAAAATCCATTTTAAACACCTTATTTTGGAACATTTTTAACCCAATTTTACCTTCAGCACCATAGCCTGTAAGTTCATTATCCCAGATCCAGATACTATCTACCGTAACTCCAGCAACCTGAATGCGATTAACCTTGCTCAAACCTTCAGGAAACTCTGTCGTATCGAACTTCACCGAACTCATTTTCCGCTCCCGATTAGGTGCTAATGAAGCTTCCTGAATAGAAATCTGAAACATGAGATCAGCTGAGTCCTTTTCATTGATCAATGCCTTAACCAAAATATTGTAATGATCATTAAGCTTAAATGGAATTGTATCTTGACCATTTGCAAAACCTACAACAGAAATACAAAGAAGGAAAATTAAAAAATATCGGTTCATTTGGAAAATATCTTAATAATATTTCAAAATATGAAACTTTATAAAAGATTAAAAAAAGGCACTAAAGTATACCAAAGGATATACATAAGCGCAATGCCCATTATACCATCAATACGAGCAGGTTTATCGGCTTTATTGATGTATTGGTAAAGTAAATATAACAGCCAACCGCCGTGTAAAAATGCTACATAGATAATATCCGAATAAACCCTATCCAACAGCATATCCTTCTTCAAAAGCAGTACAGAACTCATGGACAACAAAACGGAAAGCCCCGCCAAATAAGTCGCCCTCACCTTACCAAGCCTAACCACCAAGGTCCCTTTTCCAGCAGCTCGGTCGGCATCATGATCAGGTATTCCCGCCATGATAATCGCCGGAACAATGGAAAAGAACAAAGGAATACCAACCACCCAAGAATAAATATTATTCAACGCTCCACCCTGATAAACAAAACCACAGATAATAACGGCAAAACTATGAGTAAACCCCACCACAATCTCGCCCCAACCATTGTAGGAAAAACGTAAAGGCGCGGCCGTATAAGATACCGCGATCAAAAATAAAAGGACAGTAACCAACAAAACTTGCATAGCAGAGGCAAAGGCGAATATGCCCATGAACACACAGAGAACCGCCAATAATACCAACAGATATTTCAAGGAATTGGTATAAGCTTTTTCACTCAACACACCATCGACCAATACCCTTGATCCCCCAGAAAATGTACTGAAATGCTTATTCAACCGATCGGTTTCCCGATCTAGATAATCGTTACTGAACACCGTGATCACCTCGATCACAAAAAGAACCAGATATCCCAATACGAAAATCCAAGGGTTAAAAGACCCTGCTAGTTCTGCATACAAAAAGGCACCGATAGCATAGGCAAAGAAGGTCATGGGATAGAACTGCAATCTGATCGCCTTGATCCAGGGCATGACCTGGTCTATCAACTTCTCCCAAGGAGTAAGAACGCCATTTTCAAGCGCTTTTCCTTGATGATAGGCCTTGGTCAGCCACTCCTCCTTTTTTTCATCAGAAGAATGTTTTACCGGACTGATCAGCATGCTCCTAACAGGACTTACCCCACAGAATTTTAAGGTAGCATTTTCCAAAGATCTTCTTGAAGGTGCTCCATTGATCAAACGGTCTATCAACACTGGCGTATCCATCGTAATGATCAACTGAGCAGTTTTTGGGCTGAGCAATTTTTTAAAGGCATCCGGCTGAATCTCGTAAAAGGCAAATCCAGGAACAAATACCCGATCGATAAACCCCTTTAATAAGGCCGGCATATTTCCCCACCAGGTCGGATAGACAAAAACAAGATGATCTGCCCATTTGACCAACCGCTTGGCCTCTTTGAGGTCTTCTTCTTCAAATTGATCTTGCGGGGAAGGGATTTGAACATTCAGATCGAAATGAAGGTCTGCAACATGTAGGTATTCCACATGCGCCCCACCTGCCTTTGCCCCTGCTAAATAGGATTCGGCCAAGGCCGCATTATAGCTGTCTTTACGGGGATGCCCCAAAATAACCAAAACCTTAATGCTTGCTTCCTTCATACCTGCTCTTTTAGAAAGAACAAGAAAGCCAAGCAACTGTTTAATCGAAATACAATTCTTCCGCCAATCGTTTGATTTTAGGTATGATATCGGAGATATAAGCTCTGGAACTTTCCAATCGCTCAGGAATATTTTGATCAAACGGGTCCAGGTCAGCTGCCAAGGTCAATTTTACCCCAATAATATTCTCCCTTAGTGTATAGATATAATCCACATTATTTTCTATATCCCAATGCACGATGCATTTTTTCGCTGCATCCACCTGCAGCTCTTTAAAAATTTCAAAGCCTTGCTCCCATGCTTGAATATATCGGTGTTGAACCAATAATTTCTCCAGCAATTCTACATCTGCATGAATGGCAATTTCTTCTTGATACATGATCATCTAATTTTGTGCTAATCCAATAAATAACAAGATCAAAATTAGAGTATACAGACAGTTAATAGGTTTCAACTTATAGAACTGAACCAATACAAATAATCACCATCAACAACCATATTGTCAGATAGTTACGAGTTCGGATTTATAAATCAGATCAAGTTAACTGTGCTTTTGCCGATATGCAGTAGGCGTCAATCCAGTGCTGTTCTTAAAAACCGTATTGAAGGCCGTCTTGGAATTGAATCCAGAAGAGAATCCAATCGAAACAATATTATAAGGCATCATCTTTGGATCCAATAATAGTTCTTTGGCTCGCTCTACCCGGAATGAATTGATGAACTGGAAAAAGTTTTGCTGAAAACCGTTATTGATGATGTAGGACAATTGATGGCTACTGAGTTCCATTTGATTGGCCAATTTCAACAGGTTTAATTCCGTATCCAGAAAAGCCTCCTGCTGGTCCATCAACTGCATCAATCTTTCTTTACCAGCTATAAGATCCTCATCACTCATCAATTTGATCTTTTGTTGGTTGGGATTGGACTCCTCTTCTTCCGATTTTTCAAGCTCTTCAACAATGTCCAATCCTTTAGGGAATATCTCCTTTTGTCGAATGGAGTAAAACGCCACCAAGTAAAGTATAAACAAGAAGAATAGATTCGCAAAAATATTCAGGTTCCTATTGGGTAAAAGCAGGTTATAAGCAAGGATCAATAAAGATGAGGCGATAAAAGAATAGATAATATATTTTATCCATCGCAGATCCACATCTTGGGTATGGGATGAAAACGATTGGATAAGCTTTTGATGCCGATGTACCTTAAAATACGCCAAAACCACACAGGTAATGGCATGGCTAAAGAACAGGACCAAAATCAGGATATGATAGGTCTTTTCAGATAAAACTTCTTTTAAGGAAAGGGCAATCAATATCAGGAGAGGAACCAAGAAAAGAATAATTCGATATTTCCCGAATTTATAATCAGGATTGGTATAATAGTAAACACTGATCAAAAAGGTAAGCGGCACCAGGAATTGAATGAATACCACGCCGACTTGATAGATTACATGATGTTTTAATGACCCAAGATAAAGCATTTCATCCAACCAGAATGTGGACCAGAATATAGCAAACACCCCGAACCAAATATTCGCTTTCCGATTGACTTGAACAGCATGGCTGAAATTAAGAAATGCTAGGAGGAACATTCCTCCAATTAGAAAAGCTTTGATTAGGACTTCGAAAGTAAACATCGGTACGTATTAAAACGGCAATATATACAAAGTTTAAAAGCGCCAATTTACACAAAGTCGTACAAACCATTCTTCCAACCTAAAATTTTATTGGAATCTGCCTGTAGCCAATTCTTCAGCACCGTAGCATACACCTTCCGAAAGTCTTCTGTATATATCAAATCTCCTTCATGGAGGTTTCTCAGATCCGGAAGCGCATTCAGCATCCCTTGTTTCTTCAATCCTCCACTGATAAAGAAAAGTTGATTGGCTGTTCCATGATCGGTACCATTGCTGGCATTCTGAGCCACCCTCCTTCCAAATTCGGAAAATGTCATCAATAGCACATTCTTGAAAAGATCATGCTTTTTCAAATCGGCAACAAAAGCCTTTACCGCTTCATTGATTTCCTGGAACAACTTCCCTTGCCTATCATTCTGGTTCACATGGGTATCGAAACTTCCGATCGATAGGTAATACACCCTGGTATTGATATCCGATTTGATAAGTGAAGAAATGGTCTTAAATTCCTTTCCTAATCCTGAGTTTGGATAGGTGTCGTTATTTGCCTTTGTCTTGCTCTTATCAAAGATATAATCGGCATTATTGATGGTTGAACCTAAGGTGCTGTACAGATAGGAAACCGTTTCTTCCTCATGATCATGTTGCTGGGCTAGCGTTTTAAGATAATTTTCCTGGCTCAACTGGTATAGTTTCCGAGGCTCCTTGAACGCAAAAGCCTTATTGTTTTTTCCTTTTAGGGCCAAGCTCAACATATCATCCACCTCCAAAGCCTGTGTGGGATGCGGACAATCGTAACAGGCTTCATCCAAATACCTTCCTAACCAACCTGTTTCCAGGTATTCGTCCGATCGGCTGGCCGAATGCCAAATATCCATGCTTCGGAAATGGGATTTATCCGGATTCGGATACCCTACATTATTTAAAACTGCCAGTTCGCCCTGTTCATATAATTTCTTGAAAAAGCCAAGGTTAGGATTGATACCTGCCTCATCATTCATGCGTAGGGAATTTTTGATACCAATCTGCCTTCTTTCCCGGAAATAAATATCATTTCGGGTCGGGATGATGGTATTCAGCCCATCATTTCCGCCAGTCAATTGCAGTACAACCAATATATTCGGCCTATTTTGGAGCGAATTATCTGTTTCCAAGGCCTTCAGAAAGTTTGGTAATATCATGGATGCGGAAACCAAACTGCCCATTTTTAAAAACTCTCTTCTCTTGATATACATAATCTCAGGATTACATCAGCTGATATTCCGGTGTGGACATCAAGTTGATCATATTCATTTTTATTCCCTCATCTGCAAAACGTGAAGCCACTTGTTGAACGCTTTTATTTGGTGATTGCAGGATATAGTCCACTAATTTCTTGCCTTTGAAGGTATCATTGACTTGATCCCAAGCAATCTCGATCTGTGGGTTCTTGAACTGTCGGAGGTTGCTGTTCTTATTCTTGGTTCCCATGTCTAGGTCATCATCCAAGGGAGCATCGTAGTCCATCGGCCTTAAACCAGACCAGATTTGTGGCATCTGAAGCCGGAGCATCAAGGTGGAGCTATCGATCCAGGCTTTTCCATTCGGCCATCCGGCCACATTGGGGGGATATAACAACATTTGCCCCAATAAGCGTTGGTAATCGATCAGATTTTCGGGATGTGCCACTTGCATGGGCATAATACGCATCATGCCTACCATCAATTCAATGGGTGATTTTATGCGGTTGCCAATATGTTGTGCTTCGTAGAACCAATCGCTCAGAAAAATGCTATCCATTAATTTTCGGATATCATAATTAGCTTGATAAAAGATGGAACTTAATTCTTGTACCCTCGCTTCATCTACTTTTTCATTCACGAAGAACTTATAGATCTTTTCGGTTATAAACCGTGCCGTTTCCTTCTTTTCCAAGATAATATGCAGAACATCCTCCCCAGAAAAATCGCCATTCTTTCCCAAAAATGTTTTTTCTCCAGTATCATGCTGATTCTTCCGTTCTATAAATTCCCCTTGCTTATTGTATGCCCAACCTGTAAATGCCCTCGCCCCTTCCCTTACATCTGTTTCTGTATAATTCCCCCTTCCCAAGGTGAATAATTCCATGACCTCCCTTGCAAAGTTCTCATTGGGATGGCCTTTTTTATTCTGTTGGTTGTTCAGAAAATTCAGCATGGAAGGCGATTGGCTGACGGCAAACAAGAGATCCTTAAAATTACCTAGGGCATGCCGACGGATGCTGTTCAGCAATTGCTTACTAAACCTGGGATTAACGGACCGACTCGCAAAATGCCCATGCCAGAAGAAAGCCATCTTTTCATTCAGTTGAGCCTCCGAAAGGATCATCTGGTTCATGAAATCGATATTCAGATCCAAGTTCTGGGAACGGTTTAATTTTTGGACCTGCTTCCGCTTCTCCGCATTGTCCATAGGGTTATAAGCATCTTCCGTTGGCTGCTCTGGCTTTTGGAAATTCACTGTTTGGAACTTCTGGGGCTTAGTTAAGCTGCGGTAGAGGTCTTTGATACTGCTTTTATCTATGGTCGGAATCTGTTCCAAAGCTGGTCCAAAGCCAGCACGCCATAACAGATGCAATTTTTGGGTTAAGGTTTCCCCTTTCATAAGGCGGTTTTCTATTTATATACCAATTTACGTAAAATTATAACAAGTGATTTATGAATTTATTGTAAATTGTCGGGTATTTTTTACCTACTGAATTCAACATTATGCATCCAAAAAATATAGAACGCGTTTATAAAATGTCTTTCGCAGGGGTTTATCCGATGTATATCCAAAAAGCGGAGAAAAAGAACAGAACAAAGGCGGAGGTTGATGAGATCATCTATTGGCTTACGGGCTATGATGAAAAGACCTTACAAAAAGCCATTGATGAGAAGATAAACTTGGAGGATTTTTTTGGGAAAGCACCGAACATGAATCCGAACGCTGTAAAGATCACCGGGGTGATCTGTGGCGATCGAATTGAAGAAATTGAAGATAAGCTGATCCAACAGGTCAGGTATTTGGATAAATTGATAGACGAGTTGGCAAAAGGAAAGGCAATGGAGAAAATATTAAGGTCATAATTTTTGTAAATATGAAAAAAGAATCTATTACTCTGTAATATTTCCATTATGCAAACGATTGAATGATTAAGGCTGGTTTTCCAGCGTCATTTATTCATTATCTTGGAATAAATGAATGAAATGATGAAGAAACTTGCCATAATCAGTTTTTTGATTTGTGCCAGCAACCTAACCTTTGCACAATCAGAAAACGACCTTTCCTTTTTTAACAAGAAAAATCTGACGAGTTTAGCCAAAAAGGCCAATCAACAAGCGATCCAAGAAATCCAACATCCGGTTTTGCGTGAAGTTGCAAACCAGATCAAAAATGGAAACTATCCATTAGGGGAAAGGTTCAAAACGTATGAAAGCTTCTTAGACCCTAAAATTCTTGCTAAAGAATTAAAAACCAGCCCTTACTCCCAATTTGAAAATCCTACCGGAATTTATTTTTCAGCAAATGAAGAAGTTCTTGTCTGGGTTGAAGAAAATGAAAACCAAAAACTAAACTTATTGGTCACCAATTGGGATGATGAACATTTTAGGATGCACTCCTATCCTTTAAAAGCTGGATTAAATAAATTCCAAGTAAAGGATAAGGGAAATTCTTATATCCAACATTTCTATGAGGAAGGAAAACCCTTTAAAAAATTAAAGATCCATATCCTTTCTGGTAAAATAAACGGTGTTTTTGATGCACGTAAAGATGATAATAACAAGTACCAAAAGATACTGAGTTCTGCCCATGGGCCTGTTATCGATTTAGTAGGTAAAAAAGTACACCTTGCCTATTCCAAAGAATCGTTAAAAAATGGAACCCCAGAAAATGGTAAAGGACTAGTAGCACTATATGATTCGATAATACATATTCAGCATGAGATCATGGGTTTGGTAAAATATAAAAAAGAACCTAAGAATCATATGTTTGGCCGCGTTATTTGGAAAGGATTTATGCATGCAGATGGATTGGGTGCTGCTTTTCATGATAATACCATGAAAGATCTAGCGGACATCAACCGGCTACGGAAAAATTCTTGGGGAGTTGCGCATGAATTTGGCCATGTCAACCAAGTAAGACCAAACATGAAATGGACGGGAACAACCGAAGTAACCAATAATATCTATTCCGTTTGGACACAATATCTATACAATTCCCATTCGCCTAAATTGGAACACGAAAAACTAAAGGATTACGATGAGCCTAAAATTGGTGGAAGGATAACAGCCTATATGGAATCTGCATTTGTGCATAACCAACCTTGGTTAACACAAGCGGGTCCAGACCGTTGGGATAGAGAGCGTAAAAGAGATTGGGGTGGTGATCATTTCGTTAAATTGGTTCCACTTTGGCAATTACAATTGTACTTCCATGAGGTTGGTGCAGGTAAGAAATGGGGAAATAAAAACTTCTATTGGGACATATTTTATAAAGCAATCCAAGAACCTGTTACAGATCAGGAATCCGAAAGCTACTATCAATTACAGTTCGTCAAGAATGCTTGTAAAGTGAGTGGATTAGACTTAACCGATTTTTTTAAAAAATCTGGGATCCTTGCTCCGATTAATCTTATTGTAGACGATTATACGGTTGGGCGTATGTTGATTACCGATCAGGACATTCAAGAAGTAGAAAAATATGCTTCCCAATTTCCGAAACCAAGCAGTCCTGTTATCCATTACCTTACGGCGAACAGTATTTCAATTTTTAAGAATCAAGAAGTATTAAAGGGTAAAATTAACGAAGGATTTTCGAAGGAAAAGGATCGTTTGATCATCGATAATCTAGCTTGGCCAGGTGCGGTTGCATTTGAGACGTATCAAGGGGATAAATTAGTCAAAGTCGCATTCCGTGGTGCTGGTTTCACCAATAACCAACACACCATTGTACATCTCCCAATTGGTTCCACCAAAGTAAAAGCAATTGGTTGGAATGGGGAAAAAATAGATGTAATTTAAGCTTGTATATACTTTGTATATACCAATAAATAGCCTTTAGCCAAGGCTGGCATATTTTTTATCCTGATATGTGTACACCAATTCATATCAGGATGAAAATAGCACAATCACTAATTTTAGGCGTTTTAGCCATTTCTCTAACTATCGGATGTTCAGGTTCGGGAGATAAAACCAAGTCTGGAGAAACAGAAAACGAATCAGGAGGATTATTTTCTTCCGGTTCTAAAAATGAGGCGCAAGAAATCATAGATTTCAATAACAAGATGGTTCAAACGGAAAATAACCACAATAGTTTTATCCGTAATTACATCCGCGCAGTCGATAATCTGGATTACTTCATCAAACAAAAGATGGCCAATCCAGAGGCCATAGATATACCTCCCATTTTGGTAAAACCTGTGATGGTCAATCAATTAAAAGATTTAAAAGCCCCAAACTCATTAAAAGATGATTATGCAGTATGGATAGACAGCATGCAAACCAGTTTCACTGCCTTGCAAAGCCTATATAAGGAAATGGAAAACTATAAATCTGCCGAAGATTGGAAAGAAGACAGTGGAAAAAAAATGGAGCATTTTAGAGCCAAGGGTTTAGCAGAGATTGATAAGAATGAAAAGGCCTCAAAAGCAATTTTTACTGCTTTACGTCCAGAAGCGGATAAAGCAGAATCGGAAATATTGAAAGATCATCCTTTTAAGGATCAGATTATTTCTTCTAGAAAAATTATGGAATACTGTAAGGAAATAACCATGGGTACTTATGATGATGTGAGTAACCAGGCTTTCAAAGCCAATTTTGAAAAACAGTACAATGAATTGGAGACTTTATTGAATAAAAATAAGGAGAACCCGATCAAAGGGGATCAATACGAAAGTAACAACCGAAGATTCAACACTTTCAATGAAGCAGTGGATACTTATTTGGGGAAAATGCGCATTATTCAACGTGAAATGAATTCGTCAAGCGAGATTTCGGAAGGTGCATTTACCGATTTGGACAATGCTGCCCAAACGGTGGTGAGCACCTATAATAATTTTGTAAACTAATTTTTTACCGGTGGAATTTGGAGATCACTTGGATGATCGGAAAAGCCACCGTTTCCGATGGGGCGAGGGGTAGATATCGTCTGAAACTGTAGAATAGTCTTGGTATTCTATTCATTCGTCCCATTGGATTATTGATATCCGGAAATCGAGGATCATGGAAAGCAAAATTTCCGGCAAAAAGGATATCCTTGATCATCCAATCGTTGACCGATTTCTTTTCTAAAGGGAAAGGTAAATTATCTTCTTTTAATCCCATATACTTGACCAAGGTATAATGGAGCTTATGCATCCATGCCAATACACCCAATTTCTTGTAAACAAATTTTACTCTGTCCCCATCCAATTTTTGGTTTTGGGTATGGTATAAGCGAGCAACATCACATAGTTGCCTCAAACCAATGCCGTAGCCCACTTGATGGCTAAGGATATGTACATTGAGCATGATGGAATTTAGAAATGGATTGGGCATATGGGACTGGAAATCTTGGCTTGTAACGGGCTCAAAGGGCTCTTTTTCTTCCGCCTGAAGCTTTTTTAGGAATTTTAGATTCCATGGATTTCTAGCCTGTATCAGTCGTTGATGATGTTCTACATGAAGACCTTTCCAGTCGTATCCACAGCTGTATCCAGCATGGAAATGGATGTTGGTTTTCAGATCTACCATAAGCTTGAAAGCCTTATTATAAGGAAAGCCCCGTTCAAAATACCAATCGATATCTCCGCAAACACGCAAGAAAGGATCAGGATAATATTGGGCAACGGCCTGCCCCTTTTGAAGAATTGGCCGAATACCCTCCGCATTATACAATCCATCCAATTCGGAAATGATCGTATTCATTTTCTCGTTTTTTTCCCTGATCTGCTGTTCGCGGAGAATCATTTTATATAACATAGGCTGCTCGGGCATAAAGTAAGAAGGAAGTTGTTGGGCGGCATGAGCAATTAACCCATCGAGCGTCTGAAAGTAGGCTAGCCTATATACATTTTCCCAATCTGGGTTTTTTAGTTCCTGAAATTTATCCAATGCGAGGGGTTTCCCCCATAAAGCAAATTTCAGGAGATCTAAAAAAACCACAACGGATTTTTGATATAGGATACCCTGCTTTATCATCGTGCAACAAATAATCCTTCTCGGAAGAAATGCTTCAGGATCTGCCGAACATCCGTTTGTGCCCTTTGGGCTTCCACTTCGAAAGTCCGCAGAACAAAGTCCACGGCATCCTGCTCTTCAAAATCTCTCCCTTTAAACTCCTCAATGATCATGGCCGCCGACTCGGAAAGGGTAAACACACGAGCCATATCAAGCATTTCCAATCCAGGTTGCAACATGATGTAATCATCGCCAACCTTTCTGACCGATAAGTGGGTTACAAATTTCATAGGTAGATATTTTTAATTAGCTCGCACGCATCTAACATTCTTGAACGGTGATTCGATGACATCAACACCAAGCGTCTGTACATTCAGCAGTTCCGCCTCCATGATATCACCCAAAGTATTAGTCATCAACAAACTGTAGCCCCCTAACCCAACTAAACCCAATATATTGGTTCCATTGGTCGAACTCCAGTATTCGCCGGTAATACCAAGATTACCAAAGGTTACCTGCAATAAGCCTCCAACTAAGCCTACGGAAAGACTTCCGCCATTATAATTGAAATGGAGATCATTGCTTGGATAAGGCGCTGCGGTCCCCGTAGCGTTGGTATATTCGAGGTAGCCAAGGCCACTTGTGGCACCCGTGGTATTAGCCTGTCCGTTAAGATATAATGGTGGCGTTCCGGTCAATGCCATAAGGTCATTATTGGTCGGCATGCGCCATTTACCTGCTGGGTACACCTCTGCACAAGGATCACCATTCACTCCAAAACTTTGCGGAACAAGGCCTTTGAAGGAAAAGAAGGTATTTCTTTCAGAAGAATGGGCATAAGTATGGTGAAAGCGATAAGGATTGTGCCCCCCTTGATAGTAAAGGTTTGCACGGCCCCAACGCACTCCCCCAACGGTCAATGGCGATTCGATCAGATTGACCAATAACCGGTGATCATTCGCCATTACCGGGGTTACATTAAAAGTAAACACCGATGGTGTAGCGGCTAATAAAGCATTGAAAGATCGTATAGTATTATTGTCAAGATTTAAGGAAAGATCGGTCATAGTCACCGTTAGGTTATTAATTGCTGCTGTACTAGGTGTATACACATAGGCAATTTTCCGGTCGGCATAAGGCTCCTCAATATTTACAAAATCCGCCCAATCAATACCGTTGGCTGCAGCTGTAAGAGTTCCCCAAGTACCCGATGCCAAGTCAAAAGTCCCAGAGTAGGTCGATAAGCCTGTAACCGAAACTACCGCAGAGGCCATGTCTGCAAACATCCCCATGGTATTCAATTCGATTCCTATCCTGGATACCATATGATCAAATACGATACTGACAGGAACATCGATTGGAGTTGGTCCTGTTGGAACGGAAAATGTACCTGCATCATACAGAATATCTTTGTTGGCAGGTAATGAAAGGGAAGTCACGGTAGGTGTAGCCGGGTTTACATCTACAGGTGATTCACTATTGTTATAGGATAAGGCATACCATTTATAATCCACACCTTGATCCACTTCGATCTCGGCAGGGACGTCTGATGTCAGTTCTGTTGAACTGACGAAGCTGTTATCCGCCTTATAAAGGTAAAGCCTATATTTTACCCCGGGATCCATCGCTGCTCCCATTACCTGTTTTGAAGCTCCTTTACGGGAACTCGACTTGATCATCTTTCTACCTCCAGCGGTCCCTAATTCGTGGTCTACAGAAAGGGAAGCATCAAAACCGGCAAAATGCAATTCTGCGACTTCCTTAGCAGTAACTTCCTTGGAAGATGCCGAAGCCTTCGCTTCTCCCTGAGCGTTCTTTATACTTTCATCGATTCCATCTACCCGTACCGAAATCTTAGTTTTTTTGGGAATGGCGTCATCCGCGTTCATTTGTTTGGAACATCCTACTAATAGAAAATACGCAGTACCAAGGAAAATAACACCAGCTAATTTCCAATTGAATTGATTTGTCAACTTTTCCATAATGTGTGTAATTAGCTAGGTTTATAAATCGTTATCATCCATACCGCCTGTTCCCTCATTCCAATCGCCTACGGATGGATTTGGTGAGGCAGTTACTGATTCGGCAGCAATTCCTTGCTCGAGCTCTACGTGCGTAACAGACATGCTAGGCACGATATAATCTTTTCTTTCATCATTTTTCATAATATTGTCTGTTTTGGGTTATATTATTATAATAGGACTTATAATTACCTATCAGTTAATTTCACTTTTATGAACATTCCATCAATAAAAATTGATCCATATCGTAATCTTGAAACTCAAAAATAATTTTAGCGGTACTCTTGGAAATAATATTTACAGCAGGTAGATAATCGTAGGTATTTATGCTTCTTTCTGGGTGTCTAGCATTTATAGGAACAATGTTAAAACAAATATTTCATTATTACAAGCTTAATATTGTCTTACCATTAATTTTTTATACTATTAAGCTTTTTTAGCAATATTTTGTAGAGATATGGCTACTTAATAGCCTATATGATTATCTATTTAAGATATTTTTGTCTTATTAGATTAATTAAAAACCTAAATTTCCCCATCCAGCCTTTTTTTACTGCTTCTTCGCCATATCCATAACCATATCCATAACCATAGCCTAAGGAGAAATCTACATCATTTAATAAAAAAGCCATTTTCTTCAATTTCCCTTCTTCAAAACAACCTTTGGAAACCTCCAAGAGTCTCTTGTCCAAAAATTGAACACGAACGACATAAATCGTCAGATCGGCAAGCTCGGAAATCAAAAATGTATCGGTCACTAGCCCTACGGGAGCCGTATCTACAATGACATAATCATAATTATCCCTGCCGTATTGGATAATCTCCTCAAACCGTCCGTTTAGGAGCAATTCTGCCGGATTAGGTGCGATATAGCCCGAATAGATCAGGTCAAATCCAAAACCCTTTGCTTGCCGAATAATCAGGTCTTCAACCTGGTAATTTTCATCTACCAGGAAATTGCTGATGCCTGGTTGGGTATGCCGAAGATAGGTCAAGTCGAGATAAGCTAAGATTTTTGGGGATCGGATATCCGCTCCGATCAACAATACCCGTTTATTAGCAAAGGAAAGTACTTTTGCCAGGTTAGTGGCAATGAACGATTTCCCCTCACCTGCAATGGTGGAAGTAACAAAATACACTGAAGCTCCATTGAGTTTCTTGCCCATCAAGAATCGCAGGTTGGTCCGTAATATCCTGATGGCCTCGGCAAGCGCTGTCCGATCACTTTCTGCTTTGATGTCATGATGAGATCGAGGCACTTCGCCTAATATCGACACATCCCCTATCTTCATTAAATCGGCCTTGCCCTGCACCTTGATATCCAAAGAAAACTTAAGGTAAAGCAGCGATAATGGCAATAGAAAACCAATAGCCATAGAAATTGGGAAAACCAACATTTTACGAGGGGAAACCGGTCTCCAAGTAGCATACGCGAGATCCACCACTTTTAAAGTGGAAGGAGTTGCCGATAGGTTGATCTCATTTTCCTCCAACTTTTGGAGCAGGAAAAGGTACAAGGTCTCGATCGTTTTTTGTTGCCGAACTATATCTTTGAACTTTCGCTCATTCAATGGCATACTGGATTTTTTCTCTTCAAATTGCATGCGTCTGCGTTGGTGCATATTCACTTTGGAGGTCAATACCTGCCTGGAATTGGCCAAAGAACGCGTGATATTAGCATGGGAAATGGATACAGCTTGCTCTAAATTCTGCAGGATAGGATTCTGAGGACTCGCGGATTTCTGAAGTTCGTTTCGTTCCAAGAGCAGTTCATTATGGGTTTTGATTTCCGATTGGATGGCCAGATCCGATAGCCCGATATTGACCGGGAGAAGGTCTAAATTATTGTTTTGAAGGAGTTCATCCATCATGTTGACCAGCTCTAATTGCATCTTGGCATCCATAAGTTCCTTTTCGCTCTCCACAGCTCCCTCCGCCCGGATGCTCCCCTCCAAAGCCAAGTCCAACACCTGATGCTGCTGCTTAAAAACTTCCAGCTTGCCATCCGCAGTCTTCAGGTTCTCCGATATGATGGACAATCGATTATTAATGAAATTACTGGTGGATTTAAATACCCTGGCTTTATCCGCCAAGGCGTCTTGATTATATTGCTGGATCAGGGAATTGACCACTTCAATCCCTTTTTCTCGCGATGGATATCGAAATACAAAATCGACCGCAAAGGATAGCACATCCTTGGTTGGAGAAATCCGCATTTTACTCCGCAAGATATCCACCGTGATTTCCTTAGGCATAAAATTGATCTTTATGGCAGATCGCCAAGGAATGTTGGCATTCGGAACAAACATGATCTTTCCGATCGGAGAAGAAATCGCTTGCCCCAACTTAATGGTCACTTCATCTTCTTCCTCATTCGCGAGCACATACACCGCCCCTTCACGCCTAATTTGCACCGTGAAAGCTTTCCTTTCCAAAAGCGGAGAATTTGGCTCCAACAGAATCATTTTTAAAGGGGATTCCTGGGCAAGGATCTCCATTTCCCTGATCAGACCTTTCTGAAAATAAGTGACCTCATAACCATTGGCATCCACCACCTTCCGCATGATCCTTCGGGATTGCAATACTTGGATCTGATCATTCACGTATGCGGCAGAAGAAGTACCTCGTCCAGCTAAATTGGCCAATTCGGCAAGACCCGCCATTTCCCCACTAGCCTTTTTCTCATCCTGCAGCAATATCTTGGCGTAGACCTCATAAATCCTAACAGAATATCGCAGGTAAATAAACCCAATCACGAAACAGACCCCCATGGATACCACAAACCACTTCCAATAATGGGCATACCGTTCCAATTGGGATCGGATATCCATCAATCGTTTTTCATGATCAAATTCCTTTGATTCTCCGGTTTTCATATTGGCAGGTTTATAGGTTAAATTTAAACTATAAATTTTATTTTTTCTTATAAGATAATTATAAAATTTGTTTTAAAAATTTAAACAGCTATAATACAGTCGTTTAATTTAAATTATTTTATCTCCCCAATCCCTCATGATATTTAAATAATAATCGTATTTTAGGGAAACCTATTTGAATAGCTAGCGCTATTGATTAGATCAATTTAAACTTAACAGACCAACATGATGAAAAGAACCGTTGCCATAGCATGTTTGCTAACCGCTTCGCTTTCTACAGGATTCGCACAGACGTGGAAACCTGTAGCCGACAAGATCCTGAGCCCTTGGGCAGAACAAGTAACCCCTCAAAATGCACATCGAGAGTACCCCAGACCACAATTGGTTCGTCAGAACAATTGGCAGAACCTCAATGGACTCTGGAAATACAAGGTTAGTCCGAAAGATCAAAAAACTGCCCCAACTTCTTGGGATGGCGATATCTTGGTGCCTTTTGCCATAGAATCTGCGCTGTCAGGGGTCGGAAAAAAAGTAAGTAAGGATGATGCGATATGGTACCACAACCAGATCACTATCGACAAGAAAGTGAATAAGGGCAAGGTGCTCCTGCATTTTGGCGCGGTGGATTGGCAATGTGACGTGTATTTGAATGGCCAACATGTCGGAAGCCATGAAGGTGGATTTGATGCCTTTTCCTTTGACATCAGTAAGGCGATCAAAAAATCAGGTAAACAGGATTTAACGATCCGTGTATGGGATCCAACGAGTGAAGGACCTCAACCTAGAGGGAAACAGATCATCAATCCGCATGGGATATGGTACACGCCAGTTTCAGGCATCTGGCAAACGGTATGGTTGGAAAGTGTTCCTCAAACCTATATTGTATCTACCAAACAGACTCCTGATATAGACCAAAAATCGTTAGCCATTCAGGCAGCGATCGAGGGCGCCCAGGCTTCAGACGAAATATTAATTGAAGCCTTTGATGGTGGTCAAAAAGTAGCGGAGGTAAAAGGAAGTCCATCCGATCAGCATCAATTGAAATTGAATGACCTGAAACTATGGAGCCCATCCCGGCCTCACCTTTATGACCTACAGATAAAAGTGCTTCGGAAGGGTAAAGTGGTCGATGAGGCAAAGAGCTACTTTGCGATGCGTAAGATCAGCAAAAAGAAAGATGCTCAAGGTATTGAGCGTATGTACTTAAATGATGAGTTCATCTTCCATTATGGCCCATTGGATCAAGGATGGTGGCCTGATGGGCTACACACCGCTCCTTCTGATGAAGCGTTGAAATTCGATATCGTTAAAACCAAGGAAATGGGTTTCAACATGATCCGGAAGCATATCAAAGTGGAACCGGCACGTTGGTACAGACACTGCGACAGCCTGGGCATTATGGTTTGGCAAGATATGCCAAGCGGTGACCTCGGTGGTAATGTTTGGGATATGCAGCCCGGAAAGATCAGTAGTGCAAAACACGATAAGGATAGATCGCCAGAATCGGAAGCAATTTATAGAAAGGAATGGAAAAGTATTATGGCGCAATTACATAATTACCCAAGTATTGTAATCTGGGTTCCTTTCAATGAAGCTTGGGGACAGTTCAAGACCAAAGAAATCGTAGATTGGACGATACAGAACGATCCATCAAGATTGGTGAATGGGGCATCGGGCGGTAACTTCAATGCACCTGGCCATATTTTGGATATCCATAATTATCCGGATGCGGCCATGCCTAGCCCAGAATTGTTTGGCGATAAATATATTTTGGCATTAGGAGAATTCGGAGGATTGGGCCTTCCGGTTGAAAACCACACCTGGCAACAGAAAGATAACTGGGGATACCAATCTTTTAAGAATGCAGATGAACTGAAAAAGCGGTACAGTGGATTGGTCGATCATTTAACCAGGTTGATCCCATTGGGATTATCCGCAGCGGTATACACACAGACCACCGATGTGGAAATTGAAACCAATGGTTTGATGACTTATGATAGGAAAGTGATCAAGATCCCTGTAACGGAATTGAATGGTATTCATCAAAAACTTTATAGTAAGGAAATGGTGAAATAGACTTGATTTATGTCATTGGTATGAATAATGTCATGCTGAGCGCAGTCGAAGCATCTGTACGATAGTAAACGAACAGATGCTTCGACTACGCTCAGCATGACAAAAAAAAACCAAATTATCAATAACAAACACAGTCTCCCCATGGCTTTCCCTTCCCAAAACACTACATCATTACCTCAGCACAGCCAATGTGTAACATCTACACCATAGCCAAAAATTATTGGCTACCCAAAGCAATACATCCACCTAACTACCAACAACATACCCCCTCCCATCACCTCAAAAACATTCCCAAATAAATCTGTAGTAGTGATGTATAAATATTAAATTTTAAAACAAAAGCCTTACATCACATCTTTGTATTAAATCAGATAACCATTTTTAGTTCCATATCTTTAGCCATGAAGAATCGCATACTAACTATAGCATTACTATTTACCGGTTTGGCCAGTTTTTCCTGCCACAACCAAGTTCAGGAAAAACCTGTTTCAACTGCAGATACCACAACCCATTCGATTCCAAAAGAAGACAGCCTACTCAACAAAATACAATCACAGACCCTGCAATATTTTTGGGAAGGTGCAGAACCGAATTCCGGATTGGCCAGAGAACGAATACATATCGATGGCGTCTATCCGCAGAACGACCCGCAGGTTGTTACTATCGGAGGAAGCGGATTCGGCATCATGGGATTGGTAGTAGGCATGGAACGTGGATTCATCAATAAAGAAGAAGGAACCCAAAGACTGGATAAAATCATGGATTTCCTAGGAAAGATTGAGCGTTTTCATGGCGCATGGTCACACTGGTACCATGGAGATACCGGCAAGGTCAAAGCATTTAGCGAAAAAGATAATGGTGGAGATATTGTAGAGACAGCTTTTTTGACGCAAGCCTTAATCGTGGTGCGGGAGTATTTTAAAAATGGAAATGATCAGCAAAAATCCATCGCCAAAAAGGCTGATGCCCTATGGAAGGAAATCAACTGGAAACATTATACCAATGGTCAACATGTAATCTATTGGCATTGGAGCAAAACACATGAATTTGGGATGAACCATGCTGTACAGGGATACGATGAATGTTTGATCACCTATATTCTTGCAGCCTCCTCGCCTACACATCCTATTGATACTGCTGTTTATAACCAAGGTTGGGCCAGGAATGGGGCGATTAAAAGTGACCTTAAGAAATTTGACATCCCTATCAGCATCAAGCATAATGCTAAGCCTGGAGAAGTGGGTCCTCTATTTTGGGCACATTATTCCTTTATGGGACTAAACCCTACCGATCTTCAAGATGCCTATGTGAACTACGGCGATGTGGTGAAGAACCATACTAAGATCAATATTGCGTATAGTGAGGCCAATCCGAAAGGTTATAAAGGTTATGGTGCGGACAAAGGTTGGGGATGGACCGCAAGCTATTCGATTGCAGGTTATGATGCCCATCATCCCGATAATGACAAATCGGTGATCAGCCCAACGGCGGCTTTATCGTCCATGCCTTATGTCCCTAAAGAATCCATTGCATTCGCCAACTACCTTTTCAATCAACTTGGCAATAAGGTTTGGGGGAAATATGGCTTTTATGATGCCTATAGCGAAACAGAAAACTGGTATCCACAGCGCTATTTGGCCATTGACCAAGGACCAATCGTAGTCATGATCGAAAACTACAGAACAGGATTGATCTGGGACTTATTCATGCAGGCGCCAGAAATTCAAAAAGGATTAAAAAAATTAGGCTTCAAAAGCCCGAACATAAAATAGCTTGTACAACATAGCTTTCAATTAATAGCTTGACCCATGAACATATTGAAATCAACATGTCTTGCCGTTTTGATTTTTAGTACTTTAAATCTTTTCGGACAGGAAAAATCGAAAATGGATGCCTATATCAATGAATTGATGGGTAAAATGACCTTGGAGGAGAAAATCGGGCAGCTCAATCTGGTTACCGGTGGTGAGGCGACTACCGGATCGGTGGTTTCCAGCAATGTAGAGAACAATATCAAAGCTGGAAAAATTGGCGGGATCTTTAGCATGTCCAGCCCGGAAAAGATCCGTAAGGCGCAGGAGTTGGCTATCCAGCATTCCCGCTTAAAAATCCCCATTATATTCGGGATGGATGTTATTCATGGGTATAAAACGGTATTTCCGATCCCTTTGGGATTGGCCGCCACATGGGATATGCCCTTAATCCAACAGACTGCTCGCGTAGCGGCCATCGAAGCATCTGCGGATGGGATTAATTGGACATTCTCGCCCATGGTCGATATTTCGAGGGATGCCCGTTGGGGCAGGATTTCGGAGGGTAGCGGTGAAGATACCTACCTAAGCTCCAGGATCGCACGGGAAATGGTCATTGGGTATCAAGGTGATGATCTGGGTAAATACAATACGCTCATGGCCTGTGTAAAGCATTTTGCGCTATATGGGGCAGCCGAAGCTGGAAGAGATTACCATACAACCGATATGAGCTTACATCGCATGTACAACGAATATCTCCCGCCTTATAAAGCAGCCTTAGATGCGGGTGCCATGTCTGTCATGACTTCCTTTAACGACATCAATGGTGTGCCAGCTACCGCAAACAAATGGTTATTGACTGATCTATTACGCAAGGATTGGAAATTCGATGGTCTAGTGGTTACCGATTATACGGCCGTAAATGAGCTTATTGAGCATGGATTGGGTGATCTTCAACAGGTTTCTGCCCTATCACTTAATGCCGGGGTGGATATGGATATGGTTGGAGAGGGTTTTCTGACTACCTTGAAAAAATCATTAGATAAAGGGAAAGTTTCCCTTACTGAAATAGATCGGGCATGCCGCTATGTGTTGGAAGCCAAATATCGATTGGGATTATTTGAAGACCCCTTCCGATATTGTAATGAAGACAGGGCAAAGAAAGAGATCGGAAAGGCAGAACATCTCCGCTTGGCGCGTGAGGCCGCTGGAAAATCTTTTGTTCTATTGAAAAATGAAGGGCAGGTCTTACCGCTTAAAAAACAGGGAACGGTGGCTGTTATTGGCCCATTGGCAAATACCGGGGCTAATATGCCAGGGACTTGGAGCGTGAGTGCGGATCTGCAAAAAACGCTTTCCTTAGTTGATGGAATGAAGGCCGCATTGGGAAAAAAGGTTAAGATTGTAAGTCATTTAGGAGCTAATCTTACTTCAGACGCTAAATTACAGGAGCGATCAACCATGTTTGGAAGAACGATCCCTCGGGATGAACGGCCAGCGGAAACAGTGATCCAGGAAGCTTTGGAAGTAAGTAAGGGGGCAGATGTTATTGTTGCGGCATTGGGAGAAAGTTCGGAGATGAGTGGTGAAAGTTCTAGCAGGACAGATTTGAATATCCCTGATTCGCAGCGTAAATTATTGGAAGCTTTATTGAAAACTGGGAAACCTGTTGTTTTGGTATTGTTTGCAGGGAGACCATTGACTTTAACATGGGAGGATGAACATGTTCCAGCGATATTGAATGTTTGGTTTGGAGGTACAGAGACGGGTAAAGCAGTGGCGGATGTATTGTTTGGCGATGTGAATCCTTCGGGAAAATTACCGGCAACATTTCCAAGGAATGTTGGTCAACTGCCGATTTATTATAGTCAAAAGAATACGGGTAGACCTTTGGGAGAAGGGCAATGGTTCCAGAAGTTCAGAAGTAATTATTTGGATGTTTCGAATGATCCTTTATATCCTTTTGGGTATGGATTGAGTTATAGTAAATTTGATTATGGAAAACTTCAATTGGATAAGGATAAGTTTGCTAAGGGTGAGGAGATTAGGGTGTCTGTGGAACTGAGTAATTCGGGGAATTTTGATGGGGAGGAAGTGGTGCAATTGTATGTTAGGGATATGGTTGGATCTGTGACAAGACCTGTTAAGGAATTGAAGAATTTCCAGAAGGTTTTTCTGAGGAAGGGTGAGAAGAAAAAGATTGAGTTTGTGATTAAGGAAGAGGATTTGAGATTTTATAATCAAAGTTTGGAGTTTGTTTCTGAGCCTGGAGCTTTTAAGGTTTTTGTTGGTGGTAATGTTAGGGATGTGCAGGAAGCAGATTTTGAGCTGATGGAATGATAAAACCGTCATTGCGAATCCTCGTCATCGTAAGTTTGTAGAAAAGTTATAGGAATTAAAGAGACAGAATATAATTTTGTATTTCATTTAGGATACAGCGAGAGAGGGAGTAAGATTTTTAATCGTCATTGGTCCTTGAGAGAC
>PJUC01000078.1_pt1 | contig 87522 bp, 74 predicted proteins | sample 1512161 | NCBI WGS metagenome assembly PJUC01 (sample SAMN08177676, study PRJNA422409) | Soil metagenome, whole genome shotgun sequencing project. | isolation source: Soil enriched on filter paper | place: USA: Madison | collected 2015-01-15 | reverse complement strand
CTGGACCGAAAGTCAACAGCAAAGAGCAGCATTGCTTTTTGAACTTTATCCTGATTTGGAACAAGCGCATAGCCTGGCACTGCAGCTTGGCAAAGTCTATGATAAAACAGCTGATAAACTGTACGGACTTACCCGCTTAGCTAAATGGCATGAAAAGGTAAGACAGTCTGGTTTTAAGGCCTTTAATACGATATCCAGATCGATACAGGCTCACTACAAAACTATTGTAAATTATTTTGACAACAGGTCTACAAATGCATCTGCAGAATCATTCAATGCTAAAATAAAGGCCTTCAGAAGACAATTTAGAGGAGTTAGGTCCATTGAATTCTTTTTATTCAGACTTGCTAAACTCTATGCCTAAATAATGCTCACTCCACAGGTTTTTAATTTGATCCAGAATACCCTAAAATTGATGAAGAGAAATTATTGCTCTTCAAACGAACATTATCCCAGAAAACCGGGAAGATCGCTTAAATACCCGATGGTCTTCCAGCAGGTTACCAGAATACAAAAGGGGCTGTCCATACTTTTGAGACGGCTCCTGCAACTTTCTTTATCGTTTCACGAACCTTGCTGTGCTGCTCTGCCCACCTTCCTTAACGGTAAAACGTATCAGGTACACGCCGGCAGCCATGTTGCTTACATCAACCACATCTTTGCCGCCTCGCAAAGTGGCGCTTAACGTTCGTTTTCCGGAGCTGTTGTAGATCTCTATGAGAGTCCCGCGCGGCGCATCTGCTATTATTAAACTTTGGTTCGCCGGATTGGGATACAGGCTGATATTGGCAGAGCCCGGTATATTGCCGATGCCCGTTGTCTGCAGCGTTATGCTCTGGCAAATGCTATCGCTGCCGCATATATTATAGGCGGTAGCACAGATCATGTAAGTACCCTCGGTCGTATAGGTATGGCCGGCGGTATTGCCCGTGGCCGTTGTGCCGTCGCCGAAGGACCATGTCACGCTGTCGACCGGTGTGGTGCCCGTGTAAGTGACACTGGCAGTGAGGGCGTTCGCCGTATGCGTGAAGGACGCTGCCGGTGCCGGACAGATCACCGTTACCGCCTGGCAGGCAGTGTCCCTGCCACAGCCGCGGTAGGCTATGGCGCATACGTTGTAGGTACCCGCCTGCGTATAGTTTTGCATGGCAGTGCTGCCCGATGCCGTAGCACCGTTGCCGAAGGTCCATCTTATGCTGTCCACCGGGGTGCTGCCCGTGTAGGTGGTGCTGAGCGTCGTGTTGTTGGCAGTATAGCTATAAGCCGCCGTTACAACGGGACAGGTCACCGTTACCGCCTGACAGATCGTGTCCCCGCCGCAGCCGCGGTAGGCTATGGCGCATACGTTGTAGGTGCCCGCCTGTGTATAGTTTTGCGTGGCGGTGCTGCCCGAGGCCGTAGCTCCGTTGCCGAAGGTCCATCTTATGCTGTCCACCGGGGTGCTGCCCGTGTAGGTGGTGTTGAGCATTGTGTTGTTTGTGGTATAGGTGAAGGCTGCGTTGGGCTGTGCACAGGCGACGGAAACCGGTTGACATGCCTGCGTGGGACCGCAGCTGTTGTATACCGTGGCGCAGGCCGTGTAGTTGCCCGGGGCATAGGTATGCGCTGCCGCTATGCCCGTGGCCGTAGTGCCGTCGCCGAAGGCCCATACTACGCTATCGATGCCCGTGGTGGTACCGGTGAAGGCAAAGCTTATAAGGCCGCCTGCGCTGGTCGTCTGCGTAAATGAGGAAGCGGGCGGCGCACAGTTGCAGCTGTAACCGTACTTGCCGACGAAAAAATCGGTGGGACCGCCTCTGCTGCGGTAGCCCGAGCTGCCGCCCCAGATACTGTCGGTGACGATGCCGCCTAAGTATATGCTGCCGTTATGGACGGCTATCCTCCCAGCAGCGTCTATAGCCGGTGGTTGTTCATTCGTCTGCCAGTAGTCCATTTTCTGCAGGTTGCCCAGAGTGTCCAATATAACGATGGGTGGTTTATTGCCCGTGGCGACGAGTGTATCGCTGCCCACTATGATGCCAGAGGAGATGATGCCCGACAATATCAGCTTGCCCTTGTGCAGGCCGCCGTAAATGGTCTCTATGCCCTGCCCAGTGGCAATCCTCGGGTTTATCTGTTTGCGCCATACCAGGTTGTTGGCCATGTCCAGCTTCATCACAAAGGAAAAACGGTGGCCCGAGGCGTTAATGGTTCCGGTAAAGGACTGTCCCATAAAGGTGCAGCTTGCACCGGAGCCGATGGTGTTGCTGCCGAACACGTATTTATAATCTCCTTCCCTGAAGACGCAGACCCGGTTGCTGCCACCGTAGAAGGGCCCAGTTGTAAAAATGGTATCGTAGCTAATCAGGTTTCTTGACGCATCGAAGACGGCCACGCCCTGACCTAAACCGTAGGGATCATGCTTTAACACAGTGAGGTATAGCTCGCCGGTGGGGTCATGGATAGTGACGGGGTAATTTGAGTTTAATATCAGGGTTGTATCCGTTCCCAGTTTTGTGGCGCTCAGCAGGTTGCCGGAGGGTGTGTACACAAAATCGTAGATGCCCTTGAGGCTGGTGACCCCGGGCATAAGCTGCACACCGCTGACGAGTACCGACTTGACATAGTGGATGAGCGTATCGCTCATCACGAGCTTGCCGTCCCTGTTGCCCAGTGCACTCGAGGATGATGCTGTGTTTTCACCTTGCGCGCGCATCCATTTGTAATTACCCAATGTATCGTACTTGATGAGCCAGGAGGCATAAAAATTACTGTACATAGTGCTGTCCGAATCGAAATATCGGATCTGTGCGCTGCCGCCTCCGGAAACGGCACCCGCTATGTACACGTTTCCCCTTCCGTCATAGACCAGACCGAGTATGCGGATATCATCGTTCCCTTCTATTATTTTGCCCCAGCGGAGCTGTCCCGCGCAGTTATAGCTGAGCAAAGCTGTCTTGGCCCGGTACTGGCTGCTGACCGGTGACTGCAGGTTGAAGTTAGTACCGCCGAAATTGATGCTGCCCTGGCCCATGAACTCTACCAAAGCGTAGAGGTTACCATTGTCGTCCGTGGCCAGCTCGTGCACCGTCTCCCGCGCGTTGTAACCTACGGGTGGGGCAAAAAAGCTGCCACCGCCTGTAGTCCACTGGTGCTGCTGGGCGTACATTGGCTGGCCAAAGCAGGTTAACAACAGTGAACATAAAATTAAATATCTGTATATCGTAAATAAACCATGCTTCATATATTGCGGGATTTAAAAAAAACGGAAATAGCTAACCACTTAGACAAGCAGTTGGACGGTAAAATATAGCAAGTGGACACCATTCATTTGACCGAGATCAAGTCCATTACTTCCCGAAATAGGCAGCGTTGGATCTCATTTTCTTCTTTTTCAGTGCTTGAAATGGCTATTTTACTGATTATTTCACTTTAATGTTCGCCATATCAGGACAGCAACTACCTGTAAATATAAGCAATTGTAAACGCAAAAACGAGAAGTTTAAAAAATTAAAACGAAGCGTTTAATAGGCTTTTATTTGCTACTTATTTAACTTAATAGCCATTATATCTGTATATCGGGAAGAATAGTTTATTTTATTGCTAGTTGGACTCTATCAAAGAAAATGTCAGGCAATTAAACGATTCACTAAAGGAAATTGATTTTAAAAACAACCCAAAGACATATATTTAATTGGTAGCTCCAATTAAAATCGATGATGAGGTGAAAGAATTCAGGAGATTACTAAATGCTGCAATTCCGGATATCAGAGAAATTGATGCTTCTATTGATAGTCAAAAAATCATTTTTACAATCATATCGAGCCTTTGATTTCAAAATTAGATCGGGAAGATTGGCGTCATAAAGTAATGGATGTGCGTTCATGGTGCAGCTATAAAGCTGAAGAGTTCTACAAAGAAAATAATCAGAAATTTAAGACTTACGAAAATATGGGACAACTTTCCGGTGGTGAAAAGGCTCAACTTACCTATACGATCTTAGGTTCGGCAATCGCTTATCAATTTGGTTTGACCAAAGAAGGACTGCACAGCAACTCTTTTAGATTTATCGCAATTGATGAAGCCTTTAAAGCACAAGACGAAGATAAAGCCCGATATTTGATTACGCTCTGTAAACAGCTTCACCTACAGTTGGTGGTGGTTACGCTCAGTGATAATATTCATATTGTTGAAAATAATATTTCATCGTTCATTTGTTGTAGAAAGGAAAGAGGAAAGACATTCCTGGTTATATGATATGCCGATTGAACCATTTAAAGAAGAAAAGGCTAATTATTAAAATCAATGAGAAGATATTGCTTTAATACAAAAAATCGAACCTTGTTATTTTGAACCTTTTTCTTACTGGCTCGGCAAAATGGACAAAAAACCATCTCCTTTTGATCTCAATAGTATCAGTTTGTTATAAAAAGGAGCAATTTGCTCTTTAAAAAAATTTGTTAGTTAGAAATCTTGATTTACCTTCGCGCATCATTCCTGAATTTTCAACTAAAGATTCAGTTCGGATTAAAACTTAATTCTTTTTGGTCTTTGAGCTGCTTTTTGTAGGATTTTCGGATTGTAGATATCTTCAAAATGTGATAAATCATTGTCTTGCTTGAGGGTGATTTTATCATGAAGATTAGCTAAACTTATTAGATCATCTAGAAATTGGTTCGAAAAACCTTTAATAGGGATCACGAAAAACAAGCAAAGCGAAATCCGAATTATACGGGTTTCGCTTTTTTGACGAAATAAATTGCTCTTTATGTGTTTGGAAATTAAGACAAATAAGAGTAAATTTAATCGTTAGAAATACACCAAGGTGTATTTGTCATAATTTAATGTGATTATAGAGATCTTATGGCGGTCAGGACTAAAGTGAATCTTAAAAAGGAATTACAAAAGTATTTCGGATTTGAAAAATTTAAAGGTGAGCAAGAGCAGATCATTCAGAGTATTCTAGCTGGAAAGGATACGTTTGTGATCATGCCTACAGGTGGCGGCAAATCCCTTTGTTACCAGCTGCCGGCTTTATTAAATGAAGGCGTAGCCTTAATTGTTTCCCCCTTAATTGCGCTCATGAAAAATCAGGTAGACCTGATCCGGGGCTATAGTGATGATGATGATATCGCACACTTCCTGAACTCCAGCCTGAGCAAAACCCAACAGAAAAAAGTAAAAGAAGACCTGAAATCAGGCAATACCAAACTCTTGTATGTAGCACCGGAAACGCTGACCAAACAAGAGAACATCGACTTCTTTTCTGATATAAAAATATCTTTTGTCGCTGTAGATGAAGCACACTGTATCTCGGAATGGGGCCATGACTTCCGTCCTGAATACCGTAAGCTGAGCGATATGATCAAAGAGATCAACCCTGATCTTCCGATTATCGCACTTACCGCTACGGCAACACCTAAAGTGCAGGATGACATTATTAAGAACCTGGACCTGCGCGATCCGCAAGTCTTCGTATCCTCTTTTAACCGCCCTAACCTTTATTACGAAGTAATTCCGAAAGCTTCTAAAAAACATGTTTTAAAACATATTGTCCGCTTCATCTCCCAGCATAAGGGAAAAAGTGGTATTATCTACACGCTTAACCGTAAAACCACAGAAGAGCTGGCCAGCACCTTAATGGCAAATAACATTAAGGCCGTGGCTTATCATGCCGGACTCGATGTGACTACACGGGCACAGCGCCAGGACATGTTCCTGCATGAAGATGTAGAAGTAATCGTGGCTACTATCGCTTTCGGGATGGGTATTGACAAACCGGATGTGCGTTTTGTCATGCACTATAATATTCCCAAGTCCATTGAGAACTATTACCAGGAAACCGGTCGTGCCGGAAGGGATGGCCTTGAAGGCAGATGTATTTTGTATTATTCTCATAAGGATGTACAAAAGCTGGAACACCTGATGCGCGACAAGCCTTTAAGCGAGCGCGAAATGGGCGCACAGCTGATTGCAGAAACGGTAGCCTATGTAGAATCGGGCGCCTGTCGCAGAAGACAATTGCTGCACTATTTCGGAGAAATCGACCGGATTGAAAACTGCGGTAATTGTGATAACTGCTGCAATCCTAAAGAAAAACTGGACGTAAAAGACAGTGTAAAAATTGTACTGGATACGGTTAATGCACTGGATGAGCGTTTTGGTATAGATTATGTTGTTGATGTGATCCTGGGTAAGAAAAACCCGCAGATCAGCACCTTTAAACATAATAAACTACCGGTATATGGTTCCGGCCTGATCATGGAAATGGATGATAATTTCTGGTATTCCCTGATCCGCCAGATGATGCTGGAAGACTTTGTCCGCAAGGATATTGAAGAATACGGCTTACTGAAGATCACCGATAATGGTCATAAATTCCTGAAAAAGCCATTCTCCATCAAAGTACCACTAAACCATAAGTTTGAAGCGGAGTCTGAAGATGATGATGAAGCACCGGCAGCAGGAGCCAATGGTGCAGCTGATCCGAAATTGCTGGAAATGCTGATTGACCTGCGCAAACAGGTTGCTAAAGAGAAAAAATTACCCCCATTTGTCATCTTCCTGGAAAATTCTCTTGAAGATATGGCCCTGGCCTATCCGACGACGATGGAAGAACTGGAAAAGATCCAGGGTGTGAGTAAAGGGAAAGCCATCAAATTCGGTAAAAAATTCATTGAACTCATTGCGCAGTATGTAGAAGAAAATGACATAGAAAAGCCGGATGACTTCGTTATGAAGAATGTAGCGAATAAAAGCGGCCTGAAAGTCTATATCATCCAGAATATCGATAAGAAAATACCGCTTGAAACGATTGCCAAGAACAAAGATCTTTCTGTAGATGAACTTTTAGTTGCCATGGAAGCGATCGTAGCCAGTGGTACCCGTTTAAATATCGGCTATTGTATTGATGAAGAATTGGATGAAGATGAACAAGAAGATATCTTTGATTACTTCAGAAGTGCAGAAGACGATGACCTGAATGCCGCTTTTGAAGAATTCAGATCTTCGGATGTGTCTATTGAACAGCTTCAACTCATGCGGATAAAATTCTTAAGTGATTACGCCAACTAGGTGGCTTAAACCTTTTGGCACAAAATCGCTCTAATAGATAAGGTCTTTACTACAACAAAGACCTTTTATTATTAAAGGCAGTGACTGGAAATTTCCCCGTTTTATGCCGGATGATTTAATTAATCATCATTTTTATATTTTTTAACTAAATTTGCAGGCTGAAAAAAAGTCCTTATCCTTTGCTGATGGAACAGAAAGAAATTATAGAAAAAATCAATCATTTCCTGGTTGAAGATTTTGAAGTTGAACCGGAAGACATTCAACCTGAATCTAAACTTAAAGAAACATTAGACCTTGATAGCTTAGACTATATTGATCTGATCGTTGTTATTGAAAGCAACTTTGGCTTCAAAGTAAAACCGGAAGATTTCCAGACGATGGAAACCATCCAGGATTTTTATACTTACGTTGAAAACAGGCTGCAAACAGCTTAAAACCTGATACTACAATTTGTGCTATGTCCGATTGGAGTGGAAAATCTAAAGGCACAACTTTAGGATACAAAATTTTTATTTACCTGATTAAGATAGGCGGGCTCAAACCCGCCTATGCTTTATTACGTATTGTAGCCTGGTATTACATTTGGTTTGTACCGGCCGCCCGCCGCCCTATCCTGTACTTATACCAACAGCGGCTGGGCTTTACTAAAAGCAAAAGCCGCAAACTCTTCCGAAAAAATATTTATGTTTTTGGCCAGACTTTATTGGACAAATTCTATGTACTCAGCACACAGCAAAATCCCTTCTCTGTTACCCGTGACGGCGGCCAACACCTGAATGATATGGTAGCTGCCGGGCAAGGCGGTATCATCGTAAGTGCCCACATCGGCAATTATGAGTTGGCAGGGCACCTGTTGGAACGCCTGCAGACTACGATTAATATCGTCATGTATGATGGCGAGGACGCCCAGATCAAGCAATACCTGGAAGGCGCTACCGGCCCGAAAAGTTTTAATATTATTTACATTAGAGAGGATATGTCGCATATCTATGAGATGTCCGCGGCCTTGCGTCGTAATGAATTGATCTGCCTGCATGCCGACCGGCATGTGGCAGGTGCACGTACCATCAGCCATGAATTCCTGGGAGCGCAAGCCGAGTTTCCTTTTGGTCCGTTTGCACTAGCCAGCAAACTGAGAGCACCCGTAAGTATTGTTTTTGCCTTAAAAACAGGTGATAACAGCTATCACTTTACGGCTACAGCCCCACAACTATTTGAAGGTCGGGGTACCGAGGGTGCGGAAAAGATGCTGAAGGTGTATGTGGCAGAGCTCGAACAGAAAGTAAAAGCTTACCCGGAACAATGGTTTAATTACTTTGATTTCTGGAAAACGCATCTCTAATTATTTTAGGCATTCCACTACTTTTCCCTTAGTAAAATTCGATAACTTTACGGCTTTAGTATAAAAAATTCAAAGCCCTTGAAATACATCCCCCAGGCCGCACCCTTTGTGATGATCGATGAACTGGTATCGTCTGATGAAACACAAACGATTTGCCGCTTCACCATTACTGCTGATAATATTTTCATAGATAGCATGGGCTGTTTTGCAGAAGCCGGCCTCGTAGAAAATATGGCGCAAACCGCCGCTGCCGGAACCGGGTTTAAGGCATCCCAAAACAATGAAGCACCGCCCGTAGGTTTTATAGGGCAGATCAAAAATTTAGCAATTTTCAGCTTACCTAAGGTTGGTGATACGATTGAAACTACGATCACACAACAAAACCAGGTGATGAATGCGATCATCGTAATGGGAGAGATCAGGCTCAGGCAGGAATTAATAGCCCGTGCCGAATATAAAATCTTTTTACAGTCATAAAAGATGAAGCAAGTATATCATGTAGCAGATGCGGTTTTGTGCCAACTAGGCGAGGATAGCCAGCATGTATTTGAAGCGGTAGCAGCAGGCAAATCCGGCATTCAATCCAGGTCCTTTGACAATGGGTTGACTTACCCGGTAGCGACGCTTTCTGAAGCACAGGAGCAAATGTTAGCGACAAAATATGGCCCTGCCTATTCCCGGTTTGAACAAATGTGCCTGTTCGTTGCAACACAGGCAATAGAAAAAGGCAATATCGACGCCACTTCCGAAGCTTGTATCTTTATTCTTTCCACGACAAAAGGTAATGTCGCACAAATAAGTACAGAGCATGAAGCAGAGTCTATTCCTTTACATTATAGTGCAAAAAAAATAGGTAACTTTTTCAATAATCCTAACCCGGTAAGCGTTGTTTCAGTAGCCTGCATATCCGGTGTAGCGGCACAAATAATGGCCAAACGTTTACTGGAAACCGATCAATACAAATATGTTATCATTATCGGCTGCGATGAGCTCAGCCCTTTTATTCTTGCCGGCTTCCACTCTTTCCAGGCTTTATCGGCCACGGCCTGCCGTCCCTTTGATGCGAACAGGTCCGGTCTTAACCTGGGCGAAGCCGCAGTATGCATGGTGCTAAGTAATGAGCAGGCCCTTGCTTCCGGGGAAGGTAAGCTTGATGGTGGTGCGATCAGCAATGATGCTAACCATTTATCCGGCCCTTCTAAAACCGGTGAAGAACTAGGCACGGCTATCCGGCAGGTAATGGAAGAAGCTGAGAAGCTCCCTGAGGATATCGGTTTTGTATCGGCCCATGGCACCGCTACCAACTACAATGATGAAATGGAAGCTAAAGCCATCCATCATGCGGGTATAAAAGCCCCCGTCAACAGCCTGAAACCTTATTTCGGGCATACCCTGGGCGCCTCTGGCTTACTGGAAACCCTGATCAGCCTGAAGGCAATGAATGCCGGCATCCTGCTCCCTACCCTTCATTTCGAAGCGAGCAATGTGAGCGTTCCGGTCTCCATACTCAAAGAGATCAGCCATCAGGAAATACCTAATTTTGTAAAAACCGCCGCAGGTTTTGGAGGCTGTAATGCAGCTGTACTGTGGTCAAAAATATAATTTGCAATATGATTCAGAAAATAAAAGACATTATTCAAAGATCGATAAGTGTAAAAGAACAGGTATTGAATGATGAGGCCCTGATCCATAACTTAAATACTTTAGTCGAAAAGATCACGCACACTTTTCAACAAGGCGGCAAAGTATTATTCTGCGGCAATGGCGGCAGTGCGGCCGATGCCCAGCACCTGGCGGCGGAATTCAGCGGCCGGTTTTACACCGACAGGGATCCGCTACCCAGCGAAGCATTGCACTGTAATACTTCTTACCTGACTGCGGCAGCGAACGACTATGGTTATGATTTTGTCTACAGCCGTTTACTCAAGGGTATGGCAAAACCCGGAGATATCCTGGTCGGTTTAAGTACCTCGGGCAACTCAACGAATATTATTAATGCCTTTGAAATGGCCCGGCAAATCGGTGTGACTACAGTAGGTTTTACCGGCACTACCGGTGGTAAAATGGCTGGTCTTTGTGACATCCTGATCAATGTCCCTTCTGATGATACCCCAAGGATCCAGGAAAGCCATATCATGCTGGGACATATTGCCTGTGAATTAGTAGAACGTAACTTATTTGAACAATAAACTATGGAATGCATCATTCTCGCCGGTGGCTTTGGCTCCCGCTTACAACATATCGTTCCTGAGCTGCCTAAATGCCTGGCCCCTATAAATGGTCAACCCTTTTTAGCCTACCTGATGGATTACCTGGAACAACAATACTGCGATCATGTAATCTTGTCTTTGGGCTATAAATATGAAGCGGTTTTGGATTGGCTTAAAGACAAAGCATTTACCTTTAAAGTAAGTTGGGTGATCGAACAGCAGCCTTTGGGTACAGGCGGTGGCATCAAAAAAGCAATCGGAAAATGTAAAGAGCAGGACTGTTTCGTCATCAATGGTGATACCATGTACGAGGTTCCGCTTAAACTTTTATGGGAAGCAAGGAGAGTCGATAGCAAGGCGGTTATTGCCTTAAAACCCATGCAAAACTTCGAACGATATGGTACGGTGGTTAGCGATGAATCCGGTATCATCAGGAGCTTTGAAGAGAAAAAGCCATGTGCACAAGGAAATATCAATGGCGGGGTTTATTTGCTGCAGGACGTATTCAATATTTTCAAGGAGTTCCCGGATCAATTCTCTTTAGAACAGGATTTCTTCGAACCCGAAGCTCAGCAAGGCAGCCTGGCTGCTGTTATCGTTGATGAATATTTCATTGACATCGGCGTGGAAGCGGATTATTTAAGGGCCCAGGAAGAATTAAAATAATTGATTCCGGGCAGTAGTATTATTATTTACAAAGCAAAAATTTTAACGTGCGGGCATTATTTTTAGACCGGGATGGCGTGATCAATATTGAAAAGGATGGCAGTTATATTTTCGGCCCGGAGGAACTTCATTTTTACGAAGGCGCCCTTGAAGCGATCGCTGCAGCACGCCAATACTTTGATATTGTACTTGTGGTTACTAATCAAAGAGGTATAGGCAGAGGATTTATGACTGCAGAGGCCCTGCATGAAATTCATGCCAGCCTGCTGCTTTCTTTACAAGATAAAGGCGGGCATATTGAAGCTTTCTACTTTGCTCCCTCTATAGATAGTCATAACGAATTACGTAAGCCCAACACCGGCATGGCCCTTCTGGCTAAAGAGGAGTACCCGGATATTGATTTCAGCCGTTCTGTGATGATCGGCAATAACCTCAGCGATATGCAATTCGGTAAAAAAATGGGCATGCACACGGTATTCCTGCATACCACAAAAGATAAAATAGCATTGCCCCATGAACTGATTGACGAGCAATTTGACAGCTTAGCATCCTGGTCTAAATCACTCTAATTAAAAATCAAAAAAGCTTCTTTTTATTCATTAACCGATTGTATATTGGCGCCCGATTAAAGCGATATATGAAGAAGTTATTATTGATCACTACACTGGCCTTACTGGCCCGTCCTGCCCGCCTTTTTTCCCAATTTAAGCAGCTGGGCAGTTCTGAAACCTTTGCCGAACCCGAAACCGGTTCCGCGATCCTCTTAAAAGGCAAAAACGGACAGACCTATTTTTTGCACTTCGACCGGAAAAAGAAAATCAATTTAAAAAGCTATAGCCCCGACCGGCAATTAGCTTACGAAAAATCAATCCCCTACCTGGACAAAGGAGAGAAACTGGCTGAAATTGTGGCCAGCTTCGAGTCCAATAACCAGCTCATCATTTTTGTAGAAAGCTACGAGCAAAGAACACCGGTATTAACACGCCTGGTCATTAACGGATCAAATGGCAACCTAGTGAGCGAAGAAGAAATTGCACGTTACCGGAAAATGAACATGGGAGATGGTTATGCTATGGTCTTTGGTAACCTGCCTATGCCCACATTCTACATCAGGAAAGCCGTAAACTCTGATCATTATGCGGTTGCCCTGTTCAACACATTGGCGAATGACCGTAACGAACGCATAGAGATCATGCATTATGATGGTAATAATAAGCTCATTAATAAAGCATTTTACGAATCCCCGAACGACGGCTACAAATATATGGTGTTCCGGGACCTGTATGTTGATGATGCCAACGCGGTATATGTTGTGGCTACAGGATACAACACTAAAAAGTCGGGTGGTGATCAAAGCGGTGGCCTGTTTATTGGCAAGCTGGAACAAAATACCCCCAGCTTTACCATGAAGAAGTTGCCTTATAACCAAGCCAAACAAATTGACGGGGTCATACTCAGGTATAACCCGGTTTCTGAGCAATTTATCATGCTGAGCAATAAGGCCACCACCAAGAAGAAAGAACCGACAAAGTACACAGTCTCTTTAGCTACTTTCGACAAATCTATTGAGCATTTTGAAAACAAAGCCCTCAACTTCGCAGCCCTGAACCGCGTAGCCCAAAAAGATTATAAACGGAAGGAAAAAGTAAACGCTATTCCCAAAACCCTTACCATAAATAAAGATGGCAGCTACATTATCGCGCTCGAAGAAACGAAGGTAAATATACGCCATAGCCTTGACGGGGCAACCGGTAGGTCAAGCACCCGTTTTTATTATTATTTGAATGACATCGGCATTGTAAAATACGACAAATCGCACCAGGCAATAGGCACCCATTATATGCCTAAAAGCCAGAGAGTGAATGGCGAGCCCAACCTGATGTACTACTCCTTCAGAGGTGAAAAACCTGCCGATCTGGGCATGGGTTTGCAATATAAATCTTACCAGTATTTAAATCATGGCGAGCAGAGCTATATCCTCATGAACGATATCGAAAGTAATGTGAAAAAGATGCAATCCAAAAAGAAGATCAAAACCATTACGGGTATTGGGGCATGCGAAGGTTTTTACTATCGCATGTCAGACAAGACCATACCCAAGGGAGAACGCGTAAATACCGATAAAACAGGCAGGAACAAAACGCTTTTGCTCTTTGCTGTAGCCAATTACGATGAAGCGAATAATGAATACACGGTGATGGAAACCAGCCCGGGCAAGAAATCCAGGATCATCTGGTTGCAGCCGGAATAATAGTGCAGTGAAATTAAAAATAAAGGGAAGCAGTCAACTGCTTCCCTTTATGGTTCTTATAAAGATTTGAAAACAATTGTGCTGTTATGCCCGCCAAATCCAAAAGCATTACTCATGGCTACCTTTACCTCTTTCTTTAAAGCCTTATCCAATACAATATTTAAACCGGCCGGTACTTCCGGGTCCAGTTCCTGTACATTGATCGTAGGCGGAATAATATGGTCGCGGATAGACAAGATTGTAGCGATGGCTTCCAAAGCTGCTGCTGCACCCAGCAAATGCCCGGTCATCGATTTAGTGGCACTCAGGTGCACCGGAGCATTTGTACCAAATACTTTTTGTACTGCTTTTAATTCAGCAATATCGCCCAATGGTGTTGCTGTAGCATGCAGGTTAAGATAATCTACTTCTCCGGGCTTTAAACCCGCTTCTCTCAGCGCCAGTTGCATACATTGAGCCGCAGCTACCCCTTCCGGATGTGGCGAGGTCAGATGATAAGCATCGGCGGTCATCGCCGCACCCACTACTTCGGCATATATTTTCGCACCACGGGCTAGCGCATGTTCATATTCTTCAAAGATCAGTGCTCCGGCACCTTCTCCCATTACAAAGCCGTCCCGATCCTTATCGAAAGGCCTGCTGGCCGTCGCCGGGTCATCATTCCGGGTGCTCATCGCTTTCATAGCGGCAAATGCACCATAGGATGCTGTAGTAATAGGCGCTTCTGCCCCACCGGTAATGATCACTTTAGCTTTACCTAACCTGATGTAATTGAACGCATCCATAAAGGCCGTATTAGAGGTTGCGCAGGCCGAAGAAGGGCAATAGTTGATGCCCTGTACACCATATTTAATGGAGATCATCCCTGCAGCAAGGTTGACCAATAACTTAGGGATAAAAAAAGGGTTGAACCGTGGTACATAACCACCGGTAACATAAGCATCGACTTCTTTTTCGAATGTTTCAACACCACCCTGCCCTACGCCAAAAATGACGCCGGTATCAAAAGAGTCCATTGTTGTAAAATCTATACCCGAATCTTCTATGGCCTGTGCCGCACTGTAAATAGCATAACGGATAAACAGATCCGTACGCCGGATCTCATTTTTATCCAGGTAGGTTTCCGGGGTGAAATCTTTGACCTCAGCACCACACTGTGCCCGGAATTGGGACACATCAAACTTCGTCACGAGGCCCACAGCACCTTTTCCTGCTACCAATGAAGCCCAGGTAGTTTCAATATCGTTTCCTAAAGGGTTTACCGTTCCTAAACCCGTCACCACAACTCTCTTCATAATAATCACTTAACTAAAATATGGCGCAAATATATTGAGATTTTTTTTCCCGGTCATAAACTGCTCAGCAAAAAGGGACGAAGTTCATCCGAACTTCATCCCTTTTTTATTTAAATGTACCAGAGATTGCTTATTTTATCAAATGCAGTTCGCCTTTAAATTCACGGATTTCATCTCCGACCCGGATCCTCGAGTCATACATATACAAGCCGCTTTCTGCAGGCTTACCGTTTAATGTGCCATCCCAACCGGATAAAGCAGCAGTTCCATAAGCACTATATACTACCTGTCCCCATCTGTTGTAAATATTGAAGCGGTCAATATTCACCAGGTTAGGATAATTAATGGTAGGTACAAAACGGTCGTTTTTACCATCACCATTCGGCGTAAAGGCATTAGGGAATAAGATCTTTTTTTCTTTATAATTCACATCCAGGTGTAACACTACCGTACTGTCACAACCCATTTTGGTCAATAATTTTCTTTTATAAACACCCGGAGTATACAATTTACGGCCTACAAATTCATAAGACTCGCCTTCTTCTATAGTCTCATGGATATTTACAGAATCAGTAGGATGTACAATAATAGTGGTATACGTAGTATCCTTACAGCCGAATGGTGTGGCACCAATAGCCCGGTAAACCGTAGATATTCTCGGTGAGGCTACAATAGATAATCCGGTATTAGATGAAATATTCTGATTAGGTGACCAGGTAACATCAGGCGCACCGCTACAGGTTAATGAGGCACTGCTTCCGGCACAGAATACGGTAGTATCCGGCGTGATCCTTACTACCGGTTTCGGGTGTACAGTTACAGATACAGGTACTCTAGGGCTTTCGATAGGACAACCTGTGTTGCTCTGAGTCACATACCAGGTATAGGTACCCGGGGCATTCGTATTCGGTACAGGAGCTGTATAAGCAGGGGTTCCGCCCGTAGCCTGGGTATACCAACGGTAAATAGGGCTGGGCAAATTACCTACAGCTGCCAATTGCGCTGCTGTTTCAAACTGGCAGTAGCTGGCACCGGTTACCGTTACCGGGTCCGGGGTCTGCCCACCGGAAATAATTACATCCTTAATCCCGTGTCCTTCATAATATAAACCGGTAGATGCGGAGAAGCCGAAATAACCGGTAGCATTGCTCAGTATCAAAGGCCCGGTAATCTGGGGTGTGGTGGCCCCATCCAGGAATACAGAAATGGTACCTAATTCATAAACGATCTTGGCAGTATGCCAGGCACCGTCTGTTATCTGGTTTTGAGCCGTCAGTTCAGTACCGATCAGGCCGTTCATTACCCCCTCTGTATAACCATTGTTCTGGAACTGGCGCAGGGTGATCAATGGGTTAGCATTAATTACCGGGGTAAAGCTATTGTTATCATAAGTATCGAAAATCAAGCCGAAACCATTCATGACGGTAGGCATACCGATACCACCCCCTAACTGGAAACCGGAAGGCGGATTGGCAATATACCAGAATGCCAGGCCATCCGCCGGCGGAGTGCCGACGTTAGTTGTGATCTGGTAACTGAACTCGATAGAGAAAAAATCACAGGCACTATTGAGGTTTTGCGGGACTGTATAATAAATGTACCCATTTTGAGTACCTACATTATTATTCAGGTTAATATGGGTAGTTGCATTACTGGCATTTCCACCCATAGTCCAGCCGGTCGTATTGATCGGGTTACCATTAAGGGTATAAGAGTACGTTTGAGCAACTACTTTTTCGGCTGTTAGAAGACCGGAAAGTGCAAGTATGCTTAAGGTTCTAAATAAAATTCGTTTCATTGAATAGTGAATTGGAGGTAGATTTAAATATATGGAGCCGGGTAATCAGGTATTAAACAATGGAAAAATTAACGCTGTTTTAATAAAAATCACACCAGAACATAATACTAAGACTCTAAATTATGTATTAATCGTTGGTTGGCAAATTTTTTTTAACTTTTTTTTAATCTACAAATTTCCGGATACGCAGCAAATACACCTTCTCAAAACTATAAATACAAAAAAGAAGCATACAGAACGTATGCTTCTTCAATAAATATTTTATATAATTATTTTTCTAGAACAGTTTAAGCAGGTTATCTCTTCCTGTACCGTTGGAGACATATTGAATTTTTACTTCCAGGTAATTTTCAATGAAAGTACAGAAGTTTTTAAACTCAAGTGGTAAGCTTTCTACCGTATTACATTCACTTGTTTTTACCGGAGCCCAGCCTTTGAAACTTTCATATTGTGCTTCAATATCAGCCTCGCAGATATCAAATGGCATTTTTTCGATCACCACATCACCTATTTTATAAGCGGTTGCTGCCTTAATGGTATCAAAACCGTCCATAACGTCGGCCTTGGTAACAATCAGGCGGGTAACGCCGCTCAACATAATCGTATACTTCAAGGCTACGAGATCAATCCAGCCACAACGTCTCGGACGCTTGGTAACGGCACCAAATTCGCTACCGGCTACTCTCAATGCTTCTCCTACTTCATCATGCAATTCAGTAGGGAACGGTCCACTACCCACGCGGGTGCAGTAAGCTTTGGTAATCCCGAATACATCTCCGATCGCTGATGGTGCAATGCCTAAACCGGTACAGACACCTGCAGTAATGGTATTAGAGGAAGTAACGAAAGGATAAGTACCATAGTCTACATCCAGCATAGAACCCTGTGCGCCTTCCGCAAGAATTTTTTTACCTGCCTTGATGTGCTCATTGATCCAGTATTCGCCGTTGACTATATTCAGGCTTTGCAGGTAAGCTACCGCTTCAAAAAACGCAGGTTCCCACTCTTCCCAGCCTATGCTTTCACTGTACATAGACAATATTGCAAGATGTTTTTGTTTCAGTTTTTCATAGCGGGCTTTCCAGTCTTTAGCCAGGATATCGCCTACGCGCAGACCGTTTCTGCCGGTTTTATCCATATAGGCAGGACCGATACCTTTCAAAGTAGAACCGATCTTTTCAGAGCCTTTAGCCTGTTCAGAAGCGGCATCCAGTGCCCTGTGGGTAGGTAAAATAAGGTGCGCTTTATGAGAGATAAACAGGTTATCTTTTAAAGATACACCGATCGCATTCAGGTTTTCGATCTCTTCTTTCAGGGTTACGGGGTCAATTACAACGCCATTACCGATCAGGTTCAATTTATTTTCCTGGAATACACCGGAAGGAATGGTCCGCAATACGACTTTTTGTCCCTTAACATAAAGTGTATGCCCGGCATTGGGGCCACCCTGGAAGCGAGCAATGATGTCATACTTGGCAGCAAGATAATCAACGATCTTACCTTTACCCTCGTCGCCCCATTGCAGGCCTAATAAAACGTCTACCATAGTTTATTAAAGTAAAGCGCAAAATTAAGGAATCTTTCGGGCTAAAAAAGTATTTTTATCAACAAGACCCCTTACTGATCTTATTTGTTTTCAAAGTGCATTTTTGAACTACTTATACCTTAACCTAACAGGAGCAAGGTGCCCGGTTTTATAATTCCAACACCGGGATATTGCGAAAAACACCTTGTTGCAACTCAATGGAATCTGCCTTTACATTATTTTCATAAAAAAACAAATTTCCTTCAAACCTTCCGGATGCTTTCCCGCCCACTAAACTATCTATAGTAAACCTAAAAGATCTATCCGCGTAAAAATAAGGAGCGTAGTAACGTGTACCTCCCGGACGGCGGATCATTGCGGTTAACGAGTTCGAGGTAAAATATCCTGGATAATACTCTTCATAGGGTCCTGTCCAGGCTCCAGGATAAAACTCCTGTCCCGGGTAGAGCGTGTTATTATATAATAGCAGCTGCAAATCACTTATTGTCTTCTCAGAAGAAAAAGGAAATGTGGCTGAATAATAGTAGTAAGGCGTATCCCCATTATAAACGAGCAATTGCCTGATTGTGACATTTTGTAAAATAATATTACTAAAATTATAATTATGTAGCTTATTATTATACCAATAACTTATTTCGGCATCATTTATGGCTGCATCATTCCCAGGGTTCCGGCTTTTGTTACAAGAGCCGGTTAAAAGCAGCAATACAGCACTGCAAGCAATACTTAAGGACAGTCTAATATTCATGAGGATATAGTTAATCAAATGGTAACTACAAATATAAGAGCAAATCGCACACATAACACTTATTACTGTGGCAGCCGAAACAGAACTTATACCAATTCACTTTTAATCCCCTGCTGCTGCAACTCCACCTGCAATGCTTCCACATAGGTCCTAACAGCAAGTTCCGACTCCGGCATTAAGGTTACTCTTGTAGTAAAAGTTATATACCGGCTTGCCTTACCGTTTGTTTGCCGTACCTGCATTTTACCTATATAACCACTTTTCGGTGCTTTCTCGACTTTAAATACTACTTTCTCAATCCCGGAAATCCTGTATTTTTTGAAAGAAAGATTATTCATAATTAAGCATTCGTCCTTCAGAATGAAAGGCGCCATTTTTTTATTCCGCAAAAGAAACATCCCTAATAAAGCCAGAGCGATACCACCCCCTACAATCCAAAATACCGCTTTACGGTCCGGATTGTCGTAATCGGTAGTGGCGCTAAGCACTTTTTCGCTTTCTGCCGGGATGAGCTTGCCCTGGTTTGAAAGCTCCCGTATCGCATCACTCCTTAAATCTTCAGCTGTAGCCAGCTGTTGGGCCGTAGCGGCATCTTTTATAGCATACACCGCATTCGGCATCAGTTGAGAACTGCCCAGGTCATCCAAATAAAAGTACCGGCTACCCGACTGCCAGACCTGGCCATACCGGCTTTGGGCATTGCTTAAGGGCCGCATACCGGCTGCGGAAACGTCCTTCAGCCGCATTAAATAGGTACTCCGGCTCTGAAGGCCGGATTTATGTCCCCAGGATTCCCCGGCACTCAGGTAATAGATCTGGTCACCACTCCGGAATACATCCGGGGCAATCGTTTCAAAATTATTTTGGGCGAAAGGATTTTTTCCGGCACGTTCCACCTTTTCTGCTTCTGCATCATAAAAATAGATCCCGTCTTTGGCCGCGAATAAGACCTGGTTGGCATGCTCCAGGTCCGCACTCAAGAGGCGATAGGGCGCTTTACCGGCATCAAAAGCATGACCGTCAGCATAGACCATTCCAGTCTTAGCATCAAAAAGGTAAGTATTCCGGGATGGAACATCTCCTTCAATATGCAATTCATACACGTCCGGATGCGCGCTGAGCGGCAGTAACTGATCCTGGTAATAGACCTGCTTTCCATCGGAGAAGTGAACGTAGCTTTCATTATCTTCCCTCCCCTGCCGGCGCACAGGAACCGGCCTTATCTGTTGCGGATCAGCCCCGGGCAAAGGAAGCCCTTTGTAAAAGACGGCTTCACTGTTAACCGCAATACTATAACCCTCTTTTGCCAGGTAACTACTTTTACTTTCCGGTAGCAGGACTGCAGGATACCAATAACTTTGTGGTTTATCCGCAATACCCATACGTTCTCCTACTAGTTGAATGACTTCTGTAAGCGCCCATAATGACTTATTGCGTTCAGAATTCCGCGCGCAATAATAAGCTATAGTCCCATCCGTGTAATAATTATTCCCCAAAGCCTTTAAGGTGGGAGCATTTAGGCCCTTCAAAATCATATTACCGGCATACACATTACGCTCATCAAAACCTATATGGGCATCTTGAAAATTATCCGGTAAAACCTTAAAACTTGAAGCGTCCGCCCCTTTTACTTCATAATACCCGTTACTCGGCACCATGGCATATACTTTACCTTCATAGGTGGCAAAAACACCATTAAGCCGGGTAGCTTTTTTCTCGAAATCATAAGTATTTTCACTCCCTGACAGTACGGCAAATATTAAGCCAAATGACCCAAAAAACAGTAATCCGAGGACCGAATAGATGATATATCGATATTTGTACAGCATATAAAAAATTATTAGATCATTATTACCCACTTGAGGAAGTAACTGATAAAGCAAATAACACAGGTAGCCAGGGCAATACTGTAAAAAAGAGAACGCCGCCGTCGGAACGTTTCCTGCTGTTCCGCTTCGGGAAATTCAGGAAATTCATATACCTTATACCGGATCTTATTGTGCAACAGTTCTGCCAAGGCAAAAACACCAAACACTAAAAAACTCAGCAAAGGAATTGGAAAATTAGGATTTCCCCGCCACCCTTTTCCAAAAATACCCACAAAAAAATTATAGATAGCATGATGGTGCTCCAGCTTTCCGAAAGCCCAGAACAATACTACGGCTATAGGTAAGCACAACCCGGCAAAGAATAAATTGTCTTTTTTATGCCACTTTACACGTAGCCGACTTTCTGCGGATCCGGGTTTAGTATAATTTAAGTAGGCTATAAAAGGTAAGCCTACGAAGCTAAGCAGGCCGGAAAGTAACCAAAGCAAATATTGCGCTGCAGAATAACGGTACGACAGCAGCCGGTTGCCCATCAATACCAATAGTAAAAATATAATCAGGATCACAGCGATCAAAAGAAAAATGAGTACCGCCTGCTTTAATTTTATTTTCATCCCTGATGCTGCTTTGATCCAGAAGTAAATATAAAGCGATTGACTTAAGCTATCAAGTTATTTGAACAGGAAATAGATGTGTCAAAAACAAAACCAGGAAAAATACCGCCCGGGTATCTTTCCTGGTTTAATCCATAAAGGACGTTTTTCATTTTAAACTGCTCAAGGTTTATTCTATTTTTTTACTTTTTACGCACAGCGCGGCAAATACACCATAACCGCCTTCAATATTGGTATACATGGTGACCGGTTCCGCAAAAGGGTTACCACTCTCCCCATCGCCATTGTCAAAGGATTTCATATAGCGGTAATAAGATTCCGAAATATTACTCACATTCAGGATAAATTCCTGGTCCGGGTTAGTCGCCTCAGTAGAATAGGGGAAATCAAATTTTATGGAGCCATCATGCTCCCGCTCGGGTTGGCTCACTTCATCAAGACCGTAAAAGGAAGCATATTGATTGGTAACCTGGGTTAAAACCCGCATAAAGCGGATCTCGTTTCCCGAATCCCGAACCGTAGTGGCTAACCTATACTCAGGGGGTCCCTCCGGCATCGGGAAAGGCCCGGTAATCTCGTAGTCAAAATCAAATGATTGGGCGGGCACGGTAACGATCGATTTCAGCTCGAAAATAGCACCGTTTCGGGCACTGACACTATAGGTTTCACCAGGCAAAACCGGGAACTGACTACGCAGGGCATAGAAAACAAACCGCTTACTATCCTCGCCCCAAATTTGATTATCGAAGGCTTTAAGAAAGGTAAGCCGGATGCTTTGCCCATTATGCTCCAGTTGCACTTCGGCCTGTTCCAGGTCTGTGAAACTGATTACTTTTTCCTTATGATTACTAACCCCCTTCGCCAGGCTTAGCGCAATGGTAATCGTATCGGCATCCGGATTAAGAAAACCAAAAAGTAGCGCGGCATCATCCGTACGGCTTAGTTTAATATCAGGGACTTTAGTCTTACAGCCCGGTAGCAACAGCCCCAATATGAGGGGAAGAAGTATTATTTTTAACAGGTTCATGGTGTTTATTTGAATTTGAAGCTATAAGTGAATGAAGGGATGAATGGAAAAATAGTGTATTTATAAAGCCCTCTTTCGGTGCCGGCCCTGTTATATTCCATGGAGTAGAAAAATGGGTTCTTACGGTTGTACACATTATAAAAACTGAACTCCCAGGTCCGGGTGCCTTTCCGGCGCTCTTTACTGAACTGGATACCAATATCCATCCTGTGGTAAAGCTCTGTTCTGAAATCATTCCTGCCGGAGAAAACGCTGGTTTGATAAGAACGTATGTCCGGATTGGTCAAACTGCCGTCTGCCGGGAGATTGCTCAATACGGTTGCATCCTGCTTGGCGATGATAACCGGATTACCTGTTGCCACCGTAAATAACGCATTAATCCGGATTTTGGGAGTCAATTCATAAAAACCAACCAGGTTTACGTCATGCCTGCGGTCAAAGCGTGGAAAGAAATATTCCCCGTTATTGATATCCGGGAATTTAAACCGGGTCCAGGATAAGGTATACGCCAGCCAGCCATTCAGCCGGCCTTTTGGCTTTTGGACCATTAATTCACCGCCATAGCTATGCCCGATACCGGAGGTAACTTTATTTTCGAATGCGCCGTTGTTACTAAGGTCGGCAGGATCATTCATTTCAAAAAAAGAGACGCCTTCCCGGTAAGAAATGATATTGCTCATATCTTTATAATACCCTTCCAGGCTTAAGGACAGGCCCGGGTTTTCCAGGTCTTTAAAAATACCCAGGCTATATTGTTGTGCCCGCTGTGGCCCTATCCTATCTGTGGCCGGTACCCAAAGGTCGCTGGGCAGGTTGAGCGAAGAAGAACTGAGCAGGTGCAGGTATTGATTCATAATCGTATAGCTGGCTTTTATGGAAGTCTGATCACTAATCAGGAAACGGGCAGATACCCGCGGCTCAACATTGAAATAGGTTTTGGAGCCGGCACGAAAGGCCGTACCCCGCAGCCCTAAATTTGCCGCCAGGTTTTTAGACAGCTTCCATTCATCATCCAGGTACAGGTTATGTTCCCAGCTTTCATATTCTTTATTCTTATTAGGAAATTTCTGGCTATTCTCAATCTCTACGAAAGTGCTGGGTTTGAAATAATGCCGGGTTACTTTATAGCCTGCCCTTATCGTATGCTTATTATTAGCATAATAGCTTATATCATACTTACCACCGATGTCATCAATAGCCGAGATAAGCGACATTTTATACAGGTCGCCCTGGTTACGCTCCTCCAGGTTAATAGACATCCTGTAGTTACTATAGTTGAGCGACATATTAGCGAAAAGCTTTGGGTTAAATACATGGTTCCATCTTAAAGAGCCTATCGTATTGCCCCAGCTAAAAGCCGTTTTTAAATAATTTCCGCTTGATTTATCCTTGGCAGAGAAGCGATCCCGGCCCAAATAGCCACTCAGGTAAATACTGTTTTTCTTATCCACCTGGTAATTGAGCTTCGCATTCAAATCGTGAAAATGGGCACCGACACTCGGCGCTTCCGAATCTACCGCTTTAATGATTGGTGCGGCAAGAATATCCGCATAGCTGCGCCGCGCAGAGATCAGGAAGGATGCTTTATCCTTTTTGATCGGACCTTCCAGCGTAGCCCTCGAGGACAATAAACCTAAACCTACCTCTCCTTTATACTTTTGCTTATCCCCATCTTTCATGGTAATATTAAGCACCGAAGACAGGCGTTCGCCATACTTTGCCGGGAAACCACCTTTTATGAGCTCGATGCCTTTGATGGCATCCCCGTTGAAAATGGAAATAAAACCGAACAAGTGACTGGCATTATACACCACGGCATCATCCAGGATGATCAGGTTCTGGTCGGTATTCCCGCCTCTCACATTAAATCCGCTGCTGCCTTCCTGGCCTTTCTGTACCCCTGGCAGTAGTTTGACCACTTTAAAGACATCTTTTTCTCCCAATAAAGCCGGGAGATTCTTCACCTGCTCTGAGCTGAGTTGATGGGTACTGCCCCGTACTTCCTGTGCATTACCGGCTTTGGCAGTCACGACTATCGTCTCCAGATTTTCAAGTGGATTAACGCTCAGGTCTATACTCCTGCTGCGCTGCAAGTCAACATTAAGGCTCGTATCACTATAGCCGGGATAATAGAGTTGCAGTACATAATTACCCGGATGAAGACTCAAGGAATAATAGCCATGTTCATTAGTGGTCGCAAAAACGTCTGCACCCTGCACTTGAACAATCACGCCGGGCAAACTTTCTTTAGAACCGGCTTCCCGCACAAAACCGCTAACGGTTACCTTGCTTTGCGCATAGGTTATAGTAGTCAGCATACCAGTGCTTAGCAAAGTGAGCATCGATTTTCTCAGCATAGTGTTTTAAGTTTTGATTACCCATTCATAGACGTAAAGTTTTAGCCTTTTATTGTATTTATTTTATGATAATTTTAAATATAGCTATTCCAACAGTGTATTATCCCTTTTGAGCATAAAAATTTCACTTTTTAGTGACTTAAAAAACCAACTCATCCCCAAGAATTAGTGTCTAAGTAATACAAATCACTTTGAAAACACTTTATCTAATTATGAAACTCAGACATTTACTGCTTGGTCTACCCACTATTTTATGCATAGGTAATGCAACGGCAGCTACCAATATTAATACCCCCACAGTAAGCGGGGTCTGGACTGTCCAGAATTCCCCCTACTATATTTACAATGACATCTCCATACCACTCAATAGCTCTTTACAAATCAAACCAGGTGTAGAAGTTATTTTTATGGGCAACTACCAGATTACAGCAGAGGGCCGTTTTACTGCCATAGGTGACGCGGAACGAAAGATCACTTTCAAAGCTAACGATATCACCGGTTGGGAGAACAGGATGATCACAGATGGCGGCTGGAAAGGGATCTATATAATGAACCAGGATATTCCCAGCCTGAACGAACCTACGCTCGAACATTGTATTTTCAGGGACATAAAAAACCTGCAGGGCACAGGCATCAACAGCAACGCGCAGAACATGAATGTTAATCATTGCGACTTTTTTCATAATTACGCGAACGGGCTTATCCTGTCCTTTACCCGTTTTGGCAATGTGCCTTACTACAACAGCAATAGCAAACTTAAATTCACCCATAATAATATCTACGATAATCAATCGGATATTATCATGTCCAGCCTGTGCATGGATACTTCTATTGTAGCACATAATAAATTCTACAACAACCTGAGCAAATATGACACTTACCGGAAAAGCACCTACCAGGATACCAGTACCCATGTATTTATATTTGAGGATAATGAAATGTATGACAACACCGTTCAGGAAAATGCAGCCATTTTAGACTGCGGACAGGGAGGACGGGCCTTCATCAGGAATAATAAGTTCTATCGGAACAACACTACGCTGAAAGGCGCTTTATCCGTACAATCGATAAGTGCCCTGATTGACAGAAATTACATTGCCAACAATAACAGGACACAAAAAGAAGGCTTTTTCTGCGGCATTAATGATGGTGGTGCCGGTTTGCATCTTTTAGGCCAAACGGTGATAACGGACAAAGCGGACTGGAACATTTATACGGTAAGCAATAATGTTATCGTCAATAATCATTCTGATATAGACGGGGCCGGCATATGGGCCAATCACTGCAAAGTCAATATTGTGAACAATACCATTATGAACAATACGGCTAAGGATAAAGGTGCCGCCATACACGGCTGGGGTCAGTATTGCAAGGTAAACGTACAAAACAATATTATTCACGGCAATCAATCAACACCACCTTACGATACCGGCTATTACTCTTTTAATTTCAGCCCGGTAATGCTGGCCGTAAACGTTTCCAACAACCTCATACAATACAGCTATGCGAATGCGCCGGCTAATATCCAGGGACTGGCCCTGAATACTTATGACCATAACATAAGCTTAATGTCACCAACAAGTGGAGCGGGTTTAACTTATAATGCTTTAAACGCCAACTTTAGCCCGGTGACGGCCAGCCTGAATGTAATCAATAAAGGCAATAGCGCGGCCCCGGACCATGGCAATTTAGATTATTTAGGTAATGCCCGCATCTCCGGCAGCAGTATTGATATTGGCGCGATCGAATTTAGCGGTACCCCAAGCGGGATTGCAAATAATCCACTCAGGGGCCAGATAAAACTTTACCCGGTCCCTGCGCACCAGACCATTAACCTGGAAAACAATACCGGTAAAGCAATCAGCACCGCACAATTATTCAATATGAACGGCCAGCAACTCGAATTGCCCGCAGCTGAAAATGGAAAAGTAACGCAGTTTAACCTGAAGCATATCGCTAAAGGCACTTACTATATTATGCTGACCCTTTCGGACGGGCGACAGGTAGCGCAAACTTTTTCGGTACAATAAGATATCATCATAGTCTGTAAGCAGGCAACGAAAAGGGGTTGACCATTCTGGCCAACCCCTTTTCGTTGCAAAATTTTAGCTAAAATAAAAAAGCCCCTCAAAATTGAGGAGCTTTTAGCGGGTACCACGTACGGGAATCGAACCCGTGATTCCTCCGTGAAAGGGAGGCGTCTTAACCCCTTGACCAACGCGGCAAAAACGATAAAATAGAATGGTGGTTTTTTAAAAACCTTGTACCACGTACGGGAATCGAACCCGTGATTCCTCCGTGAAAGGGAGGCGTCTTAACCCCTTGACCAACGCGGCTTCTATCGTTTTGGGATTGCAAAGGTAAAAAGCTTTTTTTTAAAAACAAAATTATTTTATCAAAGATTTTTTATTTTTTTCTTTCCCCGTATTCCAGCCCCTGTCTTTACCGCCTTCGTGTGGCAATTTCGCCGGTACTCCCTTGCTTTCTTCTACCCTTTTAGGTAGTTCAAATTTCTTTTCCTTAAGCAAATAATCGACCTGGTATTCCCGCTCCAGTATCAGGTGCCCCGAAGCCGGATCATAATAACGCCAGGTACCATGCTTGGTATACCCCCTGTCTGCCGGAATGACGACCATAGAATCTTCCAGGCTAATCGGACTGAGTACGAGCACCGTATCAAAGTCATAAGGAGTATAGATGCCGCGGTACGTACCCACGCTGGCCAGCTTTCCGTTTTCAAAATATTGTGCCGGCCCATCGGGTACATCCAATTTAAAATTCTCAATAGCTATCAACTGCTGGTCCCGGGTCATTTTATACCATAGACCGGTTTTAAGATTGTCTTTATACGCTCCGAATTCATAATAACCCGGATCGCCGAAGTGCACCGGAATGTCATAAAACCACATGCCCTGTTTACGCTTTTGGGCATCCCGCTTATTCAGGTTCTCGTCCGCTACCGTTTCTTTTTTCGTTTTTACCGTATTTTGTTTCTGGGCCCAAAGTGGCATAACAGGGATCAATAGCCCTGCCAGGAAAAGAAAACGTTTACAATTGATCATTATAGCACTAAAAGCATTCATAATTATATAAAACGTAAATATAAATCAAAACATTGTTTTACCCCGTAGCAGAAGCGAATGCTAATAGATAAAATCACTTTGAAAGGAATTGATAGGGCAAAAACTCAGGCTTTATTCCCGCTCAGGGAGTACTGAAAAAGCATTCTGATAATATGCCATACCCAACCAGGTAAATCCAACCAGTTTTTGCATCTTCCGGGAATCCATATAAACGACTCGTTCCATGATCCAAATATAATGTAAATAAGCTGTAGCCAAAACTTGAATAATTACTAGCTTTGCCGTATATTTCGGTTCATGCGTTATTTCCTGCTGTTCTTCATACTATTCTTCTCTCTGGGATCCAATGGCCAGGAGTTGCTCTCTGAAATGAACCTCAGGGATGCCCGGGCCATGAGTACCGATGAAATTGGCAATATTTACGTGGTGTACGAAGACAATAGCCTGGTACAGTACAACGAACGCGGGGATAGCCTGACCAACTTCAGGAATATACAGAATGGTATCCTGGCGCATATAGATACCCGGAATCCATTAAAATTACTCCTCTTCTACCCCGATTTTTCAAAGATCATTATCCTGGACCGCATGCTCAGCCTTAAAAACGAGGTGGACCTGCGCCAGTTGAACATCTTCCGGGTAGGAGCTGCCGGCCTGGCCATGGATGGCAACATCTGGGTATACGACCTCAACAATGTGCAGCTTTTAAAAATTGATGATAACCTGAACATCGTTAACAAAAGTGATGACTTAAGGTCTGCTATTCAATCCTTTCCGGACCCTATCTCACTGGAAGAGAGTGAGCGCAAAGTCTATCTTTTAGATGCCACAAAAGGCATATATGTTTTTGACCAATTTGCCAATTTCTTAAATAATATAGAATTGTTTCATGTGAAACAATTACAGGTCTACAACTCTTTACTGGTCTACGTTTCCGGGGATTCTTTATGGAATTACAATCCGGTAACCGCTGTCAGCCAGTCCCTTCCTCTCCCCAAAACCGATGATTTTATCAGTGCCAGAATTGATCGCGGGAAGCTTTATTTATTGTCCAAAAACAAATTGAGTATTTACAATTTAGCACCTTAAAATTCTGATATAATTATGGAAGGCTTCAACATCAGCGAAATAGTAACGGTCTCCCTCACCCTGTTTGCGGTGATCGATATCCTGGGCTCCATCCCTTTGCTCATCAATATAAAGCGCAAGATGGGCGGCATCTCTTCCCTAACGGCCACTGTAGTTTCCGGCGCATTAATGATCCTGTTTTTCCTGGCAGGTAGCGATATCCTGCGGTTCATGGGCCTGGACGTATCTTCCTTTGCCATTGCCGGCTCTATCATTATCTTCATCCTGGGCCTGGAAATGATCCTGGGCATAGAGTTCTTCAAGCCGGACGGCGGCTCGGCCAAAACCGGCAGTATCGTCCCCATAGCTTTCCCGATGATCGCGGGTTCAGGTACTTTAACGACGATACTATCCTTAAAAGCTTCTTACCACTACTACAATGTGCTTATAGGCATACTGGTAAACCTGGTTATCATTTTTATTGCGATCCGCTCCCTCAGCCTGCTCGAAAAGCTGCTTGGCCCTGCCGGCATCTTGGTCATCCGTAAATTCTTCGGGGTGATCCTGATCGCTATCGCGGTAAAAATCTTTAAAGAAAATGCCCTGGCGACCTAAACAGAAGCCAATCCGGGCTTCCCAACCCGGTTACTGCAACAAAAGATTAATTTTTTCCGTTTCGCTTTCCTATACAATTAGCCTAATTTTGGACGTTTAAATTAAAACTCCAAAATCAGCTCAAACAAATGGCAAACAATAAACAATACGGTATCGGAACAACCATGATTCATGCGGGTGTAAGCCCCGACCCAAGCACGGGTGCGATCATGACCCCTATTTTTCAGACCTCAACTTATGTACAATCTGCCCCGGGCGAACACCAGGGATATGATTACTCCAGAGCGGGCAACCCTACGCGCCAGGCGCTGGAAGATGCATTGGCGGGTATTGAGCATGGAAAATTCGGCCTGGCTTTCGGCAGTGGAGTTGCGGCTACTGATGCTGTTTTAAGATTATTAGCCCCCGGTGATGAAATCATTGCCGCAAATGATATGTATGGGGGTACTTACCGCCTTTTTGAAAAGGTTTATGTAAAGTTTGGATTAAAATTCACCTATGTAGACATGAAATCTGTCGAAAACATAGAAAATGCAATCACACCAAATACCAAACTGATCTGGACGGAAACCCCAACCAATCCACTGATCAACATCACGGATATTGCAGCAGTAGCGGCAATCGCCAAAAAGCATAACACCCTTTTGTGTGTAGACAATACCTTTGCCTCTCCTTACCTGCAAAATCCATTAGACCTGGGCGCAGACATCGTAATGCACTCTGCGACTAAATACCTCGGCGGTCACAGCGACGTGGTTATGGGTGCCTTGATTGTTAACGACGAGCCATTGAGAGATGAGTTGTTCTTTATCCAGAAAAGTGTAGGTGCTGTACCGGGGCCACAAGATTGCTTCCTGGTATTAAGAGGAATCAAAACACTGCATGTGCGTATGGACCGCCATTGTGAAAACGGGGCGAAAGTAGCACATGCTTTAAAGAACAATGATAAAGTAGCCAAAGTATACTGGGCAGGTTTTGAAGACCATCCGGGCCATGAAATCGCGAAAAAACAAATGCGCAATTTCGGTGGTATGATCAGCTTTGAACTAAAGGATGACAGCCCGGAAAATGTGAAACGCGTACTGTGCAGCACCAAACTGATCGCTTTGGCCGAAAGCCTTGGCGGTGTGGAATCACTGATCAATCACCCGGCCACGATGACCCATGCCTCCATTCCAAGGGAAGAAAGAATCAAAAACGGTCTGAATGACGGCCTGATCCGCCTAAGCGTAGGTATTGAAGATGCTGCCGATCTTATTGAAGACCTGAACCAGGCTATAGGATAATCATATTGTTTTTTATAGCCCCGATTACTTTTTTAATCATATATGCAGTTAACGATTAGACCCATTTTGCTCGCCTTGCTCCTGCTCTTAGCTACTATTGCAGGCTATGGTCAACAGGTACCAGCCAGAGCGGATAGCAGTAAAACAGGGTTTATAGAGATCCTGGAATCTAAATATACCGATATTATTAAAGTCGGGAATGACAATGTAACCAAAATCGTAGGTAATGTAAAGCTCAGGAGCGGGACCGATATTCTTTATTGTGACAGCGCAGTACTGTACCAGGACAAAAAGATTGCGGAAGCTTTTGGTAATGTATCCATTGAGCAGGCAGATGGCACTACCGCCTTTGCCGACTACCTGAAATATACGGGTGGCTCCAAACTCGTTTACATGAAGGGAGATGTAGTTCTTTCTGACCCTAAAGGCAATACGCTATGGTCAGAAGAAGTAGACTATAATCTCTCTTCTAAAATAGGCAAATATTATAAAGACGGGACCTTGCAGAATGAACAGACCATTTTGTCCAGCCGGCAGGGTGAGTATAATCTTAAAACCAAAGAGGCCCGCTTCAAGGGGGATGTAGTGGTCAACGACCCGGAATATAAGGCTACTTCAGAAGAATTGGGCTATAATACAGACACCCGCTTCGTCCGCTTTTTTGCAGATGCTATAGTACAGAACGAAACCACGACCATGTTTCCGAAACCTGGCAGTACTTATGATGCGGTAAAAAAACAGGCCGTCTTTAAAGGCAGGTCTAATATCATCCATGAATCCCAGTTTATAGAGGGCGATGATATGAAGTATAACCAGGTCAGCGGTTGGGCTATTGCCAAAGGAAACGTAATAGCTATAGATACCACCGAAAAAGCTACGGTATGGGGAGGCTTACTCACCTATAACGAGATTACCGGCAAAATGATGGTTACCGATAAACCGGTACTGAGAAGGGCAGGTGAAGAAGATACCGTTTACATGGTCGGGGATACCGTTTTCTCGGAACCCATCGCCAACCTGGAACGCCCCGATTCTGGCCCTGTAGATACTTCTAAACTCTACATGGACCAGCTTATAGAGCGCATGCAACAGGGCATAGAGGTAGATAGCACAAAAATTCCTTTACAAAACGACACTGCCAGTAGCCTTAGTGATACTGTAGTCAAGGTCAGTCCGATAAATGATACTTTACAAACCATCGACTCTTTAGCCTTAAACGATAAAGAGGAACCGGATACGGTTAAGCCAGTATTGGAATTCCCGGATGAAGCAGATCTCCCCGCTTTGTCCAATGACGATCCGCAGCGTACCGACAGTAGTGCTATTGTATCTATTGATACGAACGCTGTTGACTTGGCCGACAGTAGCCGGGCGCAACGGCCCAAGAATACGATCGGCAAAAACCCGGGTGCAAAGATTTATGACAAAAGCGATGCTGCAAAGGGAGATGAAGAAAACAAACCAAGATACTTCCTTGTTTATCATCATGCCAAAGTATTCAGCGACTCGGCCCAGGCTAAATGTGACAGCCTGCGTTATTCTCAATCAGACTCTTTAATGATCCTGTACCGGGACCCCGTGGTCTGGGGCAAAGAAGCACAAATACTGGGCGATACTATTTACGCGCTTCTGGACAGTAATAAAATCCATGAAGTATACGTACCTAAAAATGCCATCCTGATCCAGCAAAACGGCCCGGAAAAGTTTGAGTTGTTTGACCAGGTACAAGGCAACAGGTTACATGCATTTTTTGTCAATAATGAACTGGATTCTGCCCTGGCCTATCCTAACGCGGAAACGATCTACTTTCCTACAGATGAAGACAGTGCCTACCTGGGCGCTTCCAAAGCCTCGTCTGAGCGATTGAAAATGCGTTTCAAAGAACGGAAGATCTGGCAGGTGCATTACCTGAAAGATTTTAAACAGGTCATGACACCGATGAAAGATGTAGCCCCGGCAAACTTCCGCTTAAGCCGCTTTAAATGGCGGGGATCGGAAAAGGCCAAAGACCTCGAAGCTTTCCTGGAAGGAATACCTGAATCACGTAAAAAACTGGTCTTAGGGGATAAATACAAGGCTCCCGAAGGGGAAGCAATAGAACCGGAGCCTACGGAGCAACCCAAACCCGCAAAGCCCCCGACCAAAAAAGGCAAAAACAGACGCTGACTGTTTCATAATTATAAATAACCGAGCCATCTAAATAGCCCATCCTGTCACATTGAGCATGTCGAAATGTGACAGGAATTGGGCTTCAAATTTGTCTATCCTTCGATAAACTCAGGATGACAAATTTCTACCGAGGCTGGTGTTTTAACCAACCTAATAAAGACAGAATTGTTCTACAAATATTTGCTTGTGATAACACCAGCAATAGCTGAAAGAGGAGTTCTACATCCTGCGCGCTCCTGTCGAAGATAATTTCCTTTATCAATCATTAAATATTGCCAGGCATTGCAACGCTGCCGATGGGCTTTGCAGTCATGCGCATTAACGGACCAAATACGAAAATCATGCTGGCGATTGTCCCGACAAGGTGTTGGGACGGCGTCCTTTTTACACTACTTTTTGGACAAGCAAAAAGTAGCAAAGAAGGTACTTTACCCGAGGCTGGTATTTGCATTAATCGGTTAATGCCGTGATTGTTTTACCATACACATGCGCTCCAGTCAAATATCAAGGGCAGAACGGCCTCTCCACTCTGATTTCGATTTCCAATGAATCTGAGCAATCTCTGATTCAAAAAATCTTGATTGTGAGATTGCACCATTTCGCTATGCTACAGTCGAAATGGCGCAAAAGACCTTTTGGACGGCTTATTGAACAGCTTCATTGATAGCTTTTTATATAAACCAGCAACAAACAAATATTTTCTTTTTAAATAAAAAGAGTGAAAAACTTGCATTTAATTTTCTTTTGATGTAGCTTAGACATGAAAAAGCCCCGATTGGGCAGAATCGGGGCGGATAGACCTCATGGTGATAAGGTCTGTGATAGGGTTCTTAATGTTCACCTTAGCGGCTCACACATTATAAGACTCTTCAACAGTAAAAAAGGTTGGTAAATTTTAAAAGAATTATGAGAAACCCTCATAATTCTTTTTTTGACATATTATGAATAGCAGGAACAGGGGTAAAAATTCAGGTGATGATCAGTTGTTTGGTTCAGAAAAAACAGTAAAGGTACTGCAAGAGGCAGTCCGGGATATGCACTACCTGCTTTCCCGGGGTTTTGCAGAAAATGCTTCCGCTGCCCTGGTGGGCAATCGTTACCGGCTCCGGGCCCGGCAGATACAAATGATCAAATCGGCTTCAGCGGGGGCAAAAGAGATCAGTGCTCGTAATGCCAAAAAAGTGGAGGCGAATGCCCTATCAGGAAAAACAGTCTATATCGATGGCTTTAACCTACTCATTCTCCTGGAAAGTTTACTCTCCGGGGCTTATATCTTTAAAGGTTGCGATGGTTGCTACCGCGACCTCTCCAGCGTGCATGGCAGTTATAAAAGGGTGCAGCAAACCATCCGTTCTATAGAACTGGTGGCCCTTTTTCATCAAAAGATAGCCCTATCAAAAATTATCTGGATATTTGATAAACCGGTTTCTAATAGCGGCCGTTTAAAGCAAATCCTACTTGACTATGCGCAGGAGCAGCAAATAGACTGGGAAGTTTACCTGGAATTTAATCCGGATAAATACCTGGCTGCAGTTCCGGATACCATTATTTCTTCCGATGCCTGGATCCTGGACCACTGTACTTCCTGGTTTAACCTTGCAGACTACCTGGTCCATACCGAAAAACTGGAGGTTAACTTATTTACCGCCATGTAAAGATTAAGTTCTTATTTTCGGGATATGGATCATACAAAGTTTAGCGAAGCAGAATGGGAAGCCTGCATAAAAGTGCTCACGGCCTTAAAAGACAGTCCTTTTGACAATCCGGATAACAATACCTTTTCAGGTCTGATTGCGAAAATCAATAAAAACGCGAAAAAGAAAAACCGTAAAGCATCTTATATACAAAAACGCAACTATGACCTGAACCTTAAACTGGGCAGCCACATAGCACAGCAAGCACTGTTGGGCCTCAGCAACTACTCGGAAATGCTTCCGCAACAAAATGATTTCACCCGGGTAAATATCCCGGTTAACTGTTATTGCTGCAACTGTTCTTACACAAAAATCCATTCATTTTACAACAGGTTGTGCCCTGAATGTGCCACAGAAAATTACGCCAGAAGATTTGTAAGCGTTGATTTAAAGGGAAGGAATGTACTGCTTACCGGAGGTAGAGTGAAAGTAGGCTTTTCTACAGCTTTAAAGATACTCAAGAACGGGGCTAATCTTATTGTAACCACCCGCTTCCCGGCGAGTGCATTGGAACTCTTCCGACAAGAGCAGGATTATCCCGAATGGAAGGACCGTTTGTGGGTTTACGGACTGGATCTACGTAATCTAAGGGCCATCAATGATTTCATAAGCTTTTATCAGGCTCATTTCAATAAACTGGACATACTTATCAATAATGCCGCGCAGACCATACAATATAATAATGATTATTACCGGCCACTAATCGCGAAAGAACAAAGTCTTATCGGAAGAAATAACCAATATCCCCAACTGGTATTCAACCAGACTCCTGTAACGGAAGACTTAGGACTGCTCCAAAGCAGTGAGCATACTTATACCGATATGGCCCTTACCCGGTTTGGACAACCTGTGGATAAAAGGGAACATACCAGCTGGAATTCTTTATTAGAAGAAGTATCTCTGTTTGAATTATTGGAGGTCAACCTGATCAACCAAATAGCCCCTTACTACCTGATCAAAGCATTAAAACCAATGTTTGAGGCTTCTGATTGCAAAGAGAAATTCATCATCAATGTAAGTTCTTCTGAAGGCATCTTCAGCTATGGAAATAAGACCATTTTTCATCCGCATACCAATATGACCAAAGCAGCATTAAACATGCTTACCCTAACTTCAGCAAGAGATTTTGCCAGCCAGCAGATTTATATGAGCGCTGTAGATGTCGGTTGGATCTCTACAGGAGCCAAAGAAGAGTTGCGTAAACGACAATTTGAAAAAGGATATATACCACCGCTGGACTCTGTTGACGGAGCAGCAAGAATTTTACATCCTATAGCTGAAGGTATCAACGGAATACCTATTTTTGGCAAACTGCTCAAAAACTACCAGGTACATCCATGGTAGTTTTTTGAACAATATTGAAGCAATAATGCAGCAACCATGTTGCGTATATGAAGGGCATATAGTTTAATTGGAAAAACAAAAGATTGCCAATCTTTAATTGCAGGTTCGAGTCCTTGCTGCGCCCGCTCATGGAAGTAATAGTTTAACTGGAAAAGCACCTTTACGCAAAAAGGAGTTACAGGTTCGAATCCTGTTTACTTCCCTACTTTTGGTGCAGCAGGCACTAAAGCATAAAAAGCCGCTGAAAAATATTTTCGGCGGCTTTCATATTTGCAAAGAGCGGTTTAGAGATTACCTCTTTTCTCCTGCTCTCTTTCAATACTTTCAAATAAAGCCTTGAAGTTTCCGGCCCCAAAGCTCTGTGCACCATGACGCTCGATGATTTCGAAGAATAAGGTCGGGCGGTCTTCTACCGGTTTGGTAAAGATCTGTAATAAATAACCCTCTTCATCTCTATCTACCAGGATGCCTAAAGACTGTAATTGTTTGATCTCCTCATTGATCTCACCTACCCTTTCCGGCAACATATCATAATAAGCTTCAGGCGGAGCCGATAAAAATTCAACCCCTCTTGATTTTAATTCAGTAACCGTCTTCACGATATCTTTAGTAGCTACGGCAATGTGCTGTACCCCTTCGCCTTCATAGAAATCCAGATATTCCTCGATCTGTGATTTTTTCTTACCTTCTGCCGGCTCGTTGATCGGGAATTTCGAAAACCCGTTACCATTCGACATTACTTTACTCATCAACGCAGAATACTCTGTATTGATTTGCTTGTCATCAAAAGAAAGGATATTTACAAAACCCATTACTTCTTCATACCATTTAACGGTAGGCAGCATGCGGTTCCAATCTACATTACCCACGCAGTGGTCAACATATAACAAGCCACAATCGGAAGGGTTATAATCGCTTTCCCATTTTTCATAGCCTGGCATGAAAGGACCGGTGTAATTTTTGCGTTCGATGAACATATGCACGGTCTCACCATAAGTATAGATACCGGACATACGTACTTCTCCGAACTCATCTGTTAAGGTAACCGGCTCCAGGTAAGGCTTTCCACCGCGTTTAGTGGTTTCTTCAAATGCACTGTAGGCATCATCTACCCACAAAGCCAGGATCTTAACGCCATCGCCATGTTTTTTTACATGCTCTGCGATCGGATGATCGGAATTTAAAGCGGTCGTCAATACCAAACGGATCTTACCTTGTTGTAATACATAAGAAGCTCTGTCTCTTACTCCTGTTTCAGGGCCTGCATAAGCCACAGATTGAAAGCCAAAAGCAGTCTTGTAATAATGTGCGGACTGTTTTGCATTACCACAGTAAAACTCGATATAGTCTGTACCGTTAATCGGTAAAAAATCTTGTGCTTTAGCAATCTTCTGTGCGAATGTTTCTGTTGCTGACATATTTTAAAATTTTATTTTTCCAGTATTAATCTTTCAAAGGTAGTTTTTTTATACGAAAATATCGCCCAGGTATTCCTGCATTTGCCGGATCTGGGGCATCAGCTGCGGCTGTACTTTCAGGCCCCGCATCCGGTCTAAGGAAGCCCGGGCTTCCTTTTTATCTCCTTGTATCAGAGCGATATCTGCCAGGGCCAGTAAAGCTACGGCCTGATCATGCTCTGTTTTAAGCCCGTCATTCAATGCCAGGTTAAAAAAGCGCTTTGCCGTATTGAAATCATCCTTTTCCCTGGCAACATAGGCTTTTATATAATAATAATAAGCTCTTCTTGTCTTCCTGAGTTTTTCCGGCTTACGGGTCAGGTCCAGTATTTGCTCCGACTCTTCAAATTTACCCTTTCTCATTTTGTGCAATGCCAGGTATACCGTACCTACATTATAATAACCCCAAAGCAGGCTTAAAGAAAGTAAAGCAACTACAATAATCACATAATGCCAGCCGCTCAAAGCAGCGATAATGCCGACAATAGTGCAAAGAATTAACAGCGTAAAGCGTATAAGGGGTGTAAACACAATAAAAATTTTGACGGCAAAGGTACGCTTTTTCCCAGATGTGACCATTAAGGCTCATAATCTAATGGAAGCATTTTATCCAATTTTTCGTAAGACCAATACCCTTCGAGGAACAGGTCATATTGTTCGGTAAAGCTCCCGTTAGCATACACATTAACCGGTTTGCTCTGTTTAAAGATAAGCGTACTGGTCTGCGGTCCCGGTACCTGCTTTTTCGCTTTAAAACGATTGACCCGCTCCAGGTATTCCTTTTCCTCTAACTCATTTTTATACATCACCTGTATCAGGTCTTTGCAAAACAGCTGAACGTGCTCACTACCCTTAACCAGGAATGAGTCTACCGGCCAGGGCGTGGTATAAAGGTAGTCAAAAGCTGCCGCTGCACGCCTTTGCTTCATTTTTTCCTTCATTGCCTCCGGATCGCCACCGAGCAGTTCCAGACCATTAACCATGCGATCAGCCAGGCTGTCATCAGGATTTGTCCTTGAACTATCATAGTGAGCCACCTTAAAGACTCCCGCCGGGAGCTTTTCCAGCACAAACTTATGTGGATTGATAAAAGTAGTATCCGTTATGGGTTGTCTTAATACAACCGGGTTACCGGGATTTACTGTATCGATCCACTTCTTAATCCCCATGAGTAATCCGAGTACGGTAGAATCATCTATACGCGAGCGATCAAGGGTGCCGCCGAAAGTAACAAAGAATTTTTTCATCACCGCCGTATCCTTCAAATCCAAAGTATCGGTAGACAAAGGTACTCTTTCCCCATACTCTCCTAAGGTTCCCCTAACCACTACATTGAGCTGGAATCCTTGCTCCGCGGTATTCTTTTTAACTACGGAACGTATAAAATGATTGAGCGAACCCAGGAAAGCTGTTTTCCGGTTCAATTCCCACTTAGCCCGCTGCTTGTCATTTCCGGGCTTCATGGGTTCAAAACGGGTATACCCTAAGAAATAAACTTCCTGCGCCCTGTAATGCTGCGTGTAATCGGCCAGGTCAAAATGGATCATATAACCCAATGCCTTATTCCGGATCCGTAACGGGCGCTTCGCCGATACATAAAGTATTCCTTTTTCCTCATCTTTTTTAAAAACCAGGTCCTTTTTATTCAGGATCTCACACTGGCCTGCAAACGCGGAATAGCTGATAAAGTTTTCCATAAAGTCTTTTCCATAGCGCTCCCAGCCATCATTAAGCGGGGGCAGGACCTTAACTGCCGGTAATTCGTCGGCTTCCAGGTCCAGCTTTACCGGTGTTATCGTACCCGCCTGATTTACCCGTACGCTTCTGGTACCATAACTCACTGCCGCGACCACTACATCTACCGGGAATACGATATTGCCTTTGAGTATAAAATTTCCTTTTTCATCGGTCAGGCTGCCCAATGTGCTGTTATTTATATATACAGTAGCCGCATGAATGGGAGCTCCGGTAACCAGGTCAACAACAGTCCCTTTGATTTCCTGTGAAAAAGCAAAAGCAGGCAAGCAACAGTATAGCAACAGGCATTTTAAAACATTACGCATACAGACAAGTTTTCCGTTTAAAACTAAAACTTTATTTGCAAGTTTAAAAATAGTTAAACGCATTTCCTATCTTTGAGCCCTAATAAAAAGAGCATCTTTAATTTACCTTTTTTTATCATTATGAAAAAGAATATTGCCCTTATTGCAGGCGGTTATAGCGGTGAGTATGTGATTTCCATCAACTCTGCAAAAACTATTGAAAAGCATTTAGACCAGGAAAAATACGCGACTTATAAAATTATTATTACCAAAGAGAGCTGGTATTACGAACATAATGATCAAAAAATAGAGGTTGATAAAAATGACTTCTCGATTACCGTTGATAGCCAGAAAATCAATTTTGAAGCTGTTTTTATCGCGATTCACGGCACACCCGGCGAAGATGGTAAGCTACAGGGCTACTTCGACATGCTGAATTTACCTTATACAACCTGTAATGCCATCGTATCGGCACTTACCTTTAATAAATCGTTTTGTAATAAGGTAGTCAACGAGTTTGGGATTGTAGGTATTGCCAAGTCGGTACACCTTTTCAAAGAAGACGGCTATTCTTTAGGAACGGTATTAGATAAAGTAAAATTACCGGTTTTTGTAAAGCCTAATGAAGGCGGTTCCAGTATCGCTACCACCAAAGTTTCTAAAGTAGAAGACCTGCAGCCGGCTATCGAAGCGGTATTCGAAGTAGATACCCAGGCATTGATCGAAGAATATATAGAAGGCCGCGAACTGACGATGGGCGTATACCGGATCGGCAATGAGATCTTCACCCTGCCGCCTACAGAAATTGTAGCTCAGAATGAATTTTTCGATTATGCCGCAAAGTATAATAATGAAAGTGAAGAAATCACTCCGGCTCCGATTCCGGATGAACTGCTGGGACAGTTACAGGAGAAAGGAAAACAAATCTTCCTTCGCCTTAACTGTAAAGGATTTGTAAGAATAGATTTCATCTGGCATAAAACAAGTGGTGAACTTTACTTCCTGGAAGTGAATACGATGCCGGGACAAAGCGAGCAAAGCCTTATCCCGCAACAAGTGCGTGCGGCAGGTATGGAATTAGGTCATTTCTACAACCAGATGCTGGAGGAATGCCTGCGTGCTAAAAAATAAGCCTACCTTAGCGCATAATTTTAAACATCAATTGTACAGCAATCTGCATGAAAAACTTATTTAAAAGCTTCTGGTTCAATGTATTGGTAATAATTGCCATTTGTTTTGCCTTATATTTTGCCTTTTTTGCTTCTTTAAGTCAGATTACCCGGCATGGCGAAGAGCTTACGGTACCTGAAATTAATGGTAAAAACATCAAAGAAGTATATACCCAACTGGAAAAACTGGGTTTTGACATATCTGTAGATTCTGCTTATGATACCTCTTTTGCCCCATTAACGGTATTGGAAGTACAGCCAGAAGCCGGCTCAAAGGTAAAAACGGGAAGAACCATATTTTTGACGGTCAACAAAGTAAGCCCCCCCGAGGTCGAAATGCCTAACCTGTTGAACCTTTCCTTCCGCAATGCCGTATTATTATTGGAAAACAATAAATTACAACTCGGAGATACGATTTTCAAACCAGATATGGCTACCGGTGCGGTACTGCAAATGCTATATAATGGCCGCCCTATCTCAGCTGGTCAAAAACTTTACCAGGGGTCTAAAATTGACCTGGTAGTAGGAGGTGGCTATGGCAATATGAACCTCGCAGTACCCAACCTGATCAATATGCCTTACCAATCAGCTAAAGTAATCCTGGATTCACTTAACTTGTTTTACACCGAAGTATGGGACGGCAGGATTACAGATTCCAATTCAGCCGTAATCTATTTCCAGATGCCGGCCCATAAAAATGAACAGGGTTACCCGAATAATATCCTGGCTGGTGAGAATATTGATATTCGCATCAGGCAGCAACCTTTAAATGTGGGCGAAGACTCGCTTTCACAATAAAAATTGAAAGAATTGTTAGTTTTTCAAAATTATTATTATTTTTACTAGATAGAAATTTAGAAAACGAATCTTATAAACAACAGTTTTATAATAAACTCTTTGTCACAATGAAGAAATTAGTATTTGCATCATTAGCCCTGGCTACCCTCTTAAGCTCCTGTGAAGAAACAGAACCTAAAGTTGACATTTCTTATGAAAAAGCACTGATGAACAGGAAATGGCAGGTAGTGAAAGTGCAACAAAATGCTAACGTAAACGAGCCTGCTAATGTATGGCATGATATTACTAATTCTACAGACCCCTGTGTAATTGATAACCGCCTGACTTTTGTTTCTAAAACAGATGCGCAGCTGGATGAGCATTATCGTAAATGTACCGAATCCGATCCGCAAACCCGTGACTATGGATATTTGCTGGAGAATGAGAACACAATCAAAATATTCACAAACCGGGCCGATATTGACGGGAGCACCTGGAGAGGTGGCGCTTTCAAATGGGTAGACAGCATTACCCGCTTTACCATTGACGAGCGTAAGGCTAACCCGGCAACCCCAACTGTTCTGGTAAGTACTATTTATACTTATCAAAATATTGCGAATTAATTCATAGCCTAATACCGCCACGATATTCTTACCATAAAGGTTTACCTGCAAATTGGTAAACCTTTATTTTTGTACCTATTGAAGCAGCATACCATACCCAGATGAACACAGACAATATTGAGATCAGCCTTTATCCGCAACCGGTATTCCGACAAAAGATCCTTTTCGATGCCGTGGAAATCGCCTATACCGACACCGGTGATCTTAATGCCCCGGTGCTCCTTTTCATTCACGGTCTAGGGCATGCCCTCATCGCCTGGAATAAAAATGTAGCGGCACTGTCCCAAAAGTACAGGTGCATCGCCATTGATCTGCCTGGGAATGGCTTGTCTTCAAAGGAGATGAGCTATCCCTACAGTATGGAGTTTTTTGCCGAAGCGGTCAAAGACTTCATTCTTCAAAAGGGCCTAACCGATGTATTTCTTTGTGGCCATTCTATGGGCGGGCAGGTCGCAATGACTTTAGCAACCCTGTCTTTTCCCGGTCTAAGAGGCGTAATCCTGTGTGCACCGGCAGGAATTGAACAGTTTAATACCGTAGAAAGAAATCTTTATAAAGGCACTATGCTTTTTGTAGATCTTTTAAGTACCGAGGAAAACAGCCTGCGGAAAGCGATCAATAATAGTTTCTACATTATGCCCGACTCAGCACCTTTGCTGATCCAGCAGCTGGTATCCATCATGCAGTTACAATCAAGGGCCCACTACCGGTTAATGATGGAAAAGTGCATTGTAGGGATGCTTGAAGAACCGGTATATGATCAGCTGAGCAAGATAACAGTTCCCGTACATATCCTGTTCGGGGAAAAAGACGGGCTTATTCCCAATAAAATTATCCATCCAATAAGCCTGAAGCAAATGCTCGACCAGGCTATGGCGCAACTGGCAAACGGAAGCTATACGCTGATCCCGAAATGCGGCCACTTTTTACAATGGGAAAAGCCGGAAGATGTCAATTTCTATATAGACAGATTTATTAAAGAGACGAGGTCTTAAATCAGAAAATAAGGCACACATGGACAATGCAATTGAAATAAGCGCGCTGACTAAGAAATTTCCGAATGCCGAGTTTTACTCCCTGCAGGGCATGAACCTAAGTTTTCCCAAAGGGGAGATCTCCGGCCTGCTGGGACCTAATGGAGCCGGAAAGACCACAACGATTTCTATATTATGCGGCCTGGTAAAGGCCGATAGCGGCCAGGCAAAAGTCCTGGGGATGGATGTAGCGCAGGACGCCGCGAAGATACTCAGTAAGACAGGGATTGTCACCCAGCAGGTAGCACTCTACCCCCTGCTCACTGCCCGGGAAAATTTAAATTACATAGGCAACCTTTATAATATCCCTAAAAAACGACGCAAGGAAAAGATAGATTTTTTCCTGGAAAGATTCGGCCTTATCGCCAATGCGGATAAACAGGTAAGACATTATAGCGGGGGAATGAAAAGAAGGTGCAACATCATCGCCTCCCTCCTGCATGAACCCGAACTGCTGATCCTGGATGAACCTACTGCCGGGGTCGACATACATTCCCGGACCATGATCCTGGACTTCCTCCAGGAATATAACGCAGCCGGTAACACGATCCTTTATACCTCTCATTTGCTCGAAGAAGCGGAGCGCCTCTGTAAAAATGTGGCCATAGTAGATGGAGGAAAGTGTATTGTACAGGATAATATTGAAGCTTTAAAAAAGCAGGTATCCGGGATTAATAACCTGGAAGAATTATTTTTGCATTATACCGGCAGGTCATTAAGAGAATAAGCGGAACAGATAACTGATGAAAAAAATAACGCCCATAAGCAGAGAAATGATTAAAGCTACAATTCCCAACCCGGAATTTGAAGGGCTGACCCTGGGCTGGATCTTTAAGGATGTGTTTAAAAACCTGGAGAAGATCCGGCTTTTTGAAAGGGCGGCAGCTATATCTTTCAACCTTATGTTAGCGATACCGCCTTCCCTTATATTCTTAGCCTCCCTGGTCCCTTTTTTCCCGGTCGATAATATTGAAACCGGTATCATCAACGCGATCCGCAGCTATATACCCTCTGAGGCGATCAGCAATAAGATCATCCATGTAGTTAAAGATTTTTTATATACCAAAAGAAGAGATCTCTTATCATTTGGTCTTTTGTTTTCCATCATTTACTCCTCTAATGGCCTGATGGGGATCATGCGGGCTTTTGACCGGGACTCCGATATGCGTAAATTCAGAACCGCGTTTAACCGGCGTTTAAAGGCTATATGGCTTACAGTAGTACTGATGGTCCTGTTTTTGATCGTGGTAGCGGTGCTTATTGTACAGTCCAATGTGCTTAACTACCTTGTAGATCAATTCCCTATGAGCGATACCTTAATGCGCCTGATCACTAATGCCACGCTTGGGATCATTATTTTATTAATGGTCTGTATCATCTATCGTTTTTGCCCCAGCCTATATACCCGCGTCCGTTTTTTCAACCTCGGGGCCTTTATCTCTACCCTGCTGATCTGGGGTATTTCCACGATTTTCATTTATTTATCTTCCAATTTTATTCAATATGACCAGGTATATGGTTCCTTAGGTACCGTATTAATGTCGCTGGTATGGATCAACATTATTGCCATATTGATCATCTTAGGCTTCGAGATCAATATGACGATTTTAATCAAAGGCGATCATGCTAAAGAAAGAAAAGCCTTGCAAAAGGAGCAGGATCTGAAGGCTAAAAAGTAACTTTTCCTGTTCTAAAATCCGGCAAAGCAAAGCAATAGAGACCTGCTATCTGCCAAAAGATATACCAAAAAATATTTTTATATGTAGCTATACCTTCAAAAGCGTAGCCACTGAAAATATTAATAAAATATATTCAGAAATACGAAGCTATTGGACAGATCAATAGTACACAATTTTACAGCAAGCTAATCCTGCCAGGGAAAGAAAAGCCTGCCAAAGGAACGGGAAGCACAAATAGCAAGTAGTTCCTATCTCCTCCAATTAAGCTCCGGGAGCTCCCCTTTTCCAGAAGCCGCAAAGCAAATATTTAAGACATTTTAAAATACAGGTTATTAGTAATTGTTTAAAATGTAATTGATAGCAGCATCCTGCTGTTGTAAAAAATCATCAAGAGCGGGCGCTATAATAATGTCTGGAATAATACCACTGCCCTTTGCCTGGCTTTCGAGCGGACGCGTATCCTGGTTCACATATACTATAGAAAAACCAGTCTGGATCTTAGTGTGTGGCAATTGATAAATAAAAGGAAGGTGGCCATTATGCTCATAATATCCCCCGGAGGTCTCCTGACCTATGGTAGTACAATTGGTATAAGATTTCACCAATGAAGCCAGGTGAGCACCCGCGGAAGCGACCTGCTCATCAACCAACAAAAAAACAGTGCCTTTAAAGGTTGTTTTATGGGGTAAAATCAAAGGATTAAAGTTATCGCTTAAATAATATTTCCCATTAACCCCTACCGGAAAACGCTGTTTGAGGTGTACTTCTAAATCCGCACTATTCCTGGCGCCATTGGCCAGGAAAAATGAACTAATGACCAGTGCATCTTTTTCAGGCACTTCATTGAAACTGCTATAAGCAAAATTGGCATCCCGGAAAGGCCGGTCACTCATATAGGAAAATGTTTTTTCATATAAAAATCCGGCCCCTCCGGTATTGTACCTGAGGTCCAGGATCAATTTATTACTTGGATTTTGATTAAGGATAGTAAAAACTGAGTCCAAAAAAACTTCATACGTGGCATAACTGCTATCCTGCCGGCTCTGTGCAAAATCAAAACCTCTTATGGAAAGCAGGAACAGTTCATTCCTAATTTGACGGAAACTATATTTTTCTTTACACAAAAGGCTATCCAATCCTAATGAATGTCTTTCATCCTGCATTTGTTTAAAAGTAGTAGCATCCAGTCCCGGGAGGCTCAGTACCTTTTCCATACCTTCCCACTTATATTTTATCCGGTATTGGGACTGAGGCCCAAATTCTATAAGGTACTTTTCTTTTAGTCCTTTTTCAAAGGCAAGTTTTTCTTTATAGGGGTGGGCAAATCCATCTGTATGATAATATTTGGCTAATCTCGTGATCAGTTCCGCAGCAGTCACTTCATTTATTGATATGATTTCAGCTCCCAGGGGAATCTGCTGCTGAGCACTGTTATGAATCAGTATACCATTTAGGTATTTAATGGTAATAGGAAAATATATGCTTTTGTTGGCAAAATAATCTTCTATTGCCTGGGGTAAGTAAGTTACGTTATGGCAGCTTCCTTCAAAATCGGTAAGGGTAACAATAATCTTATAAAAATCAAAGATATTGTCACAATGCAACTCCACTTCTTGTTCTGCCCAATTATATATACTATCAATCTGCTGTTGACTCCGGTACACCAATAAACCCGAATTGGCACTGAGCCTTATACGCTTAAAGGTAGCCAGGTCATCCAGCCATTCCTTTTTCTGAAATTTTATTGGGACAATGCCCGGTCGCGTTTGTTCGCGAATGGACAGGTGGATATCACGGGCCTCCTCCAGGAAAGCTGCGGACCATATCTTTATTATAGGATCAGTGAACTTTTTAGGGTCAAAAAGTAGTCGCTCTACCGATCCGACAGCAGGAGACAGGTCCTGTTCGACCCATTTATGGTCCGGCGAATAATAGCCTATGACCATATTTGCTTCAGCAGCACTTACCTCCAGATAGACTTGTTTACGGGATTTAATAGTATAAGTAAGGGTATCTCCTTGCTTTAAGACAGTAGCTAGCTGGACATAAGCATAGGGGGAATATAAAAAGAAAAGAACAAACAGGACAATGAAGCGGAGCTTTTTAAGCTTAAACACTGGCGTAACAAATTGATCAGGCCTAAAAATAGGTATAATTTAAACGAGAACAGGTATTGAACTAAAGGAAATACAATGAAGGAGCAAATTTTACCAAAACTGGTATCCATTGGATTAAACCCGAAGGAAGAAAGCAAAAATACTTAAGATAAAGCACACAATTGTTTGATTAATAATAATTTATTATTTTAAAAAATAAAAAACAATAAACAAAATTACTTTACATAACAAACACAATCAATTGATATTTAATTACTTTTCAGCAATAAAAGGCGCATTCATCTTTTCATCATCCAGCTCACCTTCCCAGCGGGCGATCACCGCGCTGGCCAGGCAGTTGCCCGTTACATTTACCGAAGTCCGGGCCATATCCATCAATTCATCAATACCCAGTATCGCCATTATCGGCAACATAGGCAGATCAAAAGAAGTGGCTACGCCCATTAAAATAACCAGGGAAGCCCTGGGTACACCAGCCACCCCTTTGCTGGTCAGCATAAGCGTAATACCGATCAGTAATTGCTCTCCAAAAGAAAGATCTTTACCGGCTACCTGGGCTACAAATATGCTCGCGAGGGACAAGTAAAGTGTGGTTCCGTCGAGGTTAAAAGTATAGCCGGTAGGCAGTACAAAGGAAACAATTTTACGGGGAACCCCGATCTTTTCCATGTTTTCCATAGCCAGCGGAAGCGCAGATTCTGAGCTGGTCGTTGCAAATGCTATAGATACCGGCTCGGCGATCGCCCGCACAAAATTGCGGATATTGATACGGCAAATAAGCGCGATCGGGAGCAAAACAACCAATACAAAAACAATTAATGTGATGTAAAGTGTTGCCAGTAATTTCAGCAGAGATACCAGCATTTCAACCCCCATATGGGCCGAGGTGTAAGCTATGGCGCCGCCCACACCCAGGGGTGCAAAGCGCATAATAAAATTAGTAAAGCGGAACATGGTTTCTGCCAAACTTTCAGTAAAACGCAAAACCGGCTCTTTCTTCTCTATTGACAAATGGGCCAGGGCAATACCGAATATAATACTAAAAACCACAATGGGCAACACATCTCCATGGTATATAGATTTAATAATATTTTCAGGAAATATATTTATAATATGATCCTGCCAGGTCATGGCACTGGCCACAGGTAGCTCCTCATGAAGATTAGGAGGAATAACCACTCCGGTACCTGCCTGAGAAATGTTAATTGCGACCAAACCCAGCAAAAGGGCCAGGGTCGTTACCACCTCGAAATACAGCAAAGACTTCCAACCCATACGTCCCAATTGCTTCATATTGGAATGCGAGGCAATACCTACTACGAGGGTCGAAAATAAAATCGGGGCGATGATAGTCTTGATCAGTCTTAAAAAAATCTTACTGAGGAAATTCATTTTATCGCCGATTTCCGGGAAATAAAGCCCTAACTGGACGCCCAGTATCATGGATAAGATAATCCAGGAAGTAAGCGATTTTTTGAAAAATGAATAAATTATAAATATAACCGTGAAACATAACCAAATTATTTCTAATACAACCTTAGGGAAAGTAATCCATTCATTCACATATAATATAGAAATAATACTTGAAAGAAGGAAAGAAATAAGTGTAATTACATTTATTTTATTTTTCATTTTTATATTTTATAATATTAAAAAAATATTCCAAAGATGATCTTGTAAATATACCAAATATAAAGGATTTAACAAATAAAGTTGGGTAGTTTTTCAGTACAATTTATTAAAAAATATAATTTCAGATGTAGTTTTTGTATATAAATTTCTATTACGTAATTTTCACTTCACTTAAATTACATAATATATTGTTTTTCAGTAATAAAAAAATAATATTAATTGATAAATTACAGCATAATGCCAAAACGTCATAAATAGTAAAAAAATAATATTATATGACTCATTATCATTTTTTTATAATTCTTAAATAAAGTTGATTATCGTATCATAAATTGGTATAGAATTATTAGTCAGGCGAAAAAATAATAAAAACATAATGATTTTAAATAATATTTAAAGAAGATATTAAAAACAGACACCCGGATAAACGAAAATGAAATACCGGACAAATGTAAGACTACTCCTATCCGGTATTTCATTTAAATAATAATTATTTTAAATTATTATTTAATTAAATTAAAATTTAAAAAATAAATAAATACCACCCTACCCGGATGGAAAATAGTAATCAGGATAAATAATTTATAAAAATTTAATATTATTATAAAATATAAATTAATATTATTACACATTATTAAATAAAATTATTTAAAAGGGGTACACCCCCTGCTTTTAAATACTCAGAAATTGGCATCAAAATTCAGCATCAATCATTAATATTGTAAAAAAAATTAATTTATAAAAAACAACTATTCGAATAATATTATATATATAACCAATAAAATTTAATTAAATAAATATAATTTCAAATAAATAAAATAATTAATTTTTTGTTCCATGGCATCAATTTATTAATCTCCCCGTCACAAAATCCTTCGTAATTTTACAACCAACACATCTATTAATTTTTTATTTGATTTCAAAAACGGTAGCATGAATAAGTATTTATTACAGGTATTATTTTTTTCATTTTTAAATTTTTGGTTTAATCCTAGCCAGGCACAGGCACCCGGATGCACAGACCCGAACGCAATTAATTACAACCCGTCGGCAACTGAAAATAACGGTGCTTGCTCTTACGCACTTACCCATTATCAACCTGTTTTTTTGTCAGATCTCCCGAATCCCATCCGGGAAACATCCGGGCTGATCTCCTGGAACGGCAGCCTCTGGACCATCAATGATAGCGGCAATTCGCCCACCCTGTTCGAGCTCGACAGCAGCTCGGGAAGTATCATAAACCGTTATCATTTGAAGCAAATCACTAATATTGATTGGGAGGCCATTACCCAGAATGACTCCTTCATCTTCATAGGGGATTTTGGCAATAACCTGGGTAACCGGCAGGATCTGCGTATTATAAAAATCGCTAAATCAGATCTGCTCCAGGGCAGCCAGGATTCAGTCGCTAATGAGCTGATTTATTTCCATTACCCGGAGCAACAAAATTTCATTCCCAGTAACAGGAATACGCCCTGGGACGCAGAAGCTTTTTTCTGGCATGAAGATGCTTTACATATTTTCACCAAAGACTGGACCAACGAACAGACCACCCATTACTTGTTACCTGATACAGAAGGTAGCTATGCCGCTCAAAAAAAGGAAAGCTTCCCCGTGGCAGGACTCATTACCGATGTGAGCCGCAACCCGGAAAATGGTCATATTGTATTGCTGGGGTATACTAAAACCTACCAGGCTTTTGCCTGGCTCTTGTTTGACTATAAAGAAGGGCTTTTGTTCAGCGGCAATAAACGAAGGCTAGCATTACCGCTTACTGCGACTTTGGGACAGGTGGAAGGGATTTGTTTTACAGGGCCCTATCAGGGCAGGATCAGTGGAGAAGCGATTGTAAGTAACTCTTTGGGTATTAACCTACCGCCCAAACTTTATGCTTTTGATTTTACCAGCTACTTTACTCCAGGTAACCCCAGCTCAATTACTGATAGACAATCATCTAAACAAATAAATGCTTATCCGAACCCGGCAAAGGAGACCGTAACGGTAATCCTTCCCCGGGAGATGGAGCTCCATATCCATAATAAAGCCGGAATACTTATCTGGAGCCAGGTATTAAAAGAAGGGACGCATACGATTCCTTGTTCCGGTTGGAGCAAAGGAATCTATACGATCAGTAGTAAAGGCTATGTGCCGGTTAAACTCAGTATTAATTAAACCAGCTGAATTTTGGATGCATCAACTGATGCAGGAAACTCCCGCCATGAGTTGAATCGATTACAATCATAAAGAGGAAACCATATACCGAACCCCAGAAGTGCGCATCATGACCGATATGCTGCTCCGGCTTCTTACTCATCACATAGGAATAAATCAAATAAGCAACCGCAAATACCAAGGCGGGCATAGGAATCGCAAAAAATAAGCGAATTTCCTGCCATGGCGTTAAATATATTGTAGCAAAAATGATGGCAGCTACTCCACCCGATGCCCCCAATGCAGCATAATTAGGATTATTCATCTGCTTATAATAAGTAGGCAGATTAGCTACAAGAATCCCACTCAGGTAAAGCATTACGAACATCTCCGTTCCGATCACTCCTTCCAAAAACCTCCCGAAAAAGTAAAAAGAAATCATATTGAAGGCCAGGTGTACCATATCTGCATGCACAAAGCCGGCAGTGATGAGGCGGTAAGCTTCTTTCGGAGTACGCATCACTACGGGATATAGCATTAGCCTTGATTGTAGCTGTTGGTTTTGGAAGGCGAGGAAAGAAACCACGCAGGTAATGATGATCAATAGGATAGTTGCGCTCATTATTCGTTTTTTGACTGCTGCTAAAATAAACTATTAATGTTTAGTAAGCGTTATGCTTATCCTTAATAAAGCGGTAAAAATTCTTTAGAAATAAGCTATATCTTTTTAGCAAATAGCCTGCATTTTAACTATACTATTTTAGCATATAAAATATTTCAATAAAAACATATGAATTATTTACATTAAAATAAATAAAAACATAATATACCAAATATTAAGTACGATGATACTAATCCCATCTAATAGAACAATGAGTTTACTGTTAATTTAAGGTGGCTCATTTTATGCGAAAAAAGTATTGCTTCCGGATAGCAGAAAATATTACAAATAATACAAAGTCTTCACTTTATGAATTTTTCCATTAACGATAATATGATCCATTATTTATTTATCCTATGTGCAAAAAAACATAGAACAAATTTATCGCATTTTTATAGATTTGCTTAAAAGTAAAATATAAAATTGATTTATTACTGATGACTGAACATAGTTTAGATGAACTGAAGCGTGAATTTTGTTTTAAAATTTTATTAGTAACAGCAACAGATTTAGAAACTGAAAACTTACATAAACATATTAAACCTTTAATAGCTAAAAATGCTATAATTAGAGTTTTCAATAAAAGCAACACCTACTATTGTGGTATTTTCGGTCATTATGAGATAGTTCATGTGCAATGTGCTATGGGCTCTATTTCTAGAAGCAGTTCTATTATGACAATTAATGATGCTCTTCACGACTTTGATTTTAAAGTAGTTATAATGATTGGTATAGCATTTGGATTAGACTCTGTTAAGCAAAACATTGGAGACTTAATTGTTTCTAAATCAGTTTTCCCTTATGACGTTAAAAGACACGGAGCCTTAGAAATTGTATCCAGAGGAAGCGAAGCCCTTTCTAGCAAAATACTATTGAATAGGATTGAAAATATTAAAATCGGATGGAAACATCGTTCTTCAGGCAATAAAAAAGATAATGAAGTATATGTAACTAAGGTCTTATCTGGAGAATCACTAGTAGACAATATTGATTTTAGAGATCAACTAAAAACCATTGCCCCAACATCAATGGGAGGGGAGATGGAAGGAATAGGACTTCATGCCGCTTGTGACGGTAAAGCTGATTGGATACTTATAAAAGGTATTTGCGATTTTGCTGACGGAAATAAAAGTAAAAACAAAAAGCGAAATCAGACCAAAGCTATAACGGCAGCAATTTCTCTTAGTACAAAACTATTTGAAAGCTCTACTGCATTTAGTAGCTTCGAAATCAACCCAGTCCAAATAAAAGATAAATCTACTGATATTTTAGATAGTGAAGATGTTCTTTTTGATATCTACTCTTTAAAATGTGAGTCATATTTTGTTCCAAGAGAAATCGATGCAAATCTTAAAAACAACAACACTACAAAACATATTTGGATTCATGGTCAATCAGGAACTGGTAAAAGTATATCTGTTCAAAGATACCTTCTTCAAAATAATAAGGAATTCACCTCTATAGACTTAAGTTCTTCTGCAAATAAAAAAACTGAGGAAATTTTTTATGATATCTATACTCAATTGATATATAAAATTGAAGGGAATTATGAATTTCGCAAGTCTAAAAGTTTATCTGAGAATATAGAAAGTATTGTATCCTTAATAAAAAAGCATTTTGCTAATAAATCGCACTTCATTTATGTTGACGAAATTCCCCTTAGTAACGATACGGAGGGCAAAAGACTTCTTAATCAGATATATTCACTAATCATCCGCTTAAAAAATGAGAATGATATAAAAAATGTTCAATTTATATTTTCTACTTTGTTTAACCCTAAAAACTGTATTGATAATTCGCAGAAAAAATTATACACTCATACCACTTTCTACGAACTATTAGAATGGACTGCTGTACACAAATCTCAACTTATTGATTTAGTTAACAGTAATTTAAAAATAACGTTGAGCAAAGATGAAATAGATGAGTTGAGTTTATGTTCAAACGCAAGGACAATAAAATATTGCTATAGAAATATTCTGTTAGATGGGAATGCCAATAAAAAAGAGAATCAATTTTTATATATTATTAAAGAAACAAAAAAAGACCTCGAAGCCTAAAAATGAAAAAAGTACTTATTAATGATGTTTATGTTCCTGTTGAACTTTATGTTGAGAGAGACGCAGATCGTCAGCTTAGGGAGCTTATAGCTCATACTGGAAGACCAGGACACGTTCTTGTCTCAAGACAAATGGGAAAAACAAATTTGTTAGTAAATGCAAAAAGAAGTTATCAAAACGAAAAAATTATAATTTCCTTTTTTGATTTATCAACTAATATTCCGTCGTTAGAAACTTTCTTTGAAAATATAGTAGACTCAATTATCGAATTGAATCCAGAAATTTTTAATTCTATAAAACCAATAATTGAAAATATTAGAAGAAAAGCAGGAAAGACAACTGTCATTTCTCATAAAACCGAATTAAGAGCCTTATTAAGTGTAGTAGAGAAATTAGTAATCATTTTAGATGAAATAGATGGATTAACCAAAACTAGTTATTCAGATGAAGTTTTCGCACAAATCAGGAGCATATATTTTGAAAAAATAAATTTTCCAGAATTTGAAAAATTGCAATATATTCTTTCTGGTGTTGTTGAACCAAAGGATATTATTAAAAATCCTAAAATATCTCCATTTAATATTAGTCAAAGAATACTTCTTTCAGATTTTACGTATAAAGAGTTTGAACAGTTTTTGGAAAAATCCAAACTAACTTTATCAAAAGATGTAATTGAAAGGATATTCTATTGGACTAATGGCCAACCTAGAATGACTTGGGACGTATGTTCAAATATTGAAGATTTAATCAATGAAAATGCGAATATAGAAATTGAAAGTGTAGACAAATTAGTATATTCTCTATATTTAAAAAACTTTGACTCCCCCCCAATTGACCATATAAGAGATTTAGTAATAACCAATGAGGATTTAAGAACTGCGTTAATCGAACTACATTATGATAAAGGAAATCAAATTGATGAACAAACTCGAAGTAAACTATATTTATCAGGAATCATAAATAACATTGATGGAAGTATAAAATTCAAGAATTTAATTTTTGAAAAAGGGTTAACATTAAATTGGTTAAACGAAATATCAGAGAATGAATCTGAATTATTTTCTGAGATTATAAAACTTAGTGCAAAAGGTGATTATGAAGCTATAATTAATAAACTAGAAGTTGCACTTAAGAATACTGATAATTTGCCGAAATTTGAACTATCGATTTTTTATCAACAATTTGGCAATGCATTACTAAATATGGGTAATGTTGAAATGGCTTTAAAAAATATTGAGAAATTTAACATTACCAAGTTTGAAAATGGCAAAGCTTTTTACAATAATTTGTTATTAAAGTGTCTTTGTTTACTAAGGCTTGGTAGAAATAATGAATTTATAGACGGTATAGTTGAAATTTTATCAAGTGATATATATGATGAGAGTTATGAAAGTGCATATGTTTTATATTTATTTTTTAGACATAATTACGTTAAAGAATTTACTACAATTGATTCTAAAATATTGAGAAAAAATATTTTAGAGAATTTTTCTAGCCCAGCATCAAAAAAAGTAATCGAAGAAATTCACACAGTTTTAGATAGTATAGAAAAATCGCAAGACAGTCTAGTTGATATTTTAGATGACTCTCTCAAAAAGTACTCACTTTATTATTTAAAATCACTTATTTCCTCAAATATTAAAATTCATTCAATAGAAAATAATGTAAAAAAATTGTTTAGGAATTTTGATGCCATTAAATTTTATTCAGACCTATATAATCCCTTTTTAAATAATGAAACTGTCTTTCATGAACTTTATTATCTAGCAATTATAAAAAATAATTCACTAATTTTCAATTCAATACATAATTCTTTTGAGTCAACATCAACTTCGATTAAAAAATTTCTAGAATCTGCAATTGAAAGATTTAATGATATAGAATTTACCAGAAAGGTATTGGAATACAATAAAAATTTAAATACAGAAGAAAAATTAGAACTAATTAAAATTTTGGTCAATAATGCACAGATTATTGATAACAATTGGGTTATTACTGAATATGCAAGTTTAACATATAAAAAAGATAAATCATTACAAGAGCAAGATTTTTCATTTTTTATGAGAGTATTAGAACATAGACATCAAGTTGCTACTAAAACTATATTAAAAGGCAATTTAGAGTTATTAAAAGTACTGTTTAAATTTGAAGGATTACATGATAGTCAAAAATTTGCATTCAACTTCATCGAAATGCAAACTCTTTACTTATTAGGAGACCCTATATCAATAAATCCAGCTATAAAAATTATTAACTCAACCTATAATAAAGAATTTGAAAAATCAAAAATTATTGATAGAAATGCCTTTATAACAGTTCAAAAAGCAGCAAGAAATATTCTTAAAAGAGTTAATAACAACTTTTCTAATTACATGTCAAATGACTAATAAATATTGGCTATCTAAAAGATGGCCAATATTTATTAGTCATCAAAATAATGTGTTTATAATTTTTTGTTCAGATAAAAAGTTATTCTTTTACTTCCTGCCGTTCAATGCCATGGCTATCGCTTCCAGGTGCTCGCTCAGTTGACTGATCTGCAGCATCATCTGGCCATTGCCATCTGCCTGGCCTAAACCGGCCAGTTTATTGTTTTTGACAAAAATTGCTTTGATTGCCTCCCATCTTTCCTGCTCCGCTTCCGTCTGGATGCCCATAAGCGATTTCACCTTCAGCAAGTTGGCTTCGGCATCTGAAGTCAGGGTCTGTGACTCCTGCTCATAGTGCGACAAGATCAGGGTCTCCACCTCAACCGCATTCATCAGGGGCACCAGTCGCCCTACCATCCTATTCATATTCCGGTAAGAACCCTGCATTTTAAATGGCGGCTCCACCCGGTAGGCATCTTTCATAGCCGCGCTGGCAATGTATTGTTGATTGACCTGTATCACCACCTTACGCACGGCGATAGCATGCCGAAGCACCGCAATGGCATCGTCCAACTCTTGCTTTGAAGCATTGGATTCCAGCTCTGGCAGAATGTCCTGGCCTTGCTCTACATATTCTACCAGCTGGTAAAAATCGTTCCTGCTTTTTGCCGCGATATTCTGTAGGTAGCGGTTCTCAGCAATAGCATTCTCCAGCAGGCTCAGGTTAAACAGGTGCGCGGTATTCCCTACCACATCACCCAGGTTATACACATCAGAGCGGTTGGCCAACATATCGGGAATCTTAAAGGCTTCGCCGCTTTCGGTATAAGGGTTACCTGCCATCACCACACAAAAACGTTTTCCACGCAGGTCATAGGTCTGGCTTTCCCCTTCAAAAATCCCTTCCATCTTACGTTGGCCATCGGCCAGGGAGATAAACTTCTGCAGGAACTCGGGCGAACAGTGCTGTATATCGTCCACGTATAGCATCACGTTATCAGCCATCTCCAGGGCCAGGTTGATCTTCTTAAGTTCTTCGCGTGCCCCCGAAGTACGCGCTTCCGCAGGGTCTATAGAGGTAATATGATGCCCGATTGTAGGGCCATTTACTTTTACAAAGTGTAAACCCATAGTTTTGGCCAGGTATTCCATCAGGGTGGTCTTACCATAGCCCGGTGGGGATACTAATAACAGCATACCCATACGCGCCGTACGTTTATCATCTCCGGCACTACCGATTTGTTTGGCCAGGTTATTACCGATCAGGGGAAAGTATACTTCATTGATCAGTTTATTACGTACAAAAGAACTCAGTACTTTGGGCTCAAATTCGGCGATCTTCAGCTCTTTCTGGTAAGCCAACACTAGGCTACTCTTCTCCTCGTTGAAAGCCTGGAATGCCGGTACCGTGAGACTAATGAACTGATTTAGTTTTCTTTTAAAGGTGTGGTAATTGAAGGTGTAGGTTTGCTGTACAATTACATTATGGGTGCCTTTGAGGTCGGTTACGGTAACCGTATCCTCCGCAGTACTTGCTTTAAAATCCTTTCCCGGTAAGAGATACAGCATCACGGCTTCCTCCACATATTCCGGGGCAAGCTCATGGGTACCGCTTTCATAAAAGGCCATGAGCCAGTTCTGCACGATCACAAAACGCTCGAAATGATCAAAATCTGATTGTTCCAGGTCAGCTTTGAAGGCGCCTTGTTGTTGATGCTGCTGCAAATGTTGTTCAAATGCCTGCTTTAGCTGCAGCGCTTGTTTGCTGGCTGTAAAATAAGCATCAGTAGCCAGCTCAGCATAGATATAGAAAGCAATATCAGCTGGTGTGGCCATACTGTTCAGTACAACTTTTGTCTGGTACAGGGCATCTATTTCTTTTGCTATAAAATCAAACTGGCTGCGTTGCGGGAAGTTCTGCTGGATCGCGTAAGCCGTAGCAATTAACCTGCTTACCTTATTACGCTCTGCTGCGGTCAACTGCCACCAGAAGAATAGTGCGGCAACCCTCAGTTCCGGTGCGAAACGTAACACTCCCAGTTGCGCTTCCACACCTTTCAAAGCTTCATAGATTTTTAAGGCATCCACATTATGCACCCCTTTCAGGTATCCGGCACCGAAATCTTTCTCCGTTTGCGTATTAATATAGTCTGCGGCATTAAAGTCCTGACCCAGCCTGCTTTCCTGTAAAGCAAGGAAGGCCAGGTATTCAGAACGGTATACCGCAGCATTCTCTGACACCAGCTCCTGCTCCCAAACCTCCCGGTATTGGTACAGCGTCTCCGCCTGAACGGCTTTATAAAAGCTGGTACCGATCAGGTGATAGAACAATTGATGGTCCCGGCGGATCATGCTCAGGCTAAGTGCCTGCTTATTGACCAGGAATTTATGCTCCCCTAAGGCGATCACATTAGCCCCATCCACAAAAAGCTCACTGCGGTCTTTAAGCTGGCGCAACGCTTCCTCCTGGGTGGTACGCAACAGGGTTTCTATATTTTCAGCCTTTGCCACATCGCCCAGTTCCCGCAGTTCTGCAGACAGGTTGCGTACTTTATCAATCATCAGGTCGGCTGCGAAGAAGGCAAAAATAGCTTCCCGATTTTCCAGGCGCAGGGCTTTGTTTTCTATATTCTTCAACACCCTCAAACCTATTTGCTCCAGCGAGCCCGCTTTACGGTTGAGCTGGGCTTGCAACACTTCTTTCCGCGTATTAAATGCTTTGATAATCTCCTCTCTCTTATCGGAAATTTTACCCATAAAGTCATCGAAGTCGGCAAAGCGGCTTTCCAGCTCTTCTACCTGCACGCTGATCTTGGTAAAATAGTCTTCACATTTCTCCGGCGTATCGGCCAGGTCCATATAATTGACCAGGGTCTGGTCAAGCAAGGTCATCTGGGCATAGAACGAGCCTACGGATTCCGAGGTTTTCAGTTCTTTCAGCCGCCGGGCCAGGTCGGCCTTCAGCTCATTCAGCGCGGCAAAGATCAGGGAGATCTTCTCCACAATTTTCGTGGTCTGCGTCGTATCTTCAATTTTCAGGCTATTGAGGATATCCACCAGCAATTCCAGCTCTGCGGCAATTTCTTTTATTTGATTTTCTACGGCCTGCCCCTCAATTACTTTTGCTACGGCTGCCACCTTTTCTTTTTGATCTTTGACCCTGTTTTCATAAGGGATCAGGGCCTGATCGGTCAGTAAAAAGGCAACCGTATCATCAGACAAAGTGGTATTGTATTCCTGTAATTGTGTTTTCAGCTGCCCGATCATAGCCGTATCGATATAGCGTACGTTTTCCAGATCGATCAGGGCGCCGTGCATCTGCCGGAGCCTGGACAGCAGGTGTACTAACTGATCCAAGCTTTCGGCTTTCGTATTTTTGATCTCAATGATCAGTGCTGCCGCTTTTTGCTGTGCCTCCTCCAGGGTATGGCGGGCATGTACTCTTTGTTCCTGTACTTTGGCAAACTCATCAATAGCTGTGGCAGCAATATTGCGGATCTGCGATAAAGGCTCAGATAACTGGAAGGTTTCCGGATCTTTGATCCAGAAATAAGCATCCAGGATACCTGTCGCTTTCTTCTCAATATCTTCATACAAACCTTCATAGGAATCTTCTTTTTGCAATAGCTGCAGGATCTCCTGCGCCTCTGACATGGCATGTACGATATCTTTATTCCCGATCTTGTAGAGTACATTACCGGCCATCGCTTTATTTTCCATTAAGGTAGCCGTATAAGGCGTTTGCCAGATCTGCACCTGGTGATGCCGCACCGCTTCCCTTGAAGAGCGGAAGTAGATCAGCTTACCATCCGGGAACACGGTGAATCCATTACAAATCACCGGCGTTTCCACCTCCTGCCGGATGACATTGTAAGACATCAATACATAGGTATTGTTGTAGGCTTCATAAAATACATACAACAGGTCCTCCCCATTCGGAGATTGAACGGTACGAATAAACTGTAAATGGGAAAGCTCCGATTCGAAGAGTTTATAAGTGCCGGTTTGTAAATAATAACCATTAGAGAAAATCAATCCCTGGCTGTCGGGCAATACAATACCGGCTTCCAATAAGGACGGAATAGGCGTTACTGTTTTCGTCTTTACATTGAAGACGTAAGCCCTTTCGCTTTCCTGGTAAGGTTTTATTTTTATAGCAATGATATTGCCCAGGTCGGCATAGTAATAATCGGCATCATCCAGTTGCTGGTCTTTATTCTCAACAGGTTCAGCGTAAATCCCTTTGCCGGTATCGGTATTGTCTTCAATTTTGAACGTGATATCTCCATTGATCGCTTCGATAAAGAGTTTATCAAGGATCGAAATATGTGGGTATTTTCCTAAGCGCCGATCTTCCAGGTTGGTTTTGATCCATTTGAAATCATGTTGCGCCGGGTCTTTGACCTCGTGCACACTCCGGTCATCTACATAATGCAGCGCATCATCTTTTATCAGCCATTTAAACGCTTTACGGTCTTCCGGGTTGGCGGAAGTCTGGAAGATCATATAGATATAATGTTCCGTTCTCCTGAATTTCGCGAAAATAGAATCGCGGTAATATTTATAGAGGTTGGTAAAATCAGTAATAAAGTTTTCATCGGCTATAAGCGTCAGGGGCTGGGCTTCAAAACTGTTGTCTTTAAATTTATAAATGCTGAATACATCACTTAGCTTTATATCTGAGCGCAAGCCGAAATGTACATTATAAGCAAAAATGCAGCTATCGTTCAAGGCCAGTATACCACGGGCAACGCCATTATTCTCCGTAGTAATGCGCTGGTTGGCGATCAGCTCCATGGATAAAGAAGTAAACACTTCTTTACGGGCCTGGTTCAATTGGGACAAACGTTGTCTTAATTGCTGGGCCTGCTCCCTGAGCCGGTTTTGAATAATTTCGTAAGTGCCGGAATCTAAAGCTATATTTTCATTTTTTATATCAGTCATGGTGCTACTTGTTTTTCAATTCACTAATTAATGTCCGCAGGAAATCAACAATAGTGGTTCCTTATTCCCCTAATCACCTCATCTTTCTTTTCTTATACTTCACTTCAATTACATTGTTCAGACTTAAGATCTTATCAATAAAAGCCTGTTTCTCTTTTGGAGAGATCAAAACCTTTTTGCCATTGCCATACTCGATACGCAAGCGGTCTAAGGAGGTGGCAGGCGCGCTGGCAGGATCACTGGTTTCTTTAATCCTCGTTATACTAGCGATACTTATCTTTATATGCATCAGGAAACCGCAACGGACGCTGAGCACATCCCCTTCAATGGTGTAATAAGTCGTCAAAAACATGTGTGTGATAAAGATGGAGGTGAGCACCGGGATAATTAATATACTCCAGCTATAAGCCCCGGCCATCATCAACAATACGACTACGGTAGTCATGAGGATCACCAGCGGAGCTAAAAGCTCTAAGCCAACTTTTGATCTGAATACTTGTTTCATAATATACATTTTTATGTTTTCAAATCTTCTATTCATTGCTTTCCCGGTATCATCAGGCGCTGCAATCCATACTGACCAGGTCGAAAACGGTGAGGTACCATTCATTATTGGTCCAGGTAAGGTAAAACACTATATTGGACTCGGTGTCAACGACCCTGTAACTCCAGGATTCAATCGTCCGGATCACATCTAAAGTCATTTGCGGCGTTTCTACGGATTCATAGTCGTGCATGAACGTAACGATATCGCTGAGCAGGGGCGGCACACTTTGCTCATAGAAGAATCCATTTTTAGTCCATCGTTCTTTATTACAGTCAAAATCTACGGCTGACAGTTTAAGTTGTCTTTTTTTTGCTTTTAAGGCCGCCGTATAGAAGTAAGGAGAAGAATAAATACTGTCTTTTTCCAGGGTGGCGGTCTGGTAGAATATATCGGGTACGCCCATCCGGTACACGACAAAGAGTTGCAAAGCCGGATGTATATATTTTTTATTGACACTGGCCAGGTCGTCTTTAGCCAGACAAGTCATAATTTCGGTAACCGCCTGTTCAAATTTTTGTTGTTTGCTTTGGGCGAAAACAGAGCAACTGAGCAGGAAGGTCATCAAAAAGAGTACTATTTTTTTCATACTTAAATTTAGGCATTTATCGCTATAAAGTCGTTGTTCATTAAAACCATCTTCAGGTGTTTAGCCAGACCCCTTTCTTCAATAAACCAGAAACCATTAAAGGCAAAAATAGATAGCGATGTGATCAGTAATCCCAATCCTGTTGCCCTTACAGACCTTTCTACAATACTGCTATAGCAACAGAGCAGAAAAATCACAGACATAAATAAGGTGACTATAAACACATCAACTCTTAATTTGCTTTGCTGGATAAGTACCGTCTCCGTCCCTCTTTTTCGCCTTGTAAGATAAATCGAAACAGGTTGATTTCTCCTATATACGGTTCCAATGTTTAAAGGATCTTTACGTTGAATACAAAGCTCCTCATTATTTCCAAACTTCACTTCAAAGAATTCAAAATCCTGATTAAGCATAAATGCATCAAACCGCTCTTCATTCTGCAATACAAATGCTTCCCGTATCTTAAAAGGTCTTTTCATAGTTTTTCACAAGTGTAGGTTAGTAGTATAGGTAGAGGTTTGGCCGCTGCTAAAGTATTAGTGCTAAATCTGGTTCAGTTTTTTATTCGAAATCCCTAAACTATTCACCAGGTTGGCCAGGTTCATAATACCCGGTTTATCATCCGCGCTGGCATTGCTTTGTAGTTTCAGCAAGAGACTGGCAATCGTCAGGTTTTTCAGGTCATTTGTGGACACATTATACTTTTCTGCGAAGTTGGCAATGCGCTCCATTAAATCCCCGGAACCACCACCCTCGCCTAAAAGCGCGGTCTTGATCTGTGTCGCGTTCTCGCTTTCATTGATCAGGCGGTCAAAGCCTTTGGCATTGGAAATTTGCCGGACAATATTCTCAAAGAACATAGTTTCGCCACCCACGATATCGATTTTCGCTGTTTTCAAGGCCGTACCCAGTACTTCTGCCTGCGATTGAGCGATCTCTTTCTGGATATTTACCTGCGCCAATGCGATGTCGAGGTCTTTCTTCACAAGGATTTTAAACTCTTCGTGGTCTTTACCTACTGCGTCCAGTTTCTTCATCGCTTCTGCTTTCTCTTCAATACCTGCCGCTTCCGCTAATGCTTTTTCTTTCACTACTTCTGCTTCTGCAAGCCCTTCTTTACGCTTAGCTTCGGCTATTTTCTCAATCACGGTAGCATCTACCGTACCTTGTCTTTCCGCAGCTTCCGCCTTAGCAATCATTACTTCTGCTTCAGACAAACCAAGCGTTGCATCTTCACGTGCCTGGGCTTCAGCCAGTATTTTACGTGCTTCCGCTTGTTTTGCTGCTGCTTCTTTATGCGCTTCCGCATCGATGATCAGTTGCTTCGCTTTTTCTTCCGCAGCTTTTTTCTCTGCTTCTGCCGCTTTCACGGTGAAGATCAACTTCTCTTCTGCTTCCTGGCTGGCATGGGTAATGCCTACTGTTTTCTCCCGCTCTACGGTTCTGAATGCCTCAATGTCTTTCATCCCTTGTTGCTCTTCTACTACACCTTTCTCCAGCTTCACACGCTCACGGATCACATCCTGGATATTTTTACGCTCAATCTCCACCGATTTTTCTTTTTCGATCTGGGCCAGGGTAACGATTTTCTCTCTTTCGGTTTGCTCCAATGCGCGGTCTTTTTCCACACGCTCTGTTTCTACCGCATCGGTACGCAATTTATTCTTCTCGGCAATAATAATCTGGCGCAACTTGTTTTCTTCCTGTACGGCCAAAGTCTCGTCGGTCTTGATTCTTACGGTTTCCGCTTTCAATCTTTCTTCTTCTCTTACTTTCTGGATCTCGGCCATCTCCCGGGATTTAATATTGTCGATCTCCCTTTTTTGTTTTTCTTCTTTTTCGGCCATCTGGCGTTCCAGTTCCAGGATCGCTTCACGGGCTTCCACGTTTTGTTTTTTGATCACTTTTTCTTCTTCCCTGCGGATGAGGTTGGCATTCATATTCTCGCGGGCCGTCAGTTCGGTGATCTTCTTAATCCCTTGTGCATCCAGGATGTTCTGTGGACTCAGGAATTTAATCTCCGTCTGTTCCAGGTAGTCAATGGCACAGTCATCCAGGATGTACCCGTTCAGGTCGGTACCGATTACGTTCAGGATTTCATCCCTGAATTCGCGGCGGGCCTCATATAATTCGATAAAATCAAACTTCTTACCTACTGTTTTTAATGCTTCCGAGAATTTCGCTTCGAATAAGTTTCTTAATGTTTCTACATCTGAAGCGCGCTCTGTGCCTATAGTCTGGGCCACATTCAATACATCGTCCACACTCTTATTTACCCGTACAAAGAAGGCAACTTTTATATCGGCCCGGATATTGTCTTTACAAATAAGCCCATCAAATTCCATCCGGTCGATCTGTAATTTCTTTACCGAAATATCCATGATCTCCATTTTATGTAGTATAGGAATGACGTACATCCCTTTATTGAAGGCCACTTTACCGCCGCCCACACCGGTACGGACTATAGCCTTACCCTGTGGTATCTTTTTATAGAAGGTCGCAAAGGCGAACAGGATAATAAGAAAGAAAAAGATCACTCCCCCGATGATAAGGAAAGTAACACTGCCAAAAGCGTCTAATAATGCTCCCATAGATTGATTGATTTGTTTTAAAGGTTATTGATTTTTGTTGGTTTAAATATTGTTTAAATTCACTTCGGCCTCAACGATATAAATATTCCTGACTTTTATTTCATCCACAATCGTAACCTCCTGGTTATAGCGGATGCTGGCCCCGTCTTTACTTTGTACATTAATGCGGATCAGGTCGGTATTGATCCTTAATTCTGCATTGCCGATCTTAGTTCCCGAAATATCCGAACGCATTAAGGCAGTCCGTCCTAAAAGATCATGTGCTTCTTCTCCGTTATAGCCCATATGCCGATAAATTTTTACGAGTGGCCGAGTAGCCAGCCGGGTTATGAAAAATGTGATAATAAATATAGGGATCAGCAGGAGCGCGGACTTCCAGCCCCAGCTAAAAGTATTGAGCGCAACAGAACTGACTAAGGTGCCGACCCAGGCGATAAATTTAAAGACACTCAGGACCACCATAAAGGGTACTTTACCGACGTTTATATATTGCATGGCTTTTTCAAAACCGGAAAGTTCCCCGCTGCCATCGACATCTACCCCGGTATCAGCACCCACATCAATATCGGTATCAAAGTCCACGCCCAGATCTAAATGCCCGAAGAAGTCTCCTGCAAGAAAAGTAAATACCCAGTAGAGCGCGGATAAGCCGGCCAGGATGGTCATAATCGCATTAGCTGCCGGATGAAATAATAGATTTACTATGCCTGTCATTGGTGAATAGTGATAAGTGATAAGTGATAGGTGGTTAGTGATGAGTGATAGGTGATAAGTAATGGTTAATTGTTAGTTGTCAATGGTTAATGTTGATAAGTGATGGGTGATAGGTGATTGTTAATGGTTAATGAGTAATGGGTGATGAGTAATTAATAATTGACCATTAATAATTAGGACTACTTATCCATACCCAGCTGCTTTTTGATGGCTTCCAGATCGCTGTCAATAGTACTGGTTTTATCATTCAGTACTTTTTCCAGGTCTTCTTTAATCGTTGATTTTTCCCCGGCAATTTCACCATAAGCTTTGGCCAATGCTTCCTGGTCTTCGACTTTTTCTTTCATGCGCTCAAGCATCGAGATGGTATCGTTGGCATCCAGGTGCGCCAGCTGCTTATTGACCTGTTGCGTCGCTTTACTCACTTTTACTCTTGCCTTCAGCGTCTTCAATTCTTTTTCCCACTTCGCCAGGTTCTCTTTGATGACTTCGATATTTTTCAACATTTCGGCTGCAGATTGCTGGTGCACTGCAGCCTGCTGTTCGAGCTCTTCAGACTCTGCGGTATATTGCATTTTAAGTCGTAAGGCTTCTTTGGCCAGGGTTTCCGCCTTTTCGAGCTCCAGGGAGCCATCCTGTGCTTTTTCCATCACCAATACCGCTTTCTGACCATAAGTTGTTGCCTCTTTAAGACAAACTTCTTTTTCATTTTGGGTACGGATCGCCAGGGCTTTTACCTTGGCATAAGCTTCTGTAGCTTCATTTAAATCCTCCTTTAATTCACGCAGGCCCTGTTCCGTCATTTTAACCGGGTCTTCCATTTTTTCTACGGCGGCATGTATCTCTGCCTGACCGATCCTGAAAATTCTCTTAAAAATGTTCATAGCTTTAATATTTAGAATATTCGATAATATTGGGCGCAAATTCACTCAGCAATAAGCCAACCGCGTTTATAGCGCCTTCAAATTCATTAAAATCAAGTGCTTCGATCTGCATGGTATAGCGAAACAATACTTTGGTCCCTTCTTCATTGAGTACAAAGGCGCCATGTAGCGTATCCCTGTTTTTCTGCAGCAATGTTTTGAACATCTGCATATTGTCTTCTTTAAAAGAAAACAGGTACATTTCCATGATCAGTATGGGAGGAGCTACCCCCAGGATCAGGTTATGAATACCATCCTGTTCATTTTCCAATACTAATATCCCATCTGCTTCATTCCGGTAGCTGATCTCACATTGCATCTGTTTTGCAAAGCTTTCTATTTTGTCTATATACATCATAAGCTTTTGTTTTCTGTTCCCACAAATTTAGAAATAATTTTGAATATTTGCAAAAATATTTAGCATAAATGATAATTATTTTTACATTACCTTTGTGGGGTTATGACAAAAGTGGGCAGTAATATAAAGAAGATCAGGGCGACAAAAGGCTTGTCTCAACAAGCTTTTGCAGATATATTCGAGCTAACAAGGGGAAACATCTCTTCTTATGAGGAAAATCGTGCAGATCCGAAGATAGAGATCATTGTAAAAATTGCCAATTATTTTAGCATACCACTGGAAACACTGATTACCCAAAGTCTTACGGTCAACCAGATCCTTAATTTTAAAGGAGATAAACTGATGGCAGAAGAGAAGACGCTAGATGCGCTACAACTGAAAGAGATTCCTTATATTAATGATAATATCTACGTACAATGCCAGCATGGCAATATAGGTTTCAATGACCAGCACTTATTTCCCAAGCTGGTATTGCCTTCTACCAGCAACCTGAAACTACTGGCCCTTACCTTTAATTCCAACATTCCGCATCCCGGTGAGTTACCAAAATTCGGAGAGCATGATGTTTTAGTATTTGAAGCCCTTACCGAAACTAATTTTCATTTATGCGAAGACGCCCCGGGCTTATATGTAGGAGAGCGGGAGTTGATGCTAGGCTATTATCGTATTGAAAGCAAGACCATGAAACTGGTATTAAACTCATTGAAGGCGCATACGCTTAACTTCAAATCTGATCAGCAATTCTGGAAACTCTATGCCAGTTACCAGCATTTACCACAATAATATTACAATAATCACAAAGCAGCCCGGACAATAATCCGGGCTGCTTTACTATATGGAATAATTAATTAAAGTACCCTGAGGTAGAATTTTAATTTTCCGCCGAAGTAACCCACATGATTACCTTCGGTAAACCTGAAGTTACTGGCAAAATCAAAACTGAAGTTGATCGTTTTACCGAGGGGAAAAGTAATGCCCATATAAGCCGCAGAACGAAAATTCCGCGCTGTGCCGTTCTTTTCAAAAGGCTTTATATTAGCAGCGCCTAAGCGTAACCCGATTTTCTGCACGGTCATCTCTTCCAGACCATTCCCGGAGAAGGCCCCGATATCTACCCCATGAAAAAGGTATAATCCCCTGTTGCCATTAAACCCCGCATAGCCCATAGAAACGCCGTAACCAAAGTAAGAACTACTTCCTGGCAAAGGGCCGGAGGTCATATTGTAATACAAACCGCCGTCCAGGGCCGGGTAAGCCGTTCCGTTCATTGCCACGCCAATACCGGCACCGGCAACAAACATAAAGCGGGAAGTAAAATTTTTAAAGCCTAAACCCTTTTGCCGGATCGCATTTAAACTATCAAAATCGGCGCGCCACTCAGGACTCAGGTGAAAAACAGACAGGTCTTTCACGGTAAATACATAAATAACCGCGTGCAAAGTGCTGTCTTTTCCGTTTAATACTTTATAAAAATAATCTGCCACTACAATGGAATCCATGCGGTGCTTCACACTCAATACTTCGCCATTTATTTCTACAAAATCAGTGGTCTCCGGTTCTGTTTTCTTAAAGCGGTACAGAGGTTCCCGGGCATCTGCGCTCAGCGCTACTGTAAGCACATGCTGATTTAAAGGATCATTAATAGAGTCTTTCAACAAATGTAATCCCTTTTGAATGGCCTGGAATACCCGGTCCGGCTGACTCTTGTTCCAATCGCTCCAATAACCCATATGCACGGTCATATTGCCTTCCGGTGATAAGCCATTTTCCATTTTTAGCGGGTAGTCTGCCATAGAAAAACCAAAATAGTCAAATTGCTTCCGCACCTTGGGATCCGGCTTGTAAGTAATGTCCTCACAACACTGCGCCAACAAGGGTTGCCAGAAGCATAATTGCAACAGTATAATAAGTATACTGATTGGTTTCATTATTTATAATTTTTTAATACCGAATTAAACGTCATCGTACTTTTCTCATTGCGTTTTTCCTTTCCCTCTCCGAATGCTCTGCCATAGATCGCAGTCCCTTTTGCAGATGCTTCCGCAGGGCGAATATCGGATATATGCACCACTTTTTTGGCCGGAACTGTTTTATTTATCGCTATTTCAATTTCCGGATTACCCGGTACTATCTTTGTTTTATCTTCTGAAGCCGCAACTTTATCCGTATTGATTACCGGCTTTGCCTGGGCCAGTATTACTCCGGACTGTAGCGCTTTTACCGGTCTTACTTTCCCGGAAACGCGTTCTATTCTTTCCCTGCTTTCTTTTTGAGGAGCCGTCCCTTTGCTTTTTGCGATCGTATTGGTCGCCGGCTTAGATAGTGCATCCTGTCTTGCCCTTTGCCTTTCCTCCTGTTCTGCAGATTGCTCTTGTTGTGTTGCCGCAGGATTGACCGCAGGGATTACCACTCCTGATGGCGGTGCTATAACAAATGTATTTTGTAAAGGAACACTACTCCGGTCCCAAACCAACCAGGTTCCGAAAGCGCCTATTAAAAGGGCAGCAGCATGACTCCAGCGAAGGGTTAGTAACGACTTACGCTTTTCTTTAGGAACGGAACCTGCTGTATGAATATTGCCAGCTTGAATATTATGCCATATCCTGTCTTTTGATGCGTCATTTAATCTATCCTGACCTGCAAAAACAGGATCATTCATTTTATCCTGCCAATCCGATTCGAAGTTTTCCTTTCCTGCAAAAACAGTAGCTGCAATACGTTCTTTTGTTGCTTCATCCAGGAGCAATGCGTTTTCCTGGCTGGCGTCTTCTATCTTTTCCCGCCACTGCAGTTCAAATGGTGCTAAGGAAGTTTGTAACTGTTCCCAGAATACCTGTTTCTCTGCTTCTGTTAAAACACCTTCCCAGCCCTCGGGGTCATCCATTTTTTTTTGCCAGCTCTGTTCGAAACTGTTTTTGGAGGCCCGTATCTTTTCCCACATCTCTGCCTTGACCTTTTCGCTCAAAAAGTCTTTGTATTCTTCCGGTTCATCCATTTTTTTGCGCCAATGGTCTTCAAACTTATTCATGGCTTTTGTGTTTTTGCTTCAAAATATATTCTTGCAACAATTTTCTCGCTTTGTATAACTGAGAGCGGGAGGTAACTTCTGAAATACCTAAATGAGTAGCTATTTCCGCATGGCTCATATCTTCAAAAATATAAAGGTTGAATACCGTCCGGTAACCGATAGGCATCGTATGTATTACGGCCATGATCTCATTGACGCTCATGTTGGAAAGGACCTGCTCCTGTTCTGCTCCGAAATAGACAGGTGCTGCGCCATCAATTGAAATAATTTCCATTTGCTTACGCTTCCGTATCTTCATCAATGCTTCATTCACGGCAATACGCTTCATCCAATACCAAAGACTGCGTTCTCCCCGCCACTCGAAATTGTGAATATTTCCAAATATTTTTATAAAGGCTTCTGTGGCCGCATCTTCAGCTTCCATACGCTCTCCCAGGTACCGAAAAGTGGTCGCATACAAAGCATCAGCATACTTTTGATATAAAAGATGCTGTGCGCTGCTTTGTCCCTGCTTACAGTTTTCTACCAGTAATTGTTCGTTCATACTTGCTTAGCCGACGTTTAAAAAAATTAATAAACGCTTATTTAAAGCTAATTATTTAGCTATAATGCCAGAACGCCGCAGTATGTTGCTTTCCTAAATTAAAATTACAAAAATATAGCTACAAAATGCGAGATTCTGTAGCTATAAATGACTAATTATAAATTGTTTATATTAATTACACCTGAAAAACACCCTCTTTCCATTCTTTAACTATTGGTGCTTGACTGGCTGCCTTGATCCCTTCGGAAATTACAGCCCTGGTATGTAAAGGGTCAATGATATCATCTACCCAAAGACGTGCTGCAGCGTAGTAAGGCGTAGTTTGCGCATTATACTTGTCCGTAATGGTCTTCAACAGTTCTTTTTCTTTTTCCGGATCGATCTCTTCGCCTTTTGCTTTTAAAGAAGCCACCTGGATTTGCAACAGGGTTTTTGCTGCTTGCTCTCCACCCATAACGGCTATTTTCGCATTCGGCCAGGCATAAATGAATCGCGGATCATAAGCCTTGCCACACATCGCATAGTTACCGGCACCAAAGGAGTTGCCTATAATGATGGTGATCTTCGGCACTACAGAATTGGCTACGGCGTTCACCATTTTAGCGCCGTCTTTGGTAATACCGGAATGCTCGCTACGGGTACCTACCATAAAACCTGTAACATCCTGCAGGAAGACCAAAGGAATTTTTTTCTGGTTACAGTTCTGGATAAAACGGGCTGCTTTATCTGCACTTTCGCCATAGATCACCCCACCCAGTTGCATTTCTTTTTTACCACTTTTCACTATGGTACGCTGGTTAGCCACAATACCTACGGCCCAACCGTCGACGCGGGCATAGCCACAAACAATGGTTTTACCATAATCCTGTTTAAATTGATCAAACTCAGAATTATCAACGATGCGTTCAATCACTTCAACTACATTGTAAGGCTTACTGTTGTCCGCACTTACAAAACCGCAAATTTCTTTGGGGTCTTTTGCCGGCAAAGCCGGTTTAGCACGGTCAAAACCGGCATCTTCGGGCTTACCTAATTTATCTACGATACGCTTGACCTGGTCCAGGCATTCTTTTTCGGTATCAAATTTATAATCCGCAATACCACTGATCTCGGTATGTGTTGCTGCTCCGCCTAAAGTTTCGGCATCTGCATCTTCACCAATAGCGGCTTTTACCAGGTAAGGGCCTGCCAGGAATATGGAAGCGTTGCCGGTCACCATCAGCGTTTCATCACTCATAATGGGCAGGTAAGCGCCACCGGCCACACAGCTACCGGTAACGGCAGCGATCTGGGTAATCCCCATTGCGCTCATTTGCGCATTGTTACGGAATATGCGACCGAAGTGTTCTTTATCCGGGAAGATCTCATCCTGCATAGGCAGGTAAACACCAGCGCTGTCCACGATATAGATCACAGGCAACCTGTTTTCCATCGCGATCTCCTGCATGCGCAGGTTTTTCTTGCCGGTAATCGGGAACCAGGCCCCGGCCTTTACCGTATAGTCATTGGCGATGATCATACATTGGCGACCGCTGACATAGCCGATACCAGCTACGGTACCCCCTGCGGGGCAACCACCATGCTCAGCATACATTTCATAGCCGGCGAAAACACCTAATTCAAGAAAGTTCGTTCCATCGTCTGTCAGGTATTCGATCCGCTCGCGTGGCGACATCTTACCTTTCAGCTTTGCTTTTTCCAAAGCCTTTTTCCCGCCACCCTCTTCAATCTTTGATTTACGTTGCTTTACCTGTGCGGTTAACAGACGCATGGCGTCCTCATTCTTGTTGAATTCGATATTCATATTAAGTAAAAAGTAAAAATTAAAAAGTAAACATCCTCAGAGATATCTGTTTTACTGATTCAAGCGTCTAAGATAATGCATTTTGGATTATTGAACCAATATGTCCACAGTGGCAGGACTTCTATAAAGCAGAAAGCCTCATTGGCCGGTTTTATCCCGGCGCATGAGGCTTTACTAAAACTTCAAAAATAAAATTTACTTTGCTATAATCACTTTTCTGCTGGCATACCCTATTCCGTCACTGATCTTGATAATATACATTCCATTAGGCAGATCCGAAAGATTGAGTGTCTTGCTACCACTTCCAGCCTTGTCTACATTACTATTATAAACCGTTCTTCCGCTTACATCAAGCACTGCAATTTTCAAATCTGCAGCAGCTTTCAGGTTATATTGCAAACGTACATTACCATCATAGCTAGGATTGGGGAAAACAGTAATATTCGCATCCAGCTCACTACTGATTTTATTGATTGAGGTCGCCTGAATAGGCTCACAAGCCGATGTTAGCGGGTCCAGTGTGGTTACGCCGGTATTGGCAGGATCCAGCCAGGGTTGTACACGCCTGTTTGCGGCCGTTCCGTCCACAGTATATTCCCAGCCATGGGATAGTTTATCATACCAAATGATATCCATGGCATATACATCCTCACCTGTGCTGTTCAAAAAGCAGGAATCTGGCACATTGTTGGTAATGGCAGCGACAGAGGCCATACCTATCAATCGGCCCTCCCCATTAAACAAGCCGCTACCTGAAGAGCCCGGGGCTAAATAACCTTCGCTAATGTACTGAAACCAGCGGGTACCGGAAGTACTCGGTGTCCCGGATGGCCAGCTGTGAGCTTCTATACTCTGACTGGAAGTCAGTTTTTTATTATCCCCATGAGGGTGATGGAATCCTATGAATTTCTTAGGCGCTGTTACACTAGTCGTGAGGGAGCTATTCCTGTCCCATCCTGCCAGTACCGCTCCATAAGAGGCGGGGATAGCCTGGCGTAGCCCGTAAACCATGAAGTCGCCATTTATTTGCTCTACGTCCCAGGATTCATCATAATTAGCCCTGGACAAAATGTTTACACCCGTCATTGAAACCGCATTCGTGGCCGTTAAACCGGCACAATCAGGTCGTTCGAAATTAAAGCGTACCATCATTTGATCAAAAGAGGTATCCGCCAGGGAACCACTTCCCTGGCAATGGGTCGCTGTTATAATATACGGAGTACAATTTGTTGTTGAATTACCTGTGTTATTAATCAAAGTACCGGAACAGGAACCACCGCCCGGAGACATATCAATGGTTTGAACGGTAGCTTTGCGGCTATTAACATAATTTGATCCTTGCGGACAAATGGCATTTATACTACACACAGAAGAACTGCCATTCAACTGGTTATCAAGCCAGTCTACCGGGCTCAGGAATTGGCTTAAATGCTCTATGGCGCGATGAAATACCAGTAAATTGTTGATGTGCATCTCTATTTTGTCCAGGTCAACAGTAGGGTCAATATTCATTTCCACAAATATCTGCCCTCCCTGCACGGCATCTATAGCAAATCTTCCGGATGCCGGATTATTGGATGCATCAAAAGCACCTGCTATCTGGCGCTTATTCGCATTGGTCAAAAATAATTTAACCCCTTCCGGTAAACGAAAGCGATCAAACAGGAAACCAATTGCCGGTGCCCCTTCAATTAAAATCGTTGTGCGCCAGATCCTGGTACCGTCGGGCTGCGTTAACAATTGCCCGGAGGAGGGAAAGCTAAGGTCTGTCGCTACGTGCAAACCTACCGGCAGCGGACTGGCAAATTGCTGTTCCCGTGTCAGCGCCTTTCTTTGCTCCTGGTAAGCCTGCCAATCAGGATTAGCAAAGGTATGAACCGGAACATGCTCCAGCTGTACTTCTTCCTTCATAGACAAAGGAATCCCGGCCTTGCTGATCTGCGCCTGTATGTTGTTATTCCATGCTGTAAACGACAGCATCGCTGAGCATAACAAAAGATGTTTTTTCACAATAAAAACTATTTAAATAAATGGATATCTTAATTCTATGACTACGCCCTATACTATTTAATCGTTACAAAGAGACAAAAATTACAAACCCTGCTATTAATATATAAAATAATTAATAGGAGTAAACGTAGTCTATCGCACATTAAAGAAATGGGTGACTCCTTGCTAAAAAATATTCTATTGTCCAAATTTAATCCATAAGTGCTATAACTTATTTACAGAATTGGGAAAATATTTTCAGCGTTTCCGGGCCTTACTTACAGGTGCATTTCTAAACCCTTACACAAGAACCGTTTACAGTATTGATCTTAACGTTTTTTCACCGAAAAAAAAGTACAGAGCAAAAACCAAATCGTACTTTTGATAAATATTATATACCGGATCCGATGATAGAACTAATTGCAGTAAACAAAACGTATTCCAAGGGCGAACATAAGATCATTGCCTCCAATAATATCAATTGCCGGATCAATAAAGGAGCGTTTGTCGCCATTGTCGGAAAATCCGGTTCAGGCAAATCCACCCTGCTTAATTTACTGGCCGGTCTGGATACCGCAACTTCCGGTCAAATCCTGTTTAATGGGGCCGACATCAGTGCGTTTACACCTAATCAATACGCACAACACCGCTTAAACAATATCGGGATTATTTTTCAATCCTTCAACCTGATCTTTTCAAAAACAGCGCTGGAAAATGTAATGATGCCACTCATCTTTGCCGGTATCCCCAAAGCCGAGCGCATACAAAAAGCCAAAGCTGTATTAACACAAGTGGGACTGGAGCAGCGTATGCAACATAAGGCCAATGAATTGTCCGGAGGGGAAGCACAGCGGGTAGCCATAGCAAGATCCCTGGTCAATGACCCGGAAGTATTGCTGGCTGATGAACCTACAGGCAACCTGGATTCTGCTACGACTGAAGAAATCCTTGATATCCTGCTTTCGCTTAAGGCCAGAGGTAAAACGATCATCATGATTACACACGACCGGGAAATCGCAGAAAAGGTGGCCGACCGTATCCTGACGATTAAAGATGGGGTGTTGAGTGAGTAAGGAGGGGTGAGAAGTGGATAGTGGGAAGTGAGAAGTGAGAAGTGAGAAGTGAGAAGTGAGAAGTGAATAGTGAGTAGTGAATAGTGAGTAGTGATGAAAGATGGGGCTAAAAAAATATTTACAAAATGACTTTATCGGATTTAATGACCATGGCCCGCCAGAACCTCTGGCGTACGCGTTTAAGAACTTTATTAACGCTGATCGGCGTAATCATCGGCATCGGTGCACTGATCGCGATGGTCAGCTTCGGCATTGGCCTGGAGAAAAATATAACAGAGAAATTCAAGTCAAATGACCTGTTTACCAGCCTGACCATCTCCACCAAAGCCTTTAATTTTAAAGGGGGACCGGGTAACCGTAATAAGGCCGACAAAAAGGAAGCTACTGCAGTTCCTTTAAATGATTCTTTAATAACGGTCCTGCAAAAAAGACCGGAAGTTGCTATCGCCTACCCAAGAATCAACCTGCCGGTAAAGGTGGTGTTAGGTAAGGATACCGCCGGAACTAATACAGGCTGCCTGCCTATGGTCATGGCGCAACAACCGCCTTACAATGAATTGTATGCCGGCAAGTTTTTCTCCAGCGATTCAGCTAGGGAAGCTCTGGTCAGTCTTAACTTCCTGCGTACGCTCGGCTATGAGGTACGTACGCAAGCGAAAATAAAAGCCAATACGGAAGTAGATAGCGGTCTGCAACTAGCTTTGGCAGACACTATTATCGGCAAAGAAATTATGCTGCTGAGCACTTCCCTCAAAAGCACCTCCCCACTGGCCATGATGGCAGGGATAGAAAATGTGATTGGCGAAGAAGCAACGCCCATAAGGATCGTAGGCATTCTTAAAGACGAACAATTTTCCGGCCCGAACTTAAGAGAAGAAGTCATATTGCCAATTGGAACCGCCAAAAATTTGCCCTCACTCGGCTTTGACCGTATCAGCGATCTCCTGGAAAATAAAACAAAGGGCAACCAGTATGGCTCCATATATGTAAAAACAAAAAGTATGGAAGACCTGGGTAAAATAAAAACTTACCTGGACGGACAAAAGATCAATTATTTCGCAGTAGATGATGGTTTGTCAGAAATGAAGAAAGCATTCCTGATCCTGGACAGTATCCTGGGCATTATTGGCCTGATCAGCTTACTGGTAGCGGGTTTCGGCATCGTAAACACCATGCTGATGAGCATCCTGGAGCGCAAAAGAGAAATCGGCATTATGAAAGCGGTAGGGGGTAAAAACCGGGATATCCGCATGATCTTTTTCTTTGAAGCCGGTTTTATAGGTTTTGTGGGCGCTATAGGTGGGATTACTCTAGGCTATGGCCTAACCCGCATCGCTAACCTTATTGTGAACAATCAGTACATCAAAAATGCGGACGAGTTTGTAGACCTTTTTTCTTTCCCCTGGTGGCTGGTAGGTGGTTCGGTTCTTTTCTCTATCCTGCTCAGTTTACTGGCCGGGCTGTATCCGGCCATACGTGCTTCCAGTATCCACCCGATTGAAGCATTGAGGCAGGAAGGCTAATTGTCCCCCGGATTCGTGTTTAGCATATAGTTATCAGGACAGGCGGAGTGAATGTAGTAACTTTGCCTGCTCAGATAAAAGAAAGTAATGAATAAGAGTGCGCTTGTCCACAGGAAATACTATTTCAGGTTAATTATTGCCTCGGCCCTGATCAGCTTATTGGCCGCTTTACTGGCCTTTTCTTTAAAATGGATCACGGAATTCTTCGAAGAAAAAATATTTCATGCAGCAGCCCATAAAGCGACCTGGTTATTTATTTTCCTGCCTACTGCAGGCATCACCACTATATACTTCCTGAGGAAATATGCCTTCCAAAAGCGTAAGAATAAGGGGATCACGGAGATTTATAAAACACTGGACCAACGCAAGGACCATCTTCCTTTATTCAAGATACCTTCTCATTATCTCAACGGCTTCCTCACTGTCATTTTCGGAGGATCTACAGGGATAGAGGTATCTACCGTGGTGGCTACCGCAACGATCGGTAACGAGGTGTACAAAAAGGAGTTTTCCGCAAAGATGTATAAGAGAGAATTGGTGTGTGCCGGTGTTTGCGCCGGTGTCGCCATTTTATTTGCCAGTCCCCTTGCCGGCTGGCTTTTTGCCATCGAAGTCATCGCCAGGAAGCTGAACAAATCGCTTTTTATCAGTTGTACCGCATCGGCCCTGATCAGCGGGCTGATCTTGCATTTCCTCCCCGGCAAACCTTTGATAGCCCTACCTACGGCCGGATGGAATTGGGTGGCTATTCCTTTCATGCTATTGCTCAGTCTGTTGGGTGCCTTGCTATCGGTTTATTTTACGGTATTGGTCGTTAAAATAAAGAGTTTCTTTGCCGGTATTAATAATAATTTCCTTCGGGTAAATTTGGGAGCCTTGATTGTAGGTCTTTGTATCTTTAGCTTCCCTTTCCTGTATGGTGACAGTTACCATGCCTTAGGGGAACTTACCACGCACCCGGATGCACAGTCTATCCTGTTGCTCTTATTACTTGCCTTGCTTAAACCATTGGTTTCTTCCCTTACTTTAGGCGCAGGCGGTGATGGAGGGGTTTTCGCGCCGAGTATCGTAGCTGGTGCTTTCCTGGGCCTGGCTTTTGCACTTTTTTGCAATACTTACCTGGGCACCTCTTTGGTATATGTCAACTTCATCTTGATCGGCGCTGCGGCTACCCTATCCGCCTCTATTTATGCCCCCTTAACCGCTCTGTTCCTGGCTTGTAACCTTATTCCCAACGGCTTTGTGCTATTCTTCCCAATATTGATCAGCGCACTTTTCGCTAATTATTTTGCCAAATGGATCTTTCCTTACAATGTGTACACACATAATATGCCACCTGTAAAATAAAGTTTGTTACGGCATTGCTATACATAGAAAAAGCTCCGGCAAATGCCGGAGCTTTTTCTATGTATTTATCAGTTTACTTATTCATTGTAATCAGGAATTCTTCATTACTGCGGGTACCTTTCAGGTTCTGCATTAAGAATTTCATCGCTTCATCGGTATTCATATCCGCAAGGTGATTGCGCAGAATCCACATTTTGCCTAAAGTATCTTTGCTCATCAACAGGTCATCACGACGGGTAGAAGAAGAAGTAATATCGATAGCCGGGAAAATACGCTTATTTGCCAGTTTACGGTCTAATTGCAATTCCATGTTACCGGTACCTTTAAATTCCTCGAAAATGTAATCATCCATACGGGAACCGGTATCGGTCAGGGCGGTAGCCAGGATAGTCAGAGAACCTCCGTTTTCTATCTTACGTGCCGCACCGAAGAATTGTTTTGGTTTTTGCATGGCATTAGCTTCCACACCACCACTCAGTACTTTACCGGAAGCCGGGGCTACTGTATTGTGTGCACGGGCCAGGCGGGTGATAGAATCCAGCAGGATCACTACATCATGCCCTACTTCCACCAGGCGTTTTGCTTTTTGTAAAGCAATGCCGGAAACTTTTACGTGTTTTTCTGCAGGCTCATCAAAGGTAGAGGCGATCACTTCGGCGTTCACGCTACGTTGCATATCGGTCACCTCTTCCGGGCGCTCGTCGATCAAAACGATCATCAGGTAGACCTCAGGATGGTTCGTAGCAATCGCGTTGGCGATCTCTTTCAGCAACATGGTTTTACCGGTCTTAGGCTGCGCCACGATCAATCCTCTTTGTCCTTTACCGATCGGTGTAAATAAATCCATGATACGCGTGCTCAGGTTATTGGCACCCATATCTAAATTTAATTTTTCGTTCGGGAACAAAGGGGTAAGGTAATCGAAAGGAACGCGGTCGCGGATCTCTTCCGGTAGACGCCCGTTTATGGTAGCCACTTTTAAAAGGGCAAAATATTTTTCACCTTCTTTAGGCGGACGTACGTTACCTTTTACGGTATCGCCGGTTTTAAGGCCGAAAAGTTTGATTTGAGAGGGGGAGACGTAGATATCGTCGGGAGAACTTAAGTAGTTGTAATCGCTGCTTCTTAAGAAGCCATAGCCATCCGGCATCATTTCTAAAACACCTTCACTTTCAATAATACCATCAAATTCTATATTAAAACTCGCTGTATTTTCCTGCTGCGGTTGATTCCGGTTATTATTGTTGTTATTCCGGTTATTCTGATTTTGATTCTGGTGCTGCTGGCGGTTTTTTTGTTGCTGGCCTTGTCTTTGCTCCTGCGGGGTCGGTTCTGTTACCGGGTTAGGCGCCTGCATTTCGATCACATCTCCTGATTCCGTAACGATCGGCTTGGTTTCGGCCACCTCAAACAGGGATGATTTATTTTCCGGTTCAGTGATCGGCTCCTCTGTGTCATCAAACTCCAGCGCTTTCGCATCATTGATCACTTCGTTTTCCGGCTTTAGCTTTTTCAACTGCTTTTTAGGCTTTGCGATCTTCTTTTCTACCGGGGCCGGGGTATCTGCCGCCATTACTATTTCCGGTTGTTCCGTTGCCGGAGCAGGTTCCGTATTTGACGGTGCTTCTGTAGGATTAATTGCTTTTTTGACTCTGGCTTTTTTGATTCTTTTTACAGGTTTACTTTCTGCACCTTCGGCCGCTTCAGAGGCTTGCTTATCTATAATCTTATAGATAAGGTCCTGCTTTTCTAATTTTTTAAAATTTGCTACGCCAAGCTGCTCTGCAATATCATTGAGCTCAGGAACAATCATGTCTTGAAGTTGATTGATGTCGTAAGGCATTAAAATATGTTTTGTGATAAAACGCACATGTGGTTGATCGATAAATGTTGTGCGAAAATGAATTAAGAATTGTGGTAAAAGTACTTTTGAAAATATGTAAATGGATTGGGTAGAGGCTACTTATTGAACATTTACATTGCAAGATTAAATAATCTTTTCTGAAATGACAAAAAAATCAGATATTCTTAAGAAAATCTTTTGAAACCCTCTCCACTGTTTTTTGCATGGGTTGATAAGAAAAGCCGGGAAATTGCTGTAAAAATTTATGGTTATCATAATGACAAACTGCCTGTGCCGTGCGTATCGTTTCTCTTGTGAGCAGTGACTTTTTACCCGCCAGGCCTGCTTTTAGGCTCGATAATATCCAGGCTACCTTGCTCATAAAAGCATTAGCATGTTTATGCGGCGGCTTTTTCTGCAGGGCATTGGCCATCCAGGTAAACATATCTTTGTAAGAGTGATTACCTTCTGTGAGTACATAACGCTCTTCAATAATATCACTTTCCATTAGTAATATCGCTGCATTGGCCACATCTTTCACATCGACCCAGCCATTTACCCCTAAAGTATACCAGGGAAACTCGTCATAAGCAGATTGAAATAATTTGGCAGAACCTTCATTATAATTTCCCTCCCCGAGTATGATGCCCGGGTTGATAATAGCAGCATTCAACCCTTCGGCCATCGCACGCCACACTTCCATTTCGGCCCTGTATTTCCCAATGGCATAAGCGGTATTGGTACTACTTTCTTCCCAATGGGTCTCTTCAGAGATCAGTTTATTTTCCTTGGTTGCCCGGCCTAAAGCTGCTATAGAGCTGACATGTATCAACTTTTCCACCCCGGCGTTTAACGCTTCATCCACTACATTGGCCGTTGCACTCCGGTTTTGCTCTATAACACGCTCCCGGTCTTTTTGCTCGAAAGAAACAATAGCTGCGCAATGATATACCTGGCGTATGCCTTGCATCACTTCCTCTACGGCATACACATCTAACAGATCACAGGCTACCCATTCGACCAGTGGGTGGCGGAACTGCGGTTGCGTCCGGTTGAATAAAGCTCTTACGGAAAGCCCTTTTGCTACCAGAGCTTCCAAAAGATGTTTACCCAAAAAACCACTTGCGCCTGTAACTAAAACCAAAGGAATCGATTATTTATTTTTTAATGAAGTATACAATAAGACCTCAAAGTTATACCAGAAAATACTGCTAAAACGCTGAGGTCAACTATTTATTGCTGAATGGACGTAAACTGTTTCAGGAAGCGGATATCATTCTGAGAGTACAGGCGTAAATCATTGACCTGGTACTTGATCTGGGTGATCCGTTCTACTCCCATACCAAAAGCAAACCCGGAGTACTCTTCAGGGTCTATATCAAAGTTGCGCAACAAATCAGGATGGACCATACCACAACCCAGGATCTCTACCCAACCTGTATGTTTACATAAATTACATCCTTTACCCCCACAAACCGTACAGCTGATGTCCATCTCGGCACTAGGCTCTGTGAAAGGGAAATAAGAAGGACGGAAACGCACTTTGGTATTACTGCCGAACATTTCTTTTACGAAATAATAAAGCGTCTGCTTCAGGTCGGCAAATGATACTTTTTTATCGATATACAAACCCTCGGTCTGGTGGAAGAAGCAATGCGCCCGTGCACTAATGGTTTCATTGCGGTATACACGTCCCGGGCAGATGACTCTTACCGGCAAATTACCCTCTTCTAAAACCCGTGCCTGGGTAGACGAGGTGTGCGTCCGTAACACCCAATCCGGGTTCTGTGCGATATAAAAAGTATCCTGCATGTCCCGTGCAGTGTGATCGGCAGGCATATTCAATGAAGTAAAGTTGTGCCAGTCATCTTCTATTTCCGGCCCTTCTGCAACTGTAAAGCCGATCTTACTAAAGATACTGACGATCTCGTTTTCAGTCACTTTTAAAGGATGGCGGGTACCTGCGGGCATTTGCAGGCCCGGTAAAGAAAAGTCAAGCTGAGCGCCTTTCTTACCCCCACCTGATTGCAGGTGTTTATTATTTTCATAATGCGCCTCTGCAAATTGCTTAAACGCATTCAGTAACTGGCCCGCATCTTTTTTATCTGCCGGCGCTACATCTTTCATAGCAGCAAAAGCGTCTTTTACCAGGCCCTTAGTGCCTAAAAACTTGATTCTATAAGCCTCCAGGGTGGCGGCATCTGTAATAACAGTACTTGAAATCTCAGCCTCCAAAGCTGCTAATTTCTGTTTCAGCGATTCCATAAGAGTGCAAAGATAGGAAATTGAAGGATTTGTAAATTAGGGAATTTAAACGAGTAGCCGCTGCTTAAAATCATTCAAGGGTTTTAAGAAAATCCATCAGTTTATCCATTTCAGTATCGGACATTGGGAACAAGGTCATAGCTGTTTTATGCCATAAATGATACAGCGTTACAGCCTGGGAGTCATTAGCCGCTATCATGGCTGCCGAATTGCGGATCCATTTACGTAACCATTCCTCAGACCTGCGCTTCATAACGCCCGCCAGCTTAGGTCCTGTAGCATCTTTAAAAGGATTTATGACAAGAGCTACAGTTCGTATAAAATATTTTCGCGCCCGGCGTTTGCGTGGTTGTATATAACGAATCAAATACAGTCTTCTTTCTTATAGTCCTGCTTTGCCGATACCCCAGGTAATAGTCTTCTGTAAATATCGTATCCTTTGCCCGCAGGTAATAGAGTTTTATACTATCACTCAGCCCTTTCATATAAACGCTGTAAAGTGCATCGCGCCAGGGCTCAATATTATCAGTTCCTATATTTTCGCCTGAGCTTCGCACCAGCCCTTTTTGTGCCGAATAGGTAGTCAGAAATAAAGGTGCAAGTATCTCCTTCTTATAGAAGGAGACTAACTTCATTGTATCTTCCCGTTCATTTTCTTTTAACAAGAAATATTCAATGGAGGCCCCGTTTCTCGTTTTACGATCATTTAAGAGCTTTTCCAGCGTCCAGGCGCCTATATGAGAAGGGTCATTTATATACCTGAAATAACTTTTGGCGCTGCTATCATAATATACATTCCGCTCTGCTTTCCGGGTCTGCGGATAGGCATTATCAAACAGAAAAAAAGAAGCCAGCAAGCAAAACAGGGTATAAAAATTTCTCATCAGCTATTTTAAAAATAAAGCCCTACAAAAAAGCCAGAAGCAATTGCTTCCGGCTTTTACAATATAGAATTTAGTCCTTACAGGCTTTTAAAGTATTCTGCATCAGGGCGCAAATGGTCATTTTGCCTACCCCACCCGGTACCGGGGTAATATAGCCCGCTTTTTCTTTTACTGTATCAAAATCCACATCGCCTACTAAACGGAAACCGGATTTCTTACTAGCATCCTCAATACGGTTAATCCCTACATCCACGATAATGGCTCCGTCTTTCACCATATCAGCAGTCACATATTTAGGCCGGCCAATTGCTGCTACAATAATATCTGCTTCCAGGCACAATTCTTTGAGGTTCTTTGTTTTAGAGTGTGTCAAGGTCACGGTACAGTTACCCGGGTTGGTATTACGGCTCATCAGCAGGCTCATAGGCGTACCCACGATATTGCTTCTCCCGATCACCACGCAATGCTTACCCACCGTGTTAATGCCGTAATGTTGCAACATCATCATGATGCCGTTTGGCGTAGCCGGGATGAAAGTATCCTGTCCTAATACCATTTTACCAATGCTGGTGGGGTGAAAACCATCCACATCTTTTTCAGGATTAATGGTATTGATGACTTTATCTTCAGAGATATGTTTAGGGAGCGGTAATTGAACCAAAATACCATCGATATCACTGTCTGCATTATAAGTTTCAATCAGCGCTAAAAGCTCTGCTTCGGTGGTGTCCGGTGACAAGCGGGACAAAGTTGACTTGAACCCTAAATAATCACAGGTTTTTACCTTTGAAGCCACATAGGTCTGGCTGGCTACATCTTCACCCACCAATATCGCGGCCAGGTGCGGCACTTTTTTGTTGTTTTGCACACGAGCAGCGACCTCGCTCTGGATATTCTTTAGTATTTCTTCGGATACTTTTACACCGTCTAATAATTGCATACCGCAAAATTAAACAAATTTGGGCTTTAAGGAAATTTATGTGTACCGAAAATGTGTATAAAAAAGGCTCTTTACACAATTTATAGGACTTGTAAGTTAAAAAATTATTTTAACTTCGCCTGTCATAGTATTGATAAAAAAACATTAAATTTCAATTAAACATAACAGATAGATAACAATGGACAATATCGCAATTATAGGTGCGGTGGTAGTCGGGGTTATATTAGGGATCATCTTAGGAAAGCTAATATTTGCCAAGAATACCGCCAACAAGGTAGCAGAAGCAGAACAGCAGGCTCAGAAATTGATAGAAGACGCGAAAGCGAAAGCCGATACGATTAAAGAAAAGAAAGTACTTGAAGCCAAAGAGCATTTTTTACAGTTAAAATCAGACCACGACAAAGAAGCAAATGCCCGTAACCATAAACTAAGTGAACAGGAAAATAAATTAAAGCAAAAAGAACAATCCTTAAACGATAAATTAAAATCCGTTCAGACACAGGTTAATGAAAACACGGAGCTTAAAACCGAGTTGAATGACCTTATCGAATCCGCAAAAATAAAAAGAGCGGAACTGGAAAAACACCAGGACGAGCAGATCAAGCGCCTGGAAAAAATTGCCAACCTTTCTGCCGAAGAAGCAAAAGCGGAACTTGTGGAAGCGATGAAGGAAGAAGCGCGTACCAATGCAATGGCGCATATCCAGGAGATCGTGGAGCAGGCAAAAACCAATGCCAGCAAAGAGGCTAAGAAAATCGTCATTCAAAGTATACAACGTGTTGCCGCAGAGCAAACGATCGAAAATGCTATTACGGTATTCAACCTGGAAAGTGATGAGATCAAAGGCCAGATCATTGGTCGTGAAGGTAGAAACATCCGTGCTTTAGAAGCAGCCACGGGCGTGGACCTGGTGATTGACGATACCCCGGAAGCAATTGTATTGAGCTGTTTCGATCCACTGAGAAGAGAGATTGCCCGCTTATCCCTGCAACGCCTGGTACAGGATGGCCGTATCCACCCAGCCCGTATCGAAGAAGTAGTAGAAAAAACTAAAAAACAGATCGAAGACCAGGTAATGGAAATCGGTGAACGTACGATTATTGAATTGGGTATCCATGGCCTGCATAAAGACCTGGTAAGAATGGTGGGTAAAATGCGTTTCCGCTCTTCCTATGGTCAAAACTTATTGATGCACTCTAAAGAAACTGCTAATCTTTGTGGTATTATGGCTGCAGAGCTTGGCCTGGGTCAGAAAGTCGTTAAATTAGCGAAAAGAGCTGGTTTATTACACGATATTGGTAAAGTTCCGGATGAAGAAACAGAATTGAGCCACGCATTATTGGGCGCTAAACTGGCTGAAAAAGCCGGTGAACACCCTGCGGTAATCAATGCGATCGGAGCGCACCATGATGAGATGGAAATGGCTTATATTATCTCCCCGATCATCCAGGCTTGTGATGCTATCAGCGGTGCAAGACCGGGCGCCCGTCGCGAGATCATGCAAAGCTACCTGCAAAGGATTAAAGACCTGGAAAACTTAGCTGTAGCTTATGATGGCGTGGAAAAAGCTTATGCGATCCAGGCCGGCCGTGAACTCCGTGTTATTGTGGAAGCCGATAAAGTAACTGACAGTGACAGCGACCGCTTAAGTTTTGAGATTGCCGATAAGATCCAGAAAGAAATGCAATATCCGGGTCAAATCAAAGTAACGGTTATCCGCGAAAAACGTGCCGTAAATGTTGCCCGATAAGCAATAGCAATACTGAATTATATAAAAATCCCCGGAGCTATCCGGGGATTTTTGTTTTACAGCTTCTGCTGTTCCGGATAATAGAGGAACAGCTAATTGCTGCTTATTTAACCTTATCAATTTCTTTTTGTAGTTTATTGACCCCGGTTCTAAAATTATAAGTTTGGGCAAACTGCTTTTGGGCATTAGCAAACTTAAGGTCATATTTTTCTTCTTCTTTGGTAAAACGAGCTACCAGTGCATTTATTTTATCCGCATGACCGGGCGGTTTATTTTGGGTATAAGCCAGTGCGATCAGCTCTTCGTAATCCTTGGCTACCACTTTTTTGTAAAACTGTAGCAAGTCCATAAAGGCCATTTTAAATTGCTTGTCATCGCCTTCAAATTTCAATTGGTGCGCCTGCTTTATTCCTGCTTCAACCTGTACTAACACCTGCCGGCGTGCCGCCTGTGCATCAGCACTATCCATATTTTCAATCTCTTTTGTAAAGCTTATAAATTTTACAATAATATCGTTTTGTATCGCCACTACCTGGTCATTATAAGCTACTGCTTTCCGGGCATCCTGGCAACCGGATAAAATGAAGGCATAACAAAGTGCGGCTACCAGCAGGCTTTTTTTACTGATTAAATTCATCTGTTTTATTTTAAAAATGAAGCAGCGCTCCCGGCAAATCTATTGAATGCGGTATCTACTTCTTGTTTGTATTTATGTACTAAAGAAAATGGGTTCATATGGGAATAAGGATAGGGGTAATCTTCAACGATTACTTCTATCGGAATATCCCGGTAGCCACCTTTAAGTGTGTTCAGTGCTTCCACCGGTGGCGCTACTTCATCCTGTTTCAAAACCAGAGCTTTAATCTGCTGACTCATTCCCCCCAGCAAAGCTTCGCGTTCTTTCCCGAAATAGTTGTAACGCAGCATGGTTTTAAACCAGGCTTCTTCAGGGTGATGTTCCCAATTTTGAAAATGCGCCAGGCGCTTATCAGTCGCAAAGTTTGAGCTTAAAAGTTCTGCATAACTCCTTTGCATAGCGATGGCGGCGCTCGCGTCCATGATATATTTAGACACCGGGAACATGCGGTCTATAGTCATTCCGCCACAGAAGCAGAACAATTTAGCCTCCCTGAAATAGTCCGAGGGATTGGCCATTTTTAAAATACAAGCAAAAAAGGAGCCTATAGAATAGCCAAATAAATCAACTGTAGCTTCGGGCACGATCCCGGGTATTTTATTTTCCCGGATTGACCCGATCAATTGTACCACGTCTGCATAGGTTTGTAATCCCGACCAGAATAAACGTTGTGGGAAATGCTCCAGCCGGCTGCTCATGGCCGCGTTAATAAAAGAAGAAGAGGTGCCGTTCTCCGGGTATTGCGTTGCCCTGTTCCGGGCAATTTCCAGCATACTTTGCTTATCACTCCAGTCTTCAGGAGCGCGTTCCATATGGAAGGCTATAGGAAACAGGATCACCGCTTTACCGGTTTGCCTGGCAAGCTCGTAAGCCCAGGGCAGGTATTTATCCCACCTTTTTTCATTTAATCCGTGAAAAAACAGGATAAAACCTTTGGCACTTTCCGTCTCAGTGCTTTTTATGATGTAATAAGGAAACTTTTGATTACAACGGATCTCGAAATCACTTAAGCCGATATCCCCTTCCTTTCCACTTTTCCAGCAATCTTCCGGGAAACCCAGCTCATGGGTATTGCATTTTAATTGTTCACTGCCGGATAAAAACAAAGCCGCTTTTTGAGACTCAAACATGTATCTTTTGATCTCTATTCCTAATTCCGGGATCAGGGACGGCGTCTCCGTTTCCGGGAAATTATTTTTCAATAAAGCATATAGCTCATAATAATGCATGCACAATAATTTAAATAAACGGTAAAGCCTACCGGCCATTTAGTTAAAAGTACAATTTTGCCCGCATTAAAACAAAAGAGGCCGTACAATGTACGGCCTCCGGTATTTTCTTTATTTTGACTAGTCCTGAAAAAGCGATACAGGATTAATAATAAATAAAGTTATATCATTAAACAGTAGTAGCGATTATGCTGCTACTGTTTTTTAGTTTGTAGGTTTTCATTTTTACAATACATT